>Ga0187780_10000987_pt1 | contig 21301 bp, 20 predicted proteins | sample 1015_Q2_SP10_20__FD_132429 | JGI IMG/M metagenome (GOLD analysis project Ga0187780, IMG submission 132429) | Tropical peat soil microbial communities from peatlands in Department of Meta, Colombia - 1015_Q2_SP10_20_MG | ecosystem: Environmental > Terrestrial > Soil > Wetlands > Peat | place... | reverse complement strand
GACCAGCTTTTCGACCATCTGCTTTTCGCGCGCCGTCAGCCCCGTGGAATCAAACGGGATCCGCACCGGCTTGAATTTCGCCGCCCGCGCGGCCAGATCTGGCGCGACACTGAGTTTCGACGACACTGATGTTCTCCCCTGTCCCACGGATTGGGCCGACGCGCCAACCGCTACGACCACGGAAAACAGGAGGGTGAAAATGGAAAATAGGGAACCAGCCCTCCGTCGAGTGTGCCGATTAGAATGTGCGCCGGCCTGCGGGGGGATTTTGAGTGCATCGTGCACACGGCCATCTTAGTAGAGCGCGGCACAAATACAAGGGCTCGCGCCTGCGCAGAATTCCGCCAAAAGCGCCAGCCTGAAGGCTCACGTGTTCCAACGTTTCGGTGTAGCGCCGGGGACTTCAGCTCGGCAGAGATCCGCCGCGTACGAGTACCGCGCTCAAGGCCGCGGCGCTTCATCAAAACCTTCGAAGCGGGGCCTAGCGCGCAGGGACCGTGGCGGTGGAGAGGCGAGCCGTAAGGGCTTTCTGTTCGTCGCGAATTGGGGCCGGGAGGCGCTGGCCGAACTGCTTGAAGAATTCGCCGACGGCGCGCTCTTCTTCGCTCCAGTCTTCGGGATTGACGCGCAGCAGCTCGCGAAGCGTGGCCGGAGAAATCGAAAGCCCGTCGAGGTTGAGCGATTCGGGCGTCGGAACGCAGCCGATGGGAGTCTCAGCGGCGCCGGCGCGTCCCTCGATGCGGTCGAGCATCCACTTCAGCGCGCGGATGTTTTGGCCATAGCCGGGCCAGAGGAACTTGCCGTTTTCGCCCCGGCGGAACCAGTTGACATGGAAAATCTTGGGCGGACGCTTGAGCCGCGGGCCGGTGGACAGCCAATGGGCCCAATAATCGGCCATGTTGTAGCCGCAGAACGGAAGCATAGCCATGGGGTCGCGGCGCGTGACGCCCACGGCGCCGGTGGCTGCCGCCGTCGTTTCCGAGGCCATGGTTGCGCCGACGAAGACGCCGTGCGGCCAACTGAACGATTCGTAAACGAGCGGCGCCAACCGGGCGCGGCGGCCGCCGAAAATCAGCGCAGAGATGGGCACACCGGCCGGATCTTCCCAATGCGAGGAGATGGACGTGGACTGCGTCGCTGGGACGGTATAACGCGAGTTGGGATGCGCCGCGGAACCCATGCCCAATTTCCACGGCTGGCCCTGCCAGTTAATCAGCCCGTCCGGCGCGCTGGTCTCCATCCCCTCCCACCAAGGCTCGCGCGCGGAAGTTAAGGCCACGTTGGTAAAAATCGTGTTGGAGCGAATGGCGGCCATGACGTTGGGATTCGTCAGGCTATTGGTGCCGGGAGCTACGCCGAAAAATCCGGCCTCGGGATTGATGGCGCGCAGAGTGCCGTCTGCGGCGACGTGCATCCAGGCAATGTCGTCGCCGATAGTCCAGACGCGATAGCCTTCTTTTTCGAGCGCCGAAACCATCATAGCAAGATTGGTCTTGCCGCAGGCGCTCGGGAATGCCGCCGCCATGTAGGTCACTTTGCCGGAGGGATCTTCAAGGCCCAAGATGAGCATGTGCTCGGCCATCCAACCCTGAGCACGAGCCATCCAGCTGGCGATGCGCAACGCAAAGCACTTCTTTCCCAGCAAGGCGTTGCCGCCATAGCCGGAGCCTATACTCCAGATGAGATTTTCTTCCGGAAAGTGCAGGATGAAACGGCGTTCGGGGTTGAGGTCGGCAATCGAGTGCAGGCCGGGAACGAAATCATCGGAGCGGCCGAGTCGGTCGAGCGCCACCTGGCCCATGCGCGACATGATGCGCATGCTGGCGACCACGTAGGGGCTGTCCGTAATCTCCACCCCGATCTTGCTGTAAGGCGACTGCGCCGGGCCCATAATGTAGGGCACCACGTACATGGTGCGGCCCTTCATGGCGCCGTCGAAGATCGGCCGAACCCGTTCTTTGGCCTCGGCCGGAGACATCCAATTGTTGGTGGGGCCGGCATCGTCGCGCTGGCGCGTGCAGATGAACGTGAGGCCCTCGGTGCGGGCCACGTCGTTCGACTTGCTCCGATGGAGATAGCACCGGGGATAGGTGTTCTGGTTCAGCTCGAGATACGTTCCGTCGCCCAGCATCTGCTCGGTGAGGCGATTGTTCTCGGCCTCGGAGCCGTCGCACCAGACAATTTTTGAGGGCTTGGTCAGGCGTGCCGATTCTTCAACCCAGCTTTCCAGCGGTGTAGACACGGTGTCTCCCGTTATGAGCGTGCGGGGATATGAGCCGCTCGGTCGTTTTGGCCAGCTGCGCGGAAATCCGAATACACGTCCGGCCGCTTATTAGAACCGATATTTTAGGGCAGGTACATCAGTAATTCAAGACATCGAAGTCGGAAAACTCGCGGCGATCGCGGATGCTATACTGCGCCCGAGATGTACGCGCAAAAATTGCAGGCGGAAATGACCATTGCGGGCGAGCGGCGCCCGGTGCCGCTCGAGTGGCTGGACAGCTTCTGCATGCGGAGTTTCACGGGCGCGGCGGAATTCGACGACACGTTGCCCACCGGTGAAGGGCGCCTGGAAGCCGGCCTGCGGGTAGATCCGGCGCGGCTCGCCGCGGCCATGAGCGAATGGTTCACCAAGCGCGGCAAAGGAAACGGGCAGGCCGTCGTCGTGGACCTGCGCGAGGGAAAGTAAGAGGCGGGCGACCCTGACCTTCCTGCGATCTGGCGGCAGCCTCAGTCGCCGGAGGACTTCGCGAGGCGGCCCTCGAGCGCGGCTTTGATGTTGGGCAGAGCGGCCATGGCGGCGGCTTCTCCGGCGGCGACCAGTTGCGGCGTCTTTTCGAATTCATACCACAGCACGTTGTGGACGTCGGGCTCGATGAGAATGTCGGTGGCGGCGCGCCAGGGCTGCACCACCGCGGTCTGAATGATGGAAAACGAGCGGCTGATGATTTCGATGGTATTACGCGGCTTCTCGTCGAGGAGCCCGGGGTCGAGATAAACAGAGACGACCAGTTCTGCGCCCAATTGGCGCACCGCTTGGGCCGGAGCCGCCTCGGTGAGGAAACCGTCCGCCAGCATGTGTCCGCGGTGCTCCACCGGGATGAACAGCCCCGGATAGGCGCAGGAAGCGCGCAGGGCAGGGCCGAGTTCGCCCTCGGTGAAGTAGACGGACTTGCCGGTGACGAGATCGGTGGCCACGATGCTTAGCGGGATTTTCACCTCGCTGAAATACTGAGCGGGCGTGAACTTGTGCAGGAATTCCTCGAGGCGCTCGTTGGAAGCCATGCCCATCCGGGAGAGCGTCCAGCGGCCGAAATCGCGGAAGCGCGTTTCAGCCCCGCGGCGCTGCATCTCATCGAGCGGCGTTCCTCCGGCGTACGCGGCGGCCACCAAAGCGCCGACGCTGGTTCCGGCAATGAAATCCACTGGAATCTGATGCCGCTCGAAAACGCGCAGGACGCCGATATGTGAGATGCCACGCGCGAATCCGCCCCCCAACGCTAGCCCCAGTCTCGGGTGGGTGCTCGAGCGCCCATAGGCGAAGGAACGCAGGCCCTGGACGGCCCGCGTCAGCCATTTTGCGGTGGTGGCCACGGCTTGCTCGCTTTCTTTACACTGTAGCAAATTTTTCCGCGCAGACTATGTCTCCCGTTGACCCGTGTACGCGGTTTTGCAACTATGTCGGGTATCCCGGAGCCATCCATGAGACGCCTGCTGCAACGAGCCGCCGTACTCGGAGCCGGCACCATGGGCGCGCGCATTGCCGCCCACTTGGCCAACGCCGGCATACCCTGTTATCTGCTCGATATCGTCCCCAAGGAATTGAACGCGGAAGAGAAGCGGAAGGGAGCGACGCTCGAAAGCCTGGCAGTGCGCAACCGCATCGTGCAGGCCGGGCTCGAAGGAGCGAAGAAGTCTCGCCCCGCGGCGTTTTTCACCTCGGAGACGGCACAACTCGTGACGCCCGGAAATTTCGAGGACAACCTGGCGTGGTGCGCGCAGGCAGACTGGATCATCGAAGCCGTGGCCGAAGACCTCGACATCAAGCGCAAATTACTGGAGCGCGTCGAAGCCGTGCGCAAGCCCGGAACGATCGTCACCACCAACACCTCGGGCCTGCCCATCGCACAAATCGCCGCCGGTCGCTCGGAGGATTTTCAGCAGCACTGGGCCGGGATGCACTTCTTCAATCCGCCGCGCTATCTGAAGCTGGTCGAGTTGGTGCCCGGGCCGAAAACGCTGCCGGACGTGCTCGACTGGCTCGAGGAGGTCTGTGATCTCCGGTTGGGCAAGGGCGTAGTGGTGGCCAAGGACACGCCCAACTTCATCGCCAACCGCATCGGCGCGTTCTCCATGATGAATGCGCTGGCACAGATGCAGGCGCTGGAGATGACCATCGAGGAAGTGGACGCCTGCACTGGGCCCGCCGTGGGATGGCCGAGTTCGGCGACATTTCGGACCGCGGACATCGTGGGGCTCGACGTGCTGGTTCACGTGGTGCGCAACATCTATCAAAACGCGCCAAATGACGAAGCGCGGCAAATTTACCGCGTACCGCCGCTGCTCGAAGCCATGATGGCGCGGGGCTGGCTGGGAGAAAAAACCGGCGGCGGTTTCTACCAGCGGGCCAAGAAGGCGGGCGAATCGGAAATTCTGACGCTCGACTGGCAAAAGATGGAGTACCGCCCGCGGCAAAGGGCTAAATTCGGCTCGCTGGAATCCGCCAAGGTCATCGAAGATACGCCCGAACGGCTACGCGCGCTCGTAGGCCCGGCGCTTGAGGGCAAGGGCGGCGATAAGGCCAGCCGGTTCTTATGGTCGTGCCTGGGGGCCACGTGTGCCTACGCGGCGCGGCGTGTTCCCGAGATTTCGGACAGCATTGCCGACGTGGACCGCGCCATGCGCTGGGGCTTCGGCTGGGAACTGGGACCCTTCGAGATTTGGGACACCATCGGCGTCGAGCGAATGGCCCGAGCGCTCGAACGTGAAGGGAAACCCGTTCCGCCGGTCGTCGCCAAGGTGCTCTCTTCCGCGAAGAAATCGTTCTACGAAACTGGAAAAGGCCAGACGCGATATTTCGATTTGGCGTCCGGCGCGCTGGTGCCTCTGGAGGAACCGGCGGGAATCGTCGTCCTGAAGTCGCTGAAGGAACGCACACCCGTGGTGCAGGAAAATTCGGGCGCCAGCTTGATTGATTTAGGCGACGGCGTGCTGTGCTGCGAATTTCACACCAAGATGAACGCGCTCGGCGCGGACATCCTGGCGATGCTTCAGGCGGGCCTTAATCGTCTCGGCAATGAGTTCGAGGCCATGGTCATCGCCAACCAGGCGCCCAATTTTTCCGCGGGCGCCAATCTCATGCTGCTGCTCATGCTGGCGCAGGAGGGCGAATGGGACGACGTCCATCTAGCTGTGCGCCAGTTCCAGCGGGTCACCATGGGCATCAAGTACGCCCCGCGGCCGGTGGTAGTAGCCCCGCAGGGCATGACGCTCGGCGGCGGATGCGAAATCGCTTTGCACGGCGCTCGGGTTCACGCGGGCGCGGAGGCGTATATCGGGCTGGTCGAGGCGGGCGTCGGGTTGATTCCAGCGGGCGGAGGTTCGAAGGAAATGCTGGTGCGCGCGCAGGAGCACGCGGTGGGTGGCGACGATCTCGACCTGCTGCGCGCGCTGCAGCGCACCTTCGAGACGGTAGCCATGGCTAAGGTTTCGACGAGCGCCGAAGAAGCGCGGTCGCTCGGTTACTTGCGCGTATCCGATCTAGTGGCTATGAACCGCGACCGTTTGGTGGAGGAGGCTAAGCAGACCGCGCTCGCCATGGTCCGCGCGGGCTATCATCCGCCGGCCCCCGCGGAGATACGCGTCCTGGGCGAGCAATTTCTCGCCCTCGCCAAGCTAGGAGTCCACCTACTAGTGCGCGGAGAATTCGCCACGGAATACGACGGCGTGGTCGCGCGCAAGCTGGCATATGTGCTCGCGGGCGGAGAACTCTCGGCGGCGCAGAACGTCCCCGAACAGTATCTGCTCGACCTGGAACGCGAGGCGTTCGTCAGCTTGTGCGGCGAGCGAAAGACGCAGGAGCGCATCGCGCACACGCTCAAGACGGGCAGACCGCTGCGAAATTAGTAGTATCGGATCGTGTGAGCCGGAACAGCTCGGCGTTCGTGATGAGGTGAGTTATGCGAGAAGCTGTGATAGTGAGCTCGGTGCGGACGGCCGTCGGCAAGGCCCCGCGAGGAACGTTGCGCGCTGCGCGGCCGGATGACTTGGCGGCGATCGTCATCCGGGAAGTGGTGGCGCGGGCCAAGGGCCTCGATCCCCAAGAAGTCGAAGACGTCATCATCGGTTGCGCCATGCCCGAGGCCGAGCAGGGGATGAACATGGCGCGCATCGCTACGCTGCGGGCGGGCTTGCCGGTCAGCACCGCGGCCATGACCGTCAACCGCTTCTGCGCCTCGGGCTTGCAGACCATCGCCATTGCCGTCGAGCGGATCATGACCGGTCAGGCCAGCGTGGTCGTGGCGGGCGGCGCCGAGTCCATGAGCCTGATTCCCATGGGCGGCCACAAGGTGGTCCCGAATCCCTGGCTGATGGACCATTACCCGGATACCTACCTGAACATGGGACTCACCGCGGAAAACCTGGCCAAGAAGTACGGCATCACGCGCGAGCAGGCAGATGAATTCTCGCTCGCCAGCCATCAGAAAGCGCTGGCCGCCATCGCCGCAGGGAAATTCCGCGAGGAGATCGTGCCCGTAGAAGTCAGTTCCACATCGCTCGAAAGCGGCGCGGCGGGCGCATCCAATGGCGGACGTCCGAAGACGCGCAGCCTCACATTCGACACGGATGAAGGCCCCCGCGCGGATACTTCGCTCGAGGCGCTCGCCAAGCTGAAGCCCGTCTTTCACGCCCGTGGCGTGGTCACGCCGGGAAACAGCTCGCAGATGAGCGACGGCGCGGCGGCGTCGGTGGTGATGAGCGCCGAGCGCGCGCGGGAACTGGGGCTGAAGCCACTCGCGCGACTGGTAGCCTTCGCCACGGCCGGCTGCCCGCCCGAGGAGATGGGCATCGGGCCGGTGCACGCGATTCCCAAGGCCCTGAAGATTGGGGGCCTGACGCTTGATCACATCGAAGTCATCGAACTGAATGAGGCGTTTGCCACGCAAGCCTTAAGCGTGCTGCGCGTGGCCGGGCTCGATCCGGTGCGCGTCAACGTCAACGGCGGCGCTATCGCCATGGGCCACCCGTTGGGCTGCACGGGCGCCAAGCTCACCGCTACGCTCCTTCAGGAGATGGCACGCCGCGGGGCGCGGTACGGCATGGTGACCATGTGTGTCGGCGGTGGCATGGGCGCGGCCGGGATCTTCGAGCGCGCGGCGTAGCTCCCAGCGCACCGGGTCTATAAGTCGCGGCGCGGGCGGCCTGCCCAAGGGAGTAACATAGTTGTACGGCCGTAGCGGCTCAGCCTCTGTTCCAAACCGCGTTCCCGCAAGAGGAGGAATCCATCATGGCGACGACCTCCGCAACGCAATCCACCCTTCGCGGCGGAGCCTTTCTGATCAGCGCAACTCAGCCGGACGACGTCTTCACGCCAGCGGATCTCAATGACGACCAGCGGTTGATCGGCAAGACCACCGAAGAGTTCCTGGCCAAGGAAGTGCTCCCGCGCATTCCCGAAATCGAGCAGCACAAAGAAGGCGTGCTCGCGGAACTGGTGAAAAAGGCCGGCCCGCTCGGGCTTTTGGGTGCGGGCATTCCCGAAGAGTACGGCGGCGCGGCGCTCGATAAGATTTCCGCAGTGGTCATCTCCGAAAAGCTGGGAATCTATCCGTCCTACATGGTCGCCTTCGGGGCGCAGACGGGAATCGGTTCGATCCCCATTGTCTACTTCGGGACCGAGGCGCAGAAGAAAAAGTATCTGCCCAAGATTGCCAGCGGCGAACTGCTCTCTTGCTACGCGCTGTCGGAGCCGCAGGCGGGCTCGGACGCCATGGCCCTGCGCACGCGCGCCACGCTTTCGCCTGACGGGAAGCACTGGATCCTCAACGGCCAGAAGATGTGGATTTCCAGCGGAGGTTTCTCCGACCTCTACATTATTTTCGCCAAGGTGGACGGCGAAAAATTCTCGGCCTTCATCGTGGAGCGCGGCACGCCGGGGTTTTCTCTGGGCGGCGAAGAAAACAAAATGGGCATCCACGGCAGCTCGACCGTGGCGCTGTTTTTCGAGAACGCCGCCATCCCCAAGGAAAACCTGCTGCACGAAATCGGGCGCGGCCACATCGTGGCCTTCAACACCCTGAATGCGGGAAGATTTTCGCTCGGAGCCAGCTGCATCGGGGGCGCAAAACACGCCATTACGCTTTCGGCCAAATACGCCAAAGAGCGCATGGCCTTCGGCAAGCGGCTGTGCGAGTTCGGGCTGATCAAGGCCAAGCTCGGCGAAATGGCCATCCAGACCTACGCGATGGAATCCATGGCCTACCGCACGGCGGGGATGATCGAGGCCAGCGTGGCCAGCGGAGAAGCGGACCGCGTGAAACAGGTAATGGCGGTGCTCGAGGAATACGCCATCGAAAGCTCCATCGCCAAGGTATTCGGCAGCGAGGTGCTCGATTACTGCGTGGACGAGGCCGTGCAGATCTACGGCGGATACGGTTTCCACGAGGATTATCCGGTGGCCCGCATGTACCGCGACAGCCGCATCAACCGCATTTTCGAGGGCACCAACGAAATCAACCGGATGGTCATCATCCAGATGCTGATGAAGCGGGCCATGTCGGGCGTCCTGCCTCTGATTCCCGCGGCCCTGAAGCTGGGCGAGGAATTGCTCGCCGGGCCGGGATTGGAAGAACCCGCCGCCGGACTTTTGGGCGAGGAAGAGCGCGCCGTGGAGCGCGCGAAAAAGATTTTCTTACTTGCGGCCGGCGCAGCGGTGCAGAAATTCCGCGAAGACCTGGCCAACCACCAGGAAATCGTCGCGGCGCTGGCGAATATCGTCATCGAGGTGTACGCGATGGAATCGGCGCTGCGGCGGGCCCAAAAAGCGTCTGCGGCCGGCCGGGAATCTGCAGGCGCTGTGGCCTCCATGGACGATGCCGCGCGCGTATTTATCTACGACGCGATGGACCGCGTCGAGAAAGAAGCGCGCACCGCGCTCGCTGCGACCGCGGACGGCGACACCCTCATCACGCAACTTGCGGCGCTGCGTCGCTTTGCCAAACACGCGCCGGTGGATACCATTGCGCTGCGCCAACGCGTTGCAGACGCCGTGATCGCGCAGGACCGCTATCCGTTTGAAGGCCGCTAATCGCAGCTTCGCCTGAGGCTGGCGCGCTCGCGCCGCGAAGCCCTGTGCGCTGTCTCACGTTGGCGCAGGGTGCCAAAAAAGGACATGCTGCCGCGCCGTTCCCACCGCCGGAAAACGGTTTCCCTCCCAGCCCCGAGGGCTTCGCTAACCCCCGCGTTTTCAATGCTAGTCTCATCCCGGCCTGGTACGGTGCTTGCTTAGATTGTTATTGGAGGCGTCCCAGGGTCTATGAATAGGGTCTGGAGCAAAACACGGGAATTGGTCGCTCGAGTTTGGGAGAATCCAAAGCTTCGCAAGCGAGTGATCTGGACGGTGACGATTTTCGTCGTCCTGCAGCTCTATTTCGTGCGCGAACTGATCGCCGCGGAATTGATGTTCGGGCTTGCGTTCGTGGCCTTGCTGCTGTTGGGCGTCCTTTTCTACGTCGTAGGCGCCATCGGCGAGCGAGGCCTGGACTGGGCCGAAGTGGCTGTCCGCGTCATTGGAGAGACAGCGCGGCGCGGCTACGAAGCCGCCGGCGAACTCAGCAAAAAGTCAGTCCGCCATCCACATTCAGAGTCTGTCCCGTAATCGCCGCAGCCTGATCCGACACCAGAAACAGGGCCGCCGATGCAATTTCCTCCGCCGTTTGCGGTCTTCTCATCAGGGTAGCCAGAGACATTTGCCGCAAGATCGCGGCATCGTCCGAGCCGGAAAGACCTGCCAGCCCGTGCCGCAATTCCTGTGACATTTTGGTTTCCGGGACGGGCCCCGGGCAAATGGCGTTGACGCGCACTCCGCGGCGCGCTCCTTCCGCGGCCAGCGTGCGGGTCAGCCCGAGCAGCGCCGCCTTCGACGCCGCATAGGGGCTGTTCCACTGGTAGGCGGCCTTCGCCGCGCCGCTCGAAATATTGAGAATGCATCCCGAGCCGCGGGCGTACATCTCCGGAAGCACCAGCCGCGAGAGCAGAAAGGCGCTGCGCAAATTGATGGCGATGGCCTCGTCCCACTCGCGCGGGGAAATCTTTTCGGCGGGCTGCACGGGCCCGTAAATGCCGGCGTTGTTAACGAGAATGTGCACCGCGCCGAACGCCTCGCGCGCCTCCCGCACGAGCATCTCGCAGTCCGCCTCGCGCGCCACGTCCGCGGCGACCGCTGTGGCGCGGCCTCCGGCGCCCTGGATTTCGCGAGCCGCCTCGGCGATCTCGCTTTGCGTGCGCGCCGCAATGACGACCGCGGCGCCTTCGGCGGCAAACTTGCGCGCCATGGCGCGGCCGATGCCGCGTCCCCCGCCCGTGACGATGGCCACCTGTCCATTCAGCAGCATCGCGTCTCCCTGTGCATGGCTCCAGAGCTTAGCAGAGTCCGCAGTCTAGCGCTCCGTCCCCATGCGCACAGGTGTCTGCAGGGACAGTTCGCGCGCGCGGATTACGCATGCGAGTGATCACGCAGGCAAAGTTGAAACACCAGTGCGGGATTTCTTTAGCGCCGTTTTCGTTTCCCGCGCCGCGGCCTATGATGCAGCGGCTGGGCGGGTGCCTTGGGCCCAGAGCTTGCGGAGGCAGCGCATGGCGTCGAGTCCCTTGAGTTCGATGAACTGCTTGTAGGTTCGCAGGACGAGATTATCGTCGGGCAGGAACTGAAAATTGTTCCAGGGCGTGCCCATGATGGTGTCGAAGCCCATGGGTACGGCCAGCGTCAGGAAAGAGTTTTCGACCAACTGGCGCAGCGGCAGGCCGTCGAATTTGAGCGGCGGGAGCATGTTACCGATGTTGGTCATGCCGCCCATGATGTGGACGCCTTTCAGGTCCGGATCCTGGCCGATGGCGCGGATGGAGTCGAGCGCCATTCTGGAAAGCCCTTCGGTGTCGGAGATGATGCTGTGAATGGTGACGTCTACGAAAATATCCTGCATGTTGAAATTGTGCTCGCGGCGCAGCTTCCCCACGAGGCGCTTCGCCAGGTCCACCACTTCCTGCGCCTGCTTATTGGATTTCGGCGCGCCGTCCTCGAGGCGTTCTGAGCCCATCACCACTACCTTGAACGGCCGGATTTTCAGCAGGTCGAGGATTTCCGGCCGAGTCTCGGCGAGAGAATTGACGATCGGCCGCTGGCCGCGAGCCTTGGCCGGATCGTAGGCCTTCAGACAGACCTCCTGCACGGCCGCGCTGGGATAGTCGAAGCACAGTGGGACATCCACCGCCGCTTGAATGGCGCGGATCACTTCTTCGAGAAACTTGGAGTCCTTGTAGCCGCGCGGGCCAATCGTAATGTCCAGATACTGCGCGCCGGCGTTGACCTGCTTTTGCGCCAGCGCCTGAATGCCCGGCAAGTCTTGTGCCTCGAGCAGCGCTCGCGTGGCCTTGAAGCCCTCGGGATTAATGCGGTCGCCTATAAGAATGATTCCTGGGATAGCCATGATGTAGTCCTTTCAGTTCGTGTGTATTTTGGGAAACGCTATGGAATGCCTGAACGCCGTATTGAATCGCGCCGATCCGGAAAGCTCCAGATAGCGGGCCTTCGCGGCGAGACTCTGCGCCGTGGCTCGCTGCGGATATGATACCAGAGCCAATTTGGCCCCGATGGCCGCGGCGTTGCCCACCTGCGCGATGCGCTCGAGCGGCACCGGCGGGAGCATATCAATCGCCAGCGCGCTTTCCAGATCAATATAGACGCCGAACGCTCCGGCGATGATGATCTGGTCAATCTGTTCGAAAGTGATCCCAGCCTCGTCGAGCAGCACAGTGATCGCCGCGCGAATCGCTCCTTTGGCGAGCTGGACGGCGCGGACGTCGTGCTGGGTGAACACCACCTGGCGGCCGGGAATCTGCGCGTTTTCCGCCAGCACAAATTCCAGTTGGCCGCTGCGCGTCCGCACCCGGGGATGACCGGCGATCATGCGGCCGGTGCGCGTGACGACCCCGGCCAGATACAGTTGTGCGGCGGCGTCCAGGACGCCCGAGCCGCAAATTCCCACGGGCGAGGCGCCGTCAATGGTTTCGAGTTGCACCTCGTCGCCGGAAATTTTCACCGACTCGATGGCGCCGGGCGCCGACCGCATCCCGCAAAGAATATTGCCGCCCTCGAGCGCCGGCCCCGAGGGGCAGGACAAGCTCGATATCTCGCCCCGGCGAATCAGGGAAATTTCGGTGTTGGTGCCGATATCGAGGGTCACGATGGTGCGGTCCTCGTGCTCGCTTCCGATGGCGAGCAAAACGGCCGTGTGGTCGCCGCCAACAAACCCGGCAATATTCGGCAGGAAGTGAACGTAGGCCCCGGACAACGCCTCAATGCCGACGTCCCGCGCCTTGATGTCCAGCGCGTTCGACACGACGGGCACAAACGGCACGACGCCCAGATGGTCCACAGGCAATCCCAGCAGCAGGTGGTGCATCGCCGTGTTGCCTGCGACCACAATATCGGCGATTCGGTCTGTGCTGAGCGAGCGGGCAGCGCACAGGCTGCGGGCCAGGTCATTGATTCCGCGCACGGCCAGATCGCGCAGATTCCGGCGTGCTTCGGCGGAAGCCCGCGCGTGCCCAATCCGGCTGATGACGTCGCCCCCGTAGCTGGCCTGTGGGTTTTCGATACCGTCGCTCTGCAGGGTTCGGCCGCTGCGCAAATCCACCAGAAAAGCGGCGATATTGGTGGTTCCCAGGTCCACAGCCAGCCCCAGAAAAGGCTTCTTGTCCGCGGGGAAAAGGCCCACGACTTCGCCGAAGCGCACGGCCGCTTCCAGTGGCCCTGCAGAAGCCCACACGGCCTGGGGCAGCGCGCGCAGCGTCTCGACATCAATGCGCGAGCCGGCGCCGGGCCATTTTTCGTTCAAGGCGCGAATCAAGCGGTGGTCGTCGGCGACGGGATGCTCGAGACTCGCGGCCGCCACCGTGATGGGGCAGAGCCGGACGGCGGGGTCCGGCGGGACCCACACATCTTCGCTGCGCACCTGCGTGCGCATGGGGGCCGCTGCCGCGCGCGCGGAGACTTCCACCGTGCAGTTTCCGGCCGGAAATATCTGGCAGGCCCGGCGCCAGTTCTCGGCGATCTCTTCGCGCGAAAAGAATTCGACGTCCTGGGGCGAAGGCTCGCCCACGGGACCATCCTTGATGCGAACGACGCACGACTTGCAGAGCCCCCGGCCGCCGCAGGGGCTGGCGATGCGCACGCCCGCGCGGCGCGCGCAGTCGAGGATCGTCTCGCCCGGAAGGCTCCAGATAGGCTCCTTGGCCGCCTCGAAAGTTATGAGGAAGCCCGTTCTCGGTTTCTCCAATACCCGGCTCATGTGGCCGCTTTCGTCGCCAGGGTTTCGCGATAAGGGCAACGCTCGCGCATCTTGCAGTGTTCGCAGCGTTCCGCCCGGTTCCACTTCGGCATATTCACACCAAGACCGGCCACCAGGGAAATACTTTTGGTTGGCCGGAGCATGCCGAGCGAAGTCACGGAAACGCCGATGCTGGCTCCTTCCGAAATCTCCAGGACCAGTTCGTGCGCGCGCAGGTCGAAGCCGTCGTCGCCCGGATTGAGCACGCCGCTCATCTCCAGGCCCTGGCGCGCAGCCTCCTCCTGAATCTTCTCCTCGAGGCGGTCGCTGAGCCGGTAAAGCGCCAGCGTGCCGATTTCGTCCAGGAGTACCCCGCGCAGCCGGTCGCTCGACTCCCACAATCCGGCCACCTGGCTTTCCAGCGTATCGCCCAGCGTGGAGACGCCGACGCCCACGTGCGTGGCTCCCCGAAAGTAAGCGGACGCCAGAGGAGCGTACATATGCGACCCGTCCGGGAACTCGATTCCCTCGGGGCTGATCTGCGCCACGGGCCGGAAGCCGAAACTCATTCTCGGATGCAGCCAGTGCTCGGTCTCAACGTGGTGCAATAACTCGGAGACCCGCGCCAACATTCGCGGCGAAGCCAAACGGGCGCGCTTCGGCCCCCAGGCATGAGCAACGTCTTCGGTGGTTACCTCCACGCGAAGATCGGAAATTACCGGCATGGAGAGATCAATAGATGCACTGCTTGGCGCACTCGAACATGGCCAGCACGTTCTCGGGCTTGCCTTCATCGGGAATGCCCACGCTGGCGTCCAGAATGAATCCGCCGCCGTCGCCCGCGACATCGAAGAGCTTCTTGCAGTGCTCGCGCACTTGGTCCGGCGTTCCGGAAATCAACAGAGAGGCGGGGACGTTGCCGCGAATGCAGACCTGGTCGCGCAGCGCTTCCTTGGCCTTGAACATGTCGGTGCGCTCGAAGGAGTAGACGCACTTGGCCTTGGGGACATCCTTGATGATGTCGAGGCGCGAAGTGCAGTCTCCCTCCCACAGTACGTAGGGAATCAGGCCGGCGTCAATCAAGGCCAGCATCACCTTCTGAAGCTGGGGCCAGTAGAAAGTGGTGAACTGCTTGGGCGACATGAAGCCGTCCAGTCCCCAATGCAGCGGAATGAAGACGCCCCTTCCGCCGGCGGCGCGCGCGGCCGCGATCGCGGTTTGCGGCAGCAAGGCCACGAGCCGATCCATAACCGCGAGCACGCGCTCCTTGTGGCGGAACAGGTCGAGCATGGCGCCCTTCGATCCGCGCAAGTAATCCGAGACTACGTCAAACGGCGCGTGGCTGGTACCGTGGGTCACGCAGGGGAATCCCATCCCCTGGAGTTCGGCATGCAGCCGGGACATAGTCGCCCGCATCTTCTGCATTTCCTCGCCGGCCTGGATGAGTTTCAGGAGCCCGGCGCGGACCTCGGGGCGCGCGTACGCCTCGACCGACAATAGGATGCGCGTGTGCAGACTCGTCGGATACATCGGGAGTTGCGCCAGCGGTTCGAACGCGCCTGCCACGCGGGGGAGGTATTGGTGCAGAACGAAGCCGGTGGGGTCGAGGAGATAGGCTTCGTACTCCTCGACGGTCATGTACTGCCGGTCGAGGTATTGAAAGGGCGCATTCTCCGACAGACCGTTGTGTCCGGGCCACTCGAGCTGTTTGTACTCGAGGATATCCATCGTGGGCCCGAACGCGATCATGCTGTGGACCGGCTGGAATCCATCCGGCTCGAGATCGCTTACTGCCTTGCGGACGGCAGCGGCCAGGCCCTCGTAGTCATACATGGCCTGGCGGCAGGTCATGCCGGCGTAGTGCGCCACCCAGAAGTGCGAGAACAGGATCGTAGGCAGCCGGTCAGGTTCTCCAAGCTCGATGGCGTCGAGCAGCCTCTTTTCGCGCTGCGCGTAACCATCCGCGGCAGCCGCGACCGGGCTGGTCCCGCTCATGCAGGCATCCACTTCTTGCAAAGCGACACGGCCTCCATGGCGTTGAGACCGAAGGCGTCGGCACCGGTGTACGTTTTCACCGCGTCATCCACCTGCCCGCCACCGATCATGATCTTGAGGTTGTCCCTCAACCCCGCCGCTTTGATGCTCTCGATAGTGGTCTTCATGGAATCGAACGCAAGCGTAAGGAAGCCGCTGAGGCCCACGACCTTGGGCTTATGCGTCTTGATGCTCTCGACGAAGGTGTCGGCGGGGACATCAATGCCCAGATCCACTACCTGGAAGCCGTTGATTTCCAGCATGAAGGTGACGATGTTCTTGCCAATGTCGTGCAGATCGCCGTGGACCGTCCCGATGATGACCTTTTTTCCGTCTGTGGCTTTCGATAGGTCCTGCTTGATAAGAGGCTTGGCCATATCCCCAATGGCCGTCAGCATTTCCCCGGCCAGCATTAGTTCGGGCAGGAAGTATTCCCCCGCTTCGTACCGCTTGCCTACCACTTCCATGGCCTCCCGGCAGTGGCCGAGAAGCTTGATGGGATCATAGCCGCTGTCGAGCATTTCCCGGGAAAGCTTGACGGCCTCTTCTTCCTGCATGTCCGCGATGAGCTGCACTAGTTGCTTGCTTTTATCTTCCAAAACCGGCCTCCTGTTTTACTCTGGCAGGAATAATGACACACGCGCCGCGGAACGCCGCCGCGCGTTGGTCTGAGCTTCCAGAGGGATCTATTTCCTGCTGCCAAGATGATTGCGTTGCCCGCCTGATGGTGATCTCGCCCCCAGTTATCAGGCCCGCAGCGCGCATAGTATAGCCTGATTTGCCCGCCGTTGCACCCCTCGCCTTACCGGCCAGGGGCTCCCGCTGGAGGCGTATCTGGGCCGCGATGTTGGACTTGCCCCAGAGCGCTCCTCAAGCAAGCAGCGGCCCGTTCGCAGGCTTTGATGAAGCTTGTGTGAGAAGCGGTGTCAGCGGCCGGACCGCCAGACGAGGACGGCTCGGCGAATTGAATAGCGAGGAAATCGGCGCACAAGGCCGAGGCCGAAAGGAAGCGCTCGAATATTGGGAATTTTTGCGGAGATTAGGAATAGTGCCGCCACAGCCAGTAGGCCAGCGCGCCGACCAGGCCGAGCGGCAAGCCGCTCATCATCAGCGTCATGCCGAGATAGGTTCCAGCGGTTTTCGGGTCGGTGCTCATGCAGGCCGGACAGGCCGAAGCCGCCGCGGCGGAGACCAGAAAGGCTGGGGTTGCAACCAGCAGACGCCTGGCCACGCTCATACGCCGCAATCCTCCCTCACAGGTATATGCGCCAGTAAAGCACCGGCCATAGCAGAACCACAAAATACCAGAAAAACCGGGCGGCCGTAAAGACCTCTGGCGACACGGTCCTTCGCTGTGCTCCCCAATAGGCCCAGGTAAGCGCGACCAAGCCCCCAACTACGTGCAGGGCGTGCGCCCCGATGATGAGATAGAAAAAGCCTCCGTGCGTGCTCGAGGTGATTGTGAGCCCCTCGCGCAGAAGGCGGGCCCATTCCACACCCTGGAGCGACACGAACGCGGCGCCCAGAAGAATAGCCGCGGTGACGCACCGCTTCGCCGCTTCCGATGACCGGAGCATCATCCGGTTTCCCGTCCACAGCAGGATGCCGCTCAAGAGAAGAGCAGCGGTGTTTACCGCCGTCCGCTCTATGGGAAGCCGCGGCTGGCCCGGCGGCGGCCAGACGCCTCCCGGCGCCGTGGCCCGGGCAATGGTATGCGCGCTAATCAAGGCGGCGAAAAACATCGCCTCGGCCGCAACGAAAATAGCCACGCCCAAGACGGCGTTGGAAAGGCGGCGCGTCCCCGGAACGGTTTGCAGAGGCAAGACAGAATCCATAAGGCAACTTCAGCTATTCGTGCGCGGGCGCTGCTGCGTGGGACCCTGCTTCCACGGCCTGCTGTGCGGCTCGATTCTCCCAGAAGAGGCCGCGGTGCTTCATCACGTCTGGAGCCACGCCCGCAAAAAGGACCGCCACAAAGGCCAGGCAAATAATCAGAAGATAGGGAACGAAGCGCTGCTCGATCGTGACATGCATGAAATTCTTGGCCACCAGGTACGCCTTGACTACCGCAATCCCGAACGCCAGCAGAACAATCAACCACCGGATGCCGGTGAACGTTCCCAACACGCTGATGACGGCTAGCACGACCAGAACGGCCCAGATTTGGACGTAATTGGGATGATGGATGTGGCCTTGCGAGCTCATAAGACTCCTCAACGCGCGATATAGAGCAACGGAAATAGGAAGATCCAGATAATGTCCACAAAGTGCCAGTAGATGCCGATGCACTCGACGCGGTGCAGTTCCTGATTTCTTGCCGCGTCTGCCGCGACGACTAGCAGGATGATCATGCCCACCAAAACGTGCGCCGCATGCAGCCCCGCCGCCGTGTAATAGAAGGACCAGAAACCGCCCGACGACAGCACGAACCCTTCTCTGATTTCGTGGGTCCACTCGAGAGCTTTTACGCACAAGAAGGTCAGGCCGCCCAAGGCGGTCAGCCGCAGAAGCCGGGCCGCCCGCGGGCCGTCGCCAGAATCAGCCGCCTTGTGCCCGAGAACGGCGAACAGGCTGGAGGTAAGCAGCACAAGCGTGTTGAATGCTCCGGCCCAGGTATTGGTGTGCGCGGCCTGGAACGCCCATTCCGGGTGGCCCAGCCGGTGCATGACGTAAGAGGCAAGCAGGCCGCCGAAGATGAATATCTCCGAGGCCACCACCCACCACACGACGAGCCGAGCAGTGGGAAGTCCGGCCGCAGTCCGGGCGGTGGCGATAGGCTTGCTCGTCATCTAATCATCTCCCCCTAAATTGTAGGCCGGCTCGTTTTGCGGCCAGAAGTCAGCCGCCCGGCCGGGCGCGCCATACTCGTAAGGTCCACGGTACACGGTGGGCATCTCCGCGAAGTTACCGTGCGGAGGAGGAGATGGCACCGTCCATTCGAGCGTATTGGCGTGCCAGGGGTTCATCTCGGCCTGTTTCCCATGACGCAGGCTCCAGAAGAAATTGATCAGAAAGATGAACTGGAAAGGTATGAAGATTAGCAGACCGCCGGTCGAAAGCATGCGCAGGTGCTGCAGGGCCGGCGTAGCCTGCTCGGCAAATTGTGAATAGTTGAAGTAACGGCGCGGATCGCCCGCCAGCCCCGTCATGAACATGGGAATGAACGCCAGGTTGAAACCGACAATCGAGCCCCAGAAGTGAATCTTTCCCCATGTTTCATTCAGCATGCGCCCGAACATCTTGGGATACCAGTAGTAGATGCCGGCGAACACCGCAATGATGGCGATGGGAACAAACGTGTAGTGGAAGTGGGCGATGACAAAATAGGTGTCGTGAAGATAGATGTCCGTGCCCGAGGAACCCAGGAAAATTCCGGTGACGCCCCCGATCAGAAACTCGGCGATGAACGCCAGCGCCCATAGCATGGGCGTAGTAAAGCGAATCGAGCCGCCGTAGAGCGTGGCGATATACACGAAGCACATTTCGGTCACGGGAATGGAGATGATCAGCGTGGTGACGGTGAACACGTTGGCCATGCGCGGGTCAATGCCGGCCACGAACTGATGGTGGGCCCACACGACGAAGCTCAGGACACCCACAGCCCAGGTGGTGTACAGGATGGTTCTATAGCCGAATAGCTTTTTGCGCGCGAAGACAGCTAGAACGTCCGCCACGATACCCATCGCCGGCAGCAGCACTACGTACACTTCGGGATGGCCGAAGAACCAGAAGAGGTGCTGCCAGAGCAACGGGTCGCCACCGCGACCAGGATCGTAGAATCCCGTCCCCAATAATTGGTCAAACAGCAGCATGACCGCCCCGGCCACCAGTGGCCCGACTGAAAACATAAAGATGATGCTGGCCACCACGATCATCCACACCACGATGGGGATGTCGAACATCTTCATGCCCGGGGCGCGCCCGTTCATGGTCGTGACCACGAAGTTGATTCCACCGAGCAAGAAGGCCACGAACTCCAGCGCCACGGCGAGCAGCCATACGGAGGCCCCCCACGGCGCCAAATTGTATGCGGCCTTGGCTGAAAGCGGAGGATATGCGGTCCAGGCCCCGCCGAAGGGGCCGCCGGGCACAAAGAAGGAAGAGAGGATCACCACCGCGCTCAGGAAGAAAATCTGATAGGACAGCCGGTTGATCCGCGGGAACGCCATATCGTCGCAGCCGATCATCAGCGGAATCAGGAAATTCCCGAATGCGGCGATCAGCATCGGCATGGCTACCCAGAAAATCATGATGGTGCCGTGCAAAGTAACCAGGGAATTATATTCGTTCGGCGTGACTACCCCGTAGCCCGGCACGTGCTGGCCCGGGTTCGCTAGTTGCATCCGGAAAACGTACGCCAAAAAGCCGCCCACTAAGGCCATGAACATGCCCGTGAAGAAATACTGCATGGCAATGACCTTGTGGTCTGTAGACCAGAGATACTTGCGGAAGAAGCTTGGCTCGGCGTGCACAGCCGTCGCGCTCATGGCCGGACCTCCGCAACCTGCGCACTTGCCGCCGAGGCGGGCGCGGGAGACGAGACCGCCTGCTGCGGTGCGAAGGCGGGATTGGACACGCGTTCCAGCCATTGGGCGTGCTGCTCGGGCGTCTCGACGATGACGCGCCCGGCCATCACGCCGTGTCCCATGCCGCACATCTGCGTGCACTGGATGTCGTACGTGCCCGGACGCGTCGCCCGGAACCAGCCGCGAATGGTGCGGCCCGGCACGGCATCCTGTTTGAGCCGGAAGGCAGGAACACAGAAGCTGTGCAGCACGTCGCGGGAGAGAAGCTCGAAGTGATACGTTGTATTAACCTTCACGTGCAGTTCACCTACGGTGCGGATATCGTCGCCCGTGTCCAACATGCCGTCCGGTCCCGGGTCCACAAAACTCCAGGCCCATTGCTGGGCGTAAATGCGCACGGTCTGTTCGGCCGGCGGCATGGTCTGTTTGATGTCCATCCAGACTTTGACCGCGCCGACCACAATCACCAGGTCGCAGACGATCACCAGCATGTGCGGAACGCTGATCCACCGCTTCAGCTCTTTCTCATCGCCGGTTACGTATTGCGTGGTGCGGCCTTCCCGGTGGCGGTACCGGAACATCAGCCAGAAGAAAAAAGCCTCGGCGACAATCAGCCAAAAACCCACCAGCGCGGCAATCAGGAAAATCAAATGGTCCACGCTGCCCGAGTAGGTTGACGCGCCGGTCATAAAGCGTTCCAGCATAGTCGGCTCCTGCTATCTCAAGAAAACCACGACCAGGGTGATAAAAAAAACGGCCGTGGCAAAGGTGATCCAGAAGAATCTTTTCTCTGTGTCTTCGGATGATGGCGCTGCGGTGGCCATAGGATGCCTGTCTCTCCGCTTACGGTTTGAGTGTGCCGATGTAGGCGACAACGTCCCGCACGGCCTTCTCGTCGCTCAGAGGGGCCGTGGCCGTGCGCATCAACAAGCCCTGCACATCGCTCGGACTGCTGCCCCGAACCCCGCTCTTGAACTTCTCGAGCTGCAGAGCCAGATAGGAGGCGTCCACGCCTGCGATCCGCGGCGCCTTGACCGCCTCGTTGCCCGCGCCCGCCGGCCCGTGACACGCGCTGCATACGGCGTACAGCGCCTGACCCGCTTGCGCGTCTCCACCCAGCGTCGAGGGATGTGTCACCGCGGGAAGGGAGGCCACATATTCCGCCACGGTCTTCACGTCCGCGTCGAAAGGCAG
>Ga0187780_10000986_pt1 | contig 21306 bp, 21 predicted proteins | sample 1015_Q2_SP10_20__FD_132429 | JGI IMG/M metagenome (GOLD analysis project Ga0187780, IMG submission 132429) | Tropical peat soil microbial communities from peatlands in Department of Meta, Colombia - 1015_Q2_SP10_20_MG | ecosystem: Environmental > Terrestrial > Soil > Wetlands > Peat | place... | reverse complement strand
CCAGCCGTTCATCCCCGTGAGCGGTCTGTACGCAGGGAAGCGTTGCGGCGGCGTGACCATTCGCGTTACCGACCGTGCGGCCACAAGCTCGATGCGCATCGGATTGGAGATTGCCGCGCTGCTCCAAAGGAAGTATCCAAGCCATTTTGATGCGGCCAAGACAATCCAACTGATCGGGAACGATGAAACGGTCAAAGAATTGATCGGAGGGACACCGCCGGAAAAGATTATCGCGGGCTGGGCCAAGGATCTGGCCGCGTATGATCAGGTCCGCCGCAAATATTTTCTCTACAAGTAGGAATTCCTGCCAGCCCGGGCCTGGTCTCAGGTACTATTGACAATCCGTCGCGATATATAGGAAGCTTACATATAAGAGGCTGACGTATGATTCGCACCGAATTGAAGCGCGGGACGGCGGAACTGGCAATTCTCAGCGTCCTGGAAGAAGGGCCGCTGCACGGCTACGAAATCGGCCGCCGCATTGAAGAGCACTCCGCCGGGGCGTTGCGCTACACGCTAGCGGCGCTCTATCCCCTGCTGTACCGCATGGAGCATCGCGGCTGGCTGCGTGCCGACTGGGTGACCGGCGACAACGGGAAGCGTCGCCGCTGTTACCGGCTCACGTCGCGCGGCAAAAAGATGCTGAAACCGATGCGCGCGGAGTGGGCAGACTTATTCCGCGCTTTGCGGCAGGTGGCCAAGGTGTCTCATGCCTGACTGGCGCACTTACGTGAGGGCGAATCTCGGCTCGCTTTCAATGCGCCGCGCGGAGGAGCAGCAAGTCGTCTGCGAATTGGCGGAGCACTTGGAAGAGCATTGCCTGATGCTGTGCGCGAACGGCTCGCCTGAGGAAGTTGCCATCGCGAAGACCTGCGCGCAGGCGGGGGACTGGGAAGAATTGCGCCGCGGAATTGTCTCGGCAAAACAGGAGGGAAACATGCAGGAGCGGGTCAAGCAAATCTGGATCCCGGGTTTAGCGACACTTTTTTCATCCTATATTTTGCTGGCTGTTCTACAGTGGGCGGGAACGCGGCCCTGGATCTCGCATCCGGGCGAACCACGCCAAATCTTTTTCTATACTCCATGGCTCATGGCATTGCCGTTCATCGGAGCTGCGGGCGCGTATCTGTCGCGTAGGGCAAACGGTGCCAGGTGGCAGGTCTATTTTGCCGCCTCCCTGCCAGTCCTAGCGCTGGGTGCATTCTTCCTCCTTCTCATCCCGTTAATGTTCGTCACCGACCGGCAAGTCCCCCTGTCGGTGAAGGGCACGGCGTTTCTCGCTCTAATGGCCAATTGGATCATCCTGCCGGGAGCGGCGCTGTGCATTGGGGTTGCTTTACAACGCTTACTGAACAGAAAAACAATCGTGAACTAGGTCCAACTGCCGGTCTGAAGACCGGCCGCTACAAAGAGCAAATCGAAGATTCGCGGTGGGGACTTGTGTTAGAGTCCCGAAATGCGCATCGTGTCTTTGCTGCCTTCCGCGACCGAGACCCTGTTTGCCCTGGGTCTCGATGAAGAAATTGTAGGCGTCAGTCACGAGTGCGGTTTTCCCCCTCGAGCGAAATCGAAAACCTGCGTGGTACGTTCGCGCCTGCCATCGGATGCGACTCCCTCCGAAATCGATCGCTTGGTGCGCGAACACGTTGAGCGCGGCGAGTCCATCTATACAGTTGACGCCGAATTGCTCGAAGCGCTTGAGCCGGATCTCGTCATCACGCAGGACCTCTGCTACGTCTGTGCGGCCACGCCGGATGAACTCGCTGCGGCCTTGGCGCGAATTTCCAAGCAACCGGAAATCCTCAGCCTCGATCCTCTCGATTTGGGCGACGTATGGCGCGACATTTTGTGGATCGGGGAACGCGCGGGACGCCGCGAGCGTGCCGACGCTTTTGTCGAAGAAATCGGCTTGCGGCTGGCGCAGATTGAAATAGATGCGGCGTACTTCGGCCGCCGTCCGCGCACGGTCCTGCTGGAATGGCTTCAGCCGTGCTACGTAGGTGGGCATTGGGTCCCAGAAATGATTTCGCTTGCCGGAGGCAACGACGTCCTGGGCAAGAGTAAAAGACCGTCTTATCGAGTGACGATTCAGGAAGTGATCGCGGCCGCGCCGGAAGTTCTTTTCATCGCGCCGTGCGGAAATGGCGCGGAGAAAGCGCGAGATGAATATCTGTCCATGGGCTTTCCGGAAGCGTGGAAAGACGTTCCAGCCGTGCGCAAGGGTCAAGTGTTCGCGCTGAACGCGAACGATTATGTTTCGCGGCCCGCCGGGCGGCTCGTCACCGGCATCGAGGCGATGGCAAAGGCGCTTCACCCAGAGATGAAAGTCCGTCCAAAAGCGCAAGTGGCCATGCTGCAGATTGGTGAGCCCGCTCGGTATTACCGCACTGCGGCTGGTTCCTCCGAGTTCTGACTGACGTTTCTCCGAGTAGGTTCAGGCTGCTGAGCCTTTAGTGGCGGATTGCCAGCGGCGATAGAACGGCAAGCCTGCGAGAATCAGAAGAAGGCCGATGGTCGAGCGACCGGGGCGCACCAGCCAAAGATTGATGGTCAACGCCAGTGCGCCCAGCACAAATAATCCCGGGACCCACGGATACCCCCAGCAGCGATAGGGCCGCGGAAGATCCGGCTCCGATTTGCGCAAGCGGAACAGCGCGACCACCGCCAGCCCGTAGAAAATCCAACCCGCGAAAATGAAAAGATTGGTGAGTTCCTCGAATGTTCCGCTAAGCGCCATCACGCTGGCGAGCACACCTTGAAAAATCAGCGCACGGCCCGGCGTGAGGTACTTGGGATGAATTCCATCCGCCACCTTAAAGAAAAGCCGGTCGCGGGCCATCGCATAAGGCACGCGTGCGCCGCTCAAGACGGAAGAATTCATCGAGCCGAGCGCAGAAATCACCATCGCCAGTGTGATCCATCCTGCCACACCGTGGCCGATGACGCGCTCGACCACGTCGGAGGCCACATGCTGGGAATTCGCGACGCTCTCGAAGGGCAGCACTTTCAAACACGCCGCGCTAAACAGCAGATACACCAGGGCGACCAACGAAACTCCACCAACAAGCGCCCGCGGAAAATTTCGCTGTGGGTCCTTCACCTCGGACCCGACGAGATTCAAATCCTCCCAGCCGTCGTAGGCCCAGAGCCCCGCGGCAAGCGCGGCAAGAAAAGCTGTGAGTAGACCTGCATCCGACGCGTTGGGCCAGACTGGATCGACTGGATGACTCCCCGCGTTTGGCAGTAGAAACGCAACGCCGATGATGGCCGCCACGCTCAACAACTTGATGGCCGTCAGGAAGACTTGCACGCCACCGCCAAGCCGCACGCCGAGATAATTGACACCCGTCATGACCAGCAGCCAGAAAACCGCGAGCGGCTGAGCCCAGGTAAACTGAAAATCGTACGGCTTGATCCATGCGGTAAGCCCAGGAATCACGATGTGTACGGTAAATAGCGGCGCCGCCACCGCTGGTATAAAAAAGCTGAGGAAACGCATCATCCCAGCCGCAATCGAAGCGACCGACGCTGGCCGGCCCACAATCGAGTGCATCCAGCCGAAAAGAAAGCCCCACACCGGGCCGAAGCCTCTCCGCAAATACGCATACTCGCCGCCGGCCTCGGGTATCGCCGCGCCGAGTTCCGCGTAGGACAGCGCACCAAAAATCGAAAGCACCGCGCCCACAATCCATGCGGCGAACACGATGGAGACGAAGCGTCCTTCGCGCGCCATCTCCGCGGGCTTCAGGAAAATTCCCGTGCCGATCATGGTGCCAACGACAATGGCGCCGGATGCCCACGGACCCAGCCCGCGCACGAGTTCCAGGCGTTTTTCGCTCATGTGCCTCCCGCCGAGCCTATGGACATCGAGTGTAACGTATCGCGTGCAGAGGATGCGTCATGACGCCTCTGGTTGTGCCGGAAAAACGCGGCTGACAAACGCACCCACGGCAAATGTTGTGCAAGAGCCGATCAAGAAGTACCAGGTAAAGGCGACCGAGGTCTCTGCGTAAACGAGCAGAACCGTCGCAAGGCCGGCAAACATGCCGACGAGTGATCCTTTAGAGTTGGCGCGCGGCTCGAACGTGCCGAGAAGGAAAAGGCCGAGCAAACTGCCGAGAGGAAAAGAAGCAACGGTCAGCCCGGTCTCAAGGAGCGGGCCGTACTTGATGAGGCCGAAGAAAATCAAGACAACTCCCCAGACTAAAGTCATGCGGCGCGAGATTTTCAGGAATGAGGCGGGGTCCGTGGTGCGGCCACGAAAGGCTTGCAGGTCAATGACGCTCGAAGCGGCGAGAGAGTTGAGCGAGCCGCCGGCGTTGGACATGGCCACGGCGAGAACAGATGCGAGCATCAAGCCAGCCAGGCCAGCGGGCATTTCGCGGACGAGAAAAAGAGGAAGGATGCTATCGGCGCGGGCGCCGGGAGAAAGAAGTGGGGTGTGCTGGGAAAAGACGAAGAGCAAGACACCGACCATCAAGAACACAGAGAACTGAAAAAACACAATGAAACCGCTGGTTATTAGGGCACGTCCGCTGTCGCGCTGGTTCCGCGCGGCGAGTAAGGGCTGGACGATGGTCTGATCCGTGCCATGAGTGGCCATGGTGAGGAAAGCGCCTCCAATCACGCCGGACCACAGGGTGTACTTGGTGGCGAGGTTCCATGACAGATCGAGTGCCTGGAGTTTGTGGCCATGCGCCGCGGCAACCTGGAGGACTTCGTGCCAGCCGCCGGGAATGCGGTGCAACAAAAGCGTCAGCGTGATCAGGCTGCCCATCAGATAGAGCAGGAATTGAACAACGTTGGTCCAGATGACGGCTTTCATGCCGCCTTCGAAGGCGTACAGCACGGTCAGAGCAATAACGATGAAAACAGCGAGGCGCTCGGAAGTGCCAAGAACCACGCTCACGACCAGGGCAATTGCGGAAATGCGCACGCCTTCGGCGAGTGTGCGCGTCGCCAGAAAGGTGAGCGCGGCAACGGAGCGCATTTTTGCGCCGAAGCGTTTTTCGATGAGCGCGTAGGCGGTGAGGTATTCGCCGCGGAAGTAGCCGGGGAGCAGAAGAATCGTGACGAGCACGCGCCCGAGAATGTAGCCAAAAATGAGCTGGATAAACGTGATATTGCCGGCATAAGCGATGGCGGGAGTGCCTATGATCGTGAGCGTGGAGGTTTCCGTGGCCACAATGGAAAAGGCAAGAGCCCACCACGGGGCGCTTTTGCCACCAAGGAAATAATCCCGCAGATTGTGCTGTTGCTTCCGAAAACGCAGGCCGAGGAAAGTTACACCCAGGAGATATGCAATGACAATGACCAGATCAACCGGATGGATGCGCATCAGGCTCCGTCTCCGCAGGGTTACGAGGCCTCGCCGCGAAGTTAGTCGAGAATAGTGGCGGAAAGGAAGTGCGTCAAGCAGGCGGGAAAGCGAGTACCCGACGATCCAGAAACCCTTAGAGCACCGAACACCGTGCCACTAGGCCCAATTGCGTTGGCTCGCGTATGCTTTGGGTATGCGATTCGTTTTGGGTTTCGATGGCGGCGGCACAAAGACGGAGTGCGTCTTGATGGATGAGGCGCGCATAGTCCTTGCGGTCGGGCGCAGCGGGCCTTCCAACCCCATGCGCGTGGGCTTTGGCGGCGCGCTTGCGGCGGTTTGCGAAGCGGGGCGCATCGCGGTGCAAGCCGGGCAGCTTTCATTTGCGGAGATCAGCGCTATATGCGCCGGGTTGGCGGGCACGGCGCAACCGGAGTCGGAGCGCAAGATGAAGCGTCTCCTGACGGGAGAGTTCCCCGAAAAATATGTCCGCGTTTGCACAGATCTGGATCTGACTCTTGAAGCCACCGGAGACGGCCCCGCCGTTGTCCTCATCGCAGGCACTGGCTCGGCCGCGGTGGGGCGTGACGGCAGCGGCCAGATCGCCCGTGTTGGCGGGCACGGACCACTCCTCGGTGACGAGGGCAGCGCTTATGACATTGGCCGTCGCGCGGCGATTGCGGCCTTTCGCGAGTCGGACCGAGGCAAAGCGGATTCTCCCCTTGCAAGAAAGATTCTGCGCGAGATCGGAGCTGCCACCTGGGATGAACTTCAACTCCGGGCTTATAGCGTTCCCGACGAAGTATTCCCGAGGATTTTTCCGGTGGTTGCGGCTGCCGCCGATGAAGGGGATCTTTCCGCACGAACGCTGTTGCAGGATGCCGCGAATCAACTTGCGGAATTGGTGTGCGACTTGATCCTGCGCCTGCATTTGAAACTGGATGCGTTTTTGCTGGTTAAGAACGGCGGAATGATAGGCCGCTCGACCTACTTCGATCAGTTACTCGACGAACGCCTTCGAGTTGCTGCGCCGCACGCGAAATTCGGCGGGCCGGCGATCCCTCCCGCCGAAGCGGCCGCGCGGCTGGCGCTGCGATTGTTGCCGGATCTGAAAGAAGAAGGGAAGTAAGGTGCAGGGCTTCGAAAAAGAGATGGAGCGGGCCCGCGCCGCAGTGGGTGAAGAACTCAAAGCGCTCATCTACCACCCCGCACCCGCGGTGATTCTCGCCTTGCTCGACAATCCTGCGCTGGATGAGTCCCACCTGTCGCTCCTCCTCGCGCGCAAGGATCTGCCATCGGAAGTTCTCGAAGAAATCGGCGCCCGCAAGGCGCTCTTGAAAAATTACGCGGTGAAGAAGGCGCTGCTCTTCCATCCGCGCACGCCTCGGCTGGTCGGATTGCGGCTTCTAAAAGATCTATATCTGATGGACCTTGTGCAATTCTCGTTGTCGGTTTCCGCACCCGCGGAACTGAAGCGCTACGCCGAAGAGCAGGTTGTCGCCCGCATGCCGCAATTGCCCCTGGGCCAGAAGATCGCATTGGCGCGCCGTGGCCCGGCTCGCGTGGCAGGGGCGCTGCTGGCGGAAGGGCATGCCCAGGTGATGCCGGTGGCGCTGGAGAATCCGTATCTGACTGAGGCGCAAGTCCTGCGAGCGCTGGCCCGCGAGAAAGTTCCCACAACCGTGGTGCAGGCGCTGGCGAAGCATCGCAAATGGTCGCAAGCCTATAACGTTCGGCTGGCCATTGTTCGCAATCCTTCCGCGCCCATCTCCATCGTTCTGGGTTTCCTTCCGCAGCTTACGGTATCTGATTTGCGCGAGCTCGCCGCGCCCGGCATCGTGCCTGAAAATCTACGGAAATATCTTGAAGCGGAAGTACGGCGCCGCATGCTGGCTTCGCGGAAACATGCGGCGCGCGAGGCTGGTGTTACTGAAGCTGCGCTAGCGGCGCAGCCGGAGGATGAGAAACGCGCCAAGGAAGAAAAGCGCCGCGGAGAAAGAGAAGGCGGCTCGCACAGAGACCGCCGACCAGAGAAATCCGACGATGAGGCTTGAGACGAAATCTCCCACAGCGTTGACCGCCGCGAGTGTGCCGAACGCCATGCCGTGCTGTTCCCTCGGAATCAGTTCTGCCGCAAGAGAATCTTCGAGCGCTTCTTCCGTGCCAACGTAAAGCCCCGCCAATACAAAGATCACAGCGAGAAGCGACAGGCTGTGGGTCCCGGTCGTGAGCAGGATAGCGGCGGCCCCTGCGAGCGCGTAACCTGCCGCGAGAATGGCTTTGCGGTGTGCAACGTGATCGCTGATCCAGCCGCTTACGTACGCGGAAGCTGCATAGAAAACGTTGTGCAGCGTGTAGAGCCCGACCGCCAAGCTGGCAGCACGCGCCATGCCTTCCGCAGGAGCAAGCGCTCGCGCGGCATAGAGGATAAGCAGCGTATGCGAAAAATCTCCCGCGCCGAAAATGCCGACGCCAAACAGAAAGCTGCGGAAAGTTCGCGGCAGAGCGCGAAGTCCGGTCACGAACGATAATTTGTTTCTTAATTCGAACGGACGCTCGCGCACGAGCAGCCAGAAACTCGCGACTGCGATCATTCCTGGCACCAGTGTCCACAGAAACACGGCGCGATAGTTGTGATGCGTCGCGTTCAGGAGCCACACCGCAGTCAACGGTCCCGCAATGGCTCCGACGGTGTCCATCAGGCGCTCCAAACCGAATGCACGCCCGTATGCTGTGGCTGGCACATCAGCAGCGAGCAGCGCTTTCTTCGCCGGTGACCGCACACCACGCCCGAGCCACGCAGCCGCACGCCCGAACATGACGTGATACGCGTGGGTAGCGAAAGCGAACGAAGCAGTTGCAAGCGAGGTGAAGGCGTAGCCAAACACGGCCAGCGGCTTGCGATGCTTCAAGCGGTCAGTGAAATGCCCTGCGGTAAGCTTAGCGAAGCTCGAAAGTCCGTCCGCAACGCCTTCAATTGCGCCGAGCCATGCAGGCCCAGCGCCAATCGCGGCCAAAAACGCGGGCAGCACCGCCGTGGCGATCTCGTGGCTCCAGTCACTGAAGAGGCTGGTCAGGCCAACGCCGAGTACGGTGCGATTCAGCCACGATTTGTTTTGGATGTCTGCCGCCATGCAGGGGAAGTCTACAGCCAACAGCCTCCGGCCAACAGCCCACGCGCAAACCGGACAATCTGGGCAAGGTCTTTCTGCGGGGAATTCAACCGTTCCAGCTCGAGCCTGATTTGCTGAAGATGGTCGCGAAGAGCCTCGGACCGACCGGCTTCTTCGGAGATTAGCAGACGCTGAACGGTCGAGACCAATTCATCAAGACGGCGATGTGCCTCCTTCTCTGAAGAACGGATGGCGCTGCAGATGGTCTCTTCCCACTGGGATGTTAGCCGGGATAGATTTTTGTACACCTCACTCTCGATTCTCCCGGAGAGTTGTCTTTCAAGCATGCCCCGAACGAGAAACATCGGAACGAGGGCAAACACCAAATCCCATTCGTGGTTAAAGACCTTGCTGATGCTCACGTCGGGAGCGCGGGGCGGCTTGATTTCGATCTCTGTCTCTGTGGTTTGCAGCGCCATTCCAAAGACGCGCTGGACTTCCTCCGAGAGTTTGTCTCGAAAGCTTTGAAGGGCGCCCTGAGAAAGCCTCTGCGCATCCCACAGAGGTTTTAGAAACGCCTCGCCTTCCCGCGCCGAAACAGCCGTTAGTTCCTCGCTCATCTCCCGGGTCAACCACAGCCGAAACTGCTTGATTGTTTTTGCAAAACTGCCTCGCCAACTGGGAAATGCCGCAGCCAGCCGTTCCTCCAGTGTCCTCCGAAGCTGCATTTCAAATTGTTCCTGTAGTCGTTTCTCAATGAGTGGCCTCGTGCTCGAGACTGCGCGCCCAGAAATCAATTGAAGGTGCAGATGCAGATCCGCGCATGCCTGACCTGAGCCCAGAACCTGGGCACGTAGCATTTCTCGGTCCGATTCCTTGGCCTCGGCAGACTTGAGCGCTAGTTGCAAGTAATCCCCGGCTGAAGTCAGCAGAGTGTGGAGCTTTCGAGCCAGGGCCGCGGAGCGTGCTTCTCGCGACGACCCCAGAACTTCCATGAGCCATTGTTCTACAAAGCGATCGCGCAACTCGTCGTACCCCGCCTTGACGGAATACGGGAACACTCGAACGTTCGCTGAGAACTTTGTGCGAAGCTGCGCTACCACAAACTCCAGAATCTCGCGCTGCTCCACAGAACTAAGAAGGTCCATTTTTGTGAGGAGAACCGAGACATTCGGGGTGAAGCGCTGCAGCCGCGCGATCAAGGCGACGTCTTGCTGCGTCAACGGAGGATCTACACCCACGGCGACCAGCGCCAAGTCCGTGTTGGGGCTCCAGGCGAGGGAAGTCTCTGTATTGTGCGGCAAATTGCTTTCCAAACCCGGCGTGTCAACCAGCCGCAGTCCTTTGTAGGAAGCCATATCCGGGAGAAATACGCGCACTCTTTCAACGCCAAGTATATTTCCGGGATTGCGCGCCTCCGAAATGTAGGTCCCGATCTCACCGACGGTCACTTCGTCGGGCGGCCGCCCGTTCTCGTAAATGACCCGCGCGGTTTCGTTCGGCCCGTGACATATTTCCGTTACCACCGAGGTGACCGGAATTACGCCCACGGGGAGAATCGCTCTTCCCAAGAGGTCGTTCAAAAAGCTGCTCTTTCCCGCCTTGAAGCGTCCGAACACCGCGACATTCAGCAACTGGTTCTTCGCCAAGCGCTCGGCAGCCTCAAACGTCGCCTGAAGGTCAGACAAGTGATAGTCCCGGATGAGGTGTCTCCCAAGCGATATCGCGTTTTCTTCATGGGTGTTCATGGCAGCTTCGTGGGTCGCGGAGCGCGAATCATGCATTTGGATTCGCTCCCTGGAAGCGAGGCGCTCCTGCCGTGTGCTGCATTAGAAAATCAACCGCGAGCGTATGCAGCTTAACGTGTCCCGGGCACGGGTAGACAGATTGAGAAGCCAGTTCGCAAAGGCCCACGATCCTGCCGGGTAGACCGCCGGCCCGCTTTAGAACAAAATCGCGAAAATCAGCGCTCGCCACTCTCGAGAGACCAAACCGCACAATCGAAAACTCAAGCAGCTCCTCCAGGTCCAGCGTAGGCATTCGGAGCAACTCCAGGCGCATGCCGCTATGCCAAAACAGATTTGCCACTCTTCCCAGTTCCTTTTCCGTTAGGCCTCGCCCGAGCAGAATCACGGGAGTGCGCCTGGACCACACCCAGTCTTGGAGCAAATTGTGGACACCATCTGGCAGCGGCGCGGCAGCGTCGAGAAAAACCCAATAGGCGTTCCCAAGCATCGCCCGGCGAAGGATGCCGCGCAGCCGCAGACTGGATTGCTTGCTCAGCCAGTGTTCGACTTTGGCGGTTCCGGCACACTCGCGTCGAACGTACGACAGTACCCGTGGGTCTTCAATCTTGGCGAGTGACCGGACCAAACAACGCCAAATTGTGCGCGGGTTTTCGCAACTCGTGCAGACCAAACACATGCGGCGAATGCGCGGCGGCAAGCTCGAGAGAGCCTCCTCAAGAAGAGCGGTCTTCCCTGCTCCTGCCGCTCCGTGCACAAGTAAACTGCGGCGCGCCTGAATCGCATGCACCAGTTGGGCGAGCTCTTGCTTCCTCCCGATCAACATACTTTGGCCCTCGACATCACAGCAGGCGCCTCTTCATTGCGTCAACCTTGGTGGTCAATTCATTCACCGTTTCATCCAGCCGGCTTTGGTCCTCTCGAGAAAATTCCTGTCCATAACCCTTCATGCGCGCCGGGCGGCAATCTTCGAACAACACCCATAAGGTAGTCAGCTCGGCATCCAGCACGCGGCGAATGTCCAAAGCGCTGCGTTGCAGGGCGAGTGCTTCAGCCAAAGATGTGAGCGTGTCGCGGAGGGAATGAACGTCGTGAAGAAGGGCAGCGCACTCCTCTCTCGAAAGCGTGTTTTGAATGTAGCGGATCAGTCCCTCTTCTCCGCCGTTGGTCAACAATCTTTCCATCCGCCGCACCGACGCATCGGCAAGGGTTAGGGTGGAGGCAAGGCTCCGGGCATGAAATTCGTGGAGGGTCATCGCCCGTCCTGACATGCAAAAACGGGATCCCGTACGTGCTTCATGGCTTCCTCGTGCGTTTCAAGGTTTGGATGCTTGCCGGGGACATGACTCCGCGACAAGATCCTCGTCAGGAGTCATCATCTGTCCCGGTTTAGCAGGAACAGCGGTTAGAGGCGAACTCCTTCGCCCATATGGTCAAAATAAATGTCACGTTTGCGCATGTCAACGGCAAATTCCTTTGGTGTGCCGCCGGGAAACTGGGAGCGTGTCACGATCTTCCCGGGCGGTAGAGAATTACCCGGACCTTTTCCAAAGTGATGAGACCGCCATCCACCATCTCATCCAAGCGCGGCAGAATCTTTTCAATCCGCTCCGCGTACTCCACGACTTCCACGATGATGGGAAGATCCTGGGAAAGGCGGAGAAGTTTGTCTGTGTGATAGACGCTGGAGCCGCCGTAGCCCGCTACTCCCCGCAGGACAGTCGCCCCGGTACAGCCCTCTTTGCGCAGGAGTTCAACAATCGCCTCGTGCAACGGCCTGCCGTGCCACTTGTCGGATTCGCCGATGTGGATGCGCATCAGCGTTCGTTCGCCTTCGAATTTCTGGTGCGTCATAGGGCGCTCCTAAATCCTAGAAACGGTTCGCCAGCCGGATCCCGGCCGCGGAAAGCAACAGGCCCAGCACAACACTGGCGGCAACGTAGGTTGAGGCCCACAGCCACTCGCCTGCCTCAAGCATTTTGGCGGTTTCCCAGCCAAAACTCGAAAACGTCGTGTAGCCGCCGAAAAATCCGACGGCAATGGCTACGCGCCACTCCGGCGGGACAATCATGCGATTCAAGGTTATTTGCCCGATCAGGCCGAGAAAAAAGCAGCCTGTGAGATTGACAAGTAGCGTTCCATAAGGAAACGTGCTGCCGACTTTTATCTGAACAACGCCCTGCAAGCCGTAGCGAGCCAGGGTCCCGATCGCGCCGAACACCGCAATCAGCAAGAGACGCAATGTTTCTCCAATCTGGCTCCCGTGTCCGTCTACAAAAAAACTCCTGGTGCCGCGCGGCAGCCAGGAGTCATCAGCCCCGGCCAAGTCAACCGGGACGGTTCAGGCGAACTCCATCGCCTTTTCATTTTCCATTTCAGTGTAACTTTGCCTCTCACCGCGCGCAAGCAATTCGCGCCTTAAGAAGCACGCGCGCCAGGAAGTTGCTGAGTGGCCACTTTATTCGCCCGGTCAGCCCTTGACTTTACTGCTTCTTCGGAGCGTTGTCCGCCTTGCTCACCAGCGCAATCTTCTCAAGATGCCCCACGTTCTCGCCAACGACAAGATCAGCGCTGATTTTGTCCCCGGGCTGCAATCTCTCAATTTGCTTTGCATCGGCGACGGCGTACGTCATCGTCATTGCCGGCATTAATCCCGGGATTTCGCCGTGTTTTACAATAATCAGCTTCTTCGGCGCATCCACGGAAATCACTTCGGCTTGAAGAGGAAAGTGTTTTTCCGGAGGCGATTGGCAGGCGGCCGTAACGACGAACAGGAGCAAGCTTACAAACAGCGTCACTCTTCTCATGAATCTCCTCAGTAATGAAAACGGTAGCGGAATTCCGCGTAGATTTGGCGCGGGTCGTTGTAGTGAAAACCGCCAAAGGTGAGGCTGTTGTCCAGCAAGACGCGACGATTGGCCCCGTTGAGCGCGCTCAGAACGATACTGTATTTTTCACGGAAAGTTTTCCCGATGGCAAGGTCAAAGGTTGTGTGTGGAAGCAGATAATCTCCCGGGTATTGCGCGTTGGGCAAACCGTTGGTGAAGCCTGAGCCATAGTAGACGTTGGCGGAGGCGTAGGACTGCCAAGGAAGATTTGCGTTAAAGCCGAGGTTCAAAGTGTTTCGCTGATCGTGGTCGACGGGAGAATAGACAGTGGGTGGTTCACATCCGGGAGGGGCAGGAGTGGGGCAAATCAACCCGCCAGTGAACGGACCTTCGGCCTGGGCAATTTGGTTTGCATAGGCAAGGTGAAATTGGCCACGATGCCACAGCCGGGGAGAACGCAATGTGAGTTCCCAGTTTTGAATCAAGGCTTGATACCAGGTGATGGGCCAGAAGAGATTGGATTCACCAATGTTGCTGTGGTCCAGCCAATTTTGTGCTTTGGTCTGGAAGGTGTCGGCGTCGAGAGTCCATCCGCCAACAGGAATGGTGACGCCAAACTGATACTCCTTGTCCCGCTCGCCCCGCAAAGGAGCAAAGGTCAAGTTTTGGCTGTTCGCCAGATCGAGCAAAGGCCCAGTGGCTGTCAGCAGCGGCGGCGGCTGGTAAAAGCGGCCATAGAAAGCATGGAATATCCAGTTTATGCGCGGAACTTTCACCGACAAGCCAATTCGCGGGTCCACTTGATTATCCGCGATATCCGCGGAGAAGTGAGATTGGCGAAAGCCTGCGATCAACGTCAGCCAGGAGGCCACCTTGAACTTGTCACTGACAAAGGCTTCCTCGACTCCGCCGGTGATGGCCCCCGTGGAAAACGGGTAATTCACGCAAGGCGATGCGCAGGGCTGAAAGAAATTGAAGAAGTAATTGCGTTGACGTTGCGCGAATCCGTATATCCCGGCCTGAACTTCGTTCTTCCAGAGTGTTGCGTTCACAGCGGCCTGCAGTCCCCCGTAGTTGGAGGTCTGATCCACGTTTGTGATTACCGGCGTGTCGTCCGGCGAGGCGTGATAGTTGGCGTCGCTATAGTGATAGAAAGGAGAGACCGTTAGGATGAGATTGGGGTTAAAGGTGTGCACCCAGGAGAAAGCAAAATAGCCGTCGCTTTCGTGCTCGCCATCGCGCAGGCCGTAACTGGGGTAGACCTGGTTGCCGGCGGAGTTGGGGTCCGGATCAATAGGGATCTGATAATAGTCGCGGCGCAAAGAGGTGACCAGCCGAAACTGGTTGTGAGCATTTGGATTGAAGATGAACGACGCGAACCCGCCGTAGCCGTTGTCGGCGTCCTGGACGACCTGCCCGACCGGGGTCTGCAATCCATAGTTGCTGCGATTCCCATTTAAGCTGGCGTAGTATGCGAAGCGTTCGGTGTGGCTGCCGAAATTGATTTGATCGTTGGTCTGATACCAATTCCCGAAGCTCAGGACCAGTTCCCCCTCATTGTTCCGCTCGAAACCGGTGCGCGGAACCAGGTTGAAGATGCCGTAGGTGCGGTCGCCATATTCGGATTCGTAGCTGCCCCTTTGCATTTCGAGAAAGTCAATGTCCTTGGGATCGATCTGAGGGCCGAGATTGGTGGCGATGTTGGTATTGGGGATAGGAACGCCGTCAATCAGCCACTCGACCTGGTGACCTCCGCGCATGTGCAACATGTCGTGGGTTACGTACGCGCCGGGAACATAATCGGTGATCATGGCTAAGCTGTTCGTGCGATCCGCACCGGGAGTCTGGGCCACGTCCGCCCGGTCCACCAGCGTAGTAGGCGTAACGGACTCAACGCTTTCGATTGCTCCTGGGGCGGTGGCTATAACCGTTGCGCTTTGATTGACGGTGGTAAGTTTGAGCTGGAAATGGAGCGTTGGCGAGGAGCTGGAAATCACTGTAACGCCCTGCTGCTGATCTTCAAACCCGTTCTTGGCCACCGATACAACGTAGTCTCCCAATGGCACTGCCGGAAAGGAAAATGCGCCGTCCTGGTCGGTTTGGGCTGTTTGCGACCAGTCCGAGGATGCCGATTTTAGCTTGACCGAGGCGTTGGCCACGGGCCGGTGCTGCGGATCGTGCACAATTCCCCGCACTGTGCCAAAAACTGTGGCCAATGCGCCCCCGACCAAAAAAAATGCAATGAACAGCCAAAGCAAACTGCGCCGTAGCATGAAAACCCCTCCCCATGAATCGCGGAATCGTCCGCGGCGGGTCCGTCAGACCCGGAACAGATTTCAGTCGTGGAAATGTTGGGGAATCAAACCGCGAGAGGAGAGATTCGAGGAGGGGGAGTGGGTGGTTCGCAGGATTTCACAGATTCCATTGTGCTGGACTTCGTCACCGGGGAAAGCGAAGGGGCCGGTTGGGAAAGGGTTGCTGGCTCCGGCAACACAAAAACCACCGCCGCCGCGAACGCTGGATTGCTATCGTGGCAGCAGGCTAGCGAACATTTCGTCATGCCCGCGTGCGTTTGCCCGTCGCTCTCGTGCCCACAATCCATGGGGCTTGCCGCTGGGGTGGTCGCGTTCTTGTTCGTCGACCTCGGCTTGGCCTGATCGTGCGCCGCGCACATCCCACTGCTGCAGCAGTCCATTCCATTCGCCTGCCATGCAGCGGCCCATAAGGGACTCCACAGAAGCAGTACCGCCGCCAGACACACCCAAGCACCCATTTTTCTTCCCGGAGCGATAGGAACCTGGAGCGATCCATTCATGTTTTGGAGCCTTCACAGGCTACACCAAGCGCCCGGAAATTTCCAAATGCAAATCGTGATTCTGAGAGGAGCACTTCGCGGAGTCGGATTCTGTCGAAGGCCAGCGGAGGTCAAGTTCCGGTTTGCCCGTCGCTCGCCCGCTTAGCGAATTGTCGTCGCGCGTACTATGTGGCCGCCCTTGTCAGGAAAAGCGCGCAGCGGTTTCGGAAGGTAACGCTCGGCGATTTGTGGAGGTCCTAAGTCTTCAATCTCGCAGAACCCAAGTGCCATCAGTTTAGCCCGCAGCTGGTCCGCCTCAAAGTAGGTGATCCAGGGTTCTCCGACTGTTTCTGCGTACGCCGCACGTAGGTCGTGGGAGGCCCGGGCCTTCGGCGAGAGCGCATTAGGAGGATCGCTGTAATCGAACACCACGTGCGCCCCGTTGGGCAGGCCCGCCATAAAGGCAAGGGTCGACCATACGGCTTCTGCAGTAAGGTACGGCACGACTCCTAACCAGGTAAAGAAGGTTTGCCGCTCGCGGTCAAAGTTTACAGCCTCCAGACCCTCAGCCAGGGTCTGACACTCGAAATCGACTGGGGCGAAGGACAGCGAACTCGGCAGTGGAATGCCCGCATCATGGAGAAGTTCACATTTCCAGGCTTGTGTAGCCGGATGATCAACTTCGAAAATCCGCAAGGTTTCACCAAATGGGTTGCGGAATGCGTACGTATCCAATCCCGCTCCGAGCACTACGATTTGACGGACGCCGCGTTCTACAGCGGCGGCCAAAGCGTCCTCGGCGAAGCGCGTCCTGATGGCGATGAAAATTCGCATCCGTTGCTTGGACGGCTGCGCGGCTGCCTCCTGAACGACGACGTTTCCGTCTTCCCCCAGAATGCGCAGAGCCAGGGGATCACTGAAGATGCGCCCCTGTTCCAGTATCTGATGAGCCGCTCGGTGGGCCGCTGCCGTCCACGCCGTCCGGCTTGGCTTTCCAGATTGCACGAAGGAAGTTTAGCAAATTGCCCTGCGTCCGTTTCTTCGGAGGAAAGCCTAGCGATCCTGGCTGGATTGTCGGCCATCCGGAAACTCACGCGCTGCAAAGGCCCTCATTTCTTGACTTACGTGAGGCCCGGTCGCAAACTGCATTCATGCCTCACATCTATCTACTCTTTGATTTTGCCAAAGACGAAGAAAAGGCCCAGCTGGCCCGCCACAAGCTGGATGGATGGAAGCAAGCCTTCCGCCTCGACAAGAAGTTGCTTTACAAAATGGAGCGCACAGAGGTTGAAGCCACCACGCCCGCCGACGGCGACGCAAAGCCTGCAAAAGCCGAGAAGGCCAAACCCAAGGGTAAGAGCAAAGCCGCAGTCGAACCAGCCCCGTCCGCGCCGCCCAGTGACGACATCAAGTTGTTCGTACGCCTGGCCTTCTCCGGTCACGAAAAGCTCTCCGAGCAGCGCTGGGTGCAACGCATCCCCACGGAAGAGCCGTTCCAGGGTGCGTCTCCCAAGGTCGTCAAGGTCGGCGACGCCACGTTCGAGGCCACCGAGAAGCAGTTCGACGAATTGGTCTAGTACCTGCGTTTTACACAACTCCCTCAGAGGTTCTGTTGGTTGCCTTACCCAACCCTCCGGTATAATAATTTCTCGCGACCCGATCACTCCCATTTCCAACACGAGGTCAGACTGAATGGCAGTGCAGACGCGCGTCAAAGCAATCAAGGTCGAAACGCACAAGTATCACGGCCTGGACCGCGACGCGCTCGTCCGTCTGTACCGCGCGATGTTTCTTTCGCGGCGCCTGGATGACCGGGAAATCCAGCTCAAGCGCCAGAGCAAAATCTACTTTCAGATTTCGAGTGCCGGCCACGAAGCCGTCACGGCGGCCGCCGCCTTGCTCTTACGTCCGGGGGTAGACTGGCTCTACCCCTATTACCGCGACCGGGCGTTGTGCCTCATGCTCGGCGTGACCCCCCTCGATACCCTCCTGCAAGCTGTCGGCGCAAAAGATGACCCAAGTTCTGGCGGACGCCAGATGCCTTCGCACTGGGGCCACACCAAATGGAACATCGTCAGCAAATCCTCCTGCACGGGCACGCAGTTCGTCCACGCCATCGGAGCTGCCGAGGCAACGCAGTATTACGAGCGCCATCCTAGAGCGCTGGAACTGGCCCAAAAGCCTCCGCTTGGCGAATTTGTGCGCCATGAGCCCGAAGAGATTGTCTACGTCTCTTCCGGCGATGGCGCTACCAGCGAAGGCGAATTCTGGGAATCGCTCAATGTCGCGTGCGCCAAGAAGCTCCCGATCTTCTATCTCATTGAAGACAACGGCTACGCCATTTCGGTTCCTGTCGAGGTACAAACCGCTGGCGGAAGCATCGCGCGCCTGACGAAAGGCTTCCCCGGGCTGCACATCGCCGAATGCGATGGCACCGATCCGCTCGAGAGTTACGCAACGTGCAAAGAAGCGATTCAGTACGTTCGCGAACGTCGCGGCCCCGCCCTGGTCCACGCCAAAGTAACGCGGCCCTACTCCCACTCGCTTTCCGACGACGAAAAGCTTTACAAGACGCCGGAAGAACGGGAGACCGAGGCGCACCGCGATCCCCTCTCAAAATTTTCGCTCTTCCTCATCCGCGAAGGGCTCATGGACCAGAAAGAAATCGAGTCCTTGGAGACCCAGGTAGACCGCGAAGTGCGCGAGGCCGCCGATCAGGCGCTGGCGGCCGAGCCTCCGGAAGTCTCCTCCATTTTGCACAACATCTATTCGCCGGACATTGATCCGACCTCTCTGATATTTGAAGCGCAAGCAGAACCTCATGGCGCTCCGAAAACCATGGTCGAAATGGTAGCGGCAACACTCTTCGACGAAATGGGCCGCGACGAACGCATCACGATCTTCGGCGAAGACGTTGCGGACGCCAGCCGGGAAGAAAACCTGCGCGAAGTGAAAGGGAAAGGTGGCGTTTTCAAAGCCACCGCGGGATTGCAACGCAAGTACGGTGCCGACCGCGTCTTCAACACCCCGCTCGCCGAAGCCAGCATTGTGGGTCGCGCCATCGGTATGGCCACGCGCGGCTTGAAGCCCGTCGCGGAAATTCAGTTCTTCGATTACATCTGGCCGGCCATGATGCAGATTCGCGACGAACTCTGCGTGTTGCGCTGGAGGTCCAACGGCACATTCAAAGCTCCCGTGGTGCTCCGCGTCGCCATTGGCGGCTATCTGAACGGCGGGGCCGTTTATCACAGCCAGAGCGGCGAATCCATGTTCACCCATTGCCCCGGATTGCGCGTGGTGATGCCCTCAACCGCTCTGGATGTCGCCGGGCTGCTTCGAACGGCAATCCGTTGCGACGACCCCGTGATGTTTCTCGAGCACAAGCACCTCTATCGCCAGCCCTACAACCGCGCCGAGTATCCCGGCCCGGATTTCACGATTCCGTTTGGCAAGGCGCGTGTGGTGAAGGAAGGCAGCCAGGTCAGCATCATCACTTACGGGGCCGTCGTGCATCGCGCGGAAGTGGCCGCAGCGGCGCTTGAGCGCGAAGGAATTTCCGTTGAGATCATTGACCTGCGATCCCTCTCGCCATACGACTGGGAAACCATTGCCGCTACCGTGCGCAAGACGCATCGCGTCATCGTGGCTTACGAGGACATGTTGAGTTGGGGCTACGGCGCTGAAATCGCCGCGCGCATTGCGGAAGAGCTTTTCTCCGAACTCGATGCCCCGGTGAAGCGCGTCGCCGCCATGGATACTTTCTGCGCCTACCACCCGAAACTCGAAGCCGCCATCCTGCCCCAAACTGACGACATCGCCGCCGCCATTCACCGGATTCTGGAGTACTAACTCCGCTTCTGCCGGAACCTAGTCTTTCAGCTCATTAATTCCGTCAAACGCGCTGTCACCCGGGGGGACGTGTTTTCTGCGTCTTGAAGGATCTCGACCTAAGCGGTGATTGAACATTTTGCCGTGAAATCCTACGCCCGGAATTATTGCGACTTGCTATTTTCCCTGCCAGGAATGCACACGACACGCTTGGGCAAAATCGGCGGGCCAATCCTGAGAAACTTTTTCCTTCCTTCTTTCGTACTTCAGTTTAGAATCCCAGTGGGAGTCTGCTCTGCGGGGGTCTACCTATGATTTGCTCAAACTGCCAAAAAGAAATCGCTGATGGCTCCAAGTTTTGCTACAACTGCGGCGCCAGAATGGCCGAGACCGCGGCACCTCCCCCTGCTGCCGCTCCCGCCTTCCCTCCCGGCTACGTTCCGCCCAAGAGGCTCGTGCGTTCGAGCAATGATCGAAAGCTCGGCGGGGTGTGTGCCGGCGTGGCGGACTACTTCGACGTGGATACGACCTTGGTCCGTGCCCTATGGCTTCTGGCTACACTCATTCCTGGACCGAATATCATTGCCTACATCATTTTGTGGATTGTCCTGCCATCGGGGCCCACGGGCGTGGCCTACGTGCCGCCCGGCTCCGCCGCCCGCGTCTGACAACTGCTTAAATCAATCCTTGCTGCTGTTCGCAACCCGGCGGCGTTTGCCGCCTTCGCCGAAGATCAGATTGTCCAGTGAAACCAACCCTGCGCCGACGGTGGCCAGAACCATCGCTCCCACGCCCACCGCTAGCGGGAACTCGTAGTCATGCACGGCCATGATTCCGTGTCCGCTGTGCACTTTCCAGATGGCCACGCCCATCTCAATCGCCAACAGTAACCCCGCAGGACGTGTAAACAATCCCAAGAACAGCAGCAGCGCCCCAAAGCACTCCAGTGTCCCCGTGACGCCCAGGAAATACGCCGGGAAGCCATGCGACACGAAGAAAGCCCTCATACCCTCGTTGGGGTGTGCCAGTTTCGGATAGCCGTGATAGACAAAGATCAATGCCATGGCCAGACGAAGCACCAGTAAAGCCAGCGGTTCCAACCCCTTCATGAATTTCATATTGGGTCTCCTTGTGTCTCACCTTACGGAAGAATCCGATTCGATGCCAGCATCGGGTACGTGCGCTGTGTCACGTCGGCCAAGGCCGCGAATCGAGTAGAATTTCGGGTTCTCGCCGCGAGGTTCTTATGAAACCCATACGCACAATCGGAATCGTCAACGGGGGAGGCGACGCGCCCGGCTTGAATGCGGTAATTCGCGCCATCGTCCGCGCCGCCATCAACGAACACAACATGCGGGTCGTGGGCATTCACAACGGCTTTGATGGCCTCATTTGGCCGGAAGGTGCCAAGGAGATGACGGAAGAATCCGTCAGCGGGATTCTTCCCCGCGGCGGCACCATTCTTGGCACCACCAACCGTGGAAATCCCTTTGCCTATAAAGCCATCGAAAATGACAAAGAGGTCATTCACGATTACTCCTCACTGTGCATGGATAACGCGCGCCGACTCGGCATTGACGCGATGATCGTCATCGGCGGTGACGGAACCCAACACATCGCGCTCGATTTCTACCGAAAGGGCGTCAACATCATCGGCGTTCCGAAGACGATTGACAACGAT
>Ga0187780_10000985_pt1 | contig 21321 bp, 16 predicted proteins | sample 1015_Q2_SP10_20__FD_132429 | JGI IMG/M metagenome (GOLD analysis project Ga0187780, IMG submission 132429) | Tropical peat soil microbial communities from peatlands in Department of Meta, Colombia - 1015_Q2_SP10_20_MG | ecosystem: Environmental > Terrestrial > Soil > Wetlands > Peat | place... | reverse complement strand
CCGCAAGTATGCCGTCCAGTACCGCCGCCCCGTCCAGCCCCTCACGCCCGCCACCCTGGCCCTCATGCTGGAGTACCCGTGGCCGGGCAACGTGCGGGAGCTGGAGAACCTGGTGCGGCGGATGGTGCTCCTGCGGCAGGAGGGGTTCGTGAAGGCGGAGCTCGCCCGTGGCGTGGAGCGCGCGCCCCAGCGCGTCCTGGATCTGCCGCGCCCGCTGCCGCGCGTTGACTCGGATGGTGGGAAGCCTCCCAGCCTGCGGGATCTGGCCCGGACCGCCGCGCAGGAGACGGAGCGGGCGCTCATCGAGGAGGCGCTGGTCAAGACCCGCTGGAACCGCCGGGAGGCGGCGAAGATGTTGAGGATCAGTTATCGAGCCCTGCGCTACAAGATCCAAGCGTACGGGTTGGGGAACCGAGCGCCGAACGGGAACCGAAGGGACATGGGCGCATGAGAGGCCGCCGCATGCCCCCGCGGGGGGGAACGGCCCGGCGACCGCCCATGCCCTGGCGCCCGGAAAGTCACCCGCCTGCGGAAAGGAGCGCGCGCCGGGGCTCGGGCCCGGCAGATACGTGGGGGCGCGACCTTCCGGACGGGGCGGCCATCAGCTAACGCCCCGTGGGGCGGCGGCCAGCCACCATGCTTCGTATCAGCCGACATTACTTTTCCCCGCGCCGGGCGATCCTGCTGCTGGGGGACCTCATCATCTTCTGGGGCGCGGCGTACGCCGCCCTGGCGCCCCGCTGGGTGGGCCTGATCGCCCTCTGGCCTGGCTTCGGCCCGGTCTATCCCAAGGCGGCGGCCTTCACCGCCCTCCTGGTCCTTCTCCTCGCCCTGGGGGATTTCTACGGCAATCGGGGCCGCATCTTCCGGCAGACGGAGCTCTTTGCCAGGCTCTTCATGGCGTTCGGCGTCGCCATGGTCGTGGCAGGCGCCTCCAACTACCTCGTGCCGACCCTCCGCTTCTCCCGGGGAGCTTTTCTTCTCTCCTTTCCCCTGGCCTTTCTGGGGGCCTTCAGTTGGCGGCTCCTTCTCCTCCGGATCGTGGGGGGGCAGAAGTTCCGCGAGCGGGTGGCGATCCTGGGCACGGAGAAACCGGCCCACATAGTATTGGATGAGGTCCTGGGTCGCCCGCACCCCGAAGTGGAGATCCTGGGCCTGGTACACGCCGGGAACGGCCAATCGCTTCCCCCAAGCGCCGCGGTCCCGATCCTGGGGACCACCCGCGACCTCTTGGACGTCTGCCGGGTCCGGCGGGCGGATTCCCTGGTGGTCGCCCTCTCCGAGCGGCGCGGCTACCTGCCCGTCCAGGAGATCATGGCCTGCAAGCTGGCGGGGGTTCGGGTGGAGGATTGGCCCAACTTCCTGGAGCGGTTCACGGGAAAGATCCACGTCAGCCAGCTCCGCCCGAGTTGGCTGATCTTCTCGGATGGGTTCCGCCGCCCCCGTCTCTTCCAGGCGGTCAAGCGGGCCATGGACTTCGCGACCGCCGCCGCCCTCTTGTGCCTGACGGCCCCCGTGATGGCGCTGGTGGCCCTGGCCATCAAGCTGGATTCGCCCGGCCCCATCGTCTTCCGGCAGGAGCGGGTGGGGCAGAACGGCCGGATCTTCACCCTCTGGAAGTTCCGCTCCATGCGCCGGGACGCCGAGGTGGAGACGGGCCCCGTCTGGGCGGGCGCCCTGGACCCGCGGGTCACGCGAGTCGGTCGGTTGCTCCGCAAGGCCCGCCTGGACGAACTGCCGCAGCTCTGGAACGTGCTGTGCGGGGAGATGAGCTTCGTCGGCCCGCGCCCCGAACGCCCCTTCTTCGTGGCCCAGCTCCGCAAGGCGGTCCCCTTTTACGAAGAGCGGCTGGCCGTTCGGCCCGGGATCACCGGGTGGGCCCAGGTGCGCTACCGCTACGGGAGCACCTTGGAGGACGCCATCGAGAAGCTCCAGTACGACCTCTACTACATCAAGAACATGTCGCTCTTTCTGGACTTGGTGATCCTGGCCGCCACCGTGCGGGTGGTCCTGTTCGGCCGGGGGGCGCGATAGGCGCGCGGGGGGCGGGGGATGCAGCCTGAGGAAACCTTCGGCGGGGGAATGGGGCGGGGCGATCTGTGGCCGTTGGCGCGGCGCCTCTGGCGCCAACGCAAATGGTGGATGCTCTCGGTCTTCCTGGTCGTGGTGCTGCCGGCCGCCTGGAAGGCGAGCGGGACGGAGCCACGCTTTACGTCCAGCTCCATCATCCTCATGGAGAACAGCTCGGACGACTACCCGGTCTTCCGCGAGTGGGTGCCCCAGAACAGCGCCCCGGTCCTGATGGCGCTGCTGAAGAGCCGGAGCGTGGCCGAAGAGGTCGTGGACTCCCTGCCCAAGGCCAGCTTCGAGGAGCTGCTCACGCACCGGGACGAGCGGGACTACGCCGCGACCTTCACCAACATCTACCGGCGTTTCCGGGGCAGGCCCATCCTGGTGGCCAGCCCCAAGCAAATCGTGATCCAAGAGCTCCAGCTGGCCCGGGTCAGCTTCGTGAACCGCGGCGGCGGGCTCGTGGAGATCCAGGCCTCCGCCTCCAGTCCCCAGGTGGCCATGGATGTGGTGGGGGCATTCGTGGAGGTCCTCAAGAGCCGCACCCGGTCCATGAACAGGGAGCAGGCCCGGGCCCTCCGGGAGTTCATGGAGAACACCCAGGCCAACGTCGGCGCCACGCTGAAGGAGGCCGAAACGGCCCTGGCGGACTTCCGCAAGCAGCGCGGCATCTTGCAGCCCGACCCCAACTCCCAAATGGACCTGGTGCGGCTGGCCCAGAGCGAGGACGCCCTGGCCGAGGTGCAGATCAACGAGAAGATGCTGCAGGCGCGCCTCGCCTTCGTGCGGGCCGCCCTGTCCCAGGAAGCCCAGGAGCCGGCCAAGGTGAAGAGTGAATCCGCCGAGGTCAGGATGCTTCAGGCCCGCCTGCCGAGATTGGAGCGGCGGTACGAGGACATGCTGGACCGATACACGGAGAACCATCCCCTGGTGAAGAGCACGAAGTCCGAGCTGGACGAGGCGCGGAAGGCGCTGGAGGCCTACCAGAAGAGCTCGGGCAAAGACGCGACCGACGCCCAGGCCCGGCCGGACCGGCGGACCCTGACCCAGCAGGCCGCCAATATGGAGGCCGAGCTCAACTCCCTGCAGGCCCGCAAGCAGACGCTCCAGGCCCAGATCCAATCGGCCAAGGGCAGGGTCTCGAACCTCTCCAATGAGGAGCTCGAGTACGCCCGCCTCAAGCGGACCGCAGACATTCAGCGCAATATGTTCACCATGCTTCAGGAGAAGATCTACGCGGCCAATGCCCGGGGGCAGGGGGATGTGCGGAGCGTTCGGGTCATCGAGCCGCCCGTCTTCCCGCTGGCCTCGTCGTCCGCCCGGGCCCTGAAGGTCATTGTCTTCGGGATCGCGGTGGGGGGGCTCCTGGGTGTCGGGGCGGCGCTGGCGTTGGACTACATGGAGGATTCCGTGCGGTCGGAGACGGAACTGGAGGCCCTGATGGGGGTCCCCGTGCTCGGCGCCATCTCGCGGATGAGCATTCCGAAGGCCCTCCCGGCGCCCAAGGGCCCCCTCCGCCTTCCCAACGCGGGGCGCACCTAAACACCCTCAACACGGCGGGAGAGGAAGGCGGGATTGCGTATGCCGAGTTTCCGGTTTTTCAGGAACGGGTCCCGGGACTCCGGGCGGGCGGGGCAGAACCATCTGCCCTTTTACCTGGGCCGGAACTTTTCGCGCTTCTCGCCGCAGGTCGAAGAATACCGCGCCCTGCGCACGGCCGTGGAACTCATGAGCCAGGGGCGAGACGCCAAGACCATCCTGGTCACGAGCGCCGGGCCGGGGGAGGGAAAGTCCACCGTCGTGGTCAACCTCGGTCTCCTCTTCTGGGAATTCGGGCGGAACGTCCTGCTGATCGACTGCGATCTCCGCATGCCCTCGCTGCATAAGGCCTTCGGCCTGCGCAACGCCAGGGGGATCACGGACCTCCTGGCGGGAAACGCCGACGCCTCGACCGTCCAATCCCATGTGGCCGAAGGGTTCGTGGTGCTCCCCCGGGGCGCTGCCGCGCCCAACCCGCCCGTGCTCTTCCGATCCCTGGCGTTCCGCGAGGCCCTGGCCTTCTACCGCGAGCAGGCCGATGTCATCCTGGTGGATTCCTCCCCCCTCCTGGCCGTGTCCGACGCCATACAGATCGTGCCTGCGGCGGATGTGGTCCTCCTCGTAGTACAGGCCGGCCGCACGAAGCGGCGCGACATCCTGCGGGCCAAGAAGCTTCTGGCGGCGGCCCGCGCGAACCTGCTGGGGACGATCCTCAACAAGGTGGAACCGTCGGAGGGCCACTACTACTACCGCGAACCGAGGTATCGTTACTACTTCGAAGACGGTCAAGTCACGCGCGACACGGCGATCCGCCGCATCGGCCCCGGCCCCGCGGGGCCCGTGGCCGGATCGTAGGGTACGAGGCGAGGGACCATGTGCGGCATCATTGGCTACGCGGGGAAACAGGAGGCCCTGCCGGTCCTGCTGGAGGGCCTCTCCCGACTGGAGTACCGGGGCTACGACTCGGCCGGGGTAGCGGTGGCGGACGACGGGCGGCTCGCGGTCTGCAAGGCGGCGGGGCGTGTGGCAGCCCTGGCGGCCCGCCTGAACGGGGAAGCCGTGCCCGGGAGGATGGGGATCGGGCACACGCGATGGGCCACCCACGGGCCCCCGAGTGACGCCAACGCCCACCCTCACATGGACTGTGCGGGCGAGATCGCCCTCGTCCACAACGGCATCATCGCGAACCACGCCTCGCTCCGGGCACGCCTCCAGGCGGACGGGCACCGCTTCCGCTCCGAGACCGACACGGAGGTCATCGCGCACCTCCTCGAGACGGCATCTTGCTCCGACCCCGCCGCCGCCCTGGCCCGGGCCCTGGAGGAACTGGAAGGGGACTTCGCCCTGGCCATCCTCTGGCGGCGCACGCCGGGCAGCCTCTGGGTGGCCCGGCGGGGCACGCCCCCTGCTGCGGTGGCGGTGGGCGAGGGTGAGGCCTTCGTGGCCTCCGACGTGGCGGGGCTGCTGGGCCGGGCGCAGCAGGCCGTGCACCTGGAAGACGGCGAGTTGGCCGAGGTCCGGCCCGGGGCCCTCCGCCTCTGGGGCCGGGACGGGCGGCCGGCGGTCGCGCGGCCTGTCCCCATCCCCTGGTCTTCGGCGGCGGCCGAGCGGGGGCCCTACGCCGACTTCATGCGCAAGGAGATCCAGGAACAGCCCCAAGCCATCCGGGACACCGTGCTCCCCCAGGTGGACCTCGAGCGGGGCTTCGTGCTCCCCGAGAGCATCCCCCTGCTGGACCTGGGGCGCCAGGTCCAGCGGGTCCTCCTGCTGGCCTGCGGCACCTCCTGGCATGCCGCCGTCATCGGTCGACAGTACCTGGAACGCCTGGCCCGGCTCATGGTGGAGGTGGAGATCGCGTCCGAGTTCCGCCACCGGGATCCGGTGCTGGATGGCGGCACGCTGGTGGTCCCCATCAGCCAGTCGGGCGAGACGGCCGACACCCTGAGCGCCCTCCGGAACGCCCGGGCCCGCGGCGCTCGCACCATGGCGATCTGCAACGTGCGGGGAAGCTCCATCGCCCGGGAGGCGGAGGCGACCGTCTACACCGAGGCCGGGCCGGAGATCGGCGTGGCCGCCACCAAGACGTTCGTGACGCAGGTGGCCGCCCTCTTCCTCCTGGCCCTTCGCCTGGGTCTGGCCCGGGGACACCTCCACGCCGTGGACGTTCGCGGGTTGGCCAAGGAACTGTTGGACATCCCGTCGCTCCTCGAGGAGGTCTTGTCCCAGGAACCGGCCATCCGGGAGGTGGCGACCCGGTACGCCGAGCGGACGAATGCCCTCTTCCTCGGGCGGGGCCTGCAGCATCCGGTGGCCTTGGAAGGGGCCCTGAAACTCAAGGAGATCGCCTACGTCCACGCGGAAGGCTACGCCGCGGGAGAGATGAAGCACGGTCCCATCGCCCTCATCGACGAGCAGATGCCGGTCGTGGTGCTGTCGCCGCGGGATGCCACCTTCGAACGGATCATGGGGAACATCGAAGAGGTGAAGGCCCGGGGCGGCAGCGTGATCGCCGTGGGCCACCGGGGGGACGAAGAGCTGGCCGGCCGGGCCCAGCACTGCATCGGCGTGCCGGCAGCGGCGGACCTGTTGATGCCTTTCCTCACCGTGGTCCCGCTCCAGCTCTTGGCCTATCACAGCGCTCTGCTCCGGGGCTGTGATGTGGACAAGCCCCGCAATCTGGCCAAGTCTGTGACCGTGGAATGAGGCGCGCGGTCAAAGCATGGGAGACTTCGCGGCTCGGCGGCGCATGACGATCGTGCGGGCAAAGGTCCGAGATTCCGAGGGGCGGGGCTTTGGGGGCCATGCTGGTTGAAGTGCCTTACACCTACAAGGATGCATGGGGTCGTGAGCACACGACGACCCTGCGCTACGAGCGCGACGTGGATCCCCACACCCAACACGTCCGGTGGGCCCGCCTGCCCGGCGCGCCCGGGGACGGGGCGGACACCGGACCGCAGCGCCCGCCGCGCGTGGTCGCCATCGGCGGGGGGACGGGGCTGCCCATCGTCCTGCGCGGCCTCCGCCGCTGGCTGGGGACCGTCCCGCAGCCGGCCGACCGCCACGCCCTCACGGCCATCGTCGCCGTGACGGACGATGGGGGCAGCTCGGGGACGATTCGATCGGCCTGCCAGGTTACCCCGCCCGGGGACATCCGCAACTGCCTGGTGGCCCTGGCCGAAGACGCCTCCCCCCTCTCGCAGGTCTTCCAGTACCGCTTCGATGGGGGAGATGCATTGGAGGGCCACACGCTGGGCAACCTCTTCCTGGCGGCCTCGGCCCGCGCCGGGGCGAACTTCATGGAGGCCGTCGAGCTGGCACAACGGATCCTGGGGACTTCCGGCAGGGTCTATCCGTGCACCCTGGCCGAGACCCGCCTGCGCGCCGAGTTCGTCGATGGGAGCGTGGCCGAGGGGGAGACGAACATCCGCGCCCAGGGGCGTCTTATTCGCCGCCTCACCCTGGTGCCGCCGGACCCGCCCGCCGTCCGCGAGGCGGTGGAGGCGCTCAGGCTGGCGGACCTGGTGGTCATCGGGCCCGGCAGCCTCTATACGAGCCTGCTGGCGGTGCTGGCGATCCCGGATCTGGCTCAGGCCCTGCGGGAGACCCGCGCCCCCCGAGTGCTCGTCCTCAACCTGATGACGGAGCCGGGGGAGACCGATACCTTCAGCGGGCCAGACCATCTGCGGGCGCTGGACGAGCACCTGGGGGGAAGGGTGGTGGACGCGGTCTTGGCCAACGACGCGCCCTTTCCCGGGGAGCTCCTGGCCCGCTACGCCGCGCAGGGCGCCCATCCGGTGGCAGTGGCCGATGATGGCTTCGGCGGGCTCGGCGTTCCGGTGATCAAGGCGGGGCTCGTCGCCTCACAAGATCCCGCCCGCCACGACCCCGCCGCCCTGGCCGCTGCCTTGGCCGCCTGCTTCACGGTGCGGGTGAGGACGTAAGACACGCCGGCCCGGCCGGGGCGCAGCGCTTCGCGCGCGAAGATCGACGGGAGGGAACGCAGTGGTGCCGCTGACGGTCATTGGAACGGGATATGTGGGGCTGGTGACGGCGGCCTGCTTCGCCGAGATGGGGCACCCGGTCCTCGGGGTGGATCGTGACCGGGAGAAACTGAACCTGCTCCGCACCGGGACCTGCCCGTTCTACGAGCCGGGCCTGGACGCGCTGGTGGCGAAGCACGTCGGCTCGGGCCGGATCACCTTCACGGACGACCTCATCCACGGGGCCCGCGCGTCGCGCATCATCTTCATATGCGTCGGCACGCCGCCCCTGCCGGACGGCCAGGCGGACCTCTCGCAGGTCGAAGAGGTGGCCCGCCAGATCGCCGAGCACGCCGATGGCTACCGCCTGCTGGTGGAGAAGAGCACGGTGCCGGTCCGGACCGCCCAGTGGATCAAGCGGACCTGCGCCCTCTTCCGCCGGAGCAACGCCCAGATCGATGTGGCCAGCAACCCCGAGTTCCTCCGGGAGGGCTCGGCCGTCCACGACTTCCTCCATCCGGACCGGATCGTCCTGGGGGTGGAATCGGACGAGGGCCGCGATCAGCTCCTCAAGCTCTACAAGAGCTTCACCTGCCCCATCCTGGTGACCAACATCGCCACCGCCGAGCTCATCAAGCACGCCTCCAACGCCTTCCTGGCCATGAAGATCTCCTTCGTCAACTTCGCGGCCGACGTCTGCGAACGCGTGGGGGCGGACATCGGCCAGGTGGCCGAGGGCATGGGGTTCGACCAGCGCATCGGCCGGGCCTTCCTGTACGCGGGGGCCGGCTACGGCGGGAGCTGCTTCCCCAAGGACGTGAAGGCCTTCATGCGCATGGCCGAAGAGGTGGGGGTGGAGGCCGGCCTGCTCCGCGAGGTGGACCGGATCAACGACCTCCGCATCGAGCGCCTCCTGGCCAAGCTGCGGGAGGCCCTTTGGGTCATCAACGGGAAGACCATCGCGGTGCTGGGCCTGGCCTTCAAGCCCAACACGGATGACATCCGCGAGGCGCCCAGCCTCCGCCTCATCGGCCGGCTGGCGGAGGGTCCCGCGCGCCTGCGCCTCTACGACCCTCAGGCCATGGGCCGCATGCGGGAGGTCTTCCCCGCGGTGCCGGGGCGCATCGAGTACGCGGCCTCGCCCGCGGAGGCGGCCCAGGGGGCCGAGGCGGTGGTCGTCCTCACCGAGTGGGAGGAGTTCAAGACCCTGGATTTCGAAACCCTCAAGCGGGGGATGCGCACCCCCATCATTGTGGACGGGCGCAACATGCTGGACCCCGCGGAGATGGCGCAGCTCGGCTTCGAGTACTACTCCGTGGGCCGGCCCGCCATCCGCCATGCGTTCTGAGGGGCAGGGTTGATGCCGCCGCAGATCGAGGGGACGAGGGGCAGCGGGATGGGAACTCTGCGGGTCTTGATCACCGGGGGGGCCGGCTTCATCGGGTCCCACCTCTGCCAGCGGTTCGTGGCCGAGGGGTTCGACGTCGTGGCGCTGGACAACCTACTCACCGGGTCCCGGGAGAACGTGGCCGCCCTGACGGGTCATCCGCGCTTCACCTTCCTGCATTACGATGTCACGCGGCATGTCGCCGTGGGCGGGCACTTCGACCTCGTGCTCCACTTCGCCTGCCCGGCCAGCCCGGTGGACTATCTGCGGAACCCGATCCACACCATGAAGGTGGACTCCCTGGGCACCCTGAACACCCTGGGCCTCGCCAAGGCGCACCGGGCCCGCTACCTGCTGGCCTCCACCTCGGAGGTCTACGGCGACCCGCAGGTGCACCCGCAGCCGGAGACCTACTGGGGACATGTGAACCCGTTGGGCCCCCGCTCGGTCTACGACGAGGCCAAGCGCTTCTCTGAGGCCCTGACCATGGCCTACTTCCACGCCCATCAACTGGATGTGCGCATCGCCAGGATCTTCAACACCTACGGGCCGCGCATGCGATTGGAGGACGGCCGCGTTGTCCCCAACTTCATCGCCCAGGCCCTGCGGGGCGAACCCCTCACCGTGTATGGCGACGGCAGCCAGACACGGAGCTTCTGCTACATCGATGACCTCGTGGAGGGCATCTTCCGGTTGGCCACCCGCGACGGCCTAGCGGGAGAGGTGGTGAATCTTGGGAACCCCGAAGAGTACCGGGTCCTGGACATGACCCGGGAGGTGGCCGAGGTGATGGGGATCGCGCCGGTGGTCGCCTGGAGGCCTCTGCCGCAGGACGATCCCCGGCGGCGGCGGCCGGATATCGCCAAGGCCGAGGCCCTCCTCGGGTGGCGGCCCCGGACCCCCCTGCGGGACGGGCTGGGGCGCACCGTGGAGGACTTCCGCCGCCGGCAGGCGGGCGGCGTGGCGCCCCACGAGGCGGCCATCCGATGACGACGGTGGCCGCCACCATGGCCCCCGCCGTTGCGGAGGCACCGTTTACCGCACCCGCCGCGGGCGCGCCGGCGCCCGCCCGGATCCCGCGGTCCCGTGTGGTGTTCCCCGCCCTGGCGATCCTGTTCCTGGCCGCGATGCACACCTACGAGATCAACATCCCCGGGGCCATCCTCTATCCCGTGGGGGGGGTGCTCCTGTTGGCCCTCGTCCTCAGCAGCCTCCGAGACCCCACGGTGTCCCTCCTGGCGCTGGCGACGTACATCCCCTTCAGCCGGATCTTCCCGGGGAACTTCGAAGGAGCCGTGACGGCCCTGAACCTCACCAACATCCTGACGGCCGTTGGCCTCGTCGCCTGGGTCGGTGCGGCGCGCCGGAGCGGCACCCCCCTCGTCCCGCAGGCATCGCTCAACCTCCCCGTGGTCCTGTTCGCCATCTTCAGCCTCATCGCGTTCGTCAGGGGCGGCATGGAGGCGGGCACCTGGTATTTCGCGGGGTTCATGGGAGATTTCAAGCGGTGGCTGGATCCCTTCATCGTGTATTTCCTCTTCCTGGGGCTCCTCCGCCGCAAGGACACGATGCGGAACGTCGCCATCGTCCTGCTGATGGCGATCCTGGCGGCGGCGCTCATGGGGTTCGTCGAGCACTTCGACCGGATGGACCGCTATTTCGGTGACGGCGACCTGATGCGGATCGAGGGGATCGCCGAGCAGTCGAACCAGCTGGGGGCCTTCTTCGTCTACTACGGCACGCTGTTCGCGGGGCTGGCGCTGGCCCGGCCGTGGTCCCCCCGGCGATGGGTCCTCCTGGTCCCGTTCGCGCTGTGCTTCCGCGCCGCCCAGTACACGGGGTCCCGCGGGACCCTGTTGGGGATGGCGGCGGCGATCTTAACCCTCTGCTTCCTGAGGAACAAACGCGTTTTCGTGGGCCTCGCCCTGTTGCTCTCGGCCGTCGTGGCCAACCCGCAACTCATGCCGCTGGGGACGCAGCAGACCCTGGAGCGGACCTTTGTCGCGGAGGACAACTCCGATGAGGGCCTCGAAAAGAGCGCCGCGACGCGCGTCAAGCTGTGGGAGGCGGCCCTGAGGATGATCCAGGACGAACCGCTCTGGGGGATGGGCTACGGCATGTATTTCCAAAAAGTGGCCAGCTACGACCCGGACCTGGGGTACCGGGACGTCCACAACACCTATCTGCTCATCGCGGCCGAGATGGGCCTCCCGGCGCTGGCGGTCTTCCTCTGGCTCCTGGGCGCCCTCCTCCGGGACACCTTGTGGCTGTACTGGGGCACAACGGACCGTTTCTTCCGGGGCCTGGCCCTGGGCTTCGCGGCCGGGCTCGGCGGGCTTTTCGTTGTCTGCGTGTTCGGTTCCCGGATCACCTCCTTCGAGATCTTCGGGTACTTCTGGATCTTGGCGGCCATCGTGTTGCGGGCCAACGCCCTGGAGCGGGGCGAACGGGTGGCCCGGGCCGGGGCGCGGCCGCTGCCCGTCCCGTGGGTGGCGGGGGTCCCGGCCACCCCCTGAGGGGAGTCCTGTGCGGATGGCGCGAGGTGCTCTAGCCGGGCGGGAACAGCCGAGCGGCGGACCGGCGGAACGGCCGGACGCTCCTGGGGTGGCCACCGCCATGCGGATCGCATACATCATGAGCCAATTTCCCGAGCTGCACGAGACCTTCATTCTGCGGGAGATCGTGGAGCTTCGGCGGCGGGGGATGGACCTGCGGCTCTTCTCCCTGCGGGCGTGCCGGGATGCCATCGTCCATGCGGAGGCGCGGGCGCTGATGGCCGAGACCACCTATGCGGCCTTCTTCTGGTCCCGGCGCGTCCTGGCGGCCCAGATCCGATCCCTCCGCCGGGGGCCCGGCCGGTATGTGCAGACCCTGGCGTTCCTGCTGGCCCGCTGCTGGCGGTCGCCGAAGGTCCTGGCGAAGTCCCTGATCGTCTTCCCGAAGACCGTCTACTTCGGCCAGGTCATGCAGGCCGCCGGCGTCACGCACATCCACGCCCACTGGGCCAGCATTCCCACCACCGCCGCCCTGATCATCTCCCGCCTCACGGAGATCCCCTTCAGCTTCAGCGCCCATGCCTACGACATCTTCCTGGACCGGACCCTGCTGAAGGAGAAGCTCCGCGCGGCCCGCTTCGCCGTCACGTGCAGCGGGTTCGCGCGGCACTACCTCCGGGAGCACTTCGATGGGCTCGCGGATCGCAAGGTGTCCGTGAACTACCACGGCCTGGAGCTCGGGCGGTACACGCCGCCGCCCGTCCGGCCCCGCGGGACCTCCCTGGTTTTGTCCGTGGGGCGCCTCACCGAGCAGAAGGGGTACGAGTACCTGATCGGGGCCTGTCGCAGGCTGCGCCAGGAGGGGCGGGAATTTCGCTGCTGGATCGTGGGGGCCGGCCCGCTCCGCGCGGCGCTGGAGGCGCAGGTGCGGCGGGCCGGACTCCAAGAGGTGGTCTCGTTCCTCGGCCCGAAGACGCACGACGAGGTGCTGGCCCTCTATCGGGCCGCGACCCTGTTCGTGCTGCCGTGCGTCGTCTGCCGCAACGGCGACCGGGACGGCATCCCCAACGTCCTGATCGAGGCCATGGCCATGGAGTTGCCCGTGGTATCCACGCCCGTCTCGGGGATCCCGGAGCTGGTGGTACCCCGCGAGACCGGCCTCCTGGTCCCCGAGCGCGACGTCACGGCGCTGGCCATGGCCATGGGGGGCCTGCTGGACCTCCCCGGGCTGCGCCGGGAGCTCGGCCGCCGGGCCCGGGAGCGCGTGCAGGCCCTTTTTGACGGCAGCCGCAACGTGGGCGACCTGGACCGCATGTTGCGGGCCGCGGCCGCCCCGGTCCAGCCGCGGGATGAGGTGGGGGCCACCCCCTAGGGGGCGCCCTCGAGAGGGGGACTGGTGCGAACGATGTGGCGACATCTGCGAGAGCTGTACGAGTACCGCGAGGTGGCCTTCTGGCTGGCGGTGCGCCAGGTGAAGAGCCGGTACAAGCAGACCCTGCTGGGAGGCGCCTGGGCCGTCATCCAGCCCTTCCTGGTCATGGTCGTCTTCACCCTGGTGTTCTCCAAGATGGCGCGGATGCCCAGCGAGGGCGTTCCCTATCCCGTGTTCTCCTACAGCGGCCTCCTGTTCTGGATGTTCTTCAGCACTTCGCTCACCACGGCCACCCCCAGCCTCGTGAGCAACAGCGACCTGATCCGGAAGATCTACTTCCCCCGCGAGACGCTCCTGCTGGCAGCCATCGCCGCGGGCCTGGTGGACCTGGCCATCGCCTCGCTGGTGCTGGCCGGGATGCTCTGGTACTTCGGGGTCTTCCTCCGCCCCGCCATGCTGCTGGTGGTGCCGGTGTTGCTCCTCCAGCTCTTCCTCACCTTCGGGATCGTGTGCATCACGTCGGCCGTCCACATTCGCTTCCGGGACGTCGGCCACGCGCTGCCCCTCTTGGTGCAGGTGTGGCTCTTCGTCAGCCCGGTGGCCTATCCCCTCAGCGCCGTCCCGGAGCGCTATCACCTCCTCTACATGGTGAACCCGTTCGCCGGCCTCATCGAGGCCTACCGGCGGGTGATCCTCTCGGGGGCCCTGCCCGGCGGGAATGTGCTGGCGCCCGCTGCCTTGGTGTGCTGTGCCACCTTCGTGGTGGGCTACGCCGTGTTCAAGCGGGCGGAAGTAGGTTTCGCCGACATCGTCTAAGGAGTCGTGACGGATGGTGACCATCCGCTTTGAGAACGTGTCCAAACGCTACAGGATCCAGCGCGGCCATCGGACGCTGGGGGGGTGGCTCACCACCTCCCTGGAGCGCGTCCTCCCGGGCCGCCGCCCCGGTCCCGTGGTCCGCTCGGAAGAGTTCTGGGCCCTGCGGGATGTGACCTTCGAGGTCCGCCGCGGGGAGGCCTTCGGGATCATCGGGCCCAACGGCTCGGGAAAGACCACCACCCTCAAGCTCCTCTCACGAATCACCCATCCCACCCATGGGGCCGTCCAGGTGACGGGCCGCGTGGGCGCCCTGCTGGAGGTGGGGGCCGGCTTCCATGACGAGATGAGCGGGCGGGAGAACGTATATCTCAACGCCGCCATCCTCGGCATGAAGAAGGGCGAGATCGAGCGGAAGTTTGCCAGCATCGTGGAGTTCGCGGAGCTGGAGCAGTTCATCGACACCCCCATCAAGAAGTACTCCACCGGGATGCGCATGCGCCTGGGATTCGCCGTGGCGGCCCACATCCAGCCGGATGTCCTCCTCATCGACGAGGTGCTGGCCGTGGGCGATGTGAGCTTCCGGCAGAAGTGCCTCCGCTGCATCCGGGAGATGAAGGATGCGGGGACCTCCATCGTGTTCGTCTCCCACGATCTCTCCGTGGTGCGCAAACTCTGCGATCGGGCGCTCTTCATCTACCGGGGGGAGGCCCAGGCCCTGGGCCAGACGGAATCGGTGATCCAGAGTTACTACGAGAGCCTGCTCCGCCCGGCCTTCGAGCGGATGGTCCCGGCCCCGCGGCGGGTCGAGGCGGCGGCGCCCAAGGAGGCGGAGATCCTCGGGGTGCGCTTCCTGGGGTCCGATGGCGCCGAGCGGGTGGAGTTCCGGACCGGGGAGAACCTAGTGGTGGCCATCGATTACGTGGCCCGACGCCGCATCGAGGAGCCCAGCTTCGGCCTCTCCTTCCACGGCGTGGACGGGACCCTGTACGGCAGCGTGGTCTCGGCGCTGGAAGGTTATCGGATCGATGTCATCGAGGGGCCTGGCACCATGCTGGCGGAGTTCCCGTCCCTGCCGCTCATGCCCAACATCTTCGAGGTGAGTGCGGTGATCGCGGATCGGACCGGCTTCAGCAGGTACGACTGGCACGACCGCGAATACCGGCTGCTGGTCCTCCAAGGTCGCGGCGACCAGGGGATCACCTACCTCCCCCACCGGTGGCACGTGAACGGCTATCCGTCGGAAGCACGGGCCACCCATCCGGACGAAGCGGTGGACCCGGAGGGTGGCCGCGAGGGGAAGAACGTCCCCGCGCGAGCAGCGGAGCGGTGATGAGCCGAGAAATCGCGGGGAAAGAAACCGGTGGGCCGGCGGTGAGCGTGATCATCCCCACCTACAACTGCGCGCGCTATCTGCCGGAGGCGATCGACAGCGCCCTGGCGCAAACGTACCGGCCCCTAGAGATCGTGGTGGTGGACGACGGCTCCGTGGATGATACGCCGGCGATCCTGGCCTCTTACGGGAAGAGCGTGCTGGTGGTGAGGCAGGACAATCGAGGCCTGCCCGCGGCGAGGAACGTGGGCATCCGCCACGCCAGCGGCGAGTGCATTGCGTTCCTCGATGCGGACGATGTGTGGCTGCCGGACAAGCTGGCGGTCCAGATCGCCGCCCTGAGCGGAACCCCGGAGGCGGGCATCGCCTTCACGGACGCGGAGGCGTTCGCCGAAGGCGGCGTCATTCGCGAATCGCTCTTGGTGTCCGGGCGGGCGTTTGTGGCGGCGTGGTTGGAGGGGCATCGGGTCTCCGATGGGGTATCGGCAGGCTGGGCGTACGAGGAGTTTTTGATCGGGAACTGGATTGCCACGCCCACGATGGCCGTCGTTCGGCGGGCGGCCCTTCGGGCCGCAGGCCTCTTCAACGAGAGCCTCCGCGACTGCGAAGATTACGACCTCTGGCTTCGCGTCATTCAGCGCTTTCCCGTGGTTGTGGTGCAGCATCCCCTGGCGCGGTATCGCATACGTGTGGACGGCCTGTCGGCGGCCAGGTTCGGGGAACGAGCCGATCGTCTCCGCCCGTTCACGGAGGCGATCCGAGCGCGCCATCTGCAAACGATCCCCCCGGGTCTTCCTCCCGAGGCTGCCAGGGGGCTCGAGCGGTTCTTGTGGCGTCAGGCGCACAACCTCCTCTTCGGGGAACGGCCGGCGGAGGTCCGTACCTACGCCCGGCACTGTCTCCGCCGGAGGAGCCAGGTTGGTCGGGCCGTGGCATATCTGGCGGCCTCCTATCTGCCTACCAGCGGCGTTCGGGCCGTGCAAAGGGTCTTGGCCAAGCTTGGTCATGGCAGGGCGACGGTGACTTCCAACAACCATGAAGATGGGCTTGCCCCCGGACGCGGGTGATGCGTTCAGGCGGACCGGAGGCGAAACACATCATGGCGCTGCGAACGTTCGTGGTGGCCGGCGCGCGGCCGAACTTCATGAAGGTCGCCCCCCTCTGGGTGGCCCTGGCGGCGGACCCACGCCATTTCGCTCCCCGGCTGGTCCATACGGGGCAGCACTACGATCCGCTCCTCTCCGATGTGTTCTTGCGGGACCTGGAGCTTCCACGGCCGCACGTCGCCTTGGGCGTGGGCTCGGGGACCCATGCGGAGCAGACGGCGGGGATCATGGTGGCCTTCGAGCGCGTCTGTGCGGAGGAGCGGCCGGACCTGGTGCTGGTGGTGGGCGACGTCAACTCCACCATGGCGTGCACGCTGGTGGCGGCCAAGCTGGAGATCCCGGTGGCCCACGTCGAGGCGGGCCTGCGGAGCTTCGATCGCTCGATGCCGGAGGAGATCAACCGCGTGGTGACGGATGCCCTCTCAACCTACCTCTTCACCCCCTCCCGCGATGCCGACGAGAACCTGCGGCGCGAGGGGATCTCGGGGGGGCGGGTCCACTTCGTGGGCAACGTGATGATCGACAGCCTGCGCCGCTTCCTGCCGCGAATCTCGGCCCTACGGGCCCACGCCACCTACGGGCTGCCCCCTCGGGGTTATGCCCTCCTCACGCTTCACCGCCCCACCAACGTGGACCGGCCGGACGCATGCCAGCAGATCCTGGCGGCCCTGGAGGTGATCGCGCGCCGGGTGCCGGTGCTTTTCCCCCTGCACCCGCGGACGCGCAAAAGCCTGGCGAGCCTGGGGCTGGAGGCCAGGCTCCGGGGCATGGCCGGCCTGATCGTCACGGAGCCGATGGGCTACCTCGAGTTCCTGAGCCTGCAGCAGGGCGCGGCCTTCGTCATGACCGACTCGGGGGGGGTCCAGGAAGAGACCACCGTGCTGGGCATCCCGTGCCTGACCCTGCGGGAGAACACGGAACGCCCGGTGACCATCAGCGAGGGCACCAACCAACTGGTGAAGCCGGCGCGGGATGCCATCATCGACAAGGCGTTGGAGGTGCTCCACGAGCCGCCCAGGGCGGGGCGGATCCCTGAGTTCTGGGACGGGCGTGCCGCCGAGCGGACCGTGCGGGTTTTGCTGGGAGAAGCCATGGCCCAGGAACGGAGGAGGCCGTGAGGATGCGAAGGCTTTGGGGCAGCTTCGGGCCGTGGCCGATGGACGCAGGAGCGTCGTGGAGGGGCATCGCTCGCCCCGCCGGCGTGCGGCCGCCGGGCGTCATGGGGTCCGCGGGGGCGTCCCGCCGATGAACATCCAGCTTCAGAACAACGCGTATATCCCGAAGCGGGGGGTGGGCGGCGGCCCGGTGAGCTACCTCACCCACGGCTCCCGCGCCCTGGCCGGCCGGGGCCACGCCGTCTCCATCCTGTGCCGCCGGTCGGACGTGGATCGCCTCCCGTGGGCCACTGTCCGCCAGTACGACTACGGCCGCATCCACGGGCGCCAGTGGCTGCTGGAGCCTTTGATCCTGGCCCGCCGCCTGCGGCGGGTCGTGCGGCAGCACGCCGCCGGCGTGGAGCTGGCGCTGGTCCGCAACCCCTTCTTCGCCTACGCCATGGCCACCGCCATGCCGGGCGTGCCGATGATCTACATCACCCCGGGCAACGCCGCCCGGGAATTCGCCATCAATTATCTGCTGGGGCCGGGGGTGAAGACCCGGGCCTTCCACCTCCTGCAGCGGGCCCAGTATCGCTACATCGAGGCCACCGCGCTCCGCCGCTCGCCCCACATCGTGGTCTTCACCCAGATCTGGCGCCGGGAGTTGATGGACTCCTACGGGGTGCATGCGACCAAGATCTCGGTGCTCCCCCCCGGGGTGACGCTGGATTCCCCGGAGGTCCGCCGCGACGACACCGTGTACGACGAGCTGGGGATCCCCCCCGAGGCACCCATCGTCCTCTGCGTCTGCCGCCTCGTGCGGCAGAAGAACCTCCCCTTCCTGGTGCGCGCCTTCGCCGCCCTCCGGCACCGCGGGGCGTATCTGGTGCTGGTGGGGGAGGGACCGGAGAAGGCGTCTCTGGCCCGCGTGGTGGCGGAGGCCGGTGTGGGGCCCCGCGTCAGGCTCACCGGCTTCCGCGAAGACGTGGCCCGCTTCCTCTCGGTGGCGACGGTCTTCGCCCTCCCGTCCCTCTACGAATCGCTGACCTTCTCCTTCCTGGAGGCCCTGGGCAGCGGGGTCCCCTGTATCGGCGTCCGGGCGGACTACCCGCGGCGGGTCACCACGGCGGACGAGCTGATCCAGGATGGGGTGACGGGTTATTGCATCGGCGGGGCCTCCGAGGCGGAATTGACCGAGGCGCTGGACCGAATCCTCGGCGACCCGGCCCTGCGGCAGCGCATGGGGGAAGAGGCGCGGCGTCGCTGCTGGAGGATGTATGACTGGGGCCGCCACGTGGACGGCCTGATGGCCCTGGCGGCTCAGATCGGCGCCGGCAACGGCGCCGTGCGGCCCGTGGGAGGTCTCCGATGAAGGTCTCCTCGCCCCAGCGGCTGAGCGCCTCGGCGGTGGGCGTCATCGCCGGCCCCGGGGCCCGCGGGAGCGAGCGGCGGGTCCGGGTGGTCCTGGCCGTCGTCCTGCTCCTCCTGCTGGCCCCCGCGGCGCGACTGTTCGGGCACGTCAGCGAATCGCCCGCCGTCTGGGGCCGCTGGTCGAAGGGCTACGCCCTGCTGCTCCTGGGCTACGCGCTGGATGTGGCGATGGTGGCCCTTTTCGCGGCCGCCCCGCAGCGCCTCATCCGCTGCGGCCGGGGCCTGGGCCGGGTGCGGGCCGGCGCCCTGGCGGCGTGTCTCACGGTCTGGGGCATCGTGGGGGTGTGGGCGCTGCCGTTCCTTGTGGGGGGGTCGCTGACGGCGGTGGCGGTGTGGGGGGTGGCGGCGGTGGGGGCGGTCGGGTTCTTTGCCGGCGCACCCTCCAGGGACCCCGCCACGGCCTTCAACCGCCTCTGGGGCTCGGGGGCGGCCCAGGGCCTGGTGCTGTGCCTGGCCGCCCTGTTCGTCGCGTTCCTCTCCGTGGAGGCCGGGCTCCGGATATTCCGCCCGGCCCTCTGGGTCCACGGGCCGTTCGTGAACGATCCCCTCCTGGGCCTGCGTGTGACGGGCTTCACCCCGGTGAACCACTGGGGCTTCCGGGACCGCGAATACCCGCCCGCCAAGCCGGCCGGGGCCGTTCGGGTCCTCGGCCTGGGAGACTCGTTCACCTTCGGCACCGGCGTCCCCATGGAGGCCACCTTCCTGAAGACCGTGGAGGGCCGTCTGAATCACGGCCGGGCGGGATCTGTTGTGGAGGTGCTGAACTTCTCCATCCCGTCCAATGGGCCGCGGGACACCCTGCGCATCCTGCGCCGCGTGGGCCTGGCCGTCGGGCCGGACGCGGTGGTGCATCACTTCTACGTGGGCAACGACTTCTGGGACAACACCCCCGGGTCCGATTGGCTGGCCCTGAACGGCATGCCCGTCAGCGTGGCGCGCCCGGAATGGCTCGGCGGTTTTCCCCAGTGGAAGTGGTACACGTTGGAGTACGCGGCGATCCTGCGGAAGCTCGGGCGCGCAGACCTGCGGAAGGCGGCCGGGCCCGGCGGCGCCGAACGGTTCCCCGAGGATCTCTACCTGGCCATGCGGCGGCAGGGCCTGGAGAAGTACCGGCGGAAGACCGTGGAGGGGGCGGACCAGCGCGCCCAGGTCGCCTACGTGCGGGGGCTCCTGCTGGAGATGGTCCGGGCCAGCCGCGAGGCGGGGGTGCCCTTCGCCCTGGTGGTGCTCCCCGAGGAGATGCAGGTGGACCCGGCCTTCCGCCGTGAACTGCTGCGGCGGTTCCAGCTCCGGGAGGAGGACTACGACTTCGACTTTCCCAGCCGGTTCTTCGCCCGGCTGGCGGCGGAGGAGAAGCTTCAGGTGCTGGATTTCACGCCCATCCTCCGCGAGCGGACGGCGACGGAGAAGCTCTTCCTGCCCCTGGACGGGCACCTGACGGCGGCCGGCCATCGCGTGGTGGCCGACGCGCTGGAACCGTTCCTTCGGTCTCGGCTCACCGGCCTCCAGGAGGCGCGACCATGAGGATCCTCATCACCGGCGGCGCGGGGTTCATCGGGTCCCATGTGGCGGAGGCGTACCTGCGCGACGGGCACGATGTCGTCATCCTGGATGACGGCTCCACGGGGACGCCCCTCAACGTCCCACCCCAAGCCTCCCTGATCACCATGGACCTGTGCGAGGGCGATCTGGAGGCGGTCTTCGCCCGTGAGCGGCCAGAGATCGTGAGCCACCACGCGGCACAGATGAGCGTGCGCCGATCGGTTTCGGACCCCGCCTTCGACGCCCGGGTCAACATCCTGGGCTCGCTCCGCCTCCTGGAGGCGGCGCTGCGCCACGGCGTTCGGGGCGTCATCTTCGCCTCCACGGGGGGGGCCCTCTACGGAGAACAGGACTATTTCCCGGCCGACGAGGAACACGCGCTGCGCCCGGTATCCCCCTACGGGGTCGCCAAGGCCAGCGTGGAGCAGTACCTCCTCTACTACCACGCTGTCCACGGCCTCCCCTCGGTGGCCCTCCGCTACGCCAACGTGTACGGGCCCCGTCAGAACCCGGAGGGCGAGGCGGGCGTGGTGGCCATCTTCTGCGGCCGGCTCTTGCGGGGGGAGACCCCCGTCATCAATGGGGACGGGAAGCAGACCCGCGACTTCGTGTTCGTGGAGGACGTGGCGGAGGCCAACCGCCTGGCCCTCCAGTACCTGGCCCGGGGGCAGGAACGCAACGGCCACCTGGCGCTGAACATCGGCCTCGGGCGGGAGGTGTCCATCTTGGACCTGGCGGAGACGCTCGCCCGGGCGTCTGGGAAGCGGGTGAAATTCGCCCACGGCCCGGCCAAGGCCGGGGAGCAGCAGCGGAGTTGCCTGGAAAGCGGCAAGGCGAAGCGCGTGCTGGGCTGGAGCCCGGCGGTGTCCCTGGAGGAGGGCCTGGGCCTCACGCTGGACTGGTTCAGGAAGCGCCACGGCGGCTGAAGAACGGTCGAAAGTGCGGGGGGCGCGGAAGCGTGGAACGGCATCCCGACCCCGATTCGCGAGGCCTGGGGCCTCAAAGGAGCGAGCGATGAGCGAGGACCGGGTCACCCTCAGCATCATCAAGGCCGACGTGGGCTCGGTGGCCGGGCACGTCCGCCCCCACCCGGACATGCTGAAGAAGGCCCAGGACTGCCTGGCCGCCGCCCAGGCCCAGGGCACCCTGGTGG
>Ga0187780_10000984_pt1 | contig 21321 bp, 18 predicted proteins | sample 1015_Q2_SP10_20__FD_132429 | JGI IMG/M metagenome (GOLD analysis project Ga0187780, IMG submission 132429) | Tropical peat soil microbial communities from peatlands in Department of Meta, Colombia - 1015_Q2_SP10_20_MG | ecosystem: Environmental > Terrestrial > Soil > Wetlands > Peat | place... | reverse complement strand
TCGAATATTGTTCCGCGATGAAGACGTATGGATAGTCTCCGACTGCGCGATGTGCTTCGTCGAAGATAATCAGTGAAAACGTATCAAGCGGCACACGGCCCGTAATCAGGTCGTTCATCAGGACTTGAGGAGTGGAGAAGATGAAACGTTTTGTCCAAAGTTCCTGACGTTCTTCTGGCCCAACTTCCCCTGTCAGACAAACTAGTGAATCGTCATTCAATTCGATGAGTCGTCTGAATGTACGGTAATGCTGTAAGACTAGCGGTTTTGTTGGAGCAAGCATCAGTACTCCTTTCGTAGGAATCGATGCTAATTTGATCGCTGCCACATATGCGGCTATAACTGATTTTCCAAGCCCCGTAGGAAGGCAAACCAGAGTGTTTCGTCGAAGTGCAGCATTTGCGATCGTTTCCTGATACGAGCGTGATTCAATCAGGTTAGATCTTAAGAGTGGACTGCGAAGCTGGGACGGCGGCATGATCTTACTGCCTGAGGCTGCAGCCCCCCATTGTTAAAGGGTTAGGATGCCGACATGTCGTTATCTGGCTAATTTTGCTTGGCTCCACAGCTTCCGCAGAAACCAGCTGTAAGGGGTATACGGGCTCCACAGGCGATACAGAACTTGCCTTCTTCAATGCTTGGAGCTGGAGAAGCTGCGCCGCAATGGGGACAGAATTTCTGGTGGGGTTGTAATTGCGCTCCGCAAGATGTACAGGTGACCGTTGTGATCCCGACTGTGCTTGTCCCTCCAGCACTCGCTGTAGCGGAGACTCTGAGGTCGGGTGTTGCGCCGTCATTGTATAGGTCGCCGAGTGATCGGAAGATGAATACGGATAGAAACGGCGCGATTACCGCTGAGATCAACCATCCGACATACGGAATACTATTCGCAAGTGCGCCGACCACGAAGGCGATAATTGCAGTTACAATCGCCCAGCCGATGTACTTACCCCAGCCTATTCTCCCAATTATTCCCAGTATCTCACCAAACGCAAACGCCTTTCCAAATTTGCCCGTCTTCACCATGTGGGCAATTCCGACTCCCAGAAAAATGAGAAATGCAAAACCAAGGCAAAGGCCAACCAGTAGGAGCATGACACCCACGCTAGTCGACACTAGACTGACCGATTCGTTGCCCAAAAATCCAGCACCGATCGATACGCCTCCAATTATCATCAGAACTAGTGGAATTATCATGTACAAAAGGGAGGCAAGCGTCACTTTAGCTCCGTCAGCAAATAAGTTGCCGTATTTCTCAAGCTTAGGCGGAGCATCGGAAGCAGGAGCCTCTCGAAGAACATGCGCCGCATATCCTACAACGATCCAATTCACTAGGGGGATTATGTTAAGTACAATAAGTATGACCAGTCTTCCGCCATCAGTGGAAAGTTTTTTGGCGTAGTTGAAACTGTTACCCAAGTTTTCGCGAAGATTCATCCGGACTCATCAAACACAATGATGGATGTTGCTTGTATAAAACTCGTGCACATAGCTTCGAGTATCATTCGCGCGTTTTGAGCCTTCTAATATTTTCAATCGCCTCTAGCCATGCCTTCAGTGCTCTACCATAGTTCAGTAATCTCGCTGGATCAGTTTCTGACTTCAGCACAGCGTTAATTTGTTGAATCTTGGCCAGAACCGTCTGTTCAGTACCCTCAAGTATCTGCTCGGTCGCAAGCCTGCTTTCGTCTTCCGCGTTCCTAATAATTACGACCGGCCTATTGCATTTGGCGCAAAACGTCTCTGTACCTCTCCTGAATAGGGGCGTTCCACATTGTGGGCATGTTTCTTGGAGCATACTTGCGCCTGATTTGAGAAGATCCGCCATCTTCTTGACATCGATTCCCACAGATTTTACCGTCAGAAAGATGGCTTTCGACATGTATTACCTTGTTGGCTCAATCCATCATGGCGCAAAAGACTTTAGATATGCGAAATGAATCCATTCAGTTGAAAGGTTTCAAGTCTTGCGGAGATGTCCGCTATGTCAACCAAAGCCAAACGCAAAGAAGAATATGAAAGCCGAATCAAGCAGGCTTTGGTCATCCTGAACGATGTATCTAACGATAACACTACCCCTCGCAATATTCGACGCGCTGCTAAGGACGCCTTCGACAAACTGCAGGTACCCGACCTAAGCCTCGGTGTGAGGGCGGCTAACGCAATATCTATCCTTGATGACATCAGTCAAGATCCTAATATGCCACCCTATACTCGCACCAAGATTTGGCAAGCCGTCAGCGTTATCGAAGCAATCAAAGACTAGACAGCTCGACCCTGCAGTGTAACGAAAGTTAGTTTGAAGTCATTACAAAGAATTGTGAGAATCTTACGTTACGGATTGTGGTTGGCAGTTCGCATGCGTGGTCTCTGAGAAGAGAATTTCGAGCGCAACTTTAAAGCGGTGGTTACTCAATCACGGAATTATTATTTTGGTGGGCGTTAAGATATGAGTTACCGCAATACGACAATTCTCTTACTTGTCATTTGGGTTGCGGTCTTCGCGCATTTAGATGTGCAGCCAGCATCCGCGATTGGCGTTGCGAACGTTCAAGTGACTTATGTTTACTGGGGAGGCAATCCATCAAGCCCGGACACAGCCCATCCGGGTGATGTAAACCTCCAGCTTTCTATCCTCATCACTAACGTGGGCGACGACGTAGCGAGGAACGTTAACGCCACGCTTCAGATTGCGCCGCCACTCATCTATCAATACTCCATATCCGGAGTGATGTATAACGGAACTTCGTACTCTCAACTCGCGGGTGATATGCCGGCGGGCCAGAGCTACACTCTCAAGTACACGCTAAGCATCGATCCAAAAGCCCAAGAGGGAATGTACCAATACGCACTGCAATTATCCTATTCATCTGCGAGAGAATTACAACAGATCAACACGACCGTAATGGTAACGGTTCCGATTTGGCGCGGTGACCTACATGTCCAAGGCGTTCAGACAAATCCGACCAAGATTTATCCTGACAGTAAAGCCGTCGAAGTGACGGTTACTATCGCAAACTCAGGCCAAGGCCTAGCAAAGAACGTTCAGCTCGACTTAATTCTCATCCCGCCGTTCTCACCCTCCTCAAGTGGATCAACTGAGATCTTCTTAGGTAACCTACCAGCGGGTCAGACCACCAGCGCCAATTTTATTGTAGATATTGCAGAGAACGCAACGTTCGGCCAGTACTCCTTGTCACTGGTTCAGGAAACAGAGAACCAACAGATACCGATTGGACAAGTCCCCCTCTATGTCGCTGAAAAAGTGAAGTTTGACATTGTCAGCGTAACACCGTCAACGGTTCACGTAGGTGACTCTGGAGACGTCATTGCCGTTGCGATAAGAAACGCTGGGTCTGTGAAGGCAGATTCAGTGAGAGTGGAACTGCGCGTCGGCAACTTCTTCACCGGAACCTTGACAGACTTTCTAGGCACAATGCTCGCGAACGAAACAAAGGTTGCTTTCTTCACGGTCGACATCGACAGTAAAGCCGAACCTGGAAACTATACCATTGATCTTCGCTTCGACTGGACTCAGGATAATAATTCTCTGGACCACACTTACAACCTAGTCCTCACAGTAGAGTCGCCCGCGACACCAGTAGCTCTAATCGTCGTAGGATTGATAGTTATCGGTGGCATTGGCGGATTGCTATACATGAGAAGACGAAAAGCAAGAGCAGCATCACGGCCCACGCCTAAGAGCTCCAAGTGAACCGTTCATCGTATTTGGAATCAACTGGCTTGGAGCAAAGAAATGTTTGGCTTACAGGTGGGCCACAGTAATACTCCTGTTGAGCCTCACAGCTTCTCTTTCAGCTCCAGTCTATGGCCACACGACACTCGGAGACTTAAACAACACTCCACCAATCTTCAGAACCAACGACAATGAACTTAACACTCCGGAGTTCCTGGGAAACCACGTCCCCGGCCCACTAGGTTACGTGTGGCCAGGAAGCGGATTAGATGCGTATTCAGGAGATGCCGCCAATCCCCCAGGATACCAGTCACCATTCGGCAGTACAATAAACCCGCCAGTTCAGGCTGCTGCGGATTCCTATAGTCCAGAAGGTGCTATACTAACTTCCACTCCAGATCACGAGAATGTTGGGGACCTTATTTTCGCCGTAAACTTCTCTCTACCGAAGACTTTCGTCAATGTCAAGAATTTCAATTACTCGAGCCTCACGTTATACATTCCCGCTCCCGTCTTCGATAAGACAAGCACATTAGTACAGGACGGGTTTGAACCCACGGCAGGAATCGATTGGGATAACGGGGATAATTCGAACATTATCACCACAATAACAGATAATTACCTTGCGATCTTCGTCACACGTGCCGACCAGAACGACCCGTTCGGACCGGGCTGGTGGATCATACGGATCCAAGGTCCACCTTCAGGCATAACATTCCTGAAAACTCAAGATAACTGGTATTACATCCGAATTAATCAGATGAAAGCACCGTACACGGCTGGCAGATATTTTTTCAAAATGTTCCTAAATGATTCGTATCCACTCCACAGTGGTGCATCAGGCGACATCTGGAGCACGATGCCAATGGAAAATTGGCCAGTACTCTTGGTCAAAGGCGAAGTTGATCCTGCACTAATAACTGGAACCCTTAGATATGGAGAATTGAATAGCACCCTCTACAACCTGCCGATAAACCTACCCGGAAGAGTCAGAGCAGTCGGAACCGCCACTGATCCTATAACTGGTGAATCAACAGGTCGAGCCTTGGAGGCGCGCGGCTACTTCAATGCCAGTGCAAGAGGTCACTATGAGATTGAAGGAGTGGCCCCTGGCATATACGCAATCTATGCCTCAGCCGCGGGCCTACCTGAACAGATCATAGCGGATAACGTTAGAGTAGCTCGCGGTCAATCACTTCATTTCGATGGCTACCTCAAAATAGGTCCACAACTTCGAGGCACCGTTTTTTCAAAGTCAGAATTTGGAACCGTTTCATGGCCTGCTCAGCGACCGATCTCGATTGTCATATATGACAGCAAATCTTACGACGCACCGAGCATCGTCACATTCAGCCCCACAAACCTTACACAGGCACCTTACACGTCATATGTAGTAGGCAACACGATCTTTTCAGCAACAGGTTTCAGCGGGCTTAATCCTGCTTTTGCAAGTCCGAAGAAGGCTGCTTTCCCATGGGAAGGGCCAACTAGTTACTATTCCTATACAACCCCTATTATCAAAGATCCATTCGGTTTGTTTAACGGTGTTGGGCCAGCACAAGTCTGGTGGGTTGACCCACGCAGTACGCTCGACCCAAACACGGGACTTGGCTCTGCTTCCTCCTATTTTGTTTTTCAGTTTGGCTATGAAGACGTATTTGGAATCCCGACAAAATTCTCCGGCATGGTGCCGCAGGTCTTCGCAACCTGGACTAACAGTTTGAGTCCGGGACGGTACTATGTCCGTGCGTTTCTAAATGGCTATGTTCAGACCGGATATGACGGCACCTTATTGCTTGACTATCCATTTGACGTACCTTATTTGGGCCCTTCCAACGTGCTCCTTCCGATCGACCTAGTAGAATCCTGTGGCGTTAACGTGACCGTTCACTTTCACGATCTGCCTAACTCACTTGTAGATAGTCCGGTCGGAGGACCTGACCCTGCTAGGTACTTGATTGCTGAGGCGTTTACGAGGGACGGACAGGTTGCGGCGTTCAACTTCACTCAGGTGCACGACACCTCCGAGGCAACAATATTGCTGAACGGTCTCGGAATGGCTGGTGATCCGTTGAATATACTGCCGTTCGATCCTCGAGCGGGCATAAAGTACTCGCTCCTAAGATATCGTGGACTATACGATTATGGATTGTCGACGGACATGTATACGATTCATATCTTCATGAGAGGTTACATTCAGGCTAGTCCTCCCGCAACTTCCCTAGACGAATTGGATCAACCACTCACTGTGAACCTTGTAGTGGGCACATGCCTCTCAGAGGCGAGCACACACATGTATCGTGGCGGCAGCATTAACGCAACCATAACTTCGATCGACTGGGAAATCCCGTCTGTCGAACGGAACTGGATTTGGAATAATACTTCTGTGAACTTACTAGTGTACGATATTTCTTCTCGAAACTTCATTGACGTTATCACGTTCTGGAATGCAAACCTACAGAGATGGTATATTCCAAGACAGGATTCGATGTTTACAAGTTTGCCTTGGTCAGGATGGTTCTCGTCATATGGAGTTGGTTCAAGCTATCTTATGACAAACGGTTCGGTTGAGGTTGATGAGTTTGGCCCGGATCTCCCGAGCGTGCCGTCGGTGGATCCTGGTGCAAGCCTGGTAACCGATAATTTTGTTCAGGACATGATCCATGAGGGCTTTCTTTACAATTTCTCATTATACAGGTATCCGAACTTCAGATCGGTCTTGGCGATTTACCCTGGTACCTATGCGCTGAATACTTGGACCTACGGATACGTTCAAGAGAATGTGCTTAGTCTGGGCGATTTAGGAGATGTATATGTTGCTGTCCCATGGTTGGGTCAGATGGGAGACATCAACGTCAAAGTGATCGTCGGAGTCAACTTCACGCTCACAATCTTGTTCAAGACTGAAAAAATTATATCGGGCATTCCGTACAATTCATCAGTGAGGATTCGCATTTTTGATGATGCCGACGATTTTATCGCTTCCACCACCTTAATGGCGTCTGACATTGGAACACTGTTTGGGAGAGGACTACCTGACTCCAATTCTGTGGGATTTTTCGCAAACGGGATTAAGCTCATCAATCAAGCAGTCCCCGCCGGCACTACTGTGTTAAGTTACAGGAACCTCGCAGGCACATTCGGCTATGTCGAACCAAATAGTCGAATTTCCAGCATACGAACCGCGACCTTGTTCGCTTCGGATCACGGGATATGGGGAAGATCCACGATTCCTGGAGGATATTCGGGCGATTGGACCGTAATGGTCGACATGGTCAACTGGTATCAGCCAACTGCAGCATACCCTCCCGCTGCAGCCCTCTTGCAGGGAGAATCAACATTTTTCTTCCCATACAATCATCTAGGCCCCTACTCACAGAACTCATTCGTTCGAATCTCAAATGCTCCCCTAAGCGGAGAAGCATCTGTTGAGTTCGAAATGGACCTCCGCGGGTATATTCAGGGTACTGTACTCGGAATGAATTGGGATGATGCAACGCGAACTATGAGCTGGGCAGAGCTGCAAATCGTAGACAGCTCGTCCTACCAGTACTACTGGTACACATGGGACGGATGGTTTGACGGATATCTTAACCCTGGCAGATATCAAACCACGATTAGAGAATGGACCGGTAACCAAGGATATTTGCCCATCAGCTTCGTACTCGACGTGAGCCCAGGAGAACAATCCAAGTCTCTCAACTTCATCATGTCTGAGAGCCAAATCCCCATACCAGAGTCAATCAATTCCCCTTCAATAGCATTGGCACTTCTCGTAGCAACTTGCCTATTTCTTCGGAGACGTCGTTGAATCGTCCTACATCGTGCGCTTGGATAACATCAATGCAACCGGCATCAACACGAGACTGCTAACCAGCAGCACCAACAAATCCCCGACTACAGCCGAGTTCAAACCTAAGCCAAGATACATTATTCTTCGAAGTGCGTCATTTCCATAAGTCCACGGCAAAGCATTTGCAATCGCTCTTCCTCCCGGAGCAAGCAGCAAAGGCGAATCAGTCGTCCCTGCTAGACTGAAGAGAGGAAAAGTCATGGCAATTTCGAGAACTGTAAGAGTTGACGAACTTCGTATCCTAGCGGAAATTGCCAAACCTAATGATAAGGTGAAGATTGCGATTAGAATTGTTGTTAGGAAGACTAAGAGTAGATTACCACGCACGACGACGCCGTCGAGTGCGAAAATCACTAACATTAACACCGTACGTAAAACTGTCAGCACCACCGTAGCGAACATCTTACCACTATAGACAGCGAACAAGCTGACTGGAGAAAGGGCCAAACGCGGGAAGGTACCGCGCTCGCGTTCACGACTTATCGCGTTGACTATATCGTCGAAAGCACCGAGAATAGCAATCATTCCTAGAAAACCTGGAAGAATCGTATCGCCGGTTGGTGGTCTACCGGAAATGGGTCTCGTAATCACTTCAATAGAGGCAATCTTCGCACCGAAGATAGCCCCTGCTTCGCCCCTGCTCGCTTCAAGAAGTAAATCATGAGCACTCGAGTTAACTGCAGCAAGAACAAACGACGCAGAAGTAAATTTCGAGTTATCCGTCTCAACCACGACAAAAGCATTACCTGCGGCCAGATCGCTGCCAAATCCTTGTGGGATAACTATGGCGCCAATTGCCTGGGCCCTATCGACTGCACTTAATGCCTGTTCTTCAGTTTGTACGAGTTGAGTAATGTGAATGAACGGCGAAGTCGTCAATTTATCAAGTAAAGCCTTCGAGGCAGGAGATCCGTCCAAATCTGCGACAACGACAGGTATGTTGTGACTAGTGGCACTGAAAGCTGAGGCTATTACGATGAAAATGCCGATCAGTAAGATCGGGAACATGATGGTCAGCACTAGAGAAACAGGATCACGTCGAAGCTGTTTGAGTTCCTTTATTGAAATAGCGCAAGTGTGACGAACGAAATCGTCTTTCATCGAATCAGCCTTTCCCTGGACTTCGATAGTAACAAAAACGCAGCTCCGTAGAATAGGGCTCCAGAAACAAACAGATATTCTAAATCATAAGTCAGCGAAAGTACCGGTCGCCCCAACAGTATGGTTCTTCTTAACGCGTCAAATGCGTAGGAAAACGGCAGAATCGTAGCTATTGTTTGTGATACGCCCACTAGAAGCTCTTTATCAATTATTAGACCGCTGAATGCAAACAGTAAGAGGATTAGGAAGAACTCCACTATCACAACTGCGCGTTGTCCGAGTTTCAACGCTGACGCGACGAAACCGAGACCCATCGTAACAAGCGCGACTAGGAGTGATAATGCTAGGATTGTCAAAAGGTCGGTGTTTGGTCTCGCACCGTAGCCGTAAATTGCTAGGCCTAGGACTATGAAAGTTCGAACTATGCTCAAGAGGATGTCAAACAGAGTCTTTCCGAGAATAATCGCTCCAATCGGAATAGGAGTGACTAAAAGTCGAGCGTATGTTCCTTCTTCGCGTTCGCGAGACATCCCGCCCGCAATCTCATAGAAAACCGCGAATATCTGTACTACAGCCAGTACGATTGTTAGGCCGACATTGAAGCCGGCAAAACTAGCTCCTTTCTGGATGATCTCTACGCCCGAGATAGCCTGTTTCTCGGCTTCGGTTAACTGAGGCTGAACCTCAACATTCGGGTTAAAATTCTGAACATAATTTGTCAACGTACTTTGAATCTGGTCTGACACACCCGGCTCGCTATCGTCTGTGTACAGTATAATCCTCGCTTGAACATTGTTATCGAGGTCGCTCTGGAAACCCTTGGGAACAACAATTACTGCGAAAATTTTCTTCGTCCCTAATAGTGCTATACTTTGTTGCTCATCATAGCTTTGGATCAAGCTGTGAAAGTCCGGCGAACTTTCCAGTGTCTGCCAAAGACGGAGAGACGCTACCGAAAAGTCATTGTCCACGAATGCCATTGGTATATCGGCAGTTGCCGAGAACGTTGTACCAGCCCCGCCTCTACCAGCACCTAGAGATGCTGTGAAGAAGAAAGGCAAGATCACGAGTGAAATGAGAATGGCACTTCGATTGCGTCTGAATTGACGAAACTCATTTTCAGCTACAGCCAAAGAATCGCTGACAAACTCTAAGAAAGGCATCTAAAATCAAACTATCTTGCATTCACTTCGTCTGCTCAGCACGTTCCATGAAACGGTCAATCTCATCCTCGCCACCAGTCAGTGCGATGAAAGCTTCTTCGAGTGTGGGATCCTTCGTGTTTATCGTTCGAATACGCGCACCGACATCAAGCAACGCACTTGCCACCTCTTCGGCAAGGGTCTCCCTACGTTCGCAGCTAACTTGGAGTTTAGATTCCGCGTACTTGATTCTGCAGACTTGATTCATTGAACTCAGTTTATGCTTAACTTTCTCAAGCTGTGCAGGAGAGAGATCAGGAGTTTCAACTTCAACCAATGATAATTCGCTGACACTATGTTTCAACTCGTCAGGTGTGCCCACTTGGACGAGCCTACCCGCAAACATTATCCCAACTCTGTCACAGATTTTCTCAGGTTCACCCATGTAATGAGTTGTCCATATCACGGTGACTCCCTGTTCACATAGGTGACGGGTGAAATCCTGCAAAGCGATTGCTGACTGGGGATCCAATCCGGAAGTTACTTCATCCAAAAAAAGCACCTTCGGATCGTGAAGAAGTGCCGCGCAAATCATTGCCTTCTTTGCCCAACCCGTCGAGAGCGCACTAACGAGCCTCTTTGTTTTTTCTCTGAAAGCAAACATTTCAAGGAGCTCCTGTATTCGACTTTCTGCACGCGCACGAGGAATATCATATAATGTGCTCAACAGCCTCAAATTTTCCTCAATAGTCAAGTCTTTGTACAGCGATACGCCCTCGCTGACCACGCCGATACTGCGTCTCACAGCAGCAGCGTCTTTTCTAATGTCATATCCAGCTACCGACGCCGAACCCATTGTAGGCTCCGTCAATGTGCAGAGCATGCGGACAGTCGTAGTTTTACCGGCGCCATTCGGTCCTAGAAGACCAAATAATTCTCCAGCATTGACGCTCAAATTCAGTGTGTCAACTGCTCGGAAATGCCCGAACATTTTCGTTAGTGCTTGAGTAGTAATCGAATTATCAGGCATGGGCATTCCCTAGGACGACAATTAACTTCGACAATCCACCGCATAATAAAAGAAATTCCATGTGAAATGGATGTTTGTCATGAAGTTCTGCTCTATTTACCATGCCATTCTAGTTCGATCTGTTTCTCTCTATGATTGACTACTCTTGCGAGAACAAATAGGAGATCGGATAGGCGGTTGACGTAGGGAATCAATTGTTCGTTGATCTCCTCCTTTCGCGATAGAGTGACAATTCGCCTTTCCGCCCGTCTTGCCGCGGAGCGGGCGAAATGCAACGAAGCTCCAGCCCTGCATCCGCCAGGCAAGATAAATGCGTGCAGAGGAGGCAATTCGCTCTCAAATCGATCAATAATCCGTTCGAGTTCAGATACACGGTCCGCTGTTATGCGCAATTTCTCCTTGCCTTTCTTGGGGTTTGAAAGATCTGCACCCGCAGCGAACAGATCTTTCTGCAGGTCCTGCAGAACCAAATCAATCTCGTGATCAGAAAGCACTGATCTGACAAGACCAACCGCTGAGTTGGTTTCGTCAACGCTTCCGTAAGCCTCGACACGCGTCGAATCTTTGGGCACCCGAACTCCGCCGAAAAGACCGGTCTCGCCTTTGTCACCTGTTCGCGTGTAAATCCTTGCCGTTGCGAGCACCAGACGAAGTTTAGACTGGTGGAATACTAAAACTGGTGCAGTGCTAGTCCTCCGCTGGTATTCTAAATCCGGGAAACTTTTGTAATCCATATGATCCAGTCGAGGAGTTTACCGAATTTTTACTGAAAACACCGTACATTTCTGTACTCTGTAGCTTTAAATAGAGTAATGACGTCTATATGAAATCAATAAGGGACTGAAATTGGGGCATAGCTTTTGGGCTCAGCGCCCAAAGAACAATTGCAGAAACCGAACGTAGACTGAAGATTCAGAAATTCAACTTTTCATCCGATCCCCTGCAGGTTTTTCAGGCGTTAGATTCTGAAAGCGATCATTGTTACCTGCTCGAATCGGCTGAGGGTCCGCGTAAGCTAGCTCAGTATTCGTTTATCGGATATTCACCTACAAAGGTGCTCTCTGCCAAGGATCGCATCTACTTTGAGCATTCTGAAGATGGGAAAACGGTTAGAGTTGAAACAAAGAACCCACTGAGTCATCTTCGCGAGAATCTGGAACGGACTTCTTCATATCACGGGCTCCGTTTTGTTGGGGGTTTAGTTGGGTATTTCTCCTATGATATGGTTCGACACTTCGAATCAGTTCCCGAACTGGTGAAGGATGATCTCAAACTTCCAGACTTTCAATTCGGCAAGTTCGACGATGGAATTGTCTTTGACCATCTCACCGGTCTCGCGTATTACTACTGGTATGATGATAATCGTATCAATGAAATAAGACGCCTTCTCTCAGCGCAAACTTCAATCCCTAAACTTTCCACTACTTCCTGCAAAGTGAACCTGTCACAGTCAGAATTTATCTCGAAAGTAAGGAAGACGAAAACCTACATTAAAGAAGGAGACATCTTCCAAGCGGTCCTCTCGAAACGCTTCGAATTCGAGACCGACGGATCGCTTATTCATTTCTACAAGAAACTTCGCGACATCAATCCTTCTCCATACATGTACTTTCTCAAAATGGGAAAAATCTCGATAGTCGGCTCCAGTCCGGAAATGCTCGGGAGAGTAGACGGTCGACAAGTAGAAACTTTCCCAATCGCAGGAACACGCCCAATCGGAAAGACCCCCATCCAGACTGAGAAATTGGCTTCTTCTCTAATCAAAGATCCGAAGGAAAGGGCCGAACACGTTATGCTAGTCGACCTGGCGCGGAACGACATCGGCAAAGTATGTCAGTATGGATCCATCGAGGTCCCCGACTTCATGACAATACAAAGATACAGCCACGTTCAACACATTGTCTCACGAGTCAAAGGAAAACTGCAAGCTGACAAGGACGCGATCGACGCCCTCAAAGCGATCTTTCCCGCAGGAACCGTTTCCGGAGCCCCCAAGAAACGAGCAATGGAAATCATCGAAGAATTTGAACCATGCAGACGCGGACCCTACGCTGGCGCCCTCGGTTACTTTTCCTACAACGGAAACGCCGATTTCGCAATTACCATCAGAACTCTCCTCGCGAATGAAAAGAACGGCTACGTTCAAGTCGGCGCGGGAATCGTCGCTGACTCAGATCCCGCACGAGAATGGGACGAAACAGAACACAAAGCTAGCGCACTACTCAAAGCACTCAAAATGGAGAGATAAGAAATGAAAGTGCTAATAATCGACAATTACGATTCATTCGTTTACAACCTGGCTCAATATACAGGAAGACTGGGAGCAGAGCCAATTGTTCACAGAACTAACGAAATAACAATCAGTAACGTGAGGAGGCTGAAACCGCACAAGATCATAATATCTCCCGGACCCGGCACACCAGGCGACCCCAAGTATTTCGGGGTATCCGGAGATGTACTCAAACAAGTTAGCCGTGAAATCCCAACCCTCGGAGTCTGTTTAGGCAATCAGGGTATTGCCTGGGCATTCGGCGGAAAAATAGTCCCGGCAAAGCGATTGATGCATGGAAAGACAAGTCTAATCAAACACGAACCTAACGGCATATTCAAAGGAGTCCCGAGTCCTCTCCAGGCAACCCGATACCATTCGCTCGTATGCGAAAAGAAAAGCCTCCCAAGATGTCTAGAGATAACCGCTGAATCTCTAGATGACCACGAAATAATGGGGCTAAGACACCGCGAATATCCAATATACGGTATTCAGTTCCATCCCGAATCAATCCTAACACCCGATGGAATCACAATTATGAAAAATTTCATCGAGGAAACCTAATGATCAAAGAAGCAATCCAACAACTAGCGGACCAAAAGGACTTATCGTTTGAAACCGCCCAGCAAAGCATGCGCGAAATCATGGAAGGCGAAGCGACCGCAGCTCAAATCGGAGCCTTCCTCATCTCGTTAAGAATGAAAGGCGAGACTGTTGACGAGATCACGGCCCTTGCTACGACAATGAGAGAACATTCAGTCCGGATAAGCCCGCATGTTCAGGGAAGAATAGTTGACACTTGCGGAACTGGTGGAGATTTGCTCAAGACGTTCAACGTTAGCACAACTGCCGCTTTCATATCAGCCGCAAGCGGAGTCACAATAGCAAAACATGGAAATCGATCAGTCACTAGCAAATGCGGAAGCGCCGACGTTCTGGAAGCAATAGGAGTCAATCTGAACGTTGACCCATCAAGCGTGGAGAAAGCCATTGAACAGATTGGAATTGGATTCATGTTTGCACCGGCATTCCATCCAGCAATGAAGAACGCGATCCTCCCGCGTCGAGAAATCGGCATTCGAACAGTTTTCAACATACTCGGACCACTGACGAATCCCGCTAATGCGAACGCACAGGTCCTAGGCGTGTATGATGAGAAACTCGTTGAACCAATCACGAAAGTACTCCAAAGACTCGGATTGGAAGAAGCATTGGTAGTACACGGAATTGACGGATTGGACGAGATATCAATTATCGGACCCACCAAGGTGGGCTGGTTAAAGGAGGGAAACATCACTACCAAGACACTTCTACCAAACGAAATCAAGCTCCAAAGAGCCAAGATCAACGATATTTCCGCCTACGACGCTACACGAAGCGCGCGGATAATGCTAGACATCCTGAACGATGTCGAGAAAGAGGACTCAGCTCGACGCCAAATGGCCATAGCTAATGCCGCGGCCGCAATGTTGGTCGGAGGAAGGGTTGAAGATCTCCCAACAGGAGTTGAGATTGGAAACGAAATAATAGAGAGCGGCAAAGCCTACGAGAAAATGAAACAACTAATCAAGTACACGAACGGGGATGAAACAAAGCTGGAAAGGATAGAAAGTCCACATGACTGACTTTCTCGAGAAACTAATTCAGGATGCAGAAGAAAGAATCACGAGAGGATACTACGACCAGAAGTTCGAGGTTCAGCATAAGCATCTCAGTCTCTCACGCGCCATCAAAAGCTCGAATCATAACGCGATCATTGCAGAAATAAAACCAAAATCACCCTCACGCGGAACACTACGTGCTGATCTAGACCCGAAAGCTACGGCTATTCAACTTGCCCGCGGAGGAGCAACAGGCCTATCGGTGCTCACCGAACCTGACAACTTCGGCGGAACAATACAAACCTTAGCTCAGATTAGACCAGCAGTAGACATACCCTTACTGATGAAAGACATAGTCATCGGAGTAAAGCAAATCAATGCTGCGGGAAATTCTGGTGCAGACTGCGTCCTCCTCATACTATCAGTATTAGCTAAGAAGAAAATCCTACCAACGGATCTGATCAAGGAAGCGCACAACTCTCAACTTGAAGTGATACTCGAGGTACACGACGCCCAAGAATTGAAGACCGCCTCCCAAACTGATGCAGAGATCATCGGGATTAACAACAGAAACCTAAGAGACCTTGTAGTAGATCTCAACACTACAACGAATCTACTTATTTCAGCTCAGATTCCGGACAAGACGATTATCTCTGAAAGCGGCTTCGAAAGTATTGAAGATATCCGAAGATTCAAAGACACGGCTATCGATGGATTTCTCATCGGATCTTCGATTATGCAGGCAACCAACTTCGAGAGCAAAGTTCGAGAGTTCGTTTACGCGTGATGATTATTGATGCGCGTGAAAATATGCGGATTAATGCGACCAAATGACGTTGACTTCGCGGCGAAACAAGGAGCAGACGCGATAGGATTCGTAGTAGGAACACCGATTTCACGACGAAACCTGCAACTAGATAAGGCGAAACGACTGATCAAGCGCGTTCCCATCTTCACGGCTTCAGTGGCGGTAACTGCGGCAGCTGACTTGAGATCTTTGCAGAAGATCACGAAAAGATTACATACCGATGCACTGCAACTGCACCGTTACAATAATCAAATCATCAATGCAATTCGCAAAGCCAATCCAGAGCTTTCCCTCATTATTGCCACGCCGATTCGCAATATGGAGTCAATTTCGACCGCTGAATCGACCTCAAAGTTCTCAGACGCTATTATAGCAGAAACGCCGAGCGAACTCGGAACAGGGGGAACCGGAAGAACTCATGACTGGACATTAACAAGTCTACTCCGAACCAAAATTCATCCCCATCCACTCATCCTGGCCGGCGGATTAACCGCTAGTAATGTGAAACATGCGATTCAGTTGGTCAAACCATACGGAGTCGACGTCTCAAGTGGCGTCGAGAACAAATCAGGCGTAAAGGATCATCAAAAGATGAAGGAATTTATTCACATGGCGAAGGAGGCAGAATATTGAAGGCACCGTATGTCGCACCGGTGGACGGGAAATTTGGAAAGTACGGCGGCCGATACGTACCTGAAACATTGATGAAAGCTCTGTTTGAACTAGAGACTGAATATGAGAGATTGAAGAAAGACCCTGACTTCATCGATCAACTCGAATATCTACTAAAAAATTTCGCAGGTCGCCCAACCCCTATCTACTATGCCAAGAATCTGTCAGAGAAAGCAGGGGGAGCAAAGATCTACATTAAGCGGGAAGACCTTGCACATGGCGGCGCACACAAGATCAACAACACGATCGGCCAAGCACTGTTAGCAAAGACGATGGGAAGGAAGAGAATCATCGCAGAGACAGGCGCAGGCCAACATGGCGTCGCAAGCGCGATGGCATGCGCTGCTCTCGGATTGAATTGCGAAGTATACATGGGCGTCGACGATATTGAACGACAAAAACTGAACGTTTTCCGAATGAATCTCCTAGGCACAAAAGTCAGACCCGTAAGTACAGGATCGAGAACGTTGAAAGACGCCATAAACGAAGCTTTCAGAGATTGGGTTGCAAACGTCCAAGACACTTACTACTTGCTCGGATCAGTCGTTGGGCCACACCCGTACCCTACCATTGTCAGAGACTTTCAAAGCGTCATAGGCTTGGAAATAAAGCAGCAAATTCTCCACGAAGAGAAACGTCTACCAGACGCAATAGTAGCATGCGTTGGAGGAGGCAGCAACTCTATCGGTGCCTTCTACCCATTCATCGAGGACAGTGGAGTCGCTTTATGCGGTGTTGAGGCAGGTGGACGCGGGCTATCACCAGGCAACCATGCCGCCCCCCTATGCGCCGGCGAGGAAGGCGTATTCCACGGAATGCTTACGTACATTCTCCAAGACAAGCACGGACAAGTACAACCGACCCACAGCATTTCAGCCGGCCTCGATTATCCCGGAGTGGGTCCGGAGCATGCACACCTAAAGGCGACTGGAAGAGCTCAATATGTCGCGGTAACGGATAAACAGGCTCTGCACGGATTCACTGAACTCTCCAAACACGAAGGCATCATACCAGCACTAGAATCTGCACACGCGGTACAATTCGCAATTAGTATGGCATCTAGAATGAAACGTGATCAAATAGTCGTAATCAATCTGTCCGGTAGGGGAGATAAGGACGTGAATGTCGTCGCAAAAGAGTTAGGTGTAGAATTATGACCGAAATCTCAGATGCGTTTCGAGAGTTGAAGGAAGAAGACGAAGCAGCGCTGATCGCGTATGTCACTATAGGTGACCCGCAGGTCAGCAAGACAGCTCAACTTGTTGGCGCTCTTGTTGAAGGCGGAGTCGATATGGTCGAATTAGGAATTCCTTTCTCAGATCCCATCGCAGATGGCCCAACGATCCAGAATGCTGTTCTGAGATCCTTAACCGGCGGATGCAGACCGCCAGATGTCTTCGAGGTTGCTGCCACGATTCGCGAAACGTACACGATTCCATTAGTAGCAATGACATACTATAATCCGGTCTTCAGGATTGGAGTGTCCGAGTTTCTAAGACGCGGAAAAAAGTCAGGAATTTCTGGCCTCATTATTCCGGATCTCCCCATCGAAGAATCGGAAAGTTTCAAACAAGAATGTGCTTCAAATGATGTGGATACCATCTTTCTGGCAGCGCCATCAACCGACGATGCGAGACTGAAAAAAATCGCTAGTGAGACATCAGGATACCTGTACTTGGTGTCACTATACGGCGTGACAGGCGCCAGAGCTAAGCTTGCTGAGAAGGCTATACAGTTGATCAAAAGATGTGACAGCCTCCTTGCGGACACTCTTCCATTCGCTGTAGGATTTGGAATCTCAAAAGCGATGCAGGTGAACAAGATAGTGCATGCAGGAGCAGATGGCGTCATAGTAGGAAGCGCGTTCGTCAACATAATCGCGGATAATGCGCGTAATACTCGTCGAGCAAGCCAGAAGTTAGAGACACTTGCAAGAAGACTAAAGCGAGCAACGAGGATTAGCTAGTTTACTGAGTCCTCTGCAGTTTCTTCCCGCACATTCCACAATATGTGGCATGATGAGGATTCACACTACTGCAATAGGAACATGTAATCGCAAACAACGACTCGCCACAGTCATAGCAAAACCTGTTCCTTGCAGGATTCGACACACCACATCTGTTGCAGAAGATCATCTCAGGATTACGAACCGGTTGACTCATGAAGCATCGCGACTGACTACTCCGCATTCGCTTATAGAATGTTCGAAGTTGGCGAATCTAGGAAGTCACGGATCTTGCTGAAGACTCTATCCAGCATTTCGGCTGTAAGAACTCCAGTTTGTGTATTTTGTCTGCTTGGGTGATACGAAGCACAGAGCACAGGATAGTGTTTGGGCAGACTATAGAAGGCCCCATGCTTGAACTTGAGGTCATTCGTATTCAACTTCTGTTCCTTAAGGTATCTTATGTATGTGTCAAATGCCACCCGGCCCAAAGTTAGAACGATCTCGATATTCTTGAGGAGTCGAAGCTCCTCCGTCCAATACCTTTCGCAGGTATCGATCTCTTTACGGTTCGGTTTGTTCTTTGGCGGTGCGCATCGGACGATCGCAGTCATGTAAGCATCAGTTAAAGCTAATTCGTCGGTGACCCTCTCAGACGTACTTTGGTTCGCGAAATGCGACTTGTGGAGGGCTGCCATTAAAAATTGGGCAGATCCATCTCCTGTGAACATACGTCCAGTTCGATTACCACCGTGTGCGGCCGGCGCGAGGCCCAGGATTAGCAAACGGGCTTTGGGATCACCGAAACCAGGAAGGGGTTTCCCCCAGTATTCCCAGTTACGAAATTGTCTGCGTTTTGATTTCGATATTTTTCTACAGTAGTTTCTAAGCCGTGGGCACAGGTTGCATGCGATAGCTCTAGCGTTAAGGTTTGACAGGGAGCGGAACTGAACGTTTGAGGCAGACATTTGTTTTCGTTAATACAGTTTGATGAATTAATCAAAGAATCAGAGATTTTCACCAGATACGCTCACTATCTGCTGAACTCCCTTATGCTGCCCGTCACCGAAGTAGACCAAGGTCAGAGGCAGCGAGCCTGTCCAGTTCATGGGGAAACGTTCCGTGAAATACCCTGTTTGATCGGTGGTGGCTTGCTGGGTTCTATAAGAGCCTTGGAAGAAGTAGGTCATGTACACAGTGGCCCCAGCGATGGGACTCCCTGAAACCGTAACTAGATAGCCCGAAACGCCGCTCGAGACGCCTTTCACCACTATCGGAGAGACATTGGAAAACGTTACGGCTACTCCGGCTTTGGAGAGTGGAGTATTTGGCAATACTACAAAGTCAGACGGCGGGGGGAGGGTCGAACTTACCGTTACAAGAGCCCAACCGGTAAGTACTATTACGATTACTAGTGCCACTAAGACAAGAGACCGCAAAGGGACACTGCGCCTTGCGTTAGACTGCTCTTCGACCGTCATCCAGCTCACTCTACTACGCTAGCGACCTCTGCAACTTCAACATCTAAGTTAAAGTCTTTCGGGACGCAAATCGAATTGCCAGCTGACCGAAATTTAATCTCAAAGTTGGCACAAATTTATCTATAACGAGTAGTATGCAGTCGCCGAGGTTTACACTTAATGTCAGAAGGATCGGTTCCTGTCCTTATCTTGAAAGAAGGTGCAACCAGAACACGCGGTCGAGATGCCCAGCGAAACAACATCCTCGCCGCCAAGGTAATTACCGAAACTATTCGCACAACACTGGGTCCACAAGGAATGGACAAAATGCTCGTCAGCGGTCTGAGCGACGTTGTGATAACGAACGACGGCGCCACGATTATGAAGGAGCTGGACGTCCAACATCCCGCCGCCAAGATGCTTGTCGAAGTGGCGAAAAGCCAGGATAATGAGGTTGGAGATGGAACAACAACAGCAGTCGTGCTCACTGGCGAGCTTCTTGCCAAGGCTGAGAAACTGCTAGACCAAGAAGTCCATCCTACAGTTATCGTTGAAGGGTACAAGAAAGCGTCCGAGAAAGCTCTTGAGATTTTAGACGGCTTGGCGATCCCAATGGATGCCAAAGACGACAAGATGTTGATGCGTGTCGCAATGACCTCGATGGGAACAAAGGCTCAATCTGAATCACGAGAGCACTTCTCGACTTTGGCAGTGAAAGCAGTTAGTCAAGTCGCAGAGGAGAGAGGAGGTAAGTTCGTTGCAGACATCGACAGGATAAAGGTGTTGAAGAAGAAAGGAGAGAGCATGGAAGAAAGTGAGCTTGTCAGAGGAATAGTTGTTGACAAGGAAGTCTCTCATTCTCAAATGCCGAAACAAGTCAAGAATGCGAAAATAGCACTATTGAATGCGAAGGTAGAGATAGAGAAGACAGAATTCGACGCAAAAATAAACATCAATTCGCCAGATCAGATGAAGCAATTTCTCGACGAGGAAGAGAGCATGCTGAGAGAAATGACCAACAAAGTGGCCAGCAGTGGAGCGAACGTCATATTCTGCGAAAAAGGAATCGACGACCTCGCTCTTCACTTTCTTGCCAAGAAGAACATCATGGCAGTCAAGAACATCAGCAGTAACGATATGGAAAAGCTCGCCAAGGCCACAGGAGGCACAATCCTCGCTAGCACAAAAGACCTCGCCGCCGAAACTCTCGGAGAAGCGAAACTGGTTGAAGAAGTGAAAATCGGCGATGACAAGCTAGTCTACGTTCGTGATTGCAAAGACCCCAGGGCGGTAACCGTTGTCCTGAGAGGCGGATCTGATCATGTAGTGGACGAGGCTGAGCGATCATTCCACGACGCGTTATGTGTAGTTAGGAATGCAGTGGAAGATCAGAAAGTAGTAGCAGGAGGCGGAGCACCAGAAGCTGAAACCGCAAAGCAGCTTCGCGAATACGCGGTCAAGGTTGGAGGCCGAGAACAACTTGCAATCGAGGCCTATGCCGAAGCTTTGGAGGCGATCCCGCTCACCATTGCAGAAAACGCTGGCCTGGATCCGATCGACATCATGGTCGAGATCAGGTCGAAGCATTCCGATCCGCAGAACAAATGGTTCGGAGTTCAAACACGAACAGGAAAGATCACAGACATGTTATCAGAAAACGTACTAGAACCTCTACGGGTCAAGCAACAAGTCGTCAAGTCTGCGACTGAAGCCGCAAGTATGCTGCTAAGAATAGACGACGTC
>Ga0187780_10000983_pt1 | contig 21323 bp, 21 predicted proteins | sample 1015_Q2_SP10_20__FD_132429 | JGI IMG/M metagenome (GOLD analysis project Ga0187780, IMG submission 132429) | Tropical peat soil microbial communities from peatlands in Department of Meta, Colombia - 1015_Q2_SP10_20_MG | ecosystem: Environmental > Terrestrial > Soil > Wetlands > Peat | place... | reverse complement strand
CGGCCGCGGCGGAGAAGGCACCCAGCCCCAAACGCCGCCAACAACCACCCAGCGGCCGTAATGGAACGGAGCAAAGCCCCAGGGCGCATCGTCAACCCAAGTCCAGCCCCAAGGCGCAATCCAAGCCCAATGGCCGTAGCGATACGGCGCCCAGCCGACAACGACGGTGTGCGGGAACCACACCGTGCCGTACTCCGGCACGGGGCGCCAGCCGCCGGCGTCATCAAGGTCCTCGTAGCCAATCACGTCGTCGGAAACGTAGCGACTGGAAACGGATTGATCCTGGCGGCGATCGCGATCCGCGCACCATTGATCGAAATCATCTTGACCGCCGTCAAAGCCTTCGATGTCGGCGCTCAACTCATCCCCTCCGCTGAAAGTGCCGACTTCGCGCGGATGAACGGTATACGCGGAGCCGCCGCCGGTCACTTCGCCCTGACCATCGCGAACCGTGACGATGGTCGTGTCGCCGGCTTCGTTCACGTTGATGCGGTAATTTCCGGGACGAAGAATGTTGAAGGCCAGATTGGGAGTGTCGATTTCGAAGGTTTCATCGTCGCTCAAGCGGCGCACCCGGATATTGATGGTGCCTTCCGTCAGGCGAAGTTGGGCGATCTGATCGGTCAAGTTCAGAAAAGAAAAGCCGGTCGTGCCGGAAAGGCGAATGGCCGCGGAGCCGAGATGCAGTTCAGCGCGCGCGCCATCGTCGGACCACAGCTTGTCGCCGGTGGTCATCGGCCGGTTGACGACGGCGTTGACCCAGTCGTCGGTGCCGGCGGGGTTAAACGAAATATTGCCATGGGTGAAGCTGAGACGCGCCACGCGGCTTGGCGGATCGTCTTCATCGGCGGCCGCGCGCTGCGGGACGAGGAAAGCCACCGCCAGCGCCAGGCTGACGAGGCTTACCAATTTAAGCACCTGAGTTTTCATGTCCAATCTCTCCTGAAACATGCGCGGCTGGCCTGCGACTCCGCCGCTGCATTGCACGTCTGTGGGTCCCTGATGGGCTCTACTGGACACCCTAACATCCCCAAGGTCAGAACCTTCGCCAGGTGTTCCACCCCATGTCGAATCAGGAACCGGCCTGGCGAGCAGTTCTGCTTCATTGAACACGTTTCCGGGGAAAGAGTTGTGGGAGCCCTAAAGGCGGTTCACAGTGACTCCTCGGCCCCGGATTTTCTCCGCTTGCTCTTTCGCGACGGCAAATTGACCACCGAGGAATTCACCGACCGCCTACAAGCGCTGGAGGCGCTGGCCGAGGCAAAGTTGAAGCCGGAAATTGGAAGTAAGGATGTAAGTGGCTAAGGAAGTAAGGAGCTTTATGTTCGGCGCTCGGGAAGCGCACAGAAACCGCCTTGGGAAAAACCCTCTGCTTCCACGTTGAAGGTGCGGTTGAATCTCGCCCGGTAGTTCTCCCATGCAATAGCGGCACTCAGCTCCACCAGTTCACGTTCGGAGAAGCGGCGGCGCAGGGCCTCGTACAATGGATCGGCAACGTTGGACGGTGTGCGCGTAAGCTCCACAGCCAGCCTTAGGACCAGCTTCTCATCGTCGGTGAAATGCGGACTGACTTCGAAGTCGGCCAGGCCGAGCAACTGCTGCTCCGTAATTCCGGTTTTTCTGCCCACGGCAGAGTGAAGGTCGATTCAAAACGAGCAGCCGACCATTGCGGCGACCTTGAGTTGAACCAGCTCTTTTAGTTTCGCGCTAATCCTGCCAGGTGCAGCCGTGTGCAGGCTCATCTGTTCGCACAGCGCGAGCAGCTTCGGATCGCGCGCGCGGAGCCGGGCCGGCAGCGTAACGTGACCGTACCGCCGCTTCGTTCGCCGGAAGATCACCTTTACGCCAGGCCCTGCCTCATGATCCTGCACGCCCCGAGCGCGCCCTGCGCCACTCCCCTTGCCCGCTGGAGGAGGTTCGGTCGAATTCGTCTGAAACTTTGATGGCTTTCGCCCCATTGCTTTTCTCCTTCGCCACATTTTAGACATGCGACAGAGGAAGTTAAAGGACACGATGTTTCGGCTGCTGTCCGGAATCCGCGACATCGTGCCCGTCATTTATACGCAACTACGACGGCTAGGGTGCACCATGCTGCGCTTTTGCAATAGAAAAAAGCCCGCCTGGAGATTCCAGGCGGGCCAATGTCTTGCGGTTAAGAGCGTTTAGCGGTGAGGCCGACCTCCGCCGCCACCGTGCGAGCCGCCCCCTCCCCCGCTGTGAGAGCTTCCACCACCACCATGCGACCCTCCGCCGCCGGAGCTGTGGCTCGGAGGAGAGTAAGAGCGCGAAGGCGGAGAATACGAGCGTGACGGAGCCGGGTAGTTTCGGCTGGGCGGGGAATAGGTGCGCGGCGCAGGCGGATTGTAGCTGCGCTGCTGCGGCGTGTAGGAGCGTCCGCCGTTCGAGTTATTGGGCCGGCTATTGTTGTAATTCGGAGCCTGCGGCCGCGAGCCGGGCTGCGCGCCATTGCGCGCCCACGGCGGACGATCGCCCTGCGCGTTGCGGGCAACCTGCGAGGACGAGCCGTTGTTCGCCGGACGGTCGCTGCCGAAGCCTTGCGGAGCCCGGCCGCGGTCGGAAGTATTGCCTTGCGCTTCCCACACGCGGGAGCCGTTGCCAGTGGAGCGATTCGTGTTGGCCGATGCCGAAGGCGGACGGCTCTGCGAAAGCTCGTGCTGCCGCGCCGAACCACCAGCCTGCGAGTTTCCAAGCCGACCCGCAGCGGCTTCGCGGCCGTTCGTGGTTTGTACCGGCAAGTGTGCAGCACCTGCCGCCGGAGCGGTGCGCGCCATGACGCTGCGATTCTGCACGCCCGCGGAAGGCCGCGCGGCGTGGGCATTTTCGTTGACCATGCCGAGCGAACTGTGCTGCGTGCGGTTCAGGCCCGCGGAGTCGGTCACCTTGGCGTTATTCAAGGAGGCCTGCGTGAGATGCGTTCCGGCGCGATTGATGCGCTGGCCGTTCACAAAGGCGTTGTGCGATGCAGTGGTGACCGCGCGGACGTTGTGCGCGTTCGCGTAATTAAAATTGTGCGCGTTGATCACATTCACGTTGCGGATGAAGGTGTTGCGGACATTGATGTTGTTGAGGTAGCGCGGGCCGTAGTGGTACCAGGGATGAAACGGCTCGCCCCAGCCCAGCGGGAACCACCCGACGCCGAAGCCCAAACCAAAGCCCCAGCCTCCACCAAGCCAGCCAACAAAGGCCGGTCCATAGATGGGAGGCCCGAAGAACGGTCCCGGGCACCAGCCCCACCTACCGCCAATGAATCCCCAGCGGCCATAGTGATAAGGCGCAAAGCCCCAAGGCTCATAGCCGATCCAGGTCCAGCCCCAGGGATCAACCCAGTTCCAATAACCATTACTGTAGGGAGCCCAGTCGGGGCCGACGTCGTTGGGATACCAGACGTTGCCGTAATCGGGTTCCTGGCTCCAGGTACCATTGTTGTCGAGGTCGCTGTAGCCGGGCATGTCGCGCGAGACGTAATTGCCGGAGACCGACTTATCCTCGCGCTCGTCACGCTGCTGAGCCCATTGGTCCAAGCCGTCCGGGCCAGGGGCCTTGACGATGCTGTAGGTGGGATTTTCGGCGCCGGTGAATTCCGCCTGCTCGCCGACATGCACTGCATAGGTTTTGCCGTCCGCGGTGATTTCGCCTTCGCCGCGAATAGCGGTGACGCGTGAAGAGCTACCGTCGTCGCTGACGTCAATGCGAAAGGCGCCGGCTTGCTTGACGGTGAAGGCCATGTTGGGCGTGTCGACTTCGTAGACATCGCCCTCGCGCAGTTCGCGAACGCGGAAGTTGACGCTGCCTTCCGGCAGGCGCATTTGAATGATGTTTTCGTCAAGGTTCAAGAAGGAGAGCGCCGTCATGCTGCCGAGATGAATGGTGGCTGCACCGGCCTCGAGTTCGGCGCGGGAATCTTTGTCGACCCAAATCTTGTCGCCAATGGTTACGGGGCGGTTCCGGGCAGCGGTGCCCCAATCGCCTTGGCCGCCGGGCTGAAGAGAAACCGAGCCATCGATATAACTAATGCGCGCGACACGCGAGGGAGGATCTTTTTCCTCATCCGCGCGCGCCTGCGGCGCCGTAAACCCAAAAAGACCGGCAAGTACGAGAAGCAGGCCGAGGCCGCTCATACCGGTGAATTTTATCGTCTTCATGACAGGTCCCCTGTCCTTGGAAGTTGCCCCTCGACGGCCAGGTGGTCGCGACGATAGGCACTTCAGTAGAAGCCTAACACCTTTCCGGCTCCCATAGCGTAGAACCCCAAAATGGAAAGGAAGTTGCCTTAAAATAAGAGGAAGCGGGACAGGCACTTACACGCTGGTACTAGTACAAAAGAGCGGGTCGGGGCTGGCCCAAATCCGGTCTTGCGGGCAGGCGCTTTTCTGGCGGCTTGGCCTTAGACTGCAAAGCGTGGGTGCAGCAGAGCATATCTCGTAACGCGTTCCTTGTGAAGATTGCGGTTCGAGCCAGAAAGCACATTTCACTCCAGTTGGGAAAGCGGCGGAGCGATGATCAAAAGTCGATTCCGCCGCTTTCGTTTTCGCTGGAGATTCGAGTGAGTTTGGGTGGACTCAGCGCAGTGCCGCAAAGAGAGCCTGTTTCCAGCGGGCAACTTCAATGGTCCAGGGAATTTTCGTCTTCGTTCCCTTTGCCAGAACGGACGCCCAGACGTTTCGGTTTCGGTCATTCCCCGCGACATTAAGACGATCCACAACCGTCATCCCGCGCGTTAGCTCGCTGCCGGTTTCGACGTCCACGAAATGTTCGCTTTGCGAGGTGACAATCGTGGGATCGAGAGCGATGGACATGGCCACCGGATCCGGTAAAGAGATGCCATGCTCTCCGGTTTGCTCGAAGTAGGCTTCCTGGGCGCGACTATTGCATTCAATGGCGAACAAGACGCCAACGGCGCGCGGCTCGCGCTCATCAGCAAAACTTCCGGCCTGCCAGGAAACCTGACGGTTTCGGGAAGCCTGAGCTATACGGATGCCAATGGAAACGCCGCGACAGCAAACTTCAATCAAGGCGTGCCCGGGAAAAACGCCGTGCTCACAGTTGACGGAATCCCGGTAAGCAGCGCGAGCAACACGTTGTCCAACGTCATCAGCGGGGTCACCTTGAATCTCAACTCCGTAGCGAGCGGAGGCTCGACCGTCAATCTGGTCGTTTCGCCCGACACGCAGCAGGCCACTTCCGCGATCAACGCATTCGTCTCCGCGTACAACACCGCAATTCAAGCGGTCAATGCACAGTTCAATGTTTCTTCCGACGGCTCGGGGGGCGGCCCGCTGGAAGCCGATGGGTCGGTGCGCGAAGTGCAAGGCGAACTGCTCGCGGCGATCGCTTACTCCACCGGTGGAAGCGGCATCACCAATCTCGCCAGCATGGGCATTAACCTGAATAACGACGGGACCCTATCAGTGGACAACGGCGCGCTGTCGTCCGCGCTTTCGCAGAATCCTTCGGCGGTGCAATCGTTCCTGCAGACTGCGTCGTCCGGTTTTGCCGCCAATCTCAGCAATGTTCTAAACGGGCTTGTGGGACCGGGCAACGGAGTCCTCACGCTGGATTCGCAAGGCATCACGCAAACCTCGCAGGATCTTGGACAGCAAATCTCCGATTTGCAAGCGGCGCTGGCCGTCAAACAACAGAACCTTATTCAAGTCTACGCGCAGGTGAATACGACCCTCCAAGAACTTCCGCTGCTGCAGGCGCAAATGAGCCAGCAGCTTTCGAGCATTCCATGACCAACCAGCAGGCATTCGCGCAATACCGGCAAGACGCGGCGCTCGGCGCAACCCCGCTGGGGCGAGTCGCTGCGCTGTATCAGGCGATGCTGCAGGACTTTCGGCGCGCCATGGCGGCGCACGAGCAAGGCCAGATCGAAAGGCGCGTCAACTCGGTCAACCACGCACTCACCATTCTTGCGGAACTCCAAGGCGCGATCGATTTCGAGCGCGGCGGAGCCGCCGCGAAGCAACTCGACCGCTTTTACAATATCAACCGCGCCGAGATTTTCCGGGTCTCTGTGGCGCCCTCGCGCGAAGGCTTTCAGCGCTTGATCGACCTCTTCACTCCCGTCTATCAGGCCTGGGAAGAAATCAGCCGCCAGCTTCCGCAAGCGACTGCTGGCAAAGGCGCTCCGGCCGCGCCAGCCTCTAGGACTTCACCCTCTTCGTCCATTGCTTCCTCCGCTGCCGAGGAGCTGCCACGCTCCACGATGCTTTGGAGAGGCTGATGGATTCCGGCTTGCTCGAACAACTTACGCGCATTAACACGCGCATGGCCGAACTTCTGCAAATGGCCAGAGACTCCGCGCGAGGCCAACGCAGTTTCGGACCCGAAGAAATTCGCTTCCTGCAAGCGCCACTCGAGGAAATGCAAGCGATCCTCGACGAATCCGCCAACATGCGCGGCACAAATCCGGAAATTGCGGCACAACTCGACTTGTATAAGTCACAGCTGCGGGAGATGCTCGTCACTGTGCAGCAGGTCGAGCGTAGGCTTCTCGGGTGCCGTTCGGAACTGGCCGCGGGCCGTGTCCAGATCGAGGCGGTCTCGCAGTGGGCCAACGCACTAAACTCCACTCGCTAACAAAGCCGATATTCGAAACTAGAAACCGAAATTCCACAATTCGCTTTTCCATTCTCCAATTTCCGTTTTTTGTTTGTTCCAACTGCCCTTTCGTACAGGTTCCTCGGGAGCACGCTTTCTGCAAATGCCGCGGGTCTTATTTCTACCGACCATGTTATTTGTACCTAAGTGCCCTTGGTTCGGCGTTGCCCGCTAAAGCCCCAGGCGCCGCAGTGCACATTTCAAATCCGAGAAGGAGAACTCACGACGATGAAGTCTGTCGCTAAAGCTGCAGTCCCCGTGGTTTTGTTCGTGTTGTTCCTGGCCCTAATTCATACGCCGGCGTCGGCGCAAGACCGGCATCCCGCTTATCTTCACGCGCTTACCGATCTTCGTCACGCGCGCGCCCATCTGGAACGTCCGGATGGCGGCGAGTTGCGGAAGGAAGAGAAGGACGCGATTCACAGCATCGACGACGCCATTAACGAGATCAAGAAAGCCTCCATTGACGATGGCAAGGACCTCAACGATCACCCGCCGGTGGACCTCAAGCTTGATCATGCCGGCCGCCTTCATCGCGCGCTCGAACTCCTAAACAGAGCGCATGACGACATTTCCCGCGAGGAAGACAACCAGTTCGCCCAGGGCCTGCAGCAGCGCGCCATGGGCCACATCGACAAGGCTCACCGCCACGTCGAGGAAGCCATTAACTGGGTGAATTCGCACTCGTAAGCGGATTTAGCTGCGACTGTCAGATCTGGTTTGGTCTTTCGGGCACCGTGGGCTTCGCGCGCTGCGGTGCCCTTTTTGCGTTCTTGTGGCTTTTGCCAAGAGGTCTCAGCCTTTTACATAGGCGAGCTTGGCGGCGACTTTGTCGCCGCGGACGGACGTTGACTCCACGAGCCTTCCATCAAGACTTTGGAGGAATAGGGCGCAGTAGATATGCCCGAGATGCACTGTGAATAAAGAAATAAAGCCGCAATGCAAGCCGCTAGTCGAGGGCGGGGACGGCGCTGCGCTCGGCGCGGCGGCGATGCAAGTAACGCATCGCGATGTTCAGATAAATGTTGCCGCAGGACGTTTCGATGCAAATGACCAGCGCTTCGGTATCGATGCTGCCCGCGAGGCCCGCGTCGTTCATGTGGATTTCCGGCGGGAACACTTTAAAGTGAAAACCCTGATCGTTGAGGAGCGTGACGGAATTTCCGATGACCATGTTCGCGAGTTCGCAAACAGTTTCGCGCACCAACTGCTCGCTCGCTTGCACTTCCGTTCCGGAGAGGACGCTGGCGACCTTCACGGCGACTTCGGGAGAAACGTCGAGGATCACGCGCCCTTCAATGTCGCCCTTGATGAGAATCAGCGCGGCGACGCCTTTGCGGCGATAGGTCTCCTCGTCCATCTCGAGGTCCACGATTTTCGTGGGACCCTGCAAAGATTCCGCAAAGACCGCGTCCGCGGCGTTGATGAACGGTTGAATCAATTCCATTCTCATGCGCGATGCTCCCCTGCCAGCGCGACTGGCGCGCCAACTGCGTTAGGATCGTCGCTGAGCACGTACCGGAGAATCTCGTAGAGAACCTCCGGCTTGACCGGCTTCTGCACGAAGTGCTTCGCGCCCTTCTGCAGCGCCGCCAGGATGTTTTCCTGGTAGCCCACCGACGAAACCATAACGATGCGCGCGTCCGTGTGCTGGCGCACGATGCGTTCGACCGCCTCGATGCCTTCCATCTGCGGCATGGTGATATCCATGAGCACGATGTCCGGCTTGATGCGGTTGAATTCCGCGATGGCCGTCAGCCCGTCGCCGGCTTCCCCGGCCACTTCGCCGCCGAACATCTCGATCATCTTGATGAGGTTCTTGCGCGCGAAGACCGAGTCGTCCACCACGAGGTAGCGAACCGGTTGATTGTCTTTTCTCAGCAGAGCCCCGAACTGTTTCATGGCCTTCTCCTTATCCCCTCGCCCGTCTTCACGAACGCTGGGACGATACGGGTGTCCTTTCTTGCTTTTCGTTCTTTTCCTGTTTTTCATTTTTTTCAAATTTTTCGAGTTTTTCCGCTGCACTGCGCTCCGCGCCGTAGTTCTGATTCAGGAACGACGCGATGCCGTCCAGCGGAATAATCTTGTTGGCGTAGCCCTTGAGAATGGCGGCGCGCGGCATACCGCTGACGACGCAGGTATCTTCGCTTTGCGCGATGGTCATGCCGCCGGCGGCTTTGATAGCGCCAAGGCCTTCTGCGCCATCCTCACCCATGCCGGTCATCAACACGCCTACGGAAAGGAGGCCAAACTCCTGGGCCACGGAATGAAAAAGCACATCGGCAGACGGCCTGTGGCCGTTGACCGGCGGCCCATCCGAAAGCACCACCATGTCGCCGCGCGGCATGCGCCGAACCATGATGTGGCGGTTGCCGGGACAGATGAAGACGCGGCCAGCAAGGAGCAGATCACCGGAGCGCGCTTCGTGCACTTCAACGGGGCAGCACTCGTCGAGGCGCTTCGCGAACATTTCCGTGAAACCTTCGGGCATGTGCTGTACGACGACAATCGTAGAAAGAAAATCCGCGGGAATCTGCGACAAGACATATTGCAGCGCGTTGGGCCCGCCGGTGGAAATCCCTATGGCGATCACGCGGCGCGGAGGCAGCGCGGGGCGATTTCCTTTCTTGTGCCCGGGCAGCTCTTCCGAAACAGTGGCGGGAGGCAGTTTGCGTCCAGCCGCGCGCTTAGCCACTTTGATTTTGGCGATGAGTTGATCGGCAATTTCCTCGAGATGGCCGGCGGCGGCGTCTTTCGGCTTGGCAAGAAAATCAACGGCGCCAAGGGCGAGAGCTTTCAAGGTGGCGTAACCACCTTCTTTGGAATGCGTGCTAAACAGAATGACGGGAAGCGGAGCGCGCTTCATGATCATGCGAAGCGTTTCCATCCCGTCCATACGCGGCATTTCCAGATCAAGAGTAACGACGTCGGGCTGAAGTTCTTCGATTTTCTTCAGCGCGAAAGCGCCGTCCATAGCCGTGCCGACGACTTCGATGGAAAAATCGCGGGCAAGGATCGCCGGAATCAGTTTCCGCATGAGCGCGGAATCGTCGACGACGAGAACTCGGATGCGTTCGCTCATGCGATGGCTCCGAGTGGGGTGGCGCGGGAGAGGCGCGAAAGAATTGCAGGCACATTCAGGATGAGTACGACTGTGCCGTCGCCGAGGATGGAAGCACCACTGACGAGATCGCTGGAAACGATCTCCGTGGGCAGCGCTTTAATGACCAGTTCTTCCTCGCCGACGAGGCTGTCGACCACCAAGCCGAAACGCTTTTCAGCAGCGCCGATCACAATGACAAAATTCTTCTTCTTGGCAGGCTGGGAATCGATGCTGCGCAGGCGGCTGAGTTGATTCAAGCGAACGAGCGTGAGAATTTGCTCGCGCAAACGCAGAACTTCGCGCTGATCAACATTGTGAATTTCGTGGTCGGAGATGCGCGTGATCTCGACAACGGAGGAAAGTGGCACGGCAAACAGGCGGCCACCGACGCGGAAAAGCAGGGTCTGAATGCTGGCGAGCGTGAGCGGAGCGCGAAGCTGAAATGTAGTGCCGCAGCCTTTCTGCGAGCTAACGGTGACGGTGCCCTTGAGTCGATCGATGACCGTTCGAACGACGTCCATGCCGATGCCGCGGCCGGAAACTTCCGTGACTTCGGCGGCGGTGCTGAAGCCGGACTCAAAAATGAGATTGAGAGCTTCCTGATCCGTCAGACGCTGGGCTTCCTCGAGCTTGAGAATGCCTTTTTCGACAGCTCGTGCGCGCAGTAATGTGGGATCCATGCCGCGGCCGTCATCGCGAATTTCGATGACGACCTGCGTACCCTGATGGTAGGCATTGAGATACACGGTGCCACGCGCCGGCTTGCCAACGGTAAGGCGCTCGTCGGCAGACTCGATGCCGTGATCGACGGCGTTGCGAACCAGATGCATGAGCGGTTCGGCAAGAGAATCGAGAATGCCCTTGTCGAGGTCGGTGTTCTGCCCGGAAAGCTCGAGCGCGACGTCTTTCCCGCACTGCTTGGCTACATCACGAACGATGCGCGGGAAGCGGCGGAAAAGCTGCTCGACCGGAACCATGCGAATCTTCAAGACGCACTTGTGCAATTCATCGAGAATGCGCGCCTGAAAGGCCATGGCGTCGGCAAGCTTGGGGCGGATAGGATCGCGCGCATGCTTTTGATCGAACTCGCTGAGCGTGCGGTTGAGCATGGATTTGCCGATAATCAGCTCACCGACGAGGTTCATGACCGCATCGATGCGGCTGGCTTCGACGCGGAGAGTGCTTTCAGCGACGGTGGCGGCAGCGGATGTGGAACCAGCGGTCTTCGCAGCTTTGCCGGCTTCCGGCTGCTCGGCGGCAACGGCAATTACCTTCGCAGCTTGCGCTTCCAGCAAATCGCCTAACAATTCATGTTCCGGCACTTCAGCCGCAGCGACTTTTCCGATGCGCACTTCAGAAACAATCGATGGAATGCGGCAGCGCTGGAGAAGTTTTTCTTCGGGCTGCGAAGTGGCGAGGGCAGCCTCGACCACGTCGACAGTCGCGGCGGCGACGTTGTCTTCAGGGCGGAGGGCAATGACCGTGCCGCTGCCATGAAGAACGTTTCGAATCAGCTGGAACGCGGCAGCGCGCATGAGGCTGTTGGGATCGATGCGCAGCGCGATATTGTACACAGCGTCGCCACGATGCAGCGCCTCGGAAATCATCAACTGCTCGTATTCCGTCCAGGCAAACTGCGCTGGCACCTGAGAAGCCTCGGCCGCAGAGCCGGCTGCGACGCCCGGCCCTTCAAGCAAGTGGCGAATCATGGCGTGCAGGGCATCGAGAGCAGGAGGCTTCGAGTTGCGCTGATACGACGTGAGCAAAGCGCCGAAGCTATCGGCAGCTGCCAGGACTACTTCGGCAAGGTCGGCACCATGATCTTGCGCAATCTGTGGCGTGAGTACATCTTCGAGTTCGTGGGCGAGTTCACTCAGCTTATGGAAGCCACAAGCGGCGGAATCGCCTTTTAATGTATGGACAATGCGGCGTACGCGCCGGATGACTTCTTCATCGGCGTGGTGGGCTTCCAGTTCAAGGCCGGCTTCGTTGAGCGAAAGCAGCAATTCATTGGCGCTCTCAAAGAAGAGAGCGCGCAACTCGGCGCCGCGATCCTCGGGGGGACGACTCACGTGGCAGCCTCGATTCGTTGATACGCCGTTCCGTTATTTTCATGAACCATACGGAATTTCTGACTCAAGCCGAACAAGCTCTCGGCATGGCCTACAAAGAGATAGCCGCCGGAATTCAAGCAGTTCCAGAACTTATCGATGAGTCGCTTCTGCTCGGCTTCGTCGAAATAGATCATGACGTTGCGGCAGAGGATGATGTCGTTTCGGCGGGGCAAGAATTCGGTTTTGAGGTTGTGAAAGTCAAAGTGGACGAGTTCTTTCAATTGCGCCTTGACGGCGTACTTGTCGCCTGCCTTTTCGAAGTAACGAAGGCGGCAGGTATAGTCGACCGGCTCCATCTGCTGTTCCGTGTAAAGACCGTCCTGGCCGACGCGAAGGCTGGCATAGCTGATATCAGAAGCCACGATTTCGACTTTCCAAGGGGGAGGAATGAGCGGCTTGGGTGAAGGCATCTCGAACGGCAGCGGATTCCGCAAATAGTAATAAGCCAGAGCATCGGCAATGAGAATGGCGACGGTGTAAGGTTCCTGGCCGCTAGAGCAACCCGCACTCCAGACGCGGAGGGTGTAGTCGCGACGTTCCTGCTTGTGCCGGAGAAGCTCTTCCAGAATCCCTTTCTGGAGCAAATCGAGTTGAGGCTTGTTGCGGAAGAAACTGGTCTCGTTGACAGTGAGGTTTTCGAGGAGAAGGGCGAGTTCGGCGCGGCCTTCCCTGCTGGTCAGCAGGCGGTAATAAGAATAGAAAGACTCGAGTTGGCAAGCCTTTAGGCGGCGCTGGAGGCGGTCTTTCAGAAAGTGGGAGCGGCGCTCATCGAAAAACATGCCGCACTCCTGGTAGACAAGAGTCTGCAGGAGCTTCAATTCCGCATCGGTCAACTGAATCTGGGCAGTAATCGTTCCCATGGTGTGTGCTCACGGCGGACCATCAGCCGGCGATGTTCAACCGGGTAAGCAGAAGCGCTACCTGACGGTGGCGACGGGTTCCGCAACCTCCTCGAGCCGTTTGAACTCCGACCGCTGCAAGAGCCTGGAAATGTCCAAAAGGATGATGAGGCGCCCCTTGAGCTTGCCAACGCCGGTGACATAACCGGATTCGCCATCGGCAAAAACAGAACCTGGAGCCTCGATTTCCGAAGGAGGAATCTTCAGGACTTCCGAGGCGGCGTTTACAATCAGGCCGACCAGGCGATTCTCGAGTTCGACGACGAGAATGCGGTTCTTTTTGTCTTGCTGGATTTCCGTTTGCCCAAAGCGCTTGCGGAGGTCCATGACCGGAATGATTTTGCCGCGAAGGTTGATGACGCCTTCGATCAAGTCGGGAGCGCTCGGGACGGCGGTGATTTCCGGAACGCGGACAATTTCACGTACGGAGCCGATGCGCACGCCGTACATTTCATTGCCAATCCGGAAGCCAACTACTTGCAGATCCTTTTCCATTGAAAAGTCTCCGGTCCCTACGAGCGGGTCAGCTCGGCGTATTCCAGTTCCTGTGCCGGCTCGGATTCTTGGCCGCGGCGCTTGCCGAAGGAATCAGAGCGGCGGGAGCGCTGCTGCTGGACGGCGCGGTCGAGAACGAAACGATCCATGCTGTCGAGCAAATTGCGGGAGAGCTTGAGCATCTGCTCGGCGGCAGCGGAAAGCTCGGTGGAACTGGAAGCGGATTGCTGGACGAGTTCGCGCATCTTGTCCATCGCGCGAACGACGGCCTGGGCGCCGGAAGCCTGCTCTTCGACGGCGGAGTTGATTTCCTGCGTGATTTCCGTAAGGCGGCCGGTGGCTTTGGCAATTTGCGCGGAACCGACCGACTGTTCGTTGGTGGCGGCGCCGATTTCCTGGGAGAACTTGTAGACTTCCGTGACCACGTTGGAAATCTTGTGCAACGCAGAGCCGAGGTCATTGCCAAGAGTGAGGCCTTCCTCGACGATGCGGGTGCTGCGCTCCATGTTCTCGACGGCCTGGCGCGCTTCGCGCTGGATGCTTTGGATAAGGTCGGCGATTTCCTTGGTGGATTGCGTGGACTTTTCCGCGAGCTTGCGGACTTCGTCGGCAACGACGGCGAAACCGAGACCATGTTCGCCGGCGCGAGCGGCTTCGATGGCCGCGTTCAGCGCGAGCAGGTTGGTCTGCTCGGCGAGATCGTCGATGACTTCGATAATCTTCCCGATGTCGTCGGCGCGATGGCCCAGAATGTTGATGATTTCGGCGGAAGATTGAATCGCCTGGTTGGTGCGGTTGAGGCCATCGGTGGCCTTTTCCATAGTCTGGATGCCGGTGACGACTTCTTCGCGAGAACGGTTCGCAATGTCCAGAAGAACTTTGGCCGTGTCCGCAACGCGCTGAATCGACGTGACCATCTGGTCGATGGAGGCCGAAGTTTCGGCGACGCTGGACGCCTGAACCTGCGTGTTCTTGACGACGTTTTGCACGTTGATGCTCATCTCGTGCATGGTGCTGGTGACTTCTTCGATGGCAGAGGAAGCCTGAACGCTGACCTTGGCGGATTCATCGGCAGCGCCGGCAACCTGGTTGGAGCCCGCGGAAACTTGTCCCGCGGAATCGCGAGTCGAGCGGACAAGCTCTTGCAAGCCGTGCGACATGCGCAGGAAGGCATTGCCGAGCGTATCGCGCTTGGAGCGCGGCACAACTTCCACGGTGAGATCGCCTTCGGCGACGGCTATGGAAACGGCCGCCATTTCCTTAAGGTAGGCGACCATGTTGTTGAACGTCGTAGCTAGGGCGCCAATTTCATCGTTGCGGTGGATGTCAATGTTTTGATCGAGGTCGCCGGAATCACCGATTTCGCGGGTCACCGTCATGAGATGGGTCAAGGGCTGAGTGATAGAGCGGCTGGTCCAGATAGCCACCCAAAATCCGCCAACGACAGCGACCAGGGTAAGACTGATGGTGAGAAAGAAACTTACGATACTAGCGGTGTCGGCCGACTTTGTGGCTTGTTCGGAGACCTTTTTGATGTCCGCGTTGCTTTGATCGAGAACAGCGGAAGACTTGGATAGCCACGAAGAGGGATCTTTCTGGAGATAGAAAATCTGGAGGTCGGAAACGGTGGCATCGCCGGAATCGACCTGGTGGCGCTTGGCGATTAGGGGCTTCGCAAAATTGTCGGCCCAGCTGGCTTCGGTGCTTTCGACCTGAATCAGCGCGGTACGCACGGCCTCGCTTGTGGTTTGCGATTCGCCGCGCTTGATGAGTTCAGAGACATCTGTAAGGCCCTTGTTAACCTTCTCTTCGTCGCGGGGATCCCCACTGAGCAGGAAGTTGTTCATGTTCAGGCGGTTGACCATGATCTGGTAGCGAACATTCTCGACGATCCCAAGGCTATCGATCGAATTACCGGCGCTGGTGCGCGCCGATTTCTGCAGGAAGCCAGTGAAGAGATTTACGATCAGCAAAATGCCCAGAATGCCCAAAATCAGGCCGAACCCCATGTACAACCGTCTTCCGATGGTCATTGCGAAATGCCTCCGCTCCCCTAAATAGCGCAGCTGGCTGGTAGCAGCGCCTGCGCTGAAAGTGCCGTTTGCGAAAATCCCCTAACCGCCGACGCGAAACTCGAATTCCACAATCTGCGTGGTTTCCTCGGGCGCCGGCAGGAACTTCCATTCCTTTACGGCGTCTTGGCAAGCCTGAACCAGAAGAGGATGGCCGCCCACCACGCGAGTGCTCTTGACGTGGCCATCCGCAGTGATGACGACTTCAATTTTGACTTTGCCGCCGACATTCATGCGTTTGGCAAGTTCCGGATAAATCGGGGAAACCTTGGTCTTAACCTTGCGCTTGGACTCATCGGTGGTGCTGGACTGAGCGAATGCCGTGGACCCGGAAAGGATGGCCACGGCGGACGCAGCGAGCGCCAGTTTCTTTAGCTTGCTCATTCTCATCGACACTACCCCTCTAGGGATTAGGAAGTACCCCGGTGAAAGAAAGGCACGTCGGATGCCACGGGTGATGTGCGCGGAAACGACTTGGTTAAGACCCGAATGTGAGTCGTAACCAATAGAGGCAAAAAAGGTTAGCGCGAAGACGCTGCGCGTTTGAAATAGCGAGGCCTGTGTCCGATCGTCTCATGCAGCTGAGCACTGGCAAGGTCGCGGTCTCAGGCATGAGACGAGAGAGAAAGAAATATCGGGGAAACACTGTAGACAGTTTCGCAACAAAGAGCGGGCGCGGCGATTGACTCAGAATGAGACTGGCGCGTAAGGTGAGAGTTTACAGACTCTCGCAAGTTGAGACACAGGGTGCTTCCCTCCCGAGCATGAAGAATACGCGGGCAAACTCGTCTCTGAAGCGCAAGCCACGCGGTGGCTTGGCTGGGGTGCACGCGGTTGCTTCGAGGAATGCCGAAGAGCTGATGGAACTGGCCGTCGAGGCTGCGCAGTCGCGGCACCTGCCGGATTTTCTGGAGCAATTCGCTTTGCGCGCCGCTCGGATGCTGGATGCCGCTTGGGGCGGGGTAGCAGTACACCTAGGACGCGAGACGCAACTCTATGGAATCGCGGGAAGCGCGGAGGATGGGATACGCGAAGGCGAAGCATGGGTGAGCGCAAGCGCAAAGGAGAGTGAAAGCGAAATTGACAGCCGGGCCATGCCGAAGGAGATTGCCCGGATGTTCGGATTCGCGGGAGAAGGGGGAACCGCGGTGCTCGTGCGCATCGCCGCGAGCGACCGGGAAAAGCTGGGCACGCTTTGCCTGCTGCGAGAGCGAAAAACGCTGAGCGCAGAAGAAAAACGGCTGCTGCGCGCGCTGGCGAGCCACGCGGCGCTTTCTTTGGAAAACTTCCGCCGGTTCTCGCAACTCGAGCGTTCGAAGCGGCAGTGGGTAGAAGACATTGACGCCATCAGTGACTACATCGTGGTGCATGACCGCGCGTGGAACATTGTGCGAACGAACCGTTCGCTGGCGTCGTACCTCGGAGTGCCCCCGGTAGCGCTCGTGGGCGAAGCAATGAGCAGCCTGCGGCAGATTGCGGAAACCGGGAGCGAACTGCCATGCCCGTTCTGCCGGGATACGCAGCGGGCGCGAGAAGAATATGTGGCCGCATCGGCGGAGCGGATTTTCCTCGTATCGACGTCGCGGACGCCGGGCGTGACGGACGACGACACGCGAACCATTCACGTTTTGAAGGATATTACAGACCGGCGCGAGGCTGAGAGACGCTACCGCGAACTGTTTGACAGCATTCAGGAAGGATTATTCTTTGCGACGCCCGATGGAAGATTCCTGGATGTGAACGACGCGATGGTGCGAATGCTGGGGTACGCGTCGCGGGAAGAACTGCTGCGCGCGGACGTGAGCCCGCACTTGTATCCGGCGCCGGAAGCACGGGAGAAATTCTTGCGGGCGCTGGCGGAGCGGGGAGTGTTACGAAATTACGAAGAAACGCTGCGGCGAAGAGACGGAGCGCTGCTGCACACACTGCAAAACATCACCGCGGTGCGCGACGCGCGTGGGCGTATCGTGCAGATTCGCGGGCTGATGCTGGACGTCACGGAACAAAAGACATTCCAGTCGCAATTGCAGCGCGAACGCGATTTCAATCAGAAGATTCTAAATGCAACGCAGAGCATGATTCTGGTTCTGGATACCGCGGGACTGATCAGCTACGCAAACCGGCGATGCTATGAAGCGGGATATCAGGAAAGCGAATTGATCGGGCACCGGCTGGTCGATTGGGTGGAGGCTTCGCACCGGGAGGATTTTGAAGCGGCGCTGGAAACCACGGCCAACGGGCATCAGGTGGAAAACTTGGAATTGCGAGTGAGAAGGAACGACGGGTCAATGGGGCATTTCTCGATCAGCTTGAGCCCTATGCGCGACGAGCAGAATACGGTGAACAGTGTGGTCGTGGTGATGACGGACATTACCGACGCCGCGCTGCTGCAGGCAAAACTGGCGCACAGCGAAAAAATGGCCACGATTGGGCGGCTGGTTTCCGGCGTGGCGCACGAAGTAAACAATCCGCTGGCGGCAATCCTGGGATTTACGGACCTGTTGCTGGAAAACCCCGAGGTACCGAAAGCGGCGCGCGAGGATTTGCAAATTATTTTGCAGGAAACACAGCGAACAAAAGACATCGTGCAGGATTTGCTGAGCTTTGCGCGGCAGCGCCCGGTGCAGCGCGAGCCAGTGCTCGTGAATAATGTCCTGCGCCAGACAATTAAATTGCGCAGTTACGACTTTGCGAGCCATGGAGTTGAGGTAACGGAGGATTTTGAAGAAGCGCTGCCGGCGGCTCTTGGAGATTCCCAGCAATTGCAGCAGGTTTTCCTGAATATCTTGAACAACGCCTATGACGCGGTGCAGGAAGCCGGACGGCGCGGACGAATTCGCATCCACACGCGGCGGCAGGAAGAGATGATTGAAGTGGCAATCAGCGACAACGGAACCGGAATTGCCGATCCCGAGCGGATTTTCGATCCGTTTTATACGACGAAACAAGCGGGCAAAGGGACCGGCCTGGGACTAAGCATTTGTTACGGGATTGTGCGCGCGCATGGCGGAGAGATTCAGTGCTGGAACGATGAGGATGGCGGCGGAAGCACCTTCGTGGTGCGAATCCCGGTGGCGACGGAGACCGCGCTCGCCGCGGCCGCTGCAAAAGAGGCCGGCCGATGAAGGCACAAACCGCGAGAGGCTCTGAGGGCCCGATTTTGGTGATCGAAGATGAGCCGTCGGTGGTTGCGTTCTTGCGCGCGGCGCTGGAGCGGAGAGGCTATTCGGTTGTGAATGCGTCATCGGGGGAGGAAGGACTTAAGCGGCTTTCGGATGGCCGGTATGCGGGAGTTATCTCCGACATTCGAATGCCAGGAGCAGTGAACGGCGCGGAAGTGCACGAGTGGATTCAGAAGAACCGTCCGGAGCTGAAAGCGCGAGTCATATTGATTAGCGGTGACACCGCAAACAGCGATACGCAAGCGTTCCTGGCAAAAAGCGGAACGCCCTGCATTGAAAAGCCGTTTCGCGTGCAGCAGTTGATCTCGGCGGTGGAAAAGACGTTCGGAAAGCCATGAGCGAGGAAATGAAAACACGTCTATTGGTGGTGGATGACGAGCAGAGCATCCGCCGGCTGTGCATGACGATCGGGAACACGCTTGGTTATCAGTGTGCGGAAGCGGAAAGCGCAGAAGCAGCGCTTGCCCGGCTCGAATCCGACGCACCGGACCTGATTTTGACGGACCTGAAGCTTCCGGCGATGTCGGGAGTGGATCTCTTGAAGCAAACCAAAATACTCTTGCCGCGGACTGAAGTGGCCATCATGACGGGCCATGGCTCCATCGAATCCGCGGTCGATGCCATGAAATTGGGGGCGTACGACTACATCGAGAAGCCGTTTCGCGTGGAAAAAATGCGGCTGCTCCTTCAGCGCATGGCGGAGAAGGTGCATCTGGTCACAGAAAATGAGTTTTTGCGGGAGCGTGTCACTACCGAACAGAGCCTGGACGGGATCATTGGTACTTCGGCGAACATTCAGGATGTGCTGCGGATGATTTCGCGGCTGAAAGACACGCGCACCCCCGTGCTGATTTCCGGTGAAAGCGGCACAGGAAAAGAGTTGGTGGCGCGGGCGATTCACTTCCGCGGCTCGATGGCGCAGACCCCGTTTATCGCGGTGGATTGCGGTTCGCTCGTTCCAACGCTGATGGAAAGCGAACTTTTCGGCTACGAGAAAGGCGCATTCACGGGCGCGACGAAATCGAAAGCCGGTCTTTTTCAGGCGGCAAATGGTGGAACGATCTTTTTGGATGAAATTGGAGAACTTCCGCTGGAAATGCAGGCGAAATTACTTCGCGTATTGCAAGAAAAAGAGGTGCGGCCGGTGGGCAGCAACGAAAAGGTGAATGTGGACGTGCGCGTGATCGCGGCGACAAACCGGGATTTGGAAGCAGCCTACCGAGCGGGAACGTTTCGCAAGGATTTGTATTTTCGCTTGAACGTCGTAACGGTTCACCTCCCCGCCTTGCGCGACCGGCGCTCTGACATTCCGGTGCTCGTGCATCATTTTCTGGACCGCTATGCCAAGGGCTCGCAAATCCAAGTGACGCCGCAGGCCATGAAGAGCCTGCTGCAATATGATTGGCCGGGAAACGTGCGGGAACTCGAGAATTGTGTGGCGCGGGCGGTAACGTTGGGCGACCAGGTGACGATCGACGTGAAAGATCTTCCCCCAGCCATTCGCAGTGAACAGCCGGAATCCGGGCAAGCTCCAACGCAAGACAGCGCATCGCTTTCCACGACCGCGCTCGCGGAGATGGAGCGGATGACGATCCTGCGCGTGTTTGAGCAGGCCCGAGGCGATAAAGCTCTTGCCGGAAAGATGCTTGGAATTAGCCGCGCGACTCTCTACCGCAAGCTGAAGCGGTACAACATTCCGCTGAAACCGGAAGCCGGCGAAGCCGATACCGAATCTGAGACGGCGGTGCAGTAGCCTGGAACCGTCTCAAGCTCCAGCCGGGGAAGCCGAGAGAAGAAGTTAAACCGTGAGACGGGGTCGTTTCACGGTGAGACAATTGAGTCAGCGTAAGCCCGCGAGAAAATCCTAAGTCCTTCTTTTTCTTCATCTTCACCAAACTCCAGGTTTGCAAATTTTTGGCGCGCAGCGTGCATCTTTGTCTGCGGCAGCCTGTGTCTGCAGCGGTGAAAAGTGTGTCTCTCCGTAGCAGAAAAGGCCAAGCCTATGTGACGCAACGCGCGAGGCGACGTGGGAAGACCTGGGAATTCGGTGACGGTAGCAAATGAGCAGAGTTGCGCCGAGCAACTCGCGCGGTTTTTCCCGCAATCGGCGCCGGTCAGGATCCCAGTTCAGGTGACGGCGCCACGCGGCGGAAGCGCGCACTTGAAAGAGGCAACCGTGGTGGAGTTCAGCGGCGGAGAACACGCGATCTTCCTCTCGACATTGCCGCTGGAGTTTGGCGACCGCGTAAAACTGGAAGCAACGATGAAAGGAGTTTTCGCGGAAGCGACCGTAGATGCCGTGCAGTACCACGAAGGACGAAAAGCAGTGGCCGTGAAGTTTTTGAACGGCCATGGCGACTGGGTGGTGAAATAGCCGTGAACAAAACGACGACCACGCTGAATATCCCGGCTCCCGCGAAGGTGGACAACACGCGCCAAGCGCAATGGAAAGAAGCGCGCGAGGTTTTCCCCATCTACCTGGCGCTCGCCAAGCAATTGCAGATCGAAATTCCGTTTCCGCAAGCCAAGCGCAACCTCCCGGAAAAGCTTGACCTCGAACTTTTCAGCAAAGTACAGGAGTGGCTCGATTCCATGGATCAGCGCGTGCTGGTTCATCAGCTTCGCCACTTGCTGCAGATGACCACGCTGAACGCAAGTGAAACCAGCTTGCGCGCGCTGATTCAGCGCCATCTGCGAAAATCGAAAAAGAGCAACACGGATCGCGACAAAATCGACTTTCTGCTCGTTCAGTATTTCGCTCTGTGCGCGCCGGCCAAGATTTATCACAAGCAGATCGAGCTCGCCGACGTTGCCCATGTCATGTAGCCGGTGCT
>Ga0187780_10000982_pt1 | contig 21334 bp, 21 predicted proteins | sample 1015_Q2_SP10_20__FD_132429 | JGI IMG/M metagenome (GOLD analysis project Ga0187780, IMG submission 132429) | Tropical peat soil microbial communities from peatlands in Department of Meta, Colombia - 1015_Q2_SP10_20_MG | ecosystem: Environmental > Terrestrial > Soil > Wetlands > Peat | place... | reverse complement strand
TCGAGCCGGGCCAACCCGCGCATGAAGAGGTATTGCGCGAGTTTGGCAATGATTTGTGCGATGCGGTGGGACGGATCGATCGCGCGAAATTGGCGACGATTGTCTTTGCCGACCAGGCGAAGCTCACCCGGTTGAACAAGATTATCCATCCACGCGTCGAGGAGATCATTCAGCGTCAGTTCGCAGAATGGGAGAAGAACGGGGTGCGCGACGCCGCGTTTGTGGAAGCGGCTTTGCTGGTGGAAGCTGGCATTGCCCAGAAGCTGGATGGGCTCGTCGTCGCGTATTGCACGCCGGAGCAGCAGTTGGAGCGGTTGCGCGATCGAGGGATGAGTGAGGTCGAAGCGAAACGGCGGCTTGCGGCGCAGATGCCGGTGGAAGAAAAAGTTCGACACGCGACGCACACAATTGATTGTTCGGGGTCGTTGGAAGAGACAAGAGCGCAGGTGAGACAACTAGCGGCGAAGCTGCGGCAACGTGGCTAAGCGCGGGCCAGCATGGCGGCGCGGGCGGCTTCGAGGAGTTTGGCGGCGTTGGAGCGAATGTCGCCCTGACCAAAGACGGCGTTGCCAGCGACGAGAAGTTCGGCGCCGGCCTTGACGATGTCCGAGACGGTTTCCAGATCCACTCCGCCATCCACTTCAATGCGATATTCCAGGTTGCGCTCCGAGCGCATGCGGGCGAGAGCGGCAATTTTGTTCAGAGAATTGGGGATGAATTTTTGCCCGCCAAATCCGGGGTTCACGCTCATGACCAGGACGTGGTGAACCAAATCCAGAACCTCAGTGAGAGTTTCCACCGGAGTTGCAGGGTTGAGGACCACTCCAGGCTTGCAGCCGTGCGAGGCGATGAGGTGGAGCGTGCGGTCGAGATGCACGCAGGCTTCCTGGTGGACGGAAATCCAGTCCGCGCCGGCTTCAGCAAATTCCGGAACGAAGAAATCTGGATTGTCGATCATGAGGTGGCAATCGAGGGGAACCTTGATGACTTTGCGGAGCCACTTCACGACCGGGGGACCGACCGTGATGTTGGGAACGAAGTGGCCGTCCATGACGTCAACGTGGAGAACCGTGCCGCCGCCGTCTATGGCCTGCTGGGCGTCAGCGCCAAGCTGCGCGAAATTGGCGGACAGGATGGAGGGTACAAGTTCGATCTTCATGGACAGGTGAAGGCTCCTTCCCCGAAGGAGAGATTATACGACGGGCCGCGAGTTTGCCGCTCGGGTTCGTTGGATTAGATGGCAATGGTGCGCCACGGCAGGGTGCAGCGCTTCGAGCTGCTTTCGAGGGCCAATTCCAGAGCGACCATGACATCGAGGATTTGCTGGTGGGTCACCAAAAGTGGGGCGCGACCAAAGATGGCGTCGCGCACGTTCGCATAGAATTCGCGCCAATCACCGGTGGAGGGGACGCGACGTGTTGTGAGTTGGCCATTTTCCTGGACGGTAAGCTCACCCCAATTTTCTTCTTTTTCAAGGACCCAGGAATTGCCGGCAGGAACTTGGCCAGCGCGCAGAGCGGGTTCGAGGGGATCGAACTCGCGCTTGAAGAAACTTCCCTTTTCGGCGAGGACAAGGAGGCGAGGCCGTGGAATGGCGGAAAGCATCGCGGCGCGAAGGAGAGCACGAGCGCCTTGCGGATAGTGAAGAAGAATGTCGAAGGCATCGTCGGTGACCAAGCCGGTGCGCTCCGTGCGGACATCGGCGGTGAGGGCAAGAGGTGTGCCGAGCAGCACAAAGGCTTGATCGAGGAGGTGGGGAGCGAGGTCGAAGAGAATGCCGCTGCCGGGGCCCGGCTGTTCGCGCCAGGCGCCGGGCTTGGGCGACGGACGATAGCGATCATAGGTGTCTTCGAAGCGGACAATGCGACCGAGAACGCCGGAAGCGACGACGCTTCGCAGAGCCTGGAAATCGCCATCGAAGCGGCGGTCGTGATAGACGGTTAGAACGCGGCCAAGCTTCTGTGCGAGTTTCAAAAGCTCGAGAGCCTCAGCGACGGTGGTGGTGAAAGGCTTGTCCACGACGACATCGCGACCGGCCTCGAGGCAGCGCTTAGCGAGGGGGAAATGGGATTGGTTCGGCGTGGAGACGACAACAAGGCGGAGAGTGTCGATGGCGAGAAGTGCGTCGAGCGTCCGGACAATGCGCACATCCGGGTAAGCTAGCGCGGCGGAATCGCCGGTGCGTTGCAGGATGGCAGCGAGGCGCAGCCCTGGAACAGCACGAATGAGGGGCGCGTGGAAACACCGGCCGCCCAGGCCAAATCCGATGAGACCGACGTCAATCATGCCGCGCTCCCGAGTGGAGTGAAATAAATCGCAGTGTATCACTCGCGGGTGACTCGTGACTTGTGACTCGTGGCCAGAGGATGAGCAAATGAGGTACGCAGGTTGGTTCGGGTTGGGGGAGCGTTATATTCTTTAGGCGTGGAGAAGAATCCCGGAACGGAACCAGGACCGGCGCGGAGGCTGTATCTTGGCCTCGTGGTGACGATCCTCGCGGTGCTTGTGTACGCCACGTACATCACGATGCAATTTGCGGGCGTGCGCCGGTTGCAGAGCGAACTCGTCGACCGGAACCGCAAAGATTCGCTGCAGCTTTTGCGGATTCAGAACGATCTCAACTCGCTCGGGCTGGCGATGCGAGACATGCAGGATGCGAGTGAGCCGTATCCGCTGATTGCGTGGAATGCGCAGTTTGACCGCACGCGCACGGACCTCGAGGACGCGTTGCGGCAAGAAGGGCCGCTGGCCCAGGCCACGCCGACGAGCGAGCAGCGGCGTTATTTGTACCAATCCATGAGCCAGTTCTGGGATGCGTGCGACCGGATGTTCGCGCTGGCGCAGGGCAATCAAAGCGCGGCCCGAGAGCAGATCCGGGATACGCTGCAACCTCGACAGGAGGCGCTGAGCTCGGCGGTGTCGCGGCTGCTGGTACAAAACACCGAAGCCGAGGAACAGGCAACGGCACGGATCGCAGAAATCTACAATCGCGTGCAGCGGCAGTTGTATTTGTTCCTGGCGGCCATTTTGCTGGCGATCGTGGTGACCAGCTTGTATCTGATTCGGAACAACCGGAGGCTGTTTGCGCACGTCGAGGAGCTTTCGTCGCAGCGCAGCGATCTGGCACAAAAACTGATTTCCACGCAGGAATCGACGCTGCGCCACATCTCGAGAGAATTGCACGACGAATTTGGGCAGGTGCTGACGGCAATCGGTTCACTCTTGCGAAGGACTGCGAAACACGTGCCGGAGGATTCGCCGTTTCACACCGATCTTCAGGAAGTGCGCGAGATCGCGCAGACAACTTTAAATAATATCCGGAGCCTGTCGCAGGCGCTGCATCCGGTGCTTCTTGAAGAGGAGGGATTGGAGAGCACGCTGGACTGGTACGTTCCGACGGTAGAAAGGCAAACGGGGCTGGTGCTGCACTACGAGAAATCCGGGCAACGTTTTGCGATTGAAACCGGCGCGGGAGTGCAGATTTATCGCGTGCTGCAGGAGGCATTGAACAACGTGAGCCGGCACTCGGGCGCGAAAGAGGCGTGGATCCGCTTGCGATTCGAGGCGACGAGCGTGGAGTTGGAAGTGGAAGATCACGGGAAAGGGCTGGCACCGGTTGACGGGCAGACGGGAATCGGGCTGGTGGCGATGCGGGAACGCGCGGAACTTCTCGGTGGAACGCTTACGGTGACGGCGCTAGACGCGACGGCTACGAACGGCACGGGGACGCTGGTGAGATTGCGCATTCCTCGAGCGAAGGTGGAGACGCATGGCGAATAAGCTGAAGGTGCTGCTGGTGGACGACCACGCGCTGGTGCGGCGAGGATTTCGGCGCATGCTGGAGGACGAGCCCACATTCGAGGTGGTCGGTGAGGCGAGCGACGGGTTGGAAGCGGTGGAGTGCGCGGAACGGCTATTGCCGGACGTGATCGTGATGGATTGCGCGCTGCCACAGATCAATGGGATTGAAGCTTCGCGGCGCATCCTGGCGAAACAGCCCGAGACGGCGATCCTGATGCTCAGCATGCACTCCGAAGACACATTAATCCGGCAGGCGCTTGAGGCGGGCGCAAAGGGCTACGTGCTGAAGAATGCGATGGACCTGGACCTAGTGAGCGCGATCAAGAAGGTGGCGGAAGGCAAGACTGTGCTCGACCCGCAGATTACGCGCGGTGGCGCGCTAAAGGGCGAGCGCGACACGGGCCTGACGCCGCGCGAGTTGGAGATTTTGCAGCACATCGTGGCGGGCAAATCAAACAAGGAGATTGCAGGCGAACTGAACCTCAGTGTGAACACCGTGTCTGTGCACCGCGCGAACATTATGGACGCGCTGGGAATCCACAAGACGGCGGAATTGGTGGTGTACGCCATCCGGAATGGGCTGGTCAATCTTCCATGAGCGAGCTTACGTGAAGAGACGCGAATTTATTCGGCAAGGGATAGGAGCGGGTCTGGTTGCTGGAGCGATTCCCTTCCCGTTGCTTGCCGCGGGGCCTGGGTTCCGGTTTGCGGATATCACCGGCGAGGCGGGAATTCGGTTTGAACACAACACGGGAGCGTACGGCGGGAAGCTATTGCCGGAGACGCTTGGGTCGGGATGCGCGTTCCTGGATTACGACGGGGATGGCTGGCAAGACATTCTGCTGGTGAACTCGATGGACTGGCCCGGGCACAAGCGGCAGCGAACTACGCTGAGACTTTACCGCAACAATCGAAATGGGACGTTTACCGACGTAACAAAGGCGGCGGGTTTGGACGTGGAGATGTACGGAATGGGAGTGGCGGTCGGGGATTACAACAACGATGGATTTCCGGACGTTTACATCAGTTGCGTGGGACAGAGCCGGTTGTTCCGCAACACGGGCAGAGGCACGTTTGTGGATGTGACGCAGGCGGCCGGACTAGTCGGCAAGCAGGGGCTAAGCACTTCGGCGGTGTGGGTCGATTACGACCGGGATGGTTATTTGGATCTGTTCGTGTGCAATTACGTGCGTTGGTCGGCGGAGCGCGACGTGTTTTGCAGCCTGGACGGAAAAAACAAATCGTATTGCACGCCGGAAGCGTACCGGGGAGATACCTGCTGGCTGTATCACAACCGCGGCAATGGGACGTTTGAGGACGTGACGGCGACGAGTGGCGTGTTTGATAGCAGCTCGAAGTCGCTGGGCGTGGCGATGTTGGACTACGACCAGGACGGCTGGCCGGATCTGCTGGTGGCCAACGACACGCAACCAAACAAGCTCTACCGCAACCTAGGCAACGGAAAATTCAAGGACGTGGCTGTAGAAGCCGGGTTGGCGTTCAGCGCGGACGGGAAGGCGCGAGCCGGAATGGGCGTGGACGCCGCGGATTATGAAAATTCCGGCAAGACCGGAATTGTCATCACGAACTTCGACAACGAAATGATCGGGCTATACCGGAATGCAGGGAGAGGGTACGACGACGTGGCCATGCAAGAGGGGCTCGGAGCCGCTTCCAGGACAACGCTTGGGTTTGGATGCGTGTTCTTCGATGCGGATTTGGATGGCTTGCTGGACATCGCCGTGGCCAACGGGCACATAGACGAAACGGTTAGAAACATCCGCGGAAATGTGGGCTATGCGCAGGCCGCCCAGCTCTTCCAGAATCGCGGCGGCGGGAAGTTTCTCGACGTGGCTGCGGATGTGGGAGGTGGTTTCGAGAAACCGAAAGTGGGAAGAGGGCTTGCCACGGGAGATTTCGACCGGGACGGCGACTTGGACTTGTTGATGACAACGAATAATGGGGGCGCGTTTCTGTACCGCAATGACGTGCTAAATGGGAACCGCAGCATCCGCTTCCGGTTGGTGGGAACAAAATCGAACCACGACGCAATAGGCGCGACGGTGCGGATTTTTGCGAACGGTCAACAACAAATGCGGATGGTGCGGAGCGGGTCGAGTTATTTGTCGCAGTCCGAACTTCCGGCGACGTTTGGAGTGGGGAAACTGGATCAGATCGAGCGCGCGGTGATTGGCTGGCCGAGCGGGAGGAGCGAGGAGTACAGGCAACTTGGGACTGGCAAATCGTTTCAAGTTATTGAAGGCAAAGGGATTACGGAGGAATCGCGGAGATAATCGTTTCGCAGTATTGCCAACCAAGCAGGCGAACCGTATAAAGGGGTCAATTTAGATCGCTTCCCACTTGGCACAGCCTTCGCCGACATAGGAAGCACCCCAACAAACTTTGCGGCCGGGTCACGACCCCCGGCCGCATTTTTTAATTGCGAAGATATTGAAGGTGCAGCAGGGAACGGGGGAATCAGGAATGAAACGCTGGCGCTCCCTGAGCGTTTGGATCCTTGCGGCAACGGGTGTCTATCTCTACGCATATCCCACAGCAACGATTGTGTACGCAAGCTCGGTGCTCTTGCACACGGGCGTAGGCGTGCTCCTGACATTGGGGCTTAGCGTTTACGTGGTACGCGGACTCTGGAGCGAGCGGTTGCTGGCGCGGTTTGGCTGGTTGCTGCTGGCGGCGGGAGCGGTGCTGGGCGTGGCGCTGGTTTATTTGGGGACGCCGCACCGGTTGAAAGCGTGGCTCTACGCGCACATCGTAATCTGCAGCGTGGGAGCGGTGCTTTTGCTGGCGTCGTGGCTGGCCGAGCGAGGACGGCTGGGCCAGGGGGCCGCGCAGAAGGCGCTGCGATTCGCAGTGGTGCTGATTGTTGTGGCGGGAATTGCCACAGGAGCGTGGTGGGCGCGAAATGTAGCGTGGAACGGCGGATACAGAATCAGCAATCCTAGAATCTCTCCCGCAACCATGAACGACGAAGGCGACGGGCCGCAAGGCAAGTTTTTTCCAAGCTCGGTGCAGACCGCCGATGGCAAGAACATTCCTTCAGATTACTTCATGCAATCGCAAGCCTGCGAGCGTTGCCACGCGGACATCTACAAGCAGTGGAACAGTTCGGCGCACCATTTTTCCTCATTCAACAATCAGTGGTACCGCAAAAGCGTTGAGTACATGCAGGACGTTGCGGGCGTGAAACCGTCAAAGTGGTGCGCGGGCTGCCACGACCCAGCGCTGCTGTTCAGCGGGATGATGGATACGCCAATCAAGCAGATCGTGAATCTGCCAGAGGCGCGGGCGGGCTTGGCCTGCATGATGTGCCACAGCATCGTGAAGGTGAAAAGCACGATGGGGCAGGGCGATTTTGTGCTGGAGTACCCGAAAATGCACGCGCTTGCGGCGAGCAAAAGCCCTTTGATGCGGGGGTTGCACGACTTCCTGGTGCGGTTGAATCCTGAACCGCACCGGCGCGTGTTCCTGAAACCGTTCATGAGAGAAGAGGTGCCGGAATTCTGTTCGGGGTGCCACAAGGTGCACCTGGATGTGCCGCTGAACAGTTACCGTTGGATTCGCGGATTCAACGAATACGACAACTGGCAAGGTAGTGGCGTGTCTGGGCAAGGGGCGCGGTCGTTTTACTACCCGGCCACGCCGATGATCTGCGCCGATTGCCACATGCCGCTGGTGCCATCGAAGGACGATGGAAACATTGACGGGTACGTGCACTCACACCGATTTCCCGGGGCGAACACGGCGGTGCCGGTTGCAAACGAGGATGCCACGCAGCTTGAGGCCAGCACCAAGTTTTTGCAGGACAAGCAGCTGTCGGTGGACATCTTCGCCATTTCCCCGGCCGGAAAGAACGAGGGAGAGGCAAAGAGGACTGGGTATCCGAGGCAAGAACTTTCCACGACCTTTGCTGTGGGCGAAGAAGCGGAGCTTCCGCTGCCGACCGGCCCGGCAGGAGAATCGCGGCCCATCACCGCGCCGCTGGGACGGGTAGACGCGGCGGTGCGCCGGAATGACGATGTACTTGTTGATGTAGTGGTGCGTACTCGGAAAGTGGGCCACTTCTTTCCGGGCGGAACTGTGGACGCGTTCGACGTTTGGCTGGAATTGAAGGCCACGGACGAGAACGGAAAGACAATCTTCTGGAGCGGCAAGGTCGAAGACGAAGGGAAGGGACCGGTCGAGCCGGGAGCGCACTTCTACAAATCGCTGCAAATTGACGCGCACGGCCATCCCATCAACAAACGGAATGCGTGGGCCAACCGCGCGGTCGTGTACGTTCACCTGATTCCGCCAGGGGCAGCGGATACGGTCCATTTCCGAATGCACATTCCGGAAAATTCCGGAGAGCGCATCAAGCTGCACTCGAAGTTAAATTACAGGAAGTTTCAATGGTGGAACACGCAATTTGCGTTTGGAGGAGCGGAAGACGCTTCGCAAACCCAAGGCGAATTCAAGCCCGATTACGACGATCGAAAGTGGGCATTTAACGGCGACCTTTCGGACGTCTCGAGCAAGCGGAAAGCGATTCCAGTTTTGCCGATTATTACGGTCGCGGAGGATACAAAGACTCTGCGCGTGCTGCCGCGCTCTGCTGTTGCGCCTAAGCCAAGCGTGGAATGGACGAAGGAGGATTGGACTCGCTGGAACGACTACGGAATCGGGCTGTTTCTGCAGGGCGATTTGAAGGGAGCAGAGCAGGCATTCCGCGAGATCACGAAGATGGATCCGGAGAATTTTGACGGCTGGACGAATGTGGGGCGCGTGCGGGTGCAGGAGGGCGATACGGAAGGCGCGCGGGAGGTGCTGACGAAAGCACTGGCACTGAAGCCGGGCCTGGCGAGGGCGAATTTCTTTTATGCGCGGGTGTTGAAGGAAGAGGGGAAATACGACGAAGCCGCGCAGGTATTGCAGCACGTGCTGGCGCAGTATCCGCGAGATCGCGTGGTGCATAACGAACTGGGGCGCGTGCTGTTTCTGCAGAAGCGCTATGGAGATGCGGTCAAGGAGTTTCAGGAGACGTTAAAGATCGATCCGGAAGATTTGCAGGCGAATTACAACCTGATGCTGTGCTACACGGGCCTGGGTGACGAAAGAATGGCGAATGCGCATAAGGATCGCTACTTGCGGTTCAAAGCGGACGAGGCATCGCAGGCATTGACCGGCGCGTACCGGCAAGCGCATCCGGAGGACAACAACGAGCGCCAGGCGATTCATCAGCATGTGAGCGTACCGCTTGGTTCGGGGTCGGGAGCGAAGCCTGTTTACAGCAACACGGCCGCAGCCGCCAAGCAAAAGCAGGGAGCAGCAGGAGCGGGGCGATAGATACCTGCGCGGATTCGGGGAACTAACGGTAGAGGAAACCAGAGATGACCTGGATCAAGACGATTCGACTGGAAGAAGACGAGCGCGTGCGCGAGGCGGTGATGGGAGAACGCAAGCTGTATCCGGCCGAGTACGCAACGCCCGCGCCGAGCGTGGATCGTGGCTTTGAAAACAGCATCGTGGGCTCGCACACCTTGTTCCCGGACGTGCTGTTTCATTCCTTCAGTGCGTTTGGGGCAATGCTGTCGCCGGAGTTGCCGTTGCGTCGCGAGCAGCACGAGATGATCGCGACGATGGTGTCGGTGACGAACCGATGCTTTTATTGAATCGAATCGCACGCAGAGTTTCTGCGTCGTGTGAGCTTGAATGAGGAGATGGTAGCCGCACTGAAGAGGGATTTTCGCACCGCGCCGATCACCGAACAGGATAAGGCGATGCTGGAGTACGTGGTGAAGCTGACGCGTGACGCCACGCAGTGCAGCCCGGCGGACCACAAGAAACTGCGAGCGGTGGGTTTTGATGACCGAGGGATCTTGCAGATTACGCTGATTGCGGCGTGGTTCAACTACATCAACCGGGTCGCCGATGCGCTGGGAGTGGGGCGAGACGGACAAGTGGAGAAATCGTGAAGAGAGCGTCTTGGGGAGTGTTGGGGTTGGTGTGCGCATCGGCGGCCTTGGCACAAGCGCCGAAGAACGCGGCGGACTCTTCCATCACGTTTCGAGACATCACGCAGAAGGCGGGCATTCACTTCGTCCATAACAACGGGGCATTTGGAAAGAAATATTTGCCGGAGACCATGGGGCCGGGCGTGGCGTTCATTGATTACGACAACGACGGCTGGCCGGACATTTTTGTGGTGAACGGAACGGACTGGCCGGGGCACCCTTCGAAACACAGTACGCCGAGGCTTTATCACAATAATCACGACGGAACATTCACGGACGTGACGCACAAAGCGGGGCTGGACATTGAAATGTTCGGGATGGGCGTAGCGGTGGGCGATTACGACAACGATGGATATGACGACCTGTTTGTGACGGCGATGGGCCAAAGCCACCTGTTTCACAACAATGGAAATGGAACGTTTACGGACATGACGCAAAAGGCGGGCTTGCTGGGGCCGAAGGAGTTCAGCACCAGCGCGGCGTGGGTGGATTACGACAGAGATGGGAAGTTGGATTTGGTGGTGGCGAATTACGTGCAGTGGTCGATCGAGGGGGACCTGTACTGCACCCTGGATGGGAAAAGCAAATCGTATTGCACGCCGGAATCGTACAAGGGAATTGCGGTGCGTCTCTGGCACAACCGCGGCGACGGCACGTTTGAGGACGCAACGAAAAAGGCCGGACTGGGCGACCCGACATCAAAGACGCTGGGAATCGCGATTCTGGATTATGACAATGACGGCTGGCCGGATTTGCTGCTCTCGAATGACACGCAGCCGAACAAGCTCTATCGCAACAATGGGAATGGCACTTTCTCGGAGAAAGCCGTACTGGCCGGTGTGGCGTTCAGCGAAGACGGAGTTGCGCGCGCTGGGATGGGCGTGGACGCTGCGGATTACGATCGTTCAGGTCTGGCGAGCTTATTGATCACCAATTTTTCCAACCAGATGATTTCGCTGTATCACAACGAAGGAAGAGGACTGTTTGTGGATGAGGCGCCGCGCTCTGAAATCGGGCGGGATACCCTGTTGACGCTGGGGTTCGGCTGCTTCTTTTTTGATTATGATTTGGACGGCTGGCCGGATATTTTGGTGGCGAACGGGCACATTGATGGAGACATCCAGCGAGTGCAGCCGAACGTGAAGTACGCGATGCCCCCGCACCTATTTCGAAATTTGGGCAAGGGCAACTTTCAGGAAGTGACGAAGAGTCTGGGTGCGGCGTTTGGGACGCCTCGCGTGGGCCGCGGGGCCGCGTATGCGGACATCAATAATGACGGGCGCCTGGACCTGCTGCTTTCGACGAACGGCGGCCCGGTGTATTTATTCGTGAATGAAGCGATCGGCGAAGCGGCATTGCAGAATAGCGTTCGACTTAGGCTGGTGGGGACGAAGTCAAATCGAAACGGAATTGGAACTGTGGTCAAAGTCAGCGCAGGCGGTGACGTCCAGACGGAAATGCTGCGGAGCGGATCGAGCTATTTGTCGGCGAGTGAATTGGTGCTGACATTCGGGCTGGCGCGACATGAAAAGGCAGACGGAATTGAAATTCGTTGGCCGAGCGGGCAGGTGGATAAGCTCTCGAATGTCGCCGCGGGGCAGACGATTACGGTGACCGAGGGCAAGGGGATCACGGCGAGCCGGAAGTACGGCACACGTTAGGGTCTGGTTGCGGCCGATTGAAGAGTGTGAGTGGCGATGAGGGCCTGGCCGAGGCTGATGCCGCCGTCACCGGCGGGAACTTCGGAGTGGAAATAGACTTCGAAGGATTTCGCGCGGAGACCTTCCAACAACAACTGAAACAGCAACAGATTCTGGAAGCAGCCCCCGCTGAGACAGACACGATTCAAACTGTTCTGCTGGCGGAGATTTTCGGCAAGTTCAACGAAAAGGTCCGCCAGGCCGTTGTGGAAGCGGCGGCTGATGTCTTCAATCCGCTCGTGGCGCTGAATGTCGCGAAGCAGCCACTGGAAGACCAGGCGCGTGCCGATCTGCCAACTTGGGCCGTCTTGAATGAGGTCGAACAGGTAAGCGCCCTGATCGGTGGAGTCGTGACCAGCCATTTCGAACTCGATGGCGGCCTGCGCTTCGTAATTCACGACGGAACGGACACCGGCAAGCGCGCCGACCGCGTCGAAGAGCCGGCCGCAGCTTGAAGTGCGCGGAGAATGAATCTCACGGTCAATCATTTGCTGGACCACGTGGAGCCTGCGCGGGTCGATGGCCTGGAGAAAGGGCAGATTGAGGTTGTCGAGTTTTGGGCCGTAGTGCTTGTTGAGATAGCTCACAGCCGTGCGCCAAGGTTCGTGGATCGCGGCGGCCCCGCCTGGCAAGGGGACATACTCAAAATGAGCAGCGCGGGCGAATCCGGTGTAATCGGCGACTAGCACTTCCCCGCCCCAGATGGCGCCGTCGGTGCCGTAGCCGGTGCCGTCCAGCGCAATGCCGATCACTTTTCCATCGAGGTGGTTCTCCGCCATGCAGGACGCGACGTGCGCGTGATGGTGCTGCACGCCAACGAGCTGCATCCCTGACTGTGCCAGCGCCCATTTGGTCGAGAAATAATCCGGGTGCAGATCGTAAGCCAGGATTTTCGGGCGGACTTCGAGGATGCGCTGGAGGTGTTCGACGGCCTCTTCGAAGAATTTATAGCTTTCCAGATTTTCGAGATCGCCGACGTGCTGGCTGAGGAAAGCTTCGCTGCCGCGCACAACACAAATCGTGTTCTTTAATTCGCCGCCGACGGCAAGGATGGGTGGCACTTCGCGTTCGATGGGTACGGGCACGGGGACAAAACCGCGGGAGCGGCGCAGTTGCTGAGTGCGGCCGGCGGCGAGACGGACCACCGAATCATCGCAGCGGCGCAGGATCTCACGATCGTGGACGAGAAACGCGTCGGCGATTCCCTTGAGCCTGCGAACGGCCTCGTCGTTGTCAACGGCGATGGGTTCTTCGCTGAGGTTGGCGCTGGTCATGACGAGAGCATCGAACTTGCCGCTGGAGAAGAGTAGATGATGAAGCGGCGTATAGGGTAGGAATACACCGAGAAAACGATTGTGCGGCGCGATTCCGTCAGCGAGAGGCGACTCGGGCTTGCGGAGGAGAAGCACTATGGGGCGCTCAAAGGAAAGCAGGAGCTTGCGCGCGGCTTCATCCACAACGCAGAAACTCTCGACATCGTCAATGCGGCGAAGCATCACCGCAAATGGCTTTTCGACGCGGCGCTTTCGTTCTCTCAGGAGATTGACGGCTTTGTCGGAATGCGCATTGCAGGCAAGGTGAAAGCCGCCGAGGCCCTTGACCGCAAGAATGGCATCATGCTCGAGGCGCTTGCCGGCTTCGCGAATCGGTTCGGCGGTGTCTATTCGAGAACCGTCGGCGGACCAAATCTGCAATTGCGGACCGCAGTCCCAACACGCGTTCGGCTGCGCATGAAAGCGGCGATCGGCAGGATCGTCGTATTCCCGCTTGCAGGCGGCGCACATTTTGAAAGAAGCCATCGAGGTGCGCGCGCGGTCGTAAGGGATGTCGCGGATGATCGTGAAACGCGGACCGCAATTGGTGCAGTTGATGAAGGGATAGCGGAAGCGGCGGTCGCGCGGGTTCATCATTTCACGAAGACAATCGCCGCAGACGGCAACGTCGGGGGAGACGAGAGCTTTGGGAGGCGAGTCGAAGCGGCTGGAGAGAATCACGAAAGCGGAATCGCTCTGGAGTTCGGTATCGCGCGGGGCCAACGAAGTGATTTTGGCGAGCGGAGGCGCGTCAGTTTGCAGGCGAGAAAGGAAACGTTCCACTTGGTCAGGTTCGCCTTGTACTTCGATGGTCACACCCGCGGGCGTGTTGGCGATGAATCCAGTGAGGGCACAGTCCTGCGCCAGGCGATAGACGAAGGGACGGAAGCCAACACCTTGAACAATGCCGGTAACGTCAATGGCTTTGCGCACCACGACGGACCTGGACGATTCTGCCATGACGGAATTATCGCAGAGTCCTCAGGAATTGATAGCTGCGGCGGCCGGCTGCATCTTGTGCTGCAGGGCGTTCAGCCAGCGCAGCCATTGGTCGAAACCATCTCCGGTTCGCGAGGAGAGAGCGATGTACTCAATTTCGGGATGGACTTTGCGGGCGTTCTCGAGGGCCAGGTCGGGATTGAATTCGACGTGAGGGAGAAGGTCTGTCTTCGTGAGAATCATGAGCGAAGCGCGGTGGAAAGTGCCGGGATATTTCAAGGGCTTGTCTTCGCCTTCGGTCACGCTGAGCAGGACGACTTTGGCAGCTTCGCCGAGGTCATAGCTGGACGGACAAACAAGATTGCCGACGTTTTCCACGAGCAGAAGGCCCGGGCCGCGGAAGCCGAGTTCGTTGAGATGGCGGTCAATCATGCGGGCGTCGAGATGGCAGGTACCGCCGGTGACGATCTGACGTACAGGAAAACCGAAACGCGAGAGCCGGCGGGCGTCGTTGTCGGTCTGAATATCGCCGGTGAGGACAGCGACGCGCCGATTTTCTAGGAACGAAGCTAAGGTTCGTTCGAGCAGCGCGGTTTTCCCTGAACCTGGGGAGCTGATGAAATTCACACAGAGGATATTCTGCTCGTGGTAGCGCTGGCGCAGTTCAGCGGCCAAGCGGTCATTCTCGCTGAGAACCTTTTTCTCTACGACTTCGCGCATGGCTCCTCCTCCAACTCCAAGTAAGCGATGTCGAGTTCTGTGCCGCCAATGCAAGTGGAGCGTTCCGAGCCGCACTTGGGGCAAGACAATTCCAAGTCTTGCACGCTGAACTCTACGGCGCAGGCCAGGCATTTTTGGCGACGGGGGCACCATTCGACAATGAGCTTGAGGTTTTCTCTTGGCGTGTCGCGGGTCAAGGCCTCGAAGGCAAAGTCGAGTGCGTCTTTGTCCACGTTGGAGAGTTCCCCGATGCGAACGCCGACGGCCAGGACTTGCGTGCCAGGATGGCGGCGCGCCTCGGCTTCTACACATTCGAGAATGGAGGATGCAATTCCTATTTCGTGCACGGCGTATTCCTCAGCAAATTCGCGGCAATTGGTCGCCAGCGAGCATATCCACGATGCGCGAGGTGCCGAAAGGCGTGCGCAGAACAACCATGCGCGGATGCTCTTGGGTTACGCGGCCGATGATCGCGGCGTCTTTCCCAAGCGGATGGCTTTGCAGGGCGCGCAAGGCTGACTCAGCAGCCGACGGAGCAACAACCGCAACAAGCTTGCCTTCGTTGGCGACGTACAAGGGATCGAGACCCAGCATTTCGCAAGCGCCGCGGACTTCTTCGCGAATCGGGATGGAGGACTCGTCTATTTCCATGCCGACCTGTGAGCTGGCGGCAATTTCGTTCAGCGTGCTGGAAAGCCCGCCGCGGGTCGGATCGCGCAGACAACGGATTTTCTGCGTGGCTTCGAGGAGGCGCGCCACGAGGGTATGAAGCGGTGCCGAATCACTGTTTACCTGAGTTTCGAATTGCAGGCCCTCGCGCTCGGCAAGAATTGCGATGCCATGGTCGCCGAGGAAGCCGCTGACGAGAATCGCGTCGCCAGGGTGAGCTTGGTTTGCGGAGAGAGAGACGTTCTGGCGGACGCGGCCGATGCCGGTGGTGTTGATGAAAAGTCCGTCGGCGCTTCCCTTTTCGACGACTTTGGTGTCGCCGGTGACGATTTGCACGCCAGCTATTGCTGCGGCCTCGTGCATGGAATTCACCACGCGCCGGAGCGTATCGAGTGACAGCCCTTCCTCGAGAATGAACGCAGCGCTGAGCCAGAGGGGTTCGGCACCGCCCATGGCGAGATCATTGATGGTGCCGTGAACAGCGAGGGAACCGATGTCGCCACCTCGGAAGAAGAGCGGTTTGACGACGAAGGAGTCGGTAGTGATGGCGAGATGCGCACCGTCGAAAGAAACGATAGCTTGATCATCGAGGCGATTAAGTACGGGATTGCCGAGAGCAGGAAGAAAGACGTCCTTCAACAGATCGGCGCTGAGTTTTCCGCCACTGCCATGGCCGAGAAGAACCCGCTCGCCCGCGGGAAGAGGCAGCGGGCAAGAAAAGGCGGCCAAGTCCTTGGGCTCGTCGTTACTCACGGGTCCCGAGTGTAACGAGGTGGCGGCGGTATTGGTAGTAGGCGGCACACGCACCTTCCGAAGAAACCATGGGCGCTCCGAGGGGCTTGTCCGGCGTGCAGCGCGTTCCAAAGGCCGTGCAATCGGTGGGCTTCTTGTGACCAAGAAGGACTTCGGCGCTGATACACTCGGCTGGCTCTTCGGCGCGCACTTCCGCAAGCTCGAAAATGCGCTCGGCGTCAAAAGCAGCGTATTTTTCCTGTAGTTGCAGGCCGCTGAAGGGAATCGAGCCAATGCCCCGCCACTTGCGGTCCGACACTTCAAAGACGCGGGCGACAGCCTCCTGCGCCGGGCGATTCCCCTCGTATTGCACGGAGCGCACGTATTGATTTTCGACTTCGGCGCGGCCGTCTTCGAGTTGAATGACGAGCATGCGGATGGCTTCGAGAAGATCAATCGGTTCGAACCCGCCGACGACGATGGGCACACGGAATTCATGGACAAGATCTTCGTACTCACGGCAGCCCATGACCGTGCAGACGTGTCCGGGGGCGATAAAGCCTTGAACGCGATTTTTCGGGGAACTCAGAAGCGTGCGGATCGCAGGCGGGACAAGAACATGAGAAACCAGCAGACTGAAGTTCTTCAGGCCGAGGCGCTCGGCTTGCAGCACGGCCATAGCGTGCGCGGGGGCAGTGGTCTCAAAACCGATGGCGAAGAAAACGACTTTGCGGTCCGGCAGGGAACGCGCAAGTTGAACCGCGTCGGTAGGCGAATAAACCACGCGGACGTCGCCGCCCTCGGCTTTGACGTGGAAGAGGTCAGTTTCGGAGCCGGGGACGCGGAGCATGTCGCCGTAAGAGACCAGGGTGGCGTCGGGGCGCCGCGCGATAGCGATGGCGCGGTCAATGGTCTCGAGCGAAGTGACGCAGACAGGGCAGCCGGGGCCGTGGACGAGTTGGACGCTGTCGCCAAGCAATTCGTCAATGCCATAGCGCATCAGCGTGTGCGTCTGCCCGCCACAAATCTCCATGAGCACCCAGGGCCGCGTGGAGCGCCGCCGGATCTCAGCAGCTAAGGCGCGCGCGATGCGGGCGTCGCGGTACTCGTCGAGGTACTTCATGAATCCGCCGGGGGAGCCGCGTCGGTTCCAAGTTCATCTCCGAGGACGCCCATGCTTTCGAGCAGGGCGTAGGTGCGCTCGGCTTCTTCTTTGTCCACAACGCTGATGGCAAAGCCGACGTGCACCATGACGTAATCGCCTTCCTTCACTTCGGGGACAAAATCGAGGCAAGCCTGCTTGGTGATGCCGCCAAATTGGATGCGGCCGGTGCGAACGCCGTCGTTCTCTTCAATCTGGGCCACCTTGCCCGGGATTGCCAGACACATGTCAGGGCTCCTTCGAGAGAGACTCAGAGGATACTGCCACTTCCCCCCAATTGGAAGGCTCAAGCGCTCTAATATAGGTTGCGATGCCGGGAGCTTCGCTCCGCGGCTATGACTTCATTCCTTGTGACCTTCTCTTTCCTTGAGGTATTCCCCAAAGGCGACGTCTTCTGTCGCGATGTGCTGAAGCAACCAATCGCGCAATTCGAGGATGAGTTGCAATCCGGGAGCCGCCTCACCCCGAAAGATGTTTTCGCGGATTTCGCGAACCTTCCGCATCAGACGGGTATGTTCCTCGAGATGAGCCTCGTATCGTGGATAGCCGTGCAGGCGCATAACGAGCTGCTCGGAGAGAAAGTGCATGTCTGAGAACTCGATGAACTGCTCAAGGATGCACCTCGTGGGCGAAAAATCGCCACCCTTTCTCAAGGAATCTGAAAGGGATTCAAGTAACTGCATCTGCAAGTCGTGCTCGGCGTCAATCGTCTTGTCTCCGACTTTGGGAAGAGCTGCGGGTATGGTCTCGTTCACAGAGGATTCTCCGATCAAAAGGAAGAACTGAGGTGCCTCGGGTACCCAGGGAAGTGCTTGGCCATACTTCCCCAGCGAGATAGTGGCACTTGGAAGACCATTTCGCGAGGACTGAGCCATGGGTGTATCCCAATGAAAGATAGGCGGTTAGTTGGTGTTTGGAGGTCCCTCAAGGAATCAAGGGTTGAGTGTTTGGACGCACAATCGGTTGTGAATCCTACGGGTGCTGTGTGAATCCCCACAGCCTCTTTCTTGTGGAGTGGATACACAGTTTCTGGTTCGCTGGTGTCAGCTCAGGGGGACAGATAGGGGCGGTTGGCCCGGGCTTAATGTCCTGCACCAGAGCCAAAGCTGTTGACCGGAAACTGCCGCGCTGATGCTTGACATTGTCCCTGTGGGGGTGCCACGGGTGTAGGTAATCCATGCGTAAACACACGCGGAGGGCGCCCCACCCTCGGGGTTCAAGGGCGGGTCATGGCTGCTTTCACCCCCGCAGCCGCCGACTGCAATTTGTTCGGGGCACGAGCAACGGCGCGATCAGACGACTGCCGTTGTCCGCCCACGGCAGCCACCGCTCGGTCTACTCTGGGACAGGTAGCACTTTCCCGGCAACGTTAGTAGTAGTGGTGGCAAGGGCGGAAGCCTTGCCGCTCAGAATGAAAAAAGGCGGGGCTATTGGGTGTGTGATGTGCTTTGCGCAGGTTCGGTCACAAAAAACACATCGTAGGCTATACGCCCTACTCGGGCTTCGTCGCGATCGTCCGGGTTGATTCTGGCGCGAAATCGGAACTGATTGCCATATTCGTCTGTTTTTCGGCTTTCCCCGTAGTGCAAGCTGATGGAATTGATTCCCATGGATGGCAAGGTGTGCATCTCTTCAATCTGACAAACCCCATCATGGTTAGCGTCTATCCACAGCCGCAGGTCAGGCCAGATGGCGTCCTTCTCATCGATGATGCCGTCACCATTGCCGCCATTCTTGGGATCGTCCCACACGGCCAACGCGGCGAAACCGTTTGGATTTACGGATGGCGGTTGAGGCGTCCAGTCACCGAACAATTCCTCGCCGTTGTGAACCAGACCGTCCGGGCCGGGCAACGCCAGGAACGCATCGCCCACGCCCTTGGCGGTCCAGCCCATCTGAATCGGATGACCGTTACCTCTGATGTCAAAGGCTACCCCGTCTATGGCATCGGTGAGGAAAAACCCTTGGCCCGTAATGTCGACGATGATCGGGCATGGCGGAGGCTGGCACCCCCAAGTACAGGTGGAATAATTCCAATACGGCTGGTTTGAACCGCAGTCAGGCGGGCTCCCTTGTGGTGGGCACGAGCATACGCCATTGACACACACATTCCCGCAGCATTGAACGGTCGCTGAGCATGCACCTCCCTCCGCGACGCAGCAGCTAGGATCTGTAAAAACCTGCAGCGTTTCTCCAGAACAGGCGGAGATGCAGCCGCCCGGGTTCGTGGTCCCACACGACCAATTCACATACTGGAGGCTCTGGATGCCGACGCCGGTCGAATGCGGAGTTTGGGGAATATATGAAGATGGCTTCGAGCAGCAACCCGGACATGGATCAGGAGGCGGGGTCGTGAATGTTTGGCATTGGCCCGCAGCATTCAAGGTGTTGCTGAAGCGAGGCCATAGGATGACTATCGCGGTCACTAACACAACGAGTCTGGATACGCTGATTAGTGCTTCTCTCATGAGTGTCTCTCTCTCTACCAGGCCGTCATTTAGAAACCGCTACTCGCGCGGTGGGTACTGAGACGGGTTGCCCGGGAAATAGTCCGTGGCAAGTTTCGTGTAATATCCCGGGTGGTCAGTCGTAGGAATCTCATAGGATGCCCCATCCCAACGCATTCCACCCTGGAAATAGACAAAGTGCCGGGAAATGTCGACCCTGGTAACCTGCTGAAAGGGCAATCTCTCTTCGACGACCGGCCGGATTTGGTCGATGAAGTCCCCCACTCGAATTTCGAGGGTCTTCCCCGGCGCAAGGAGTAGCGGTTTCTTAGCCGGATCTGAGCCCATTTTCATACCATCCCGATAGTACAGTGCCCATTCCGGCAGTTGGCCAACTCTGATGGTATAAACTGTTGCGGGTCGTTCCGCCGTGCCATCGCCGAGGTCCGGAAACGAGAGTTGGACCTCGACGCAAACGATCACCCTATCGGTCCGGTTTTTGATGGTAATCGACATGTTTTTTAGCCAGTCATCATCGGCCTGAAAAGGTGCGCCCGACTCTACCTCGCGCGGACCTGACCTGCGTCCGGGCTGAATCTCCTGATCCCCCACAGTCACTTTCGATATTGTCATGGCATCGAATCGTGTGATTAGCGCATCGACGCGCACGCTTTTGGTGCCCACCGAGTTCCCGCCAACGGCGACGGGCGCACTGAACCAGCACGGCCCGCCTAGAACCAGGTAGGCCAGAACTGCTAATGAGGCTCTCACCACTTTGTATCGCCTTACGTCCAGTTCGACGTTTGTCATGGAAGTGCCCTCCCTCGACTACTGCTTCCTCGCGCTTGGATTTGCGCCGACGACCACACGATTGTCTAGCGCGGTCAGGACTTGGGTTTCCTGATCCGGCGGCAGCTTTCCCACCCAGACGTCCATCACAACGCCGGCATCATTAACGAGCAGGAGTGTCGGTGTTGCCCTGACCCCCAAGGTATTGAACTGAACCTGCCTCACTTCGTCGACCTGCACCCCTACCCTGCTGAGGTACTGTTGGGCTTCGGAAACGGACTGGGGCGCCACGGCGACCATCTTCACGCCCCTGCATTCTTCTCTGAGTCTGCGGAAAAAAATGCGCTCTCCGTGCAGTAGTGACACGTTGTAGAAATTGCCAGAACGAGTGTGCGTTGATTATTTTTCCAGTCCACCCCGAGGGCGCGGCCATTCACGGTTTTGCCTTGGACTATCTCGAGTGCATGTGAGTGTGTCGTCGTGCGTACCATTAGGCTGGGGAAGAAAATTCCTTTAACCGAAAGGGCCGAGAGCAGAACCGCGACGACGATGGTTGCTGCGTTGGCAGCAGTTTCGATCTTCTTGGACAGGCTCATACCTTTACACCTCCCGGTGTAGCCTTCGAAATGAAAAGTACGTTGGAAACAACATCGAGTTACTTTCGAATTTCCGTTGCGGGAGGAGGTCTATTGCCTAAAATGCTATTTCTACGTTGTGGTCTTATCAAGCAATGTCTTAGCAGGCACGATTCAAGACTGCGCTGGCGTCAGGCATTGGGCACAAGACCAAACGTCATGAGCAGTGCATCTTTGTCGCGGGCGAACCTGGGGACAGACGGGACGTTTTCTGGCCGGATTTCGCTGGCCGGTTTTTCTGTCGGGTCTCCTGAGAGCCAACTCGGCCTTCTCGGATCCCTGGTTCGCATCACCGACCTTGGCGTTCCCGCCTCCTTCGCGAGCCAGCCTGGAATCCGGCACCTTATATATATTGACACTTAATACGTACTATGCCTTCACGTCGGTATGGCGCTTGGGGGAGGCGGGGCCTGTGT
>Ga0187780_10000981_pt1 | contig 21339 bp, 23 predicted proteins | sample 1015_Q2_SP10_20__FD_132429 | JGI IMG/M metagenome (GOLD analysis project Ga0187780, IMG submission 132429) | Tropical peat soil microbial communities from peatlands in Department of Meta, Colombia - 1015_Q2_SP10_20_MG | ecosystem: Environmental > Terrestrial > Soil > Wetlands > Peat | place... | reverse complement strand
TGCTGTACGCCCGATGTGGCCCCCGTTGGACCACGTGACCAGGCGGAGATCGAGGAGCGCGCGGACGTCCTGGTCTATTCGACTTCTGCGCTGCAGCAGCCAATCGAGGTCACAGGTCCGATAAGTGTTACGCTGTTCGCCGCATCAAGCGCAGTCGATACCGACTGGACCGCGAAGCTCGTGGACGTGTACCCGAACGGCCGCGCTATCAATCTTAATAACGGCATCATCCGCGCGCGTTACCGCGACTCCCTGGAACATACCTCACCGATCAGCCCCGACCAGATCTACAAATACGTCATCAACATCTGGCCGACCAGCAACGTGTTTCTTGCGGGTCACAAGATCCGGTTGGAGATATCGAGCAGTAACTTTCCCCACTATGACCGTAACCCGAATACCGGTCATCCTTTCGGCGTCGATGCAGTAATGCAGCCGGCCGATCAAACCGTCCGACATGATGCGCGGCAGGCTTCGTTCGTGATGCTGCCGATCATTCCCGAACCCATGCTGCCACTCGCTCAGCAGTAGCTGTACCGTCAATCCGGTCGCTCTGGCCGACCAAGTTCGAGGTTGATAATCAAACTAAAAGACCACTGAGGCGCTCGGTCTCGTCGTACCGCCGACGCCACCCGACGCCGCTGATTGGTCGAGCTGAGTGGTCGCGATGTCGCCTGTTGGCACGAAACAGACGTGCGGCGATGTCCGGCGTGAGTCCGTTATTGGGGGCTAAGCGGACGTGACGCCGACCTCGGCTTTTGTCCGTTCATGACCCAAAGCGGACATTCAGCTTGGGGGCGCCATCGGCCTTCCGACCCTATCTCGCCAATACTGGACCAAGGGTTCAATATCGCTCGGCCCTCTCTAATTCGACCGGAAAGTGTCGCAGCTGGGCTAGTAACGGCGTGATTCGACCTTATATTTTTAGGATCGTTCGGATGGCCTTGCATTCAGATGATGCTTTAATCGCCTTTTCATGAGCCCAGCCAATGACCGAATTCGATTACAACTGCGCGGCCGAGCTGTTTGCGACGCGACGACGGCCGCCGCGGCGTCAACCGTTCGGCTACAAGCGATTTACTCAAGCCGCACAGGCGATCCGTTTCGCCATGGAGGAACTGCCGCCCGAATATCTGGGCGGGGTGTTTCTCGAAGTCGACGAGCGAAGATACGGCAGCGATGACATCCGCCGTTTGTACGAACAGGCCGAATATCCCCTGACCCGCCGCGGCGTGCGATCATGACCGAGAAGACAATCGACCTGGATCAGCATCGCGGCATGGCGGCCCAGAAGGCGACCGAGCTGCGTCGGCTGCTCGCGGGCGTGGAAGAGAACGAGAAGGCACTGCGGCTTCAGCAAGAAGAACTGGAATCTCACCTGCTGGCGGCGCCGGCGGCGAATTGGCACGAAGCTGCCGACAAAGCTCGTTATCTCCTCAACCTCTTTGCGGTGACGCAGGCCGCGCAGGATCCGCGCAAACAGAAGCTCATTTCCGCCGTCATTGCCGACTTCAAGCGACTTGCTGCGGACGTCAGCGAGGCTTGAAGGACAGGAATGTGCCAACGTCCACCAGAGCGAGGATGAAATGGCAAAGGGACAATTGAGAAGCAATCGCGAGAAGAAGAAGAAACCGAAAACCGACAAGAACAAGAAAAAAAGCACGCCGGCGGCCTCGCCGTTCATGTCGAGCCCTCTCATTGGCAAGGGCCCTCACGGCAAAAAATTCTCGTAGCAGTATCGATCCGGTCGGATTTACCGATGGATCGCCTGAAGCAGGCATGATGAAGCGTGAGACCCTCGCGGTCGCCGACATCTACGTGCCAGTCAAGCGGCGTGTCACCCTTGATCAAAAGCGCGTAAACGAAATCGCCGAGAGCATGCTCGATAAGGGTCAGCAGACGCCGATCCTGGTGCGGGCGGACGGGGCTCGGTACGTGCTCGTTGAAGGCTTGCATCGGCTAGAAGCCGCCAAAGCGCTCGGCGAAAAAGCCATTCTCTGTTTCCTTGTTGACGCGCCGAAGCACTAAGGCTCTGGCGGTTGAAGCGCTAAGTCCCCTTCTAAGGCCCCCGATAAACGGAGAAACAAGTGGCCCCGCGCCAGATCAAGATGCCCAGCAAAGACAGTTCTGACAAAGAAGCGGAGGAAGTCTTCTCGCAACGGAAACGGCCTGAGAGCGGGCGGTATTTGCTCCAGGTAGATAAGCAGACGAAGGGTTCCTATAAAAGCCTCGAGGCCGCTCAATCGGTGGCGTTAGAAATCAAAAGAGCATATCCGATCGTTCAAGTTTCGATTTATGACAGCGTTGACAACTCGGCCCGGCTGGTTGAGTTACCGGGCGCCGCCTCGTAAGCCAAGAGTTGCCCGGGCGCGAACGGGCCATTCGCGGCCAGCAATGCGGACGACATTGATCGATTTCCGGTTTAATATTGAAAGCGCTGCCGAGCCGCACGAGCGGGTAGCGAAGGAAAGCCGGCCAAGTCGCGTCGCATAGCAACGGAAACTCTGGTCGAAAGCTGATGACCTTTGATTACGGCGCGTCAGCCGAACTATTTCTGCCAAAAGGTAAACGTGGCCCACGGTTGGCGCATGGATGCAGGTAGGAGAAGCGATTCAACGGCGATGACACCCCGCGTCTATACGAAAGTGCCAGTTACCCGCGGCGCCGTCGCATGCGGAAATCGGGGTGAAATCTGCAAGCAGTTTCGACCGAGAAAGTGGTTGCGGACAGCGCGGCCTGAAGCGCCCGCGGCCGATAGTACCAATAGGGCGCTACTTGACCCTAAGATTGATCGCGGACTCTTTGCCGCGATTGCTCTCGATCTCGTATTCGATGGTTTGTCCCTCGTTGAGTGAATGCAGCCCGGCCCTCTCAACGGCAGAGATGTGGACGAACACATCTTTGCCGCCGCCTGAAGGTTGAATAAACCCATATCCCTTTGTCGGATTGAACCACTTCACGGTACCCGTTGGCATTTCCGTCTCCAAAGTTGACTGCGCACAATACGGGTCGCGCCAGAGCACGACAAGGACCGCGATCGGTCCCCTAGCGCGGCATCTCCCGATAGCCCGATGCAGTGCTCGTTGCTACTGATTGAAATGGAGAGCTTGATCGCCACTGGCATTCGGGTGCTGCCGGGCGCATACTGCAAGCGATGAGCATTCTCTTCGATCAAACCGACTTTTCGGTCGTTGTTAAGAACCGCGCGCCGCCTCCGAAGCCCTGGAGATGGGAGATATATCGGGCTGGTCGAAAGAACCCGATAGGATGTTCATCGGTTTTTTATGAAACCGTTGAGGCCGCTAACCGAGCGGGAAAAGAAGCCCTCAAACAGTTCTTGACTGAGTTCCCTGCCTGAGATCGCGTCAGCGGTGGATCAACCCCGAACTCAAGTTACGGTTGGGCCTGCGGCTGATGATGTAGAAAGCCCGCTGCCAGATAGCACGGCAGGCAGCGTCTTGCTGCTTGGCCAATCAATTATCAAGAAAGCTCCTGAGCACCTTCGATCGGCTTGGGTGTCTGAGCTTTCTGATTGCCTTGGCCTCGATCTGTCGTATCCGCTCGCGCGTCACCGAAAATTGTTGACCCACTTCCTCTAGGGTATGGTCGCTGTTCATGCCGAGACCAAAGCGCATGCGTACGATGCGCTCCTCGCGTGGCGTTAGTGACGCCAGAATTCGCGTCGTAGTCTCGCGTAGATTCGATTGGATCATGGCCTCTATCGGCTGGATGGCGTTCTTGTCCTCGATCAAGTCGCCGAGGTGAGACTCCTCTTCATCACCAATCGGCGTTTCGAGCGACAGTGGTTCCTCGACGATTTGCAAAACCTTGCGCACCTTCTCGACGGCCATGCCGACCTTGTTCCCGAGCTCTTCCGGCGTTGGCTCACGGCCGATCTCGTTGAACATCTGCCGCCTCGTGCGCACGATCTTATTGATGGCCTCGGTCATGTGAACGGGCACTCGGATAGTGCGGGACTGATCGTAGAGCGAGCGACTGACCGCCTGCCGAATCCACCAGGTAGCATAAGTCGAAAATTTATAGCCGCGGCGATATTCGAACTTATCGACCGCCTTCATCAACCCGATATTGCCTTCCTGGATCAGGTCGAGGAATTGCAGGCCGCGGTTGGTGTATTTCTTGGCGATCGAGATGACCAAGCGCAAATTGGCCTCTACCATTTCCTTCTTCGCCCGGCGCGCCTCGCGCTCACCCTTCTGCACCATGTGCACGATCTTGCGGAAATTGCCGATCTCGAGGCCAGTCTCGGTAGCGAGCCCGTGGATCTGCGCGCGCAGCTCCTTAATACGGTCCTTGTCGCGGGCGACGAAGCTCTTCCAGCCCTTGGCGGAGAGCTTCGACACGCGGTTGAGCCAAAGGGGGTCGAGCTCGGACTCCAGATAGTTCGTGAGGAAATCATCGCGGACGACCCCGTGGGTCTCGGCAAGCCGCATCAGGCGTCCTTCGTAACCGACGAGCCGCTTGTTGATATCGTAGAGCTGTTCGACCAGAACATCGATGCGCGCTCTGTTCAGCCGTAGCGATTTCACCTCGCCGACTATTTCATTCTTTAGCGTCTTGTACTTGCGCTCCTGAGCAGGAGAGAGTGACAGTCTTCTAAGCTGGAACTGGATGTCCTGGTCCTGCAGACGGCGCAGCCGCTTGTAGGTGCCAGCAATGACATCGAAGGACTCGATGACCTTGGGCTTGAGCTCCGCTTCGACTGCGGCGATCGAGAGCCAGCTCTCCTTGTCGTCATCGTCATTACCATCGTCGACGCTGCCGTCGCGGGCGATCTCGGGAGGTGCCGCCTCGTTGTCGTCAGTGCTTTCGCGGGCCGGCTTGAACGGGACAGGGGTCATCGGCTCAGTGTTGGGCGCCGGTATTTGCAGCCGCTGCCAGGGTTCGCCCGGAATCCCGATGCTCGCGATCATTTGACCGCCGGGGTCGATCTCGGGCGTCGGCAGGGCTTTAGCGTCAGGACCGGCATAGGTCGCGTCGAGATCGATGATGTCGCGCAGTAAGATCTTCCCGTCGTTGAGCTCGTCGCGCCAGATGATAATGGCCTGGAAGGTGAGCGGACTCTCGCAGAGGCCCGCGATCATAGCCTCGCGGCCCGCCTCGATGCGCCTTGCGACCGCCGTCTCGCCCTCACGGGACAGCAGTTCCATCGAACCCATCTCGCGGAGATACAGGCGCACAGGGTCGTCCGTTCGCTCGGCGGGTTCTTTGGCGCCGGATTTGGCCGGAGCCTTATGGTGCTGGGTTTCGACTAGCTCGTTCTCGCTTTCCGTCGTCTCCTCCTCCGGCTCTTCACCGGCTGCCACCTCCTCCTCGTGTCGAGCCTCTTTGGTCTCGACCACGTTGATGCCCCTCTCGCTGAACTTCGCCAAAATGTTCTCGATCTGCTCGGAATTGACCTCATCCGAAGCCAGCAATGCGGTGATTTGATCGTGTGTGACATAGCCGCGCTTCCTGGCGCCGCGGATCAGCGCCTCGACGGCCGCGTCGGAAAGGTCGAGCAAGGGCCTATCAGGAGAGGTCTTGGAACCCTCCGTTCCAAACATCTCCTCCTTCTGTGGGATCTTGCTTGCCACTAATCTCCACCGTCGACACCCTGTCCGGCCGGACCCTTGGGTAAGAGTCTTGGGTGTCCTCTACGACTTTTCCGGATCAGAAACGGGGCGCGCGGGCGGGACCGCCTCTTCCGACCGTCCCTTGGATCACCCGAGGCTTCATCGGTAGCAGACCCTCGCGCTGCAACTTTTTGCGGGCGAGCTTGCGGGCGCGACGGACGGCTTCCGCCTTTTCCCGGGCTCTCTTCTCCGATGGTTTCTCGTAATGCTTACGGAGCTTCATCTCGCGAAACACCCCTTCGCGCTGCATCTTCTTCTTCAACGCCCTGAGGGCTTGGTCGACATTGTTGTCACGGACGAAAACCTGCACCTGGTGTGTTCCTCTCTAATCCGACGGTTGATCGGCCCAACAGCCAAGACGCCCGAACCACTGGCGCACGGATATGCTCACGCGCCCACATCCAATAACCACTCTCTCTGTCCTGGCCCGAAATTCCCTTCGGCTGAGCCTATACAGCATTTGGCCGCGAAAAAAGCTACGCCAGAACAGCATATTGGCGAAAAAATCAGCCGAGCCAAAAAACGAGCCGTCCAAACACCGATCAGATCGCCTTTTGCCAGGTCCGCGCTTAGCTGCGGTGAGAGCGCCTTAGCGAAGCCACTATGGAGAAATCATTGGATCGTAATACCACGGGTCGGTCCGTCCTGACCTGTTCGTCCAAGAACTTACGCGATGCTTGCTCTTCAATTACTTCGCGCAGCCGCATAAACTGCTCTACGCGCTGATGTGGCTTTACGTCACGTCGACCTTCAAGATCGTCCATTGCCGCGGTGCTGATCGCACACTGAATCACCTTGTCCTGATTGAGCATCGTAAACTCAACGACCATCCGATTGAAGTCGAAGCCCTGTACTTCGCCTCGCCGCAGCGGCATTGCGAATTCTCCACGCTGAGGGATTTTCATTGTGCAACGTTGATCAGCCGATGTCAGTTTACCGTCGATGTGCAAATCTCGGTTTAGGGCATCCGACCCATTTGCCCGAGTTGTGTCAGAGCGCTGCGACGCTGAGCCGGTTAGCAGATTGGATTATAAGAGCCGTGGACCGAGGCGCACCTCGATGATTCGCTTGGCCTCGGCGACAATCTCCTCCACGCTACTTTTTTCAAGATTGACCGGACTGTTTCTCCACGGAGAGGTCGAACCTGGCGTAAAGATAGATGCTCTCCATCCCTTTCCCACAGGGGAGGCCTCGATCGTATATCCCTTATGGTCGATTGCTGTAATTGTTCGCGTTTGCGTACCTTGGATTGACTCTGACCATACGTCTCCAATTTGCATCCAAGCTCTCGGGCCACGCACCGCTGCAAAGTCTTCGACAGCGAGGCGGATCGCCTCTACAGCCGTAGCGAAGCGGCGATAGCCGGCCGCTGCCGCCTGCCGCCGCGGCGCTTTCCGACGAACAGCTCGGCCGGCGAGGAATAATCAAACGTTTTCACATGACGCCTTTCAGACGACCTATTGGCTATTGTCGGCTCGAAGCCACAATCCTCTCATTAATGCAAAAAATACCATGTCAAGCCGACAGCAGCGAGTACGGAAGCTGTCGAATAAAAAATGATTTCGAAGGCATGAAGCGGAGCGCGACTCAACATGGCGGAATCATTGCACGCTTCCGGTATCGATGGATAGCTGCAAATCGCCTTCACGCGGACGAACGCAGCTGCTCGATAGGGCACGAGGGCTGCCGCGCCTTGAAACGAACATATGTTCGGCCCATATTGCAACTTGTAGCCTGAAAAGGCATTGCGAGCCGCGTGTACGGATTCCCGTCAAACGGTCTCTGGCTCGCCGTTTTCCATTTAGTTCAAGACAGCCCAGACCGCGCGGGGTGTCCATCGTCGCCCCGCAATGAAGGCCCCTGTGCAAATGCAGCGGCCCGCCACGGCGCGCACAATAGAAAGCCTTCTCGTTGACCTCATTTCACGACTTCAGACTTAACGACGCAATCACGCGCGCGCTTGCCGAGGAAAAATACCTCACTCCCACCCCGATCCAGGTGCAGACCATTCCGCCCGTCATGGCAGGCCGCGACGTGATCGGGATCGCCCAGACCGGAACCGGCAAGACCGCGGCATTCGCGCTGCCAATACTGCATCGCCTCGCCTCACAAGAGCGGCCGGCGCCGCGCAAGAGCTGCCGGGTACTGGTGCTCAGCCCGACCCGCGAATTATCGAGCCAAATCCTCGATAGTTTTCGCGTTTACGGCCGGCATCTGCACATCAGGACGGCATTGGCGATCGGCGGGGTGTCCATGGGCAACCAGGTTCGCGCCCTGCTCGGCGGCGTTGACGTCCTGGTCGCCACGCCTGGCCGTCTCCTCGATCTGGTGAAAGGAAATGCGCTCAGGCTCGACAATGTCGAATGTCTCGTACTTGACGAGGCCGATCGCATGCTCGACATGGGCTTTATTCACGACATCCGCAAAATCGTCGCCAAGCTTCCGGCGGTCCGCCAAACTCTGATGTTTTCTGCGACAATGCCTCGCGCGATCGCCGAGCTGGCGGCGCGGATGCTCCGCAATCCGGTGAGAGCCGCAGTTGCGTCGGCGGCATCTACCGCCGAACGAATCGAGCAGCGCCTTATCCGCCTCGATCGTGCCGCCAAGCCTGCTGCGCTCGTTGACGTGTTGCGAGGCGAGGCCGCCGGCCGCACTCTGATTTTCACCCGCACCAAGCATGGTGCTGATAAGGTCGTGCGCCACCTGACCAGAACCGGTTTGGCCGCAAACGCCATCCACGGCAACAAATCGCAGAACCAGCGCGAGCGCGCGCTCGCGGCGTTTCGCAACGGCCAGGTCAGAATCCTCGTTGCTACGGATATCGCCGCACGTGGCATCGACGTCGACGGCATCAGCCACGTGATCAACTTCGACCTGCCGAACGTACCCGAAACCTATGTGCATCGTATTGGCCGGACCGCACGCGCCGGCGCGGCCGGCATCGCCATCTCGCTGTGCGACAAAGAGGAGACGGCATACGTTCGGGACATCGAGAAGCTCATCCGCATGTCCATTCCGGTAAGCGACCGAGCGGCGTCCGTGCGGCGGCTTGAGCCAACAGGCGGAAAAGCCGGCGGCGGCCGGTCGCACTCGAGTCAGCCAGGCAAGCGAAGGCCGGCTCGCCAGGACAATTCGGCGCGCAAACAACGGCAGCCCGACCGTGGAAGCAAGGCGAGGAACTCGATCGCAAGTGTCGCCGATCTCTTGCGCGCCTCACTAGAGCGTTGCCGTGATCTTCCCCTCGATGGTCCTATCTAGGGCGCTCGGCCGCCCGTTCGCAGCGTACAATGTGTTAGCCAACATTTCAGCGTGAGTGTCATGTCAGACGTGAGAGCACTTGCCGCGAGAACCACGGCGAAAAATATGCCGACTGCGGATTGCCGACCAACTGCGCTTGCGCTCGATGGTACTAGGTCCTCTGACCGGTCTTATCGAAGTCAAAGTTCGGTCCTAGCCACCAGGTACGGATCCGGTGCTCCGCCCAGTCCCAAGGCCGGGGCTGGGAGCGGGCGACTTCGTATTCAGTGGCCCAAAGGGCGCTGACCGGAGCATGACGACCAGGCAATATGCTCGGCTTGTCTCGGAGTGGATTGCCAGCATTGGCCTCGACCCGCACGTCTTCGGCACGCATTCACTTCGCCGAACCAAGGCGACGCTGATCTATCGACGAACCGGCAATCTGCGAGCCGTGCAGTTGCTTCTTGGGCACCGCAGGATCGAAAGCACGGTTCGATACCTCGGCATCGAGGTGGATGATGCCCTAGCCATTGCCGAGCAAGTCGACGTCTGACATTGGGGCCAGAGCGGACGTGCTCTGTCCACCTCGCCAGGTCAGATTTTGACCCGTTGCTGACGTCGCTGCTTCGGGTGGTGGGCTAATTTGATGCGGCGGTTCACAAGTGCCCTCGCCACGCCGCCATGCCGCATGCCAAAAGGACCGGATATCGATCGCAGGACAGCGGGCCTCGACATCTTGCAGGACTAGCCGCCGACCATCGAGACCGCTCATACAGGAAAGGGTCCCATCATGAGCACAATGCGACATCTCGCCAGCCCGATCGCGAAGAGCTTCAGTGAGGCGCTGCGTGTCGATACCGAAGCCGGCAGCTGGATCTTCGTCTCGGGTCAGGTCGGCGTGGCGATCCCGCCGGATAAGAAACCGATCAGCTTCGAGCAGGAAGTGCGCGTCACCTTCGATCGCATCCGCGAGTCCCTGCGCAAGCTCGACGCCGACATGGACAAGATCGTGAGCATCAAGGTCTACCTCACGGACCTTGCACCCTATGCCGAGTTCTCCAAGGTCCGCGGCGAAGTCTTCCCGCATAATCCGCCCACATCGAGCGCTGTCCAGGTCGCCGGCCTTCTGCTTGGGGCACGCATCGAGATCGACGCGGTCGCTCTTATCGCCAAGGAGTAAAACCAGCTGAACGCCATCCTCCTGGGAGCCGATGACGCCAAAGGCCGCAAAACGAAGCGCGCCTAGCGCTGGCCACTAGCGATCCGGTACTCGACCTCAACCTCGATTGGTCCGCTTGTGTCGCCGAAGTCGCGCCGCACTTCGTCGCGCACGGCCCGACGAATTTCGTCAGGCAAGCCTGCCAATGCCTGGCCGGTCGAAGCGCCGCCCCGCTCAAACGGGGCGTAATAGGCGTCAAATGACGGCAGCACAAAGGTGTGCTCCACAGTGTGTGTCTCGAACTGCGAAAAACCGCCCTCACCGAACAACTCTTTGAGCCGAGACGCCTCGCTCAGCGAAAATGTGCGAGTGACGGCTTCACTCAAGCCAGGGACATACCGGGTCAATTTGAGGTTGATCTGGTGATTATACGAGCGCTCTGGCACCGTATTCACCGACACTGCCGCCCGCCCGCCTGGACGCAGCACCCGACGAACCTCTGAGAGGCCCCGTGCTGGTTCGGGGAAGAACATCAGCCCGAGATTGCAGATCACCGCGTCGAAAGCTTCGTCTGAGAACGAGAGAGCCTGTGCGTCCTCGACCAGAACGGAAGCATTGCGCTTTTCGCCTAGGCGCTCGCGTGCCCTCTCGGCCATGGCGGGGGAGACATCGGCGGCCGTAACGTGACCGTTCGGTCCGACAGCGGAGACGGCCGCCTCAGCCGAGAGCCCCGTGCCAGCAGCGATGTCAAGGACGCGCATATCCCGTGCTATGCGGGCCGCGCGCAGAACGAAAGGCATGAAGTATCTCGTTACATGCGCAAACGCTCGGTCGTATTCGGCCGCCGCCTGCCGCTCAAAGACGAGTTCCCCCATGCCCGCGACCTTGTAATCCGTTTGCGGAAGATTTGCAGACTCGGTTGGTCACGGCAAGAGTTCGCTGCAGCTTCGGAAATGTCCGTGCCATAGCGGTTATTGCGTAAACCTGACATGACGCTGATAACGCAGAAACCGACCCAATTGGCTCGCGGCGCCTATCCCAGCTGCGTTCCAAAGAGACAATTTCCAACGCAATCCTATTGATGCTCGAAGAATTGACCGTCTTAGCAAGCGATGAGTAGTATCTCTTGCCGGCCGTTCATCCCGAACACAAACGGTGAGCCTGTGCGGCTACTGCTGCTCGCGGTGCTTTTGGGCTGTCTGGCGTCCGCCTATAGCGGGACAGCCAGGGCGCAGATTTCGGACGAATTGGTACGAATTGGTGTGTTGAACGATCAGTCCGGTTTGTACGCTGATTTTGGTGGACCCGGCTCGGTCATCGCCGCACGTATGGCTGTCGAGGATTTCGGCGGCAAAGTGTTAGACAAGCCGATCGATGTTGTGGTGGGGGACCACCAAAGCAAAGCCGATATCGGCGCTGCCATTGCGCGTCAATGGTTTGATGTCGATAAGGTCGATATGGCGATAGGGTTCGACAATTCGTCGGTCGCGCTCGCGGTCGAGCAGGTTGCACTCCAGAAGAACCGCATTGCCATCGCCGGTGCTGTTGCAACGACTGCGTTCACAGGCAAGAACTGCACTCCCAATGAGGCCGCGTGGCTCCAGGATTCATATGCACTAACCAACACGCTTGCTCGATCAGTGGTGGCAGGCGGTGGGGACACCTGGTACTTCGTTACCGTAGATTACGCTTTTGGTCATTCGATGGAGGCTGATGCAAGCAGCGCCGTCCTAGCCAGCGGCGGAAGGGTATTGGGGAGCGTCCGCCATCCCCTCAATACTGCAGATTTTAGTTCTTATCTACTGCAAGCGCAGGCCTCGGGCGCGAAAGTCATCGCATTGGCAAATGCCGGCGGCGACATGATCAACTCCACTAAGCAGGCAAACGAGTTCGGATTGTCTCGCGGTGGTCAGACGCTCGTCTCCCTTCTTGCTTTCATCACCGATATCCACAGTCTCGGGCTTCCAGCGGCGCAAGGTTTGCGCTTTGTCACTGGGTTTTACTGGGATCGGGACAACGAAACTCGTGCCTGGTCCAAGCGCTTCTTCGACCGGCATGGACGCATGCCTACGTCGGCACAGGCCGCTGTCTATTCCGCGATCCGTCACTATCTTCGCGCAATCGAGGCGGCCGGCACCGATGAGGCGAAACCGGTCATGGCCAAAATGCGTGAGATCCCGGTCAATGATTTTTACGTAAGGGACGGCAAGCTCCGCGAAGACGGGAGGCTTCTGCACGACATGTACTTCGTGCAAGTAAAAACGCCGGCTAAGTCGAGCGGCCCTTGGGACTACTACAAGATCATTGGGACGATCCCGGGCGACCGGGCGTTTCGCCCGGCAGGCGAGGATGGATGTCCTCTCATTAGGCGGTGACCGGCTCCCCTCAAGACTGCCAAGGCGTTCGGTCTGATCGTCCCCTGGTTGCTGCTCGCCACCGCAGACGTGATCAAACAGCGCTCATTTCTGGTCTTGGCACAACGCTGCCTAATTGAATGTCTGCTCCCACGGCGGGTATCGGGGGCAGAGCGGACCTCGCGAGCGACGGCCAAATCGACGCTGATGACCCATCACGTCGTTTCGCACCCACGTTTTGCTGTGCCGCACAATCCGGCCCCCACGATGCGGGCGGCGTGGTAGGGTGCTGATGTCGGTCTTGGGAGCGGTCGGTCCGTGAGGCGACGGGACTTCATCAGCCGCCTCCGCCTACAGTCGGGTATCTGAGTATTGGAACGCCTCAAGCCGACGAGGCTTCGTTCCTGAGCCCCTTCCGCGACGGACTGCGTGCGACTGGTCATACCGAAGGCACGAATGTTCGCGTCGAATACCGATGGGCGAAATTTCAAATGGAGCGGTTACCGGCACTGGCAGACGACTTGGTTCGTCGTCAAGTTGCCGTGATCGCCGCTATCGGCGGCACGACTCCCGCGCTCGTCGTGAAGGCAGCCACGACGACGATCCCCGTCGTCTTCTACCTCGGTATCGACCCGGTGCAATTCGGTCTAGTGACCAGCCTAAGCCATCCGGGCGGCAATATGACCGGCGTCGCTGCCCTTCAGGCGGACCTAACCGCGAAGCGGGTCCAAATGCTGCATGAAATTGCTCCCAAGGCAGGGACGGTTGCGCTTCTGGTCAATCCGACGAACCGATACACCGAGACTGAAACGAATGTCACGTAGGACGCTTATCGACTGGTTGGCATCTATACCGGAAAAATTCTCAACGGCGCATCGCCCGCTGATTTGCCCGTCGAACAATCAACGAAAGTGGACTTTGTGATCAATCAGAAGACCGCAAAATTGCTCGGCTTGATCTATCCGCTACCGCTACTCGGGTTCGCCGACGAGGTGATCGAATAGGCTGGATTTGCCGCGATGCAGTTTGGTCGAAATTGGCACGTAGCTGACTTGTCTGCTCCATGTCCGTCTTTGAGGGCAAAGCGGACCTCGCCCAACGGCTGCTGGATGTCTGGGAGTGACCCATCGCGACATCGACGATCACTCAACCTGGTGGCGGGCCTGTGCTAAAAGGCTCGGCAATGCCCTTTCTTTGGCGATGGGGGAGGTGATGAGGCGGCGCGACTTTTTCGGCTTCACCGCAGGCGCGATGGCATCATGGCCGCTCGTGGCGTCGGCCCAACAGCCGGCAAACATACCTCGAATAGGCCTCCTTTCGCATGGCCGTTCCGAGGGCTCGGATGCGAGCCGCGCAACCCTCAACGCTGTGGTGACAGGGCTGCGTGAACGTGGTTACACGGACGGACAGAACATCGTTATTGATCGCGAATTTGGAGAGGCGAATCCCGATCGTCTCCGCGAACTCGCCGATGAACTTGTGAAGCGCCGGGTTGACGTCATTGTGGCGCTGGGTACCCCAGCTGCTCGGGCTGCCAAACAAGCGACCAGCGTCATCCCCATCGTCGGAATAGCTATGGCGGACCCTGTTGAGGACGAGCTGGTTGCTAGTCTTGCCCGACCTGGCGGGAATATTACGGGAACGACATTTCTTGGCCCCGAACTTGTTAGTAAGCGACTGCAGTTGCTGGCTCAGGCGGTGCCCCAACATTCCCGCGTCGCCGTTCTCTGGGATCCACATGCATATGGCGATCGCACGATGGCGGGAATGGTTGAGGAAGCCGAGCGCGCAGCGCAGACCTTGGGTATGCATCTTCAATTTGTGCCCGTGACCCGCCCTGAGGAAATCGTGGGCGCATTCTCTACAATCGCAGAGCAAACAGATGCGCTGTGCCTGTTTCCTAGTCCAATGTTATTTTCCGAGTACGGGCGCATTGCACCCATGACGGCAGACAAAAGACTGCCGGCTATCTATGTGGTAAGGGAAGGCGTCGAGCGGGGCGGGCTTATGTCCTACGGCGCTGACCTGCCCGATCTCTCCCGGCAAACAGCGGTGTACGTAGACAAAATTCTAAAGGGCGCTAAGCCGGCGGAATTGCCTGTGCAGCAACCGACAAAATTCGAACTCGTCATAAATTTGAAGGCAGCGAAAGCCTTGGGTCTTACGATCTCGCATAGTCTTTTGGTGACTGCCGATGAGGTTATTGAATAAATCGCGTAATGCATTTTCGGGTCATGCTGTAAATGTCTGGCGGCCAAAGAAAGGAAATGTGTGATGACTGTATTTAACGCAGTGCGTTTCCGGGTGAGGCCTGGACGTGAGCAAAAATTTATCGACGCACACAAGAACGTCAGCTGGCCCGGCCTTCGGCACGCTTACATGATAAAAACTGGCGACCGCACTTATTGCGTCATCGGCGAATGGCCTGACATGGAAACGCTCGCGCACGCGCGTCCGAAACTGATCGCGACGCTAGATTCGTTCCGAGACACGCTAGAAGACCTTGGCGGCGGTCTCGGTGTGACCGACCCAGTTGCGGGTCCGGTTGTCTTGACGCTCAAATAGCACCCGGCGTGTCGGGACCAGCGTGCCTGCCTGCTATCGCTATGTCGTGGCGGGCATGGCGGAGATTACCCGCCAGCCGGCGCTATTGACGCCCCGCTCTTTTCCCCGCGCCCCTCCGAACAGCTTTGAGCTTCAAGCGGAACGCGTGTTCAGTCTCGACAGAAGCGGCCGAACTACCCATTATTGCCTAAAGGCAGTCCTTGTGGCCCCGTCGACACCGGGCACCTGATGGCTATCGATGAACACGCGCTCGCATTGCTTTTCGTAGCGAAATGTAGCGGCGTCAGTTTTGAACGAACCGTCACTCTCGGCCGCCTGCATTTTGTGCAACGGTTGCCGCAGATGCGACGCGTCATTGCAGCTTTTCGCGCGCGGATGCCGGAGGCCGACCGATTTAATTCCACCTTGGATGATTTCTTTACTGATGCCCTATTCCGTACCCTCGGCGCAAATCAATTGGATAGCATCGACGCTTCTGGTCATGATCACGCGACGTGGATCATGGATTTGAACAAGCCGATTCCGCACGACGCCCATGGACGATATACCTGCGTCGTTGATTTCGGCACCCTAGAGCATGTCTTCGATACTGGCCAGTCGTTTCGTAATCTGCTCGAATCTGACAGCGCTCGGTGGTCATGTGCTGATTGCGACCACCTGTATTAATTGGGGCGGTCACGGTTTTTACGAATTCTCGCCAGAGTTCTTCTTTCGTCTCTTCGAGCAGAACGGTTTCGAAAACGTGTGTGTTTTCTTAGCGGAAGCCCTGATGGAAACGCCATGGTACAAGGTCTCGGACCCCGCCAGGATCGGTCGCCGCGTGCAGTTCAAGAGCGATCAAATCATCTTGCTGCTCGCAGTTGCGCGCCGGGCGCGAATAGTTCCCTTCGTCATTCCAATTCAATCGGACTACGCCGCATTGTGGAGCGGGCGTCCACCAACGGCGCCTCCAGAACGACGCACCATGATGGACTTCGCGCGCTATAGGGTTGGGAAAAATTTGATGAAGCTCGCGAGCGCTCTGCATCGCGCCGGTCGCCGGTGCGGCGGCGCACCATTGTCAGCTTGGGAGGACCGGGAGGCGTTCAACCGAATTAGAGCGCAGGACATTTATCTTTAAAAGCGGCTTTTCGCCGATGCGCCGACGCTGATGCCTCGAACGGTAGGGGCTAGGAGGAGGGTAGTTTCGCGCACTGGCGCCGCGACGGCCCCGGCCTCCTAGGGTATCCTAATGCCGGTCGGCGTTCGCCACAGAGCGATTGGCACATCCCGACCGCTCGCCAGCGGACGTCACGTCCGTTGTTGTAGGTTAAGCCATAAGTAGCCGCACGGCAGGGAGCAGTATATCGTCTCTCTCGGAACCATTGTTTATGCTGCGGCGAGGACTAAGTGCCACGATCGCTCAATGAGTATTCGCGGCGGGACTGGATGCGGATCCGGCCTGTCCTCGAGCGATATAAGATGGCCCGCTATTCGGCCCGGGTGGCATGGCACGTTCGAAGGCGGGCGTCAGTCGGAGATCCGGCGGCGGTGACGCGTAGCATCAAGGATCGGCGTGTCCTAATTTCGATTGCATTCGACGATCCGCAGCTGGTGCGTTGGCAAACGGATCTCGTTCGGCTTCACGTACGCGACTGTGTCCACCTAATCATAGACAATTCGAGTGACGATCAAGCCGCGAGGCGGATCGAGGCCGAGGCGCGCGCACGCGATCTTTTCTACCTGCGGCTTGCCGCCAACCCATGGAAAGATTTGGAATCCGGCCGGGCGCACGGCCTTGCGATGAGTTGGACCTGGCGGCACATCATAAAGCCAGGCGCACCACGGGCGTTCGGTTTCGTCGACCACGACCTGTTCCCGACCGAGGATACCGACCCGTTTGCGCCGTTGCAGACCGTGCCGGTTTGCGGGCGCCTCGTTGGAGGCGCCGGTCGGCGCTGGAGCCTTTGGGCTGGGTTCTGCTTCTTTCGCTTCGACGCGGTGGCCCGATCGAGACTTGACTTCCGGCTTGATTGGTACGCCGGCCTCGATACCGGCGGATGCAATTGGCAGCGTCTCTACCGGCACATCGATCGCGGCAAGATACCGGCGGTGACGGTGCGGCGAGAAGCGGCGTTGCCGGGGCGACCGATCGAGGACTGCTATTTTGAATGGGTTGGATCATGGCTGCATGAGAAGCGTTTTAACCAGCCGTTCGAATTCCGGCCGCAAAAGCGCGAGGTATTGGCATGTCGGCTCGCGACGCTGTCGGCTGGTACTAACCCGGTTCATTGTCAGCCTGATGTCGCCTAGTGGCACGAAACAGACGTGCTGCGATGTCCGGCGTGAGTCCGCTATTGGAGGCAAAGCGGACTACATTGCTCCTAGAAGCGGTTTCCGAACGAGGCTGGGGTCCTTCACGCCGCCGACTTTGTATCCGGCGGGATTGAGCGGATCGCAGGGAATTGATCTGCTGTCACCGTTTCCTGTGCAAGCAACAGGCGGGCGCCCTCGTCAAGGTCGGCACGGCGAGTCCGCAGAACTTTGGTTGCCTCATCCAAGGCTTTCGCGACGATATCACGCACCGCGGTATCGATTTCTCGCTCAGTCGCCTCAGACGCCTCAATGCGGCTCGCCGTAGTCCCGGTAAGAAATGGCTGCGGCGCTGACGCATAGGTGCGGGGCCCTATCGTTTCGCTCATGCCATAGCGCGTCACCATTTCAGTCGCGATCTCGGTGGCCCGCTGAAGATCGTCAGAGGCGCCAGTGGATACCTCGCCGTCGAAGATCAGCGCTTCAGCGGCTCGGCCGCCCATGAGCACGCTTATGCGGTTTTCGAGATCGTGCCGCGGAAGTACAAAGCGATCCTCGGTGGGTCGCTGCATAGTGTAGCCCAGCGCCCCAACGCCGCGCGGAATGATCGACACCTTGTGGACTGGATCGACGCCTGGGAGGGTCGCCGCCACCAGCGCATGACCCATCTCGTGATAGGCGACGCGACGTCGTTCCTCCGGGCTAAGCACCCGGCTCTTCTTCTCAAGGCCGGCGATGATGCGTTCGATCGCCGCCGTGAAATCGTCGAGCGTGACAGCGTTACCATTGCGCCGAGTCGCCACGATAGCGGCCTCGTTAACCAGATTGGCGAGGTCCGCGCCGGTGAAGCCCGGCGTCAGCCCGGCTATTTGGTCAAGATCGACGTTCGGAGCAAGCCGCACCTTGGCGGCATGTACTTTCAGGATTTCGCGACGTCCGCTGCGATCGGGGCGGTCGACCAGGATCTGGCGATCGAACCGTCCAGGTCGAAGCAGAGCGGGATCGAGCACCTCTGGGCGATTGGTCGCGGCAAGTAGGATCACGCCGGTGGTCGGATCGAAGCCGTCGAGCTCGGCAAGCAGCTGGTTGAGTGTCTGTTCCTTCTCATCATAGCCGCCGAGCGCTCCGGGCATGCGGCTGCGCCCTAACGCATCCAGTTCGTCGATGAAAATGATACAAGGCGCCGTACGTCGGGCCTGTTCGAACAGGTCGCGGACCCGCGCCGCGCCCACTCCCACAAACATCTCGACGAATTCGGAGCCTGATATGGAGAAGAAGGGCACTCCGGCTTCGCCAGCGACCGCGCGCGCCAAGAGCGTCTTTCCCGTACCCGGCGGCCCGATCAGCAGCACCCCTTTGGGTATACGCGCGCCAAGGCGTCCGAAGGATTTCGGCTCGCGCAAGAATGCAACGACCTCCTGCAGCTCGTATTTCGCTTCATCGACACCAGCGACATCCTTAAACGTCACTTTGGTGTCGGTTTCGACATAGACCTTGGCGCGCGATTTACCGATGGCCATCAAGCCGCCGAAACCCTGGCGTTCGGCCATGCGGCGGATGCCGTAGGTCCAGATCAAATAGAAAATAAAGATCGGCACCGCCCATGACAGAATCGTCGAAAAAAGGTTGTTCGACGGCGCGCCCGTGACTTTGACGCCGTGCGCACTTAGCTTGCTCGCAAGTTCAAGATCGACACGGGTCGTGCTGAAAAGCTTTCGTCCATCGGGAAACGGCTCCTTGAGCGTGCCTTGTATAGTGTCCGATCCCACGAGGATCTCGGAGATTTTGTTCTCATCGAGTAATTGCTCAAATTGGCTATAGGGAATGGTCTCGACCTGCGTGTATTGGATCCACAGGTACTGGATCAACATCACGCCGAGAAAGGCCGCAAAAATATACCAGATGGCAAACTGATGCTTTCGCTCCTCAGGCTCCCTCGGAGGGCGGCTCTTCGCTGTTGAGCTGTCCTTTTTGCCGCTGTTATCAAGGCCGAAAAGCCGGCGCCAAGAAGTTGCGCGTTCGGAATCGCTTGACGGCTTATCGAGCATGCCGCTCTACCTGTCCAACGCTGCTGTTCGATTATCCGAAAGGTCAGCCAATTGTTCAAGGCGCCCTGCACCGATCAAGCGTCGGTCTCAATCTCGGCCAGGATTGGCATTAAAGAACGCGCAATCGGCGCGCCGTTCCAGCGCGGCGGGTAGTTGTGCACCCGGCTGTCGCGCATATCCATTCCGGCGACGATGCCGTAGCGCAGCGGCCCGCTGCTCTGGATGACCCTCCCGCACATGCCCTGTCATGTGGGGATTGCAGCTGTGCGGACAACCGGCATCAGCGTCTGCCGCATTTGCAGCCGTGTTCGTCGCGTGCTTCCTGGTGGTGCCCATGATTCGCTAAGCTCCGCCTGGCCATGATCGCGCCCTACCTGACTGCACTCAATACTGAACAGCGACGTGCTGTCGAATACGGCGTCGAGAACCTATCGCCGCTGCTCGTTGTCGCCGGTGCGGGCTGCGGAAAGACCAATACGCTGGCCCACCTCGTGGCGCATCTCATTGTGCAAGGCGCCGATCCCCGCCGCATCATGTTGCTGACGTTTTCACGGCGAGCCGCCGGAGAAATGGGCCGGCGGGTCGAACGCATTGCGACTCAGGTTCTGCCGGATCAGGGCCGCCTGATCGCAGACGCCTTGACGTGGTCTGGGACCTTCCATGCCGTCGGCGCACGGCTTCTGCGCGAGTATGCCGAGCAAATCGCGCTCGATCGCGCGTTCACGATCCATGACCGCGAGGATTCCGCTGACCTTATGAACTTGGTGCGGCATGATCTCGGATTTTCAAAAACGGAGGAACGGTTTCCGGCCAAGAACACTTGCCTTGCCATTTATTCTCGCGCGGTCAATTCAGAGGCGCCGTTGGAAGACGTCCTCGGTTCAAATTACCCATGGTGCGCCAGTTGGGAAAATGAACTGAAAGTGTTGTTTGGCGCCTATGTAGAAGCCAAGCAGCGGCAGAACGTGCTCGATTACGATGACCTGCTGCTCTATTGGGCGCAGATGATGCAGGTGGAGGAAATCGCGCGCGATGTCTCCTCGCGTTTTGATCATGTTTTGGTCGATGAGTATCAGGACACCAACCGCCTACAGGCTTCCATCCTCCTCGCCCTAAAGCCCGACGGCAAAGGACTGACCGTTGTGGGTGATGACGCGCAATCCATTTATTCGTTCCGGGCCGCTACTGTGCGCAACATTCTTGACTTTCCGGAGCACTTTACGCCGCCGGCTCATATCATCACGCTCGATCGCAATTACCGGTCAACGCAGCCGATTCTCGCCGCCGCCAACGCGGTGATCAATCTTGCAGGGGAACGCCACAAAAAGAATTTACGTTCGGAGCGCGCTTCAGCCGAACGACCGCAGCTCGTCTCGGTGCGCGATGAAGCCGACCAGGCGCGCTACGTCGCTGAGCGCATCTTGGAGCATCGCGAGGCCGCGATCCTGCTTAAACAGCAGGCGGTGCTGTTTCGAGCTTCGCATCACAGCGGCCCGCTCGAGATTGAACTGACCCGGCGCAATATTCCCTTTGTCAAATTCGGCGGCCTAAGGTTCCTCGAAGCCGCGCACATTAAGGACGTCCTGGCCTTCCTACGCTGGACGGAGAATTTGCGCGATCGGGTTTCTGGTTTTCGGGTCATCCAGCTTCTGCCCGGTGCCGGCCCGGCCACGGCGGCACGGCTTCTCGATCATTTGGCTGCGGCGCACACGCCCGTGGAGGCGCTGGCGGAATTTCGGCCGCCGGCTGCCTGCGCGGACGATTGGCCCGCCTTTGTGGAGGCGCTGAAGCTGGTCCGGAGCAATGCCGTTGGATGGCCGGCAGAATTGGATGTGGTTTGCCGTTGGTACGCACCGCATCTGGAGCGCCGGTTCGAAGACGCCAAAATCCGCGAAGCCGATCTCCAGCAATTAGCGCAGATCGCTTCGACTTATCCGAATCGGCAGCGATTCCTGACGGATCTGACGCTCGATCCACCATCGGCGACCAGCGAAGAAGCCGGCGTACCACTCCTCGACGAGGACTACGTGATTCTCTCGACCATCCAC
>Ga0187780_10000980_pt1 | contig 21342 bp, 16 predicted proteins | sample 1015_Q2_SP10_20__FD_132429 | JGI IMG/M metagenome (GOLD analysis project Ga0187780, IMG submission 132429) | Tropical peat soil microbial communities from peatlands in Department of Meta, Colombia - 1015_Q2_SP10_20_MG | ecosystem: Environmental > Terrestrial > Soil > Wetlands > Peat | place... | reverse complement strand
TCTGCGGACGCATCGCGAAGACCTCCTCCATCAACCCTATGGTCGCAAGGTTGTCCTCGACGTAGAGCACGGTGCGTGCGCAGGCCAGCACGGGTGCGGCCGGCTTCGCCTTGCGCCGGACCCGCGCCTTGGGCACCAGGACGCTCGAGCGATTAAGCCGGATCCAGAAGGTGCTCCCCGATCCCGGCTCGCTGTCGACCCCGATGCTGCCGTCCATGGCCTCCACGAGCTTGCGGGTCAGCGCCAGCCCCAGTCCGGTGCCGGGGACCGCCGTGCGCTCGGCACCGAGCCGCTCGAACGGCTGGAACAGGCGTGCCTTCTCCTCGGGACCGAACCCGGGTCCGGTGTCGCGCACGCCGATGCGAATGAAGTCGCCGGGCTCGTTACTCGATCCGCTGTGCGAGTCAGGTGCCCCGATCTCGCGCGCCGCGTCGACGACGATGTGCGCGCCGTCACCCGAGTATTTCACCGCGTTCGAGAGAAGGTTGAGCAGCACCTGGACGAGCCGCTGACGGTCCGCGAGCACGTACTCGTTGGCGCAGTCGCCGAGCGTCCGCGCGATCGAGATGTGATGCGTGAGCGCGGACGGAGCCACGAGCCGCACGCACTCCTCGACCGTTGCCTCGAGGGAAACGGGTTCGAGCGAGAACGTCTCGCGACCGGACTCGATGCGCGCGATGTCGAGGACGTCGTTCACGAGACTGAGCAGATGTCCGCTCGCCTCCTGGATGGCGGCGATGGACTCGTTCTGGTCTTCTCGCGGCTCGCGCATCTCGAGAAGATCGCTGTAGCCGAGGATCGCGGTCAACGGCGTGCGCAGCTCGTGGCTCATGCGGGAGAGGTAGTCGCTCTTCGCCTGGGATGCCTGCTCCGCGACGTCGCGGGCGCGGCGGATCTCGGCGGCCGCCGCCCGTTCAGCGGTGACATCGCGGGCGATCTCGATGATGACGTCGGGCAGGCCGGCATGGTCGCTCTGCAGGGCCCATCTGGCCATGACGTCGATACGCCGGCCGTCCCGGGTCGTCCGGGTGATCTCGCCCTCCCAGCGACCTGAGGCGCGGAGCACCGCAAGGATGGCATCCATGCTCTCGGGCAGCTCCGAGGTGAGCAGCTCACCCTGGTCGCAGCCGATCGCCTCCTCTCCGCTCCATCCGTAGAGCTCCTGCGCACCGCGGTTCCAGAACGTGATGAGCTGGGTGCGCACGCTCCAGGACGTGACCGCGTCGTAAGCGAGGTCGAGCAGCTGCGCGCTGCGGCGCATGCGCTCCACGAGCAACACACGATCGAGCGCGGGGGCGAGCGACGTCCCGTACTGCATCAGGCGCAACGCTTCGTCATCGCCGAGAAGCGGTGTGAGCGCGCCCGAGGTCACGGCCATGACACCCCGGCTGTACTGCGCCTCGAGGTCGACCCGGATGACGCCTGGTGGTGCCGTCTCGTTCGCCGCGCGGCGGCCACGCCCGGCCTTCGTCCTGGCGGCGATCATCCGTCCTGCTGCGGGGTCCAGACCGTGCACGGCAAGGACCTCGCCGTCGTCCGTGGCGATCACGGCGCCATCCGCGCCCACCAATCGCGCGGCCCATTCCACGGCCCGGTCGGCGAGCTGCTGGCGGTCCGACGAGTACAGCAGGAGGTCGGTGAACGCCTCGCGGAAGCTCCCCTCCTCCTGCTGGCGCCAGAACGCGCGCAGCCACCGCGGTGGCTCGAACCCGACATAGAAGAGCGGGAGCACCACGACGGCGGGAACCACGATGACCGCCACCGGCCGGCTGCCACCGGAGAGGAGGTCGGCGGCGACAGCGACGACGAGCGCGGCCATCACCGCGCCGTAGGCGAGCGAGATGGACCGCAGCCGGGCCTGCTGCACCGGGGGCATGCCGCTGGAGATCCGCCACATCCACAGAGTCGGCTCTCCGACGCACCCGAGCCACACCAACCCGGCGAGCGCCACGAGCAGGCGCTGCTGGCCGGTGCCCGCACCGGCAAGTGCCACCCCCGCAACTCCGACCAGCAGCAGAGCGGCGAGCAGCACGAGCGAGGTGATCATCCCGCCGCCCGCGGGCGAACCGGTCAGGGCGACACGGAACGCCAAAAGCGCCCAGCCGGAGCCAAGGAGGAGCAGGACGGTCACGTCGCCGTCCCAGATCCCGCGGCTGCCGCTGAGCATCCCGGCGGCAGCGGCGGTCCCCGACGCGCAGAGGAGCGTGATCGACAGTGCCAGCAGCGCGCGCGTTCGATCGCGGGAGCGCCACCACCCCTCGATGGTCAGCGCGCCGACGAGAACACAGGCGCCCCCCACAGCCCAAGACAGTGCCAGGGTCGCGGAGCTCAAGGCACCGTGCAGTATCCGGCAGAATCCGCAAAATCCCCTGCCTTCACCGCATCGTCAAGACGGGAGCGCGTTACGGCCTCGGATCCGGCGAAGAGCCAGGGAAGCGCCTGCGCAGGTTCACCGGCCCATGGCTGGACGAGCGCAGCCCCGCGGGCCCAGGCATCTCGGCAGGACGAGCGCCTTCTAGCGGCCGAGAGCCTCGATGACCGCGTCCGCCACCTGCGAGGTCCCCACCGCCGTGGGATCGTCGCGCTGCGGCTTCATGTCGTACGTCACGCTCCGCCCCTCCGCGATCACGGCGGCGACGGCGCGCTCGAGCCGGTCGCCGGCGTCTCCCTCACCGATGTGGCGGAGCATGAGCACGCCACTGAGCATCATCGCCATGGGGTTCGCCTTGTTCTGTCCGGCGTACTTCGGGGCGCTCCCGTGCGTGGCCTCGAACACCGCGACCTCGTCACCGGTGTTGGCACCCGGCGCGAGCCCGAGGCCGCCGGTCAGCCCCGCGCAGAGGTCGCTGAGGATGTCGCCGTAGAGGTTCGGCATCACCATGACGTCGTAGAGCTCCGGCTTCTGCACGAGCTGCATCGCCATGTTGTCGACGATGCGATCCTCGAACTCGATCTGCGGGAACTCGCTGCTCACCTCCTGGGCAACGCGCAGCCACAGCCCGTCGGTGTGCTTCATGATGTTGGCCTTGTGCACGGCGGTCACCTTGTGGCGGCCGTTGTCGATGGCCCAGCGGAACGCGAACCGGAACACGCGTCGCGTCCCGAAGATCGAGATGGGCTTGATGCTGACGCCGGAATCCGTGCGAATCGCTCGCCCCCCGAGGCGCTCGATGTCCTCGATGAGCTCGAGGGTCTCCGGCGTTCCCTCGGCGAACTCGATGCCCGCGTAGAGATCCTCGGTGTTCTCGCGCACAATGACGAGGTCGACGTCCTCGTACCGGCTGCGCACTCCGGGGTACCACTTGCACGGGCGCACGAGCGCGTAGAGGTCGAGCTCGCGCCGCAGCGCCACGTTGACCGACCTGATCCCCTTGCCGATCGGCGTGGTGAGCGGGCCTTTGATCGCCACCTTGTTGCGGCGGATCGATTCCAGCACGTGTGCCGGCAGCGGATCGCCGTACTGCTCCATCACGCCGAGGCCCGCGTCGTGGACCTCCCAGTCGATCTCGACACCGGTGGCGTCGATGACCCGCCGTGCCGCGTCGCTGACCTCGGTGCCGACCCCGTCGCCGGGGATCAGGGTGATCGTGTGTCGCGCCATGCTCGTGCCGTCCTCCAGGTTCTGTCGGCTCGGAGTCTGACGAACCCTCCTGCCGTCATGCATTGCGATTGCATGGGACGCGACCACGACGGTCTGACACACTGCGCACGATGTGGACCCGGGGGCTCGCCGGCTGGTATGCCGTCAACGGGCGCCATACCCTGCCGTGGCGAGCGACCGAGGATCCATGGGCGATCCTGGTCAGCGAGGTGATGCTCCAGCAGACCCAGGTCACCAGGGTCGCCGGCAGATGGGAGGCGTTCCTCGCACGGTGGCCCTCGCCGCATGCCTGCGCTGGAGCACCTCTGGATGACGTCCTGCGCGAGTGGCAGGGGCTCGGCTACCCGCGCCGCGCCCGGGCGCTCCACGAGACGGCGGCGATCGTCGCGGCCACCGGCTGGCCCGAGACCGAGGAGGCGCTGCGGACCCTCCCAGGCATCGGCGCGTACACGGCGCGGGCGCTCCGCGTGCTCGCGTTCGGCGCGGACGATCCTGCGCCTCAGGACGTCAACATCGCCAGGGTCACCGCCCGCGCGGCCCTCGGCAGGGAACCGCGCGAGACCAGGCCCGCCTCCATCGCCGAGAGCCTGTCGGAGGGACGCCCGCGAGGGATGAGCGGCCGCGCCTTCACATACGCGCTGTTCGATGCCGGCGCCCTGCACTGCAGGGCAATCCCGCGCTGCGTGGGATGTCCGCTCACGACCGGGTGCGCGTCGCGGACGCGTGTATCGCAGGCGAGCCCGGCGCGGCAGCGCCGGCCCCAACGCTACAAGGGCAGCGTCCGCGAGCTGCGTGGCGCCCTCCTCAAGGCGATGCTCGCGGATCCTCCCCCCGCTTCCTTCGAGGAGCTGTGCGAACGCGCCGGCCCGGCAGCCGGCAACCGGCACCGGGCCGACGTCGAGGCGGCATTCGACGCCCTCGTTCGCGAGGGCCTCGTGGCCACAGGGTCCCGCATCGGTAGCATCACCTGAAATGGCGACCTCTTCGACGTATCTCGACGGCGTCAGGCGCGACCTCTGGGCGCGCGAGGTGTTCACCTTCATCCCTGATCGCGATCTTCCCGAGCCGGCGGACCACGTCACGCCGGGGCCGGGGCCACGGGTCGCCTTCGCCGGGTTTCCGTCGGACTACAGCCTGGCGTTCCTTCTCCGCCTGCTCGAGTGCGAGGTGCACCCCGTCGCGATCATCACGTCACCGGGCGCGCATCCCGCCATCCTCGGCGACAACGCCCTGAGCCGGATTGCCGGCCACCTCGGCATCCCGCTCATCCGCGCCTGGCGGATCAACGACGAGCACTCGCGATTCGCGCTCGACGAGCTGGGTCTCGACGCCGTGGTGATGGCGAGCTTCGACCAGATCGTCGGGCCGCACGCCCTCGGTCTCGCCCGCCACGGCTGGATGAACGTGCATCCGAGCCTGCTGCCCGCGTACCGGGGCCCGGAGCCCGTGTACTGGGCGATCGCGGACGGCGCGGCGGAAACGGGCATCTCGCTCCACCGCGCGGTCCCGAAGGTCGACGCCGGCCCGATCCTCGCCCAGGCCCGGGTGCCGATCCTGCCCACGGACACGGCCGGCACGCTCACCAGACGCCTCGTCGAGGCGGGTGTCGAGCTGCTGCCCGGCGCTCTGGATGCGCTGCTCTCCGACTTGCCCGGCACGCCTGTCGACATGTCGGTGTCCACATATCGAAGCGCCGTCGGGCATCGCTCGCTCGAGGAGGCAGTCTCGGCTCAGGAAGCGGAGCGCATGGTTCGCGCGGGCACGCCGAACATGCTTCCCTGGGTCGACATGGACGGCCGGGCCGTCTACGTGAAGGCGGCTCATGTCGCGGACGCCGGACCGCACGACGGGATCCCACTCCTCCACTTCCCGTCGGGCGACCTGGAGCTCGTCGAGACCATGGACACCTGCGGGTGCCATCACGACACCAACGACTGCCAGCACCGGCGGGCGAGGGCGACGACGAGCCGGTGACCGGCCGTGACACCATCGCCTCGTGGAGACGCGCCCATGAGTGAGCCGAGGATCATCACGCAGCTGCCCTGGCAGGTCACGCTCGAAGAGTTCACGCGGGCGGCGTCGGACGTTGCCGTGGGGGGCGCGTGCTGCGTGTTCGTGGTGGACCCCTCGATCCCGCCGAGGGCTCGAGGCGGCTATGCGTCGCTCGTGATGGCGTACTCACGAGCCGACGAACCCGTCTGCGTGCTCGAGGACGGCGCCGCGCTGGTCCTCGTGCGCGAGGGCGGAGCCGCCTCCGCGGACGCGCTCGCCCAACGGGTGATGGGGCTGATGCGCAAGCTCGCGCTCGATGTCACCCTCACGGCGGGCGTGGCGCCGCTCGGTCCCGATCCCGGCCAGTCGCTCGCGGCGGCCCGCGCCGCGGCGGATTCGGTTCCCGCTGGGCAGATCGGCACCGCCGGCTGAGGCCGCATCGTCAGGTTCGCCGGTCGAGGGCCGCGGCGATCCGGCGCGGCAGCGGGTCCCGGCGCAGCTGCTCGAGGGTGCGCGGCAGGGGGATCGACCAGTTCGGCCGGTCCACCACCCCGGGAAGGTTCGGGCGCCGCAGCGCCAGCGCGGCGTCCTCGAGGGTCGCGACCACGAGCCGGCTCGGCGCGTCGGCGAGCGCCGCGTATGCGCGCTCGACCACCAGCGACGGTGAGGCGTGCTCGTCGACCCCTGCCAGGCGGCGGAGCCGGCGGCGAACGCCGAGCTCGGCGATACGGTTGACCGGCCGGCCCCCGGCCTCCATCTCGCGAAGGTCCTCACCCGTCCAGAGCCCGGCCGCGGTCGGGAGGTCGTGCGTGCTGAGCGCGGCGAGCGCTCGCACCGGGAAGCGCCTCGGCTGCTCGTGCTCGAACCACGCCAGCCGGTAGGAGAGGACACCCCGCCGGCGCAGCTCGGGGCGAACCCCCTCCTCCACCGTGCCCAGGTCCTCACCGACCACGCCGCACCCGGCTCGCTCGCTCTCGATGGCAAGGATGTCGAGCAGCTCGCCGGCGGGATAGCGGACGTACGCGCCCGCCGAGGGATCCCTGGCCGCGAGCGGCACCCACCAGAGCCGGAACATCCCCATCACGTGGTCGATGCGGATGCCGGCACCCGAGGCCATCATCCGGCGCAGCGTCGCCACGATCGGCGCATACCCCGAGGCTCGCAGCGCGGCCGGATCGAACGGAGGGACCCCCCAGTCCTGTCCGGCCGTGTTGAACTCGTCGGGCGGCGCGCCGATTCGCGCGCGCGAGGCCACCAGGTCCTGCCACATCCATGCATCGGCGCCGTCAGGGGCAAAGCCGACCGCGAGATCGTGGACGAGCGGTCGTTCGCGGCCGGCGCGGGCGAGCTGCGAGTCGATGTGCCACTGCAACCACCGGTGGAAGTCAACCCTGCGGTGTTCCTCGATCGCGATCCGGCGCACCGCCCCTCCGTCCGGATGGCGATACTCGGCAGGCCACGTGTCCCAGGAGCCGCGATACCGCTCGGCGAGGACGCAGTGGCAGGCGAAGCGTTCGAGCGGCGCGCCCTCGCGCTCGAGGTAGGCGTCGAACCCCGGATCGCCGGAGAAGCGAGCCCAGAGTGATTCGAGCGCTCGCATCTTCAGCGGCAGGACCCGGTCGCGATCGACGATCGGGCCGCCCCGGAGGGCATCCGCCTGACGGCGAGCCTCCCGCACGTCGGGGTCGTGGCCCGCACCGGGGATGGCGTCGACGCTGAGGTACAGCGGATTGCGAAACAGCCGGCTCGAGGGGAAGTACGGGCTCGGCTCCTGGGGCAGGCCGGGGCGCACGGCATGCAGCGGGTTGAGCAGCAGGACATTCGCCCCGAGGCCACGCGACCACGAGCCGAGGGCGGCAAGGTCGGAGAGATCGCCGATCCCCCAACCGGACCTGGAGCGCACCGAGTAGAGCTGCACGGCCCATCCCCACCCCCGAAGCGAATCCGGCAGGGCGCACCTCGCCGGTGCGGTGATCAACCGCCGGTGGCCTCCGTCGCGCATGACCAGACGGTGGTATCCGGGCGGGGTCTCGGAGGCGAGCGTCGCGCCTCCCCGGAGCTCACGGCCGTTCTCCAGCTCGACGCTCCTGACCCCCGCGGGGAGCCGGTCGCCGGGGCGCGCGAAGACCGGGGCAGCAGCTCCGGGGTCCACATCCAGCAGCGCTGCCTCGACGGCGCGGGCGTCAGCGTCGGCGACCCTGCGGCGGGCCCCCGTCGCATCCACGTACTCTCTCTGGACGCCCCACGGCCGGAGGTCGCGACGCCGCGTCCCGCCGCTCACCCGTGGAGCCCACTCACCACGAATCGATTGCAGCGATGACCGTTCCAGATCTGCCGCCCGTCACCCGCGCCCCGAGTCATCGTGCCGCGTGGCCTGGAACCGACGCCCCGCTCGGGGCCACCTGGGACGGCTCCGGGACGAACTTCGCGATCTTCTCGGAGAACGCCGAGGGCGTCGACCTCGTGCTCTTCGACGAGCGCGGCGCGGAGGCCGCCACGCATCCCCTCGTCGAACGCACCGACCTCGTCTGGCACGGGTACATCGCCAACGTCGGGCCGGGGCAGCGTTACGGGTTCCGGGTTCACGGGCGTTATGCGCCCCACGAGGGGCTGCGGCACAACCCTGCCAAGCTCCTTCTCGACCCATATGCCCGCGCCATCTCCGGCCGGTTCCGCCAGGGGCGCTCGCTCTACGGCTACCGCATCGGCAGCGACGATCTCCGCATCAGCGGCATCGATTCGGCCCCAGCCATGCCCCGGTGCGTGGTCATCGATCACTCGTTTCCCTGGGGCGACGATCGCAGACCCAATACCGCGTGGGCGGACACGATCATCTACGAGCTGCACGTCAAGGGCTTCACCAAACGCCACCCGGACATCCCTGACGGGCTCCGCGGGACGTACGCGGGACTTGCGCACCCGGCCGCCATCGAGCATCTGCAGCGCCTCGGTGTCACCGCTGTGGAGCTCATGCCGGTGCATCACTTCTTCGATGCCGCTCATCTGGTCGAGCACGGCCTCGTCAACTACTGGGGCTACGACTCGATCGGCTACTTCGCGCCCGAGGGGCGGTACTCGTCGTCCGGCACCAACGGCGAGCAGGTTCGCGAGTTCAAGGCGATGGTCCGCGCGCTGCATGCTGCCGGTCTCGAGGTGATCCTCGACGTCGTCTACAACCACACCGGCGAAGGTGATCACCTGGGCCCGACGCTCAGCTTTCGCGGCATCGACAACGCCGCGTACTACCGGCTCAATGACGAGGATCCCCGCTTCTATTTCGATGTGACCGGCACCGGGAACAGCCTCAACGTCCGCAACCCGCACACGCTGCAGCTCATCATGGACAGCCTCCGCTACTGGGTGCAGGACATGCACGTGGACGGGTTCCGTTTCGACCTCGCCTCCGCGCTCGCGCGCCAGTTCTACGACGTCGATCGGCTCTCCGCATTCTTCGACATCATCCACCAGGATCCGGTGCTCTCGCGGGTGAAGCTGGTCGCCGAACCGTGGGATGTCGGGGCGGGCGGATACCAGGTCGGCAACTTCCCGGTGCGTTGGGCGGAGTGGAACGGGGCGTTCCGGGACACGGTGCGCGACTTCTGGCGCGGCGCCACCGGGATCCGTGACCTCGCCTACCGTCTCACCGGGTCGAGCGACCTCTACCAGGGCGACGGCCGTCAGCCCTCCGCGAGCGTGAACTTCGTCACGGCGCACGACGGGTTCACGCTCAGCGACCTCGTCTCGTACAACGTCAAGCACAACGAGGCGAACGGTGAGCACAACCGCGACGGCAGCGACGACAACCGTGCCTGGAACTGCGGCGTCGAGGGGGATACCGACGACCCCGAGGTGCTCGAGCTCCGGCGCCGGCAGCGGCGCAACCTCATCGCGACCGTCCTCCTTTCCCAGGGCTGTCCCATGCTCCTCGGCGGGGACGAGATGGGACGCACCCAGCGCGGGAACAACAACGCGTACTGCCAGGACAACGAGGTCTCGTGGGTCGACTGGGAGCACATCGACACCGCGATGCTCACCTTCGTCGAGCGCATCGTCGCGCTCCGCCGCAGCGACTCGGTGCTCCGCCGCCGCCACTTCTTCTCCGGACAGGCGGTGCACGGATCGGGGCGCAAGGACATCGCGTGGTTCCTGCCCTCCGGCCAGGAGGTGAGCGATGCGGAATGGTTCGACGACAGCCAGCGCTCGCTCGGCATGATCCTCAACGGCGACGAGATCCCCGATCGCGACCCGCGCGGAAGGCGGATCCGCGGCAGCACGCTGATGGTGCTGCTGCATGCCGGCGATCAAGAGGTCGGCTGGGTCATCCCGAGTGGCTGGGGCAATCAGTGGTCGGTGTTCGCCGACACCTCCGACCTGGAGACGGTGCCCTCGACCCGCCACCATCATCCTGGCGAGTCGGTCACGGTCAACCCCCGCTCGCTGGTCGCGCTCCTGCGGATCTGATCCTCAGCTCGGGACCCGCCGCCATTCCGCGAAGTCAGCCTGGGTCGCACGCTCCATGACCTTCGAAGCCTGCTTCAGCCACTCCGGGTCACGATGGGCGAGGTCGGCACGGACGGCGGCGATCCGCCGTGCCCCGGAACCGAGATGGACGTTGGCCGTCTCCGCTCCCATCGACCTGAGCAGCTGAGTCTGATCGCGCGCCGTCGACGCGACCGTGAACTCGATGCGGCTGCAGTCCGGGGCCAGGCGCCGGAGCACCCAGTCGTCCCGGACCTCCAGAAAGGGATCCGCGCAGCGGACCGCGCGCCGGGTGATCTCCGCGTAGTGGATCCTCGGCGTCGTTCCCGGCGCCGACGCCCAGGCCGCGCCCGACGCCACGACGGCCTTTGCCTCGCGGGCGATCCGGCCACCCGAACGCTCGGCGATCGCCACGATCCGCGGATGCCCGAGGCTGCCGAGCCCGGCCCGCCGGCTGACGAACCGAGGGGCGCCGGCACCGCGAACCGCTCCGCGGAGCAGCGCGGCGGCGGCAGCGGGGGGGCGTGACGCGACGGGAAGCGCGTCGATCCGCTTCCAGAACAGCACCGGGTCGCGGAGCTCGGATTCCGCCTCCGCGCGGAGGACCGGATGCTCCTCCGCGAGGACGAACGGCCGCCCACCCGACGCCACGCCCGCGCGGTAACCATCGAGGATCGCGGCACACGCGACACGCGGCGAGATCTGCAAGGCCCCGCTGTCGATGCAGAGACGGGCTGCCGTGGCGAGACGCACCAGGTCGTTCGTATAGGCCATCGGGAACGCCTCGTCAAAATCGTTGATCCCCCAGATGAGACGGCCCTCGAGGTCACGCCAGGTTCCGAAGTTCTCGGTGTGCAGGTCGCCGACGGCGAGCACCTGTGGGGCTGCTGCCAGGGCTGCGCAGCACACCACCCACTGCTGCGCCCAGCGGTAGTACGTGGCGCGCAGGAACGGGAACGGCGCGAGCGCCATCTGCTGGTGCTTGAAGTCCAGGTCGGCGCGGACGAGCCGGACCTGGCGGCCCACCCACTGCTCGTAGCTCCGCGTCGCCTCGGAGATCGACACAAGCGGCGGAGTTCGCGGCATGATCTCGCGATGTTCGTACAGCTGACGATCCTCGTGCTCGCCGGCCTGGCCGGACCCATGCTGGCCTTCGGCCGGCGCGGGCTGATCCCGGTGGTGATCGGCGAGCTCGTCGCCGGGTTCGTGCTCGGACACACCGGCTTCGGCGTCATCAATTCGGCGACGCAACCGCTGCCGGTGCTGAGCGGAATCGGGTTCGCCATGCTGATGTTCAGCGCGGGCACTCACGTCGACATCGCGTCGCCGGCGATCCGCAGCGGATTCGCGCGCGGCGTGCTCGCGCTCGTGGCCGTCGCCGTCACGGCGGTGCCGCTCGCCCTCCTCCTCGACCACGCGCTGAACATCGGGCACCTCTGGCTGATCGCGGTCATCGTCACCGGAAGCTCGGCGGCGATCGCGTTCCCGATCATCGAGGAGCGCCATCTCGCCGGCCCCAACATCGCCTTCCTCATCGCGTGGGTTGCGCTCGCCGACTCGGTGACGGTGGTGATCATGCCCCTGACCCTGGCCAAGTCGGCCAATCCGCTCCCGGCGCTCGCGGGTGACGCTGCGATCATCGCCGCGGGGGTTGTCACACTCGTCGCGGCGCGCAGGGTGCGGCACACGCGGATCGTCGGCGACATGCGCCAGGAGTCGCTGCAGCGCGGCTGGGCCTGGCAGATTCGCATCTCCTTGGTGCTGCTGCTCGGGCTGTCCGCGATCGCCGAGCGAACCGGTGCGAGCACGCTGGTCGCGGGCTTCCTCGCCGGGATGATCCTCGTGAGACTCCACGAATCCGACCGTCTCGCGCTGCAGTTCAGCGGCGTGGCCAACGGGTTCTTCGTGCCGCTGTTCTTCGTGCTGCTGGGCGCGGAGCTCAACCTCCGGGCGCTCTTCACCTCGCCATCACGGATCCTGCTCGCGATCGGACTCGCGGTCGCGGCGGTCATCACCCACGTGATCGCAGCCCGTATCGCCGGTCGTGAGCACTTCCTGGCGACGGGGCTCGCCGCCTCGGCGCAGCTGGGGATGCCGGCCGCGGCCGCGAGCCTCGGGTTGACCACCGGCCTGCTCGGACCGGCGGAAGCGGCCGCGCTCGTCGCCGGTGGGTGCCTGACGCTGATCCCGGCGACGATCGGGTCCCTCCTGCTCGCGCGTGGCGGCGTCACCAGCGGCACGGCTCAGCCCGCTCCAGGACCGGGTCAACCAGGACCCGCCGCGAGCCTCAGCTGATCCCTCGCCGCGGCGCCTCGTGGACACCGGTCGGTGTCATGCTCGGTGCGTGCCGTACCACGTGCCGGTCGAGGAGTTCGAGAGCATCGTTGCGCTCGCGCTGGACCGTGTCGATCCGCCGCTGCGCGCCCGGATGAACGACGACAACCTGATGATCGTCATCCAGCCCGAGGCGACCGACGAGGACCGCGCCGACGGGATCGACGAAAACGTCCTCGGCTTCTACCAGGGAAGCGGCGGATCCGTGTTCAGCGCGTACGAGTACCCGAAACGCATCGTGCTCCTGCAGCACAACCTCGAGCGATGGTGCAGAACCCGGCAGCAACTGGTCGACCAGGTGACCGACACCGTCCTGCACGAGGTGGCGCACTACTTCGGGATGAACCACCGCGACATCGGCCAGACGCGCCTGCGGCACTGAGGGACAAGCGTCCGCGCGCCCGCTACTTCGGCTTGCCGCCGAGCGCCCAGCGCTTCCCCTGCCTCCTCTTCGCGGACATGCTCAGCCGGATCTCCTCCTGGTAGCGCGAGTACTCCGCGTCGAATGCCTCGTAGCCGAAGTCCTCGCACATCGACCTCGCGTCGCGCGGGGTGAGCTCGCCTCTCGCGGCCTCGCGGGCCAGGCGCTTGGCGCGCGTCACCTCGAACTCCTGCGTGTCGGTCGCCAGCGCCGCCAGCACGGCGCTCAGCGGGCTCCTGCCCTGCTCGGCCCGGTTGCGCTCGACCACCTCCACCTCGGGCCCGAGGAGCGTCATGCGGTAGCCGATCCCCGCGTCGTCGATGTCGAGCTGGAGCTTCACGTCGTGCGCGCGAAGGAAGGTGACGTCGTCGAGAGCGTCCGGGAAGCGATCGCCGGCGAGCTCGACGAGCCGGGTCCACGGCCTGCTCGAGGACTCGTATCGCGTGATCGTCGCGATCCTCATAGGTTGTCCAGTATCCGCCTTCAGGGTTTGCGGGAGTGGCGCCGCCGGTGGAGGTGCGGCAAAGGTCGGAGCACGCGTCGTGGGGGGTGTGGTCTTCACCGTTCCGCAAGGCGCTCCCCGCTACGGTTGGCGCCTGTGGCACGCCCTTCCGCTCTTGATGCAGCCCGTCGCCGGCGCGACCTGGCTCTCGCGCGCGCTCGCACGGTGACCGTCACCGTCGCAATCGGTGCAACCGGATTCACGGTAGCCGGTGCGCTCATCGCAGCGGCGACACTTCCCGGCCACAGGGCACCGGCGAGCCCAGGGGGGCAACCTTCCTCGACCGGTGCTGACACCTCCGGAGCGGTGCAACCCGGCCTCACCGGCCCCGCCCAGGCTCCTCAGTACGGCTACGGGAGCGTGCCGGTGACGGTCTCCGGCGGGTCCTGACCGGCTTCCTCCCCGTGCTTGCCGCTGCCGCCGGCCCCACCCCGATGTGGTACGCGACGCGGGCGAGCGGTTACACCGCTCTGCTGCTGCTCAGCCTCACGGTGATGCTCGGAGTTCTGACCGCCGCGCGACGGAGCACGTACGAGTGGCCGCGGTTCGCCGTGCAGTCGCTCCACCGGAACCTGTCACTCATGGTCGTGGTGTTCCTGCTGATCCACATCGCGACGTCGATCATCGATCCGTTCGCGAAGCTCTCCCTGCTCGATTCGCTGGTGCCGTTCGTCGCCGCGTACCGCCCCCTTTGGCTCGGGCTCGGCGTGGTGAGTCTGGAGCTGCTGATCGCAGTGACCGCCACGAGCCTCCTGCGCCAACGCCTCGGGTGGCGGGCGTGGCGATCGGTGCACATGCTCGCGTACCTGAGCTGGCCCGTCGCCGTCGTTCACGGTATCGGGACGGGGACCGACACCAAGTCGGCATGGGGACTCCTGGTCGTCACTGCATGCGTGGCCGCCGTCGCCACAGCCGTCATCTGGCGGCTGGCAAACGGGTGGCCTCACCTCGCCGCGCTACGGGTCACCGGCATCGCCGCGAGCGTCGCCACCCCGCTGCTCCTCGTCGTATGGATGGCGAGCGGACCCTTGCAGCCAGGCTGGGCACGGGCGGCCGGAACGCCGGCCGATCTCCTCGGGACCGGCAGGCCGGCTGCCGCAGCCGCAGCTCCGCCTCTGTCAGCAGGTCTCGAGGATCACCTGACCGGTTCGTTGACCCAGACGGCGGCTGCGGTGACCGCCACGCTCGCCGACACCCGTGACGCCACGCTGCACGTGGTGGTCGTCGCCGGAGCGGACGGGTCCGGGAAGCTGACGCTGTCACGCTCGGGGACGACCATCTGCACCGCCGCCGCCACCATCAGCGCCGATTCGGCGACCGGCCGGTGCGGCTCGGTTCGAGTCGACGTCCAGCTCGCCGCAGGAAGCGACGGCTCCATCGAGGGCACGCTCATCACCCGTGCGGTGGCCGCATGAGAGCGGGGACGCTCGTCGCGAGGCTGGTACCCGAAGGAGCCGCGCCCGAGAATCTCGAGGATCACCTCGAGCGCTTCGGGCCGCGGCCGCGCCCGCGCTCCTCTGAGCTGCTCGCCGCGCTGGACGCGAGCGGCCTCCGCGGCCGTGGGGGCGCGGAGTTTCCCACCGCCACGAAGTGGCGTGCCGTTGTGGACCACGCGCAAGGCCGGGACACGGTGGTGGTGGCGAACGCCGCCGAGTGCGAGCCGGCGAGCTTCAAGGACCGCACCCTTGTCGGGGTGCGTCCCCATCTCGTCCTCGACGGGCTCGAGCACGCCGCGGAGACGGTGGGCGCGCGCCGCGCCGTTGTGTATATGTCGCGGTCACACGAGAAGCTCCGTCACGCGTTCCAGGCGGCCATCGTCGAGCGCCGGCAGCGCAGCGACTGCGAGGTGTTCATCGAAGTGCTGGCCGGTCCCGATCGATACGTCGCCGGCGAGGAAACCGCGATCGTCGCCCGCGTGTCGGGACGGCTGGCCAAGCCGCGCGTCGTGCCGCCGCGTCCATTTCACAGCGGTGTCGGCGGCCTTCCGACCCTTGTCCAGAACGTGGAGACGCTTGGACATGTCGCGCTCGTCGCACGCCACGGTCCTGACTGGTTCCGCTCGGTCGGCACGCGCCAGTCTCCCGGGACGGCGCTGCTGACGGTCACCGGCGGTGTCGCGCAGCCGGGCGTCGTCGAGGTGGCACACGACGCGACGTTCGAGAGCATCGTCGCGTGGGCGGGCGGCACGACCGGCGAGCCGGCCGCCATCCTCGTCGGCGGATATTTCGGACGGTGGATCGGGGCGGAGCGTGTCTGGCAGCGCGGCATCGATGCGGAATCCCTGCGATCGCTCGGTGTTGCCGTGGGCGCGGGTGTCGTCGCGGTGCTCCCCGCGGCGGCCTGCGGCGTCGCCGAGACCGACAGGGTGCTGAGCTTTCTCGCGGAGCAGTCAGCGGGCCAGTGCGGGCCATGCCACGTCGGTCTTCCGGCCATCGCCGACATGTTCCACCGCGTCGCGATCGGCCGCGCACGGCCCGCTGCGCTGGACATGCTGTCACGGTGGTGCTCTGACGTAGTGGGACGCGGTGCGTGCAGGCATCCGGACGGGGCTGTCCAGTTCCTGCAGAGCGCGCTGCAGACGTTCGCCGCGGATGTCCGTCATCACGCCCGCGCGGGTGGCTGCCGCTTCAGCGATCAACCCGCGATGCTCACCATTCCCTCAAACCACCGAGGGTGGTGGTGAAGCACCGGCTCCGCGTCGATCCGATCAGGTGCAACGCTCACGGCATGTGCGTCGAACTCCTTCCCGAGCGGATCAGGATGGACGACTGGGGCTATCCGATCATCGACTCGAGGCCACTGTCATTCGACCTGCTGGCGCACGCGCGGCGGGCCGTCGGTGAGTGCCCGCGCGCTGCGCTCCAGCTTGTCGTCGGGGACGATCCGGGATCTCGACAGCGCCCAGGAGACGCCGACTGAGGTTCCCCCTCCTTCGACGTCGTCGATGTCCCAGGTGCCGTGCGTCGCTCCAACAATGGCGTTGCCGATGGTGAGGCCGAGACCCGCTCCTCCACGCTCGTCCGCTGCGCGGTGAAATCGCTCGAAGATGCGAGAGCGCTGGTCGACAGGAATGCCTCTGCCGGTGTCTCGCACCACAAGTCGCCCGTGGCTGCGATCGCGCTCCACCGAGACGGTCACCCGTCCGCCCGAGGGCGTGTACCTGCACGCGTTGTCGACAAGCACCCCGATGAGCCGGTCGAGCCATTCGGCAGGGGCATCGATGAGCACAGGCGCCGCGGTGGCTTCCACTGGCGCGAGGCGCAGGCCCGCCTGATCGGCGATCGACGCGAACCGCTGCACCGCCACCTCCGCAGCGGTCACGAGGTCGACAGGTTCGATCGCGGGCGCAGGCGGCATCGAGTCGAATCGCGCAAGCCAGAGAAGGTCCTCGACGATCCTCCGCATGCGGACGCTCTCGGCCGCCACGCGGTTGAGCGTCTCGGTGGTGTCCCGAACGGAATGCTCACCCACCAGCGCCAGCGACGTCTCGGCTTCGATGACCGCAAGCGGGGTGCGCAACTCATGCGACGCGTCAGCCGTGAACTCGAGCTGGCGCTGCCGCGCACGCTCGATCGGGCCGGCGACGTTGCGTCCGACGACGTACGCCCCACCGAAGACGAGCGCCAGCAGCATGGGCGCGACGACAGCCTCGGTAACCATCAACGTCGCCATCGAATTGGACTCGTTCGCCAGGCTCACCGCGCCCACGAGCACGCCGGTGGAAATCCCGGTTCCCGCGATGAGCAGATCACTGCGGCCGATGCTGATCGCCGTCGGAGCCATCTGCCTGCGGGCGGTGAGCGGCAGGAACGGCGCCCCCGCGGACGACTGAACGACCCTACCCGAGGAATCGAGCTCCCAGACAACCAGAGGATCGTCGACATCCGGCTCTTCGAGGCTCGGGCCGCCGGGCGCATTGGCAAGCTGCGTCAAATCGGTGGTGAGGCGATGCGAAGCGGACGCCCGCAGGGACGTCGCGACAACGACGTCAACGGCGATGCACAGCAGGAGGATCAGCGCGGCAACCGTGACGGTGCTGATCACCGCTGTTCGTAGCGCATGCCGGCTGAGCCGGTCGGGAGTCCTCATCTCGCCACCAGCCGGTACCCGACCTTGCGCACCGCTTCGAAGCGGACTCCTGCGGTGGCAAGCTTCGCGCGCAGCCGGGCGACATGCACGTCGATGTTGTTCGACGCGATCGGGTCGAGCACATCGGGCCACGCGTGGTTCGCGATGGCATCGCGGTCCACCACAGCCGGGGACCGGCGGGCGAGCACCTCGACGATCGCGAACTCCGTCGGAGTCAGCCGTATCGGCTCGCCATTCACTGCTGCGCTTCGCTCGACCGGGTCGATGCTGAGGCCGGCGATTCGCAGCAGCGCTCCAAGCGTCCGCTGCGGGCGTCGCATGAGGGCGCGGAGGCGCGCGAGCAACTCCTGGAAGTCAAAGGGCTTGACGAGATAGTCGTCGCAACCGGCGTCGAGCCCGTGAATGCGATCCGTGGTGGTGTCGCGCGCAGTGAGCATGAGAATGGGCATGGAACGCGCGTGTTCGCGCGCGGCGACGACAACCTCGACGCCGTCCATGCCCGGCATGCGCCAGTCGACCACCGCGGCGGAATACGGGTGCGCGAGCAGCATCTCGAGGGCCTGGTCTCCCCGGGCGGCGACGTCCACGTCGTAACCCTCGTTGCACAGACCCCGCACCAGCACCTCGCTGAGCCGGGAGTCATCCTCCGCGACGAGCACACGGGTCATTCGACGTCACCTGACGATCGGCGTCCCGATCATGCGATCCAGCCTACTCCTGGCCGGGCGTCGCCCACGCTGGATCTTCACCGTTCCGCAAGGGACCCCGCGATAGGGTCACCACATGAACGCCGAGCGCCCGCTGGTTGATCGCGCGCTTGCATATGCGCGCGTGGACTGGTCGCCTCCTCATGAGCAACCGGCGACCTGGCGTGTCGCCATGGCAACCGTTGTTGCGATCGCGGGTGCGCTGCTCGCCGACGCGATCCTTGTCGCCCTGGCGACCACGGTGTTCCCCTCGACAGCCGGGTACGAGCACTTCCGGTTCGACGACTACGCCAAGCTGACCATCATCGGCGTCATCGTGGGTTGTGCCGGATGGCCCATCGTGACTCGGATCAGCGGTGCGCCGCGATGGCTCTTCCTGCGGCTGGCCGTCGTCATCTCGCTCGTGCTGTTCCTGCCCGACGCCTGGCTGCTGGTCCGGGGCCAGCCGGCCGACGCGGTCGCGACTCTCGTCACCATGCACGTTGCTGTCGCGTTGGTCACGTACAACGCCGTGGTCCGTCTGGCCGCGATCCGCGCGTCGTAACCGTCGCGGACCCGCGTGCGGCCGACGGCGGCCTCACCACAGCGCCGCGGGGACGTGCTCAGCCCGCAGTCCGGACGAAGAACGGAGGCGTGCTCATCAGGGCGATCCTGAGCGCGTCGAGACGCATCGGCCTGGCGATCAGATATCCCTGCACCCGGTCGCAGCCAAGGGAGATGAGGGCTTCGAGCTGCTCGGTCGTCTCGACCCCCTCGGCGACGACCGTCGCCCCCAGCGCCTCGGCCAGCGCAACCGTGGCGCGCACGATGGCGCGATCGGCGGACCGCGGATTCGCGAGCCCGGTCACGAAGGAGCGGTCGACCTTGATGACGTCGAAGAAGCGAAACCGCTTCAGGTACCCGATCGCCGAGAACCCGGTGCCGAAGTCGTCGAGGGCGAGCTCGATGCGGAGCTGGTGCAGGTCCCGGAGCGTTCGCATCGCCGCCATGGAGTCGAGGATGACGGCCGACTCGGTCACCTCCACGGTGAGACGGCGGGGGTCCCAGCCGGTCGCGCTGAGCGCACGTTCGACCGCGGGCACCAGCGATCCGTCGGTGAGCTGACGGGCCGAGGCGTTCACGGCGATGTGCGGGAGCCGGCAGTGCTTGAGATCGAGCCAGGCGCCGTCCGCGCACGCGCGGTCCAGCACCCAGGCGCCGAGACCGCTGATCAGACCGGTCTCCTCCGCGAGGGGGACGAATGCGGACGGCATCGCCATGCGGCCGCCCGCGCGCGGCCAGCGCACCAGCGCCTCGACCGATCTCACCTCGCTGCGGCTCACCGACCACACCGGTTGGTACATCAGCTCGAACTGCCCCTTGTCCACCGCCTCCCTCAGCGCTGCCTCGCTGCGCAGCCGGGCGAGCGCGCGCCGCCGAAGCGGGACGTCGAAGATGTCCCAGCGGTTGCGCCCCTGCTCCTTCGCGCGTTTGACCGCGGCACCCGCGTCGCGGAGCAGCTCCCCCGGCGAGGTCGCGCTCAGCCTGCGCGAGCAGATGCCGATGCTCGCCGTGATCGTGACCTCCTGGGCTCCGAGGGTGAACGGCCCCCGGATGGCGTCGAGGATCCGCTCTGCAAGCGCGATCACCTCGCGTTCGTCGGGCGTCTCGGGGATGCTGACGACGAACTCGTCGCCACCCAGCCGCGCCACGGTGTCCTCGGCCCGCACGGTGCGTGCGATGCGCTTGGCGACCTCCTGGAGCAGCATATCGCCCGAGGCATGCCCGAGGCTGTCGTTGATCAGCTCGAACCGGTCGAGATCGATGAACAGGATGTTGCCCATCCGGCCCGCCGGCCCTCGCCGCGCGGCGTCACTGGCGAGGCGATCGAGCAGGAGCGCCTTGTTGGGCAGGCCGGTAAGCGCGTCGTGCATCGCCTGGTAGCCGAGCTTGTCCTCGCTGCGCTGTTTCTCGATGGCGATGGCTGCCAGGTCGCGCGCGAGCCCGGCGACGTGCTTCGCCTCCTCGTCGGGCTCGTAGTCCGCCGGGAAGTAGCAGGAGAGCACGCCGATCGGCGCACCGCCGTCGCCCGCCGCGATGGGCTGCACCCAGCACGCCCCCGGTGCGTGTTCGCGCAGGCAGGCGGACGCTGACCAGCGCGTGCGTTTCGACGGCGCGTTGACGAGCATCCCGCGGCTGCGGGCGAGCGCGGCGCCGCAGATGGTGCCGTTCGGGTCGAGGGTCCGGCCCTCCATCAGCCGGCAGGCGAGATGTTCGTGCGACGCCGCGGCCGCGATCTGGAGCGCTGAACGGTCCGCATCGAGGACCTGCACGGTGCAGCGCGACCCGGGCAGCCGCGACTCGACCTCGGCGACGATCTCCACCAGGGTGGTGGCAAGCGGCGTGCCCGTCGCGATCATCGTCAGGATCCGCCCCTGGGCGACGAGCAGGGACTCGGCTCGAGCCTGCCGGGTGACGTCACGCGTGTTGGCGATGATCCCCCGCACCGTCGGATCCGCCAAGGCGTTGCGCGCGGTGGTCTCGAGCTCATGGAGCGTCCCGTCGGCGTGAGGGACGCGGAAGCGGAGCGTGGTCGTCGCCCCGGGTCGTGAGAGCAGGTTGGCGAGCGCCTCCATCACCCGCGGCCGATCCTCGTCGTACACCTCTTCGAGAGAGTTCGTCGGCGCCGGACCGGGTGCGCCGGCGAGGTTCTCCGCGGCCGGGCTCATGTACGTGACCGAACCGTCCGCGGCGATCACCGAGATCGCGTCGGAGGAGTTCTGCACGAGCGCAAGGAAGCGCTGCTCGCCGGCCGCAACACGATCCTCGGCGGCCTTGATGTCGGTGACATCGCGCGCGTTGACGACCACTCCGGCGACGGCGGGCTCGTCGAGAAGGTTCAGAGCCGTCGACTCGAACCAACGCGCCTGGCCGGAGGCGTCGAGCACGCGGTGCCGCTGCCGCTCTATGTGCTCGTGACCCGCGAGAGTCGCCGCGAGCACCGACCGCAGCCGGTCACGGTCCTCCGTGGGGATCAGCGCCAGCGCGTCGGAGCCGATCAGACCGTCGGGAGGGTAGCCGAGCACGGTGCGGAACGACGGGCTCGCGTACGTGACGCAGCCCTCCGGATCGACGACGAGGATCAGGTCACGGGACCGCCGGACGAGCGCTCGCAGCCTCCGGTCGTCAGCGAGTGCCCCCTCCTCCACCGCTGCATGGAACGCGCCGCCCGCGGCTT
>Ga0187780_10000979_pt1 | contig 21348 bp, 21 predicted proteins | sample 1015_Q2_SP10_20__FD_132429 | JGI IMG/M metagenome (GOLD analysis project Ga0187780, IMG submission 132429) | Tropical peat soil microbial communities from peatlands in Department of Meta, Colombia - 1015_Q2_SP10_20_MG | ecosystem: Environmental > Terrestrial > Soil > Wetlands > Peat | place... | reverse complement strand
GGCGACGCCGTCGACCGCGGCCGGATGGTGCAAGGCCACGGCGATCGCGACGAAGAGCCCGCCGAGCGCGGCCGACACCGCAGGGCCGGCGAGCGCGATGCGGAGCTCCGCCCCCGCCGAGGGGAAGCGGCCGCGGAAGGTTGCGACGCCGCCGAAGAGCCAGAGGGTGATGCCCTCGATCTCGACGCCCTCGCGACGGGCCTGGAGCGCGTGGCCGAGCTCGTGCAGGAGGAGCGACGTGAAGAAGAGAAACGCCGCGACGATCGCCATCGCCGCATACGTGCGGCTGGCGAGGTGCGGATCCTGAGCGGGGAAGACGCTCGCGCCCAGCGTCCAGACGATCAGCGCGAAGACGATCAGCCAGCTCCAGTTGATCCCGATCCGGATCCCGGCGATGCGGCCGAGCGTCAGTGTCGGGTTCACCGCGGCCTCTCCCGGCGCGCACTCACTGCGGGACAAAGAGTGCCGCAAACGCCCGTCGCGCGGGCGGCGGCTCAGCGACGCTCGTAGATTGCGATCGGGCCCGAACGGGCTAGCAGCTCGAACCCCTCCCGCAAGAGCTTGTGCTCCACCGAGTCCGGGCAGATCGTGCTCTGGTAGTTGCCCTGTCGATAGACCCCGCGATGGACGGCGACGAAGGTGATGTACGACGGCACGTCCCCGTAGGCGCAGTTGAGTCCAGCGTGCCGTTTCGCCCAGCCGTCCGCGGTGACGGGCGCCGTCGTCGAGTAGCCGAGCGGCCGCGGGTGCGGCGACTGCATCGCGTACGCGAGGTAGACGCTGCCCAGGTGGATGTCGGGGTGGAAGATCGGCAGCTCGAGGAGGATGCCCTTGCGCCCGTCGAGCGCCGCATAGGCGGCATCGTGCGTGTACGCCTTCGACACGCCGTACGCGTGCACGTGGAGATCCGCGAAGAGGACGACGACGAGCGCCGCCACGAGCAGTTGTCGCCGCAGCCGGGTCGCCGCGAACGCGACGAGCGCGGCGAGGGCGAGACAGGCGATCGGCATCAGCCGCTCCGGCACGCGCGGGTAGCGGAGCGGCGGGAAGTGGTGCCATGCGGTCGCGTAGAGCGGGAGGTGCGTGCCGAGCGCGAGGAGGGCCGGGACGAGCGTCATGCCGACGAGGAGCCACGTCAGCCGGCGGTCGCGGCGCCACACGACGGCGAGCCCAGCGAGCGCGATCAGCGGCGTCACCCAGCCGAGGAAGACGAACTGCTCGACGCCGCGTCCCTGGCTCCGCCTGACGAAGTCCGAGAGGATCGCGGAGTAGTGGGCGACCGAGCCGAGCGAGCGTCCCCCCGCGACGACCGAGGTCGCGATCACGAGGTGCTGGACGAGGAAGCCGGCCGCGATGCCGGCAGCCACTCCGCCGAGGGCGAGGAGGCGCTCGCGGCGCTGCGGCAGGCGAAGCCAGGCGTAGAAGGCGAAGAGCGGAACGGCGCCGAGCGCGAGGTGGACCTGCCCCGAGAGCGCGATCGCGGCGAGCGCGGCCGCCGCGAGCACGAATCGGCAGCGTTCGAGCGCGAGCAGCATCGCCGGCAGGAGGAACGCGATCATCCCGAGCAGGTGGCCTGTGCTCTGCTCCACCCGGTAGGGGGCGAGGGCGAACGCGACGCCCCCGGCGAGAGCCGGCCCGCGCGGCAGCCCGATCGAGCGCAGCCACCAGCAGGCGAAGCCGCCGGCGAGTACGTAGGTGAGCAGGAGGACGACGTCGTATGCCCAGGCGGGCCCGAACGCCGCGTTGATCGGCCAGAACGGCAGCCCGAAGAGCCAGCCCTGGAGGTTCAGGCGCGGGCTCGACTCGGGCTGGAAGCTGTACGGGTCGCGCAGCGGCGACGCGCCGTGTTCGAGCTGGTGTCCGGGGAGCCAGAACGCCCACGTGAGCTGCAGATAGTCGCCGGCCGGCGCCTCGCCGTAGCCGGGGTTGCTGCCGGCCAGGTAGTGGCCGTCGACGTGCTCGATCGCCGGCCAGGTCGCGGCGATGCCGCAGAGCAGGAAGACCGCTAGCGCGAGAGCGACGTAGCGAGCGCGATCACGGCGTCGACGTCCGGTAGCTCGCTCCCCAGCAGCCATGAGCCCCTGACCGTACCGTCCTGGAGGAGAAAGGCGCTGCGGGCGGCCACGCGCATTCCCCTTCGTTCCGTCCGGACGCCGAAGCCCGCAGTTGCCTCTCCCTCCCAGTCGGAGAGGACTGCGACGCTCTCGCCGGTGCCGAGCGCCTCGATCCATGCCCGGTGCGACCACGGGGAGTCGCGCGAGATCGCGACCGGGCGGATGCCCGCGCTGCGAAGGTCGGCGCTCCTGTCACGCAGGAGGAGCAGCTCGTTCGTTCAAGTCGGCGACCAGTCCCAGAGGTAGAAGCAGAGCAGGACGAGGCCGCGACCCACGACCTCGCTCAGAGCCACAGCGTCCTCGCTCGATGCCCTCCAGACCCGGGCGTCCGGGAGCGCGTCTCCAGGCTCGAGCACGGGTGGAGCGTACTCGGCTACCGGGCGAGTGCGACGATGCGTCGCGTCCATGCGTCCGGGTCTCGGACCGTGCCGAGGCGGATCGTCGCCTCCGGCTGGAGCCGCCGCTCGAGCGCGGAAAGCACGCGCTCCCGGCCGCGGAGCTGCTGGATCACCCAGAGGTCCATCGCGAGCGGCGCCGGGCCGTTGACGAGCCTGTTCGTAACGGCGAAGCCGGAGCAGCCGCGTGTTGTCTCAGGGCAGCCGACGACGATCAGGCGGCGGCTGCTCCGCGGGTTGCCGACCTCCCAGATCCGCACGCCGTCGACCGCGCGGACGTGGATGACGAGCGCGAGCGAGCGGCCGAACGGCGTCAGGCGGAGGCTGCGGAGGATCGGCAGCACCTCGCCCGTGTCGCCCTTGACGTAGGCGGTGAACTGATGCCCGATCGCGCGGAAGTCGATCATCCGGGCCCGGCCGAAGCCCTCCATCGACTGCTCGGGTGGGAGTCGCGCCGGGAGGGGCCGGAGCTGCCGCGACCAGCCGGGGAGCGTCCACATCGGCCCGCCGTCCCAGAGCAGCATCCAGCTCGCGCCACGCGGCGGCTGCTCCGAGACGTCCCCGAGGCGGTGAACGGGGTATGTCGCGAGCATGACCGCCGAGGCGTCGTTCGGGCGGTCCGCGATGAGATGCCAGCCGGGCGGCAGATCGACCGCGATCCCGGTGCTCGGGTCGGTTGCGCGGTGCGTCGCGGTCTCGTGCCGCGCACCGCAGCCCGTGAGCGCGGTCGCGAGCGCGATGACCGTCAGGGCGCGCAGCACCAGCCCTCGACCTGCGGGAAGCTCCGCGAGCGGAACTGAGCCGACACGTTCGCAACCGCGCGAGGCCGCCCGGCGCCGACCGGGACGAACACCCACTGGTCGGCGTCGGGCCAGCCGACGAGCAGCCACTTCCCGTCCGGGGACCACGTGAGTCCCCGAAGATCGCCGGCTGCGCGGAAGATCGTCCGGCCGCCGAGCTTCACGGTGGCGACCTCGCCCGGGCGCGAGAGGATCGCGACCTGGTGCGTGCCGGGGCGCAGCGCCGCCTCGACGATGCCGGGCGGCTCGCGCACGACCGACACCGGGCGGCGGCTCGCGCCGCTCTCCATTCCCTGCACGACTCGCGGTGGCCGGTAGAGCGTGGTCGTATCAGCCCTCGGGCCCATCGTCGCGACCAGCAGCAGCCGGCCGTCGGACGACCAAGCGAGCTCGGTCGCCTTCCCGGCGACCGCGTTGCTCCAGACCTCCTCGCCTCCTGCGTCGACGTCGACGACCCGGACTATCCCCTGCTCGGGAAGGGCGTACGCAAGCACGCGTCCGTCGCCGGGGCGCCAAGCGAGTGGAGCCTCGCCCATGTCCGGCGCCGTCCCGAGGCCGGTGTCGCCGCGCCCGTCGCCGCCGACGACGCGTAGCTCGTCGCGGCTCGTATAGGCGATCCTCGTGTCGGTTCGCGTCCCCGTCCAGACGGGCTCGCGGACCCGAGGCCGGGCGAGCGACCAGCGCTCCTCCCCTGTCGGCGTCAGTGCGAAGAGCGCGTTGCGCCGTGTCGCGGCTACGTAGAGGCCGTGCGGCGACCACGATCCCGAGGCGTAGGCGCCGAGCCTCCGCTTCGACCCGTCGGCCTGGACGACCCAGAGGCCGCCGTCGGAGTGGACGAGGAGGCTGCCCGAAGCGGGCAACGAGAACAATGCGGGGGCGGCCTTCTCGACGCCCACCGTCTCGCGGATGGAGTGGAGGAGCGCGCGTCCGGGTGACGACGCGGCTGCGGCGACGAGAGCCGCGACGAGGACGATGGCCGCGACCGGCACGAGCCGCCGTGTGGCCCGCCGCCGGACGGGAGCCGCATCGCGCTCGGCGAACGCTGCCGAGAGGAGCTGCCAGGCGCGCTCGCGCGCCTCGTGCTCGCCCGGCACCTCCACCCGGGCCAGTGACTTTGCAACAGCGTGTTGCAAGGCATCCCCGCTCACGAGACCGCCTCGGAGAGTGCGTCCAGGCCGCGGCGAAGCCTCGAGTTGACGGTGCCGCGCGGGAGGTCGAGCAGGTCGGCGATCTCGCCGGGCGTGTACTCGAGCAGGTAGCGGAGGACGACGACCGCGCGCTGGTCGGGTGGGAGCGCCGCGAGCGCAGCCATGACCTGCCGGTCGAGCGAGGCGGTCGGCTCGGGCGCGGGGTGCACGTCGTCGAGGCCGGTCTCGGCGCGCAGCGCCCGCGCGCGGCTCCAGTCGATCGAGCGGTTCACCACGATCCGGTGCAGCCAGGGCCCGAAGGGACGCTTGCGGTCGAAGCGGTCGAGGGAGCGAATGGCCGCCAGAAATGCCTCCTGCACGATGTCCTCGGCGGCTGCGACGTCGTGCACGACCAGGTAGGCGGCCCGGAAGGCGGGCGGCCAGTACGCGCGGAAGAGCGCCTCGAGGTCCGAGGCGGATCCGGCCTGGGCACCCCGCACCCAGGCGCGCTCGTCACGCCCCGCGTGCGCCACCGCAGGACAATACGGCGCCCGAGGCAGCGCAGGTCCACGGCCAGGATACGGCTGCGGCCGTCGCCGAGGTCCGTGCGATCAGGTTGCGGCCGCGATGCGCTCCGTCGCGATCGCGATCTCCTCCGCGACCTCGACGATGTCCCGGTTCGCGTTCCAGATGCGGAGCTGGCGATCGGCGCTGTTGCCCCGCCCGAGCAGCGCGTTGATCTCGTCGAGCTCCGACCCGCACCCGAGCTCGCGCGCGTGCGGCTCGAGCTCGCGCACCGTGCGCCGCACGAGCTGGGCGATGGGAATCCGGTTTCGCCGACCCGTCGCGAGGTCAATCACGGGTGCCTCGAGCCCGTACCTCGCGGCCAGCCACTTGTTCTCGCTCGTCAGGATCCGGTGGAAGGACGAGATCTCGTCGCCTGCGTCGTAGCGCTCGGAGAGCTGCTTCACGAGCGCCTGGCAGTACGCGGCGATCGCCACCGCGTCCTCGACGCGCGTCACCGCGTCGCAGATCCGGATCTCGATCGTGCCGAGGCGCGGGTGCGGCCGGATGTCCCACCAGATGTGCGTGTAGTCGGCGATGCACCCCGTCCGCTCCAGCTGGCCGACGACCTCGGCGTAGTCCGCGTAGTCGCGGAAGCGGGGCGGCGGCCCCGAGCGGGGGAAGGCCGAGAACACCATCTGCCGGCTCGACGCGAGCCCCGTCGGCTCGCCGCGCCAGAACGGCGAGCTCGCCGAGAGCGCGAGCAGCGGCGCGAGGTGGGGGAGCATGCCGCTGACGATCTGGATCGCCTTGTCGGCGTCGTCGACCGCGACGTGGATGTGCATGCCGAAGATGAGCTCGCGCCGCGCGACGTACTGCAGCGCGTCGACGAGCTGCCGGTAGCGGTCGCGGGCCGTGATGCGCTGGCGCTCGAACAGGCTGAACGGGTGCGTGCCGGCCGAGCCGACGCGGAGGCCGTGCGAGCGCGCGACCCCGCAGACGTAGCCGCGCAGCTTCGTCAGTTCCGCGTAGACATCCGCCGCCGTCGTGCAGACGGGCGTCGCGATCTCCAGCACGGACTGCATGAGCTCTGCGTTCACCTGCTGCTCGAGCTCGTGACCCTTGACGGCAGCGAGCACGGTGTCGATGTGCTGGACGAGGTCGAACGTCTCGGCGTGCAGGAGCATGTACTCCTCCTCGACGCCCAGCGTGTACGGGTCGCTCTTGCCGAAGCGGTGGTCGAGCACGCTGCCCGCGTAGAAGCCCGCCTTGCCGGAGATCGAGGGCGGGAAGATCTGCGTGTCGCTCACGGAACGATCGCGTCCGCCTCGAGCTCGACCTTCCAGCGCGGGTCGACGAGGCCCTTGACGACGATGTAGGCGTTCGCGGGACGGATCTCGCCGAAGACCTCGCCGTGGGCCCGCGCCACCTCCTCGAAGTCGTCCGCGCTCGTCGCGTAGACCCGCGTCCTGACGACGTGCTCGGGCGTGGCGCCCGCCTCCGCGAGCGCGGCGACGATGATCTCGAGGCAGCGCTTCGTCTGTCCGTAGGCATCGGCGGGGAGCTCCTCCCCGGGCGGCATCACCGGTGCCGTGCCGGCGACGTGCACGTGCGGGCCGACGCGCACGGCGCGCGAGAAGCCCATGATCGGCTCGTACGGCGAGCCCGACGAGATCAGACGACGCTCCATGTGTAGGGGTTAGTATCTCCCCAGCTCGAGCATGGAGGAAGCTCGACGCGGTGGCTGCCGTCGCGGCAGGCGGGGGACATTCCTTCAGGTTGGTCGGGGGGCCGAGTTGTCAGGGGGAAATCGTCGAGTGGGGCTAGGTGCCCGCGTTCTCCTCACCGACGCCGAGGAGCGTGCCGCGCTAGCGGTGAGCCGGGGCCTTCGAGACCGCGGCTACCGCGTGGGCGGGGTTGCGGGCCTGCGGCCGGCGGCGGTGCACTGGTCGCTCTCGTGTGACAGCCGCCACACGGCGCCGCATCCCGCTGCAGACCCCGCCGGCTTCCTCTCGGCTCTCGTCGGGCTGGTCGGCGCCGGCGAGTACGACATCCTGATCCCGAGCAGCGACGTGGCGGTGTGGGTCATCTCGCGCAACCGCGAACGGCTGGAGGCCCACGTCGAGGTGGCGCTCCCTCGGCGCGACGTGGTGGATTCCGCCCTGGACAAGGTGCAGCTCGGAGAGGTCGCAGCGGGCGTCGGGCTGGCGTCTCCTCCCGGCATCGTCTGCGTGGGAGTCGATCAAGCGCTCGGGGCGGCGAGCGAGATCGGGTTTCCCGTCGTCCTGAAGGCCCCACGCTCCTTCATCGCAGCCGAGAACGAGCTTCGACCTCGAGCGGTCGAGCTCGTCGTGGACGAGTCGAGCCTCGTCGACGCTGTCCGGACGACCCAGGCGAGCCTCCTCGTCCAGCGGTTCGTGACCCGCCCCTCCGTCATCTCGTGCGCGGGGGTGATGGGACTGGACTCGCTTCTCGCAGTCGCCGTGACCCGCTGGGTGCGGCGCTGGCCCCCCGAGACGGGAGCCGCCGCGTTCTGCGAGACGATCACGCCGCCCCCGGGGCTCGTGGAGCGGGTCGAGGAGCTGCTCGGCCGGCTTGGGTACTGGGGCATCTTCGAGCTCGAGCTGCTGGACGACGGCTCGGGTCGGCTGGCCGCAATCGACCTCAATCCCCGTCCCTTCGGCTGGCTCGCGGTGGCGGTCGATGCGGGCGCGAACCTCCCGGCCATCTTCTGCGACTGGCTCCGAGGGACGCCGCCTCCGGGGATGGTCGTTGCGGCACCCGGCCGGCGGTACCGGTGGGAGGACGGAGACCTCAGGCACGTCGTCTGGCAGCTTCGGAGGGGCAGGCTGGCCGAAGCAGCAGCGACCATGCGGCCACACCGTCGCGTCACGCACCCGTTCTTTCGGCTCGCCGATCCCGCACCGCTCGCAGCCCGCGCGGCGCTGCTCGCCGGCCGCCTACTCGGGCCGCAGCTCGTCGGACACTCGGCTCCGCTCGGCGCCGAAACCCCGGTGCGCGAGGCTCGGCCAGGCTTGCAGGAGCGGGGACGAGGCCCTGCCGAGAATGCGCTGGGCCACGGCGGGGCCCGCATACCAGGTGCCGGTGACGAAGCGCATCACGGGGCCGAAGGAGAAGGAAGCCGTCGCGCCGACGAAGTGGAGGCCTGGAACTGAGGCCTCGAGCCCGGTCGTCAGCCGCGGGTATCCGAGCGACGTCTCGATCGAGCCGAGGAGCTCGGGCGCGAGAAAGTCATATGCATCGAGCGCAACGCGGTAGCCGGTCGCCGCGAGCACCCGATCGACGAGTCGTTCGCTGCCGTCGTCGAGCGTCACCGTCAGGCCGGCCGTGCGTGCCTCGGCGGCCACGAGCCGACGCCCCGTTGTGATCCGGATACCGCGGACGCGGGGCTGCAGCCACGCGGACGCCATCGGGCGCGTACACCGCTCGACGATCCGCGATCGCGTACCTGCCGGCACATGGTGGACGACCCCCGGCAGCGCCGCGAGCCAGTTGAGGCCGGGCGGCCCGACATCGGTCGGTGCGTAGAGGAGACGGCGTACCGCCCTCCTCGCTCCGCCGGAGGTCGGCTCGTCACGGAGCCAGCGGATGCCCTGAGCCCTGGCGACCACCTCGACGTCCGCACCCGCTTCCTGGAGCAGCGCTGCATACTCGATCGCGCTCTGACCGGCTCCGACGACGAGCACCCGTCGACCCTGGTACGCGGTCGCGTCGGAGAAGCTCGAGGAGTGGGACGCCAGACCCGGCGGGATGCCCTCCAGACCGCTCGGCAGCGCGGCAAACGGGCCGATTCCCGCAGCGACGACGACGCGGCGCGACTCGAGGCGTTCGCCGTCCGCGAGCGAGATGCCGAAGCCGTTCTCGGCTCGCGCGACGCGTTCGATGCGCCGTTCGTCGATCTCGAGCCCCAACTGGGCGCGAAACCACTCCGCATAGGCGAGGAACGTCTCGATGCCGAGCGGTTCCCGCAGCGCCGTTCCCGTCGCCGCCTCGAAGCGCGGCAGGGTCAGTCTCACTCGAGGGTCGGCGATGCTGGAGGAACGGACCCTCGAACGCAGGAGCATGCCCGGCGGCATGTTCTCCTTCCAGAACGCCATCGGCCTCCCGAACACCTTGACGTCGACGCCCGCGTCGGCGAGGTGCGCGGCAACCGCCAGCCCGTAAGGGCCGGCACCGATAATCACGACCGTGTCGTGGCGCTGCGATCTCGAGCTGATGCCGGTCACGACGACAGCGTACGTGCGGCGATCGCTCCCCTTTCCGGTCGCCCCTGCTGGCACCGAGAGGCCGTCGTGACCGCTCTCGAGGCTCTTGCCCAGATCGATGCGTGGCCGGTCGATCTCGCGGTCGCCGGGGTCGTGGTCGCCGACGGCGTCGTCGTCACGCGCGGCCCTCGCGACATCGCCGTCCGTCTCGCGTCGGTCTCGAAGATCGTGACCGCGCTGGCGGTGCTCGTCGCCGCCGAGGAGGGCATCGTCGAGCTCGACGAGCCGGCCGGCCCACCCGGGGCGACGGTGCGTCACCTGCTCGCCCATGCGTCCGGCCTCGCGTTCGAGGGGCATCGGCCGCTCATGGCGCCCGGCATCCGCCGGATCTACTCCAACGAGGGCTTCCGCGTGCTCGCCGACCACGTCGCCATGGCGGCGGAGATGCCCTTCGACCGCTACGCGGAGGCGGCGGTCGTCGGGCCGCTCGGGATCGAGCTGCGCACGACCGGCCATCCCGGTGCGGGGATGCACGGGTCGCTCGACGACGTCCTCGCGCTCGGTCGCGAGCTCCTGCGGCCGACGCTCGTCGCCCGCGAGACCCTCGACGAGGCCACGACCGTCCAGTTCCCGCGACTCCGCGGCGTGCTGCCCGGCTTCGGCAGGCAGGATCCGCTCGACTGGGGTCTCGGCTTCGACCTGCGGGACGACAAGTCGCCGTACTGGATGGGAACGCGGAACTCGCCGGCCTCGTTCGGCCATTTCGGCGGCAGCGGGACGTTCCTCTGGGTCGATCCGGTCGCGGGAGTCGCGTGTGCGGCGCTGACGACGCACGAGTTCGGCGACTGGGCGAAGGAGGCCTGGCCGCGTCTCTCGGACGCCGTGCTCGCCGAGCTCGGATAGCCAGTGCGGGCAGGCGGGTCCGACGGGCTCGCCTCCGACCCGCAGGCGTCGAGATTCGCTCAGCGTTCTCCCAGGAGCCCTTAACGTCGCCTACGCCTCCGCCCGACGATACTCGCGCGGGTGACGGGGACCGGAAGGGGATTCGCCCTGGTGGGGCTGTTGCTCGCGGTCGGGCTCGTGTCGGGCTGCGGTTCGACGGCGCACCGGACGACTGCTGCAGCCAGTCCGAGAACGCCCCCCGCGGCTTCCACCTCGGCCCACCGGTCGGCGGTGCAGGAGCTCGTCTCGCCACTCCGCTTGCCGCTCGTCCACTCCTCGATCCTGCCCGGCTACCTCCTCGTGGCCGACAGGAACAACGACCGCATCCTGATCCTCTCCCCCGAGAAGCGGGTCGTCTGGCAGTTCACGGGCCTGCGCCAGCCGGACGACGCGTTCTTCACGCCCGGCTACAAGAGCGTGATCACGAACGAGGAGTTCAACGACACGCTCCAAGAGGTGTCGCTGGCAGGCAAGACAACGGTCTGGAGCTACGGTCATGCCGGCGTCCCCGGCCGCAGTGCGGGGTATCTCGACTCGCCCGACGACGCCTACCGCCTTCCCGACGGCGTCACGACGGTGGCCGACATCAAGAACTGCCGGATCGTCGAGCTCCGCCGGAACGGGACGATCCAGCGCGTCCTCGGCGGGAGCTGCGTCCACGATCCGCCCTCCGGGTTCGCGAGCCCGAACGGCGACACCCCCCTTCCCGGCGGCGGGCTGCTGATCACCGAGATCGGCGGCTGGATCGACCGGCTCGACTCGAGCGGGAAGCTCGTCTGGTCGATCCGCTCGCCGGTCTCGTACCCGTCGGACGCACAGCTGCTGCCGAACGGCGACATCCTCGTCTGCGGTTTCACGACACCCGGGCGGGTCGTGGAGCTGACACGTAGCGGCCGCGTCGTCTGGTCGTTCGGGGCGGCGAGCGGCGTCGACATGCTCGATCGACCGTCGCTTGCGATCAGATTGCCCAACGGGCTGATTGCGATCAACGACGACTGGCGTCACCGAGTGGTGATCGTCGACCCCCGGACGAACACGATCGTCTGGCAGTACGGGCACACCGGCGTTGCATCGGCTTCGCTCGGCTACCTCAGCAAGCCGGACGGCATGGACTTCCTGCCCGCGACGAAGGCCGACCACGCGCCCTTTGCCGGGTCGGCAGTCGCGGTGAAGACTGGTGCGAGTGCTCGGACCGCTCGGCCTTCGAAGGCGCTCGTCCGCGTCACGAAGGTCGGAACGCTTCCGGCGCCGACGTCCCGCCTCTCCGCGGTCGGTCTTCCGGATGGGCGGGTGCTGGTGCTCGGCGGGCTCGTCGGTGGATCGTCGTCCCGCCAGCTGCTGATCGGTCCACCGGCGAGCCTTCGTCCGGTCGGAGCGCTGCCCAGCCCGACGCACGACGCCGCCGCCGTTGCGCTCGGCCGGGCGGTCGAGCTGTTCGGTGGAGGCGAGGCGACGTCCGTCGCCGACGTCGTCCGCGTCGATCCGACCACCGGCACGGTGCGCCGACTGCCTCCGCTCGACGAGCCCCTGTCGGATCTCGAGGCCGTCACGATGGGCGGTCACGCGTACCTCGTCGGCGGCTACACGGGAGCTCGGTTCGCGAGTGCCGTCCTCCGGGTCGGGCCCCGGGACAGGACGACGACGGTGGCTCGGCTGCCGGTCGGCCTTCGCTACGCAGGAGTCGCGGCGCTGGACGGGCGGATCTACGTCGCCGGCGGCGTGACGACCGCCGGCTCGAGCGACGCGATTCTTCGCGTGGACGTCGTCCGGCATCGCGTCGTCCGAATCGGGCGACTTCCACGGCCTGTCGCCCATGCACCGCTCGTCGCGGCGGACGGGATGCTCTGGCTCGTCGGAGGGGACGCTTCTAAGGCGGTCCTGCGGATCGATCCTCGAACCGGCGCCGTGATGCGCGCCGGCCAGCTCCCGATCCCCCTCGCGAACGCCGCAGCCGTCTCGCTGCCGGACGGTCGGATCGTCGTCCTCGGCGGCGACGGCAGCAGCGCGGTGTGGGCGATTCGCCCGCTCTGAGTCAGTCGTCGGCGAGGAGCGGCCGGATCAGCTCGGCGAACGTCTCCCGGTCGCAGCTCGCGACGGTGCACTGCGTCACGGTCGTCACGGTCGCCGTCCGCTCGACCCCGAGCGCGGCCGCGACCTCGCCGAACGTCTCGCCCGGCCGCAGGAGGCTGCGCGCGCCCCGTCCCGCCTGCGTCACCGCGGCGATGCCCGAGAGGAGGACGTAGAAGCGGTCGTCTGCCGCCCCTTCCGTCGTGAGCCTCGTGCCGGGTGGAACCTCCTCCCGCACCATCCGCTCGGCGAGCGTGGTCAGGGTCTCGCCCGGCAGGGAGGCGAGAAGCCCGACGCGTGAGAGCTCGGTGACCGAGGCGGGAACGAACCGCGGGCTCACGCCGGTACGGTAGCGCTGGGATGGCGGTGCTCCACGGTTGGCGGATCTGCCCCCGCTGCGGCGCGGCGCTCGACCTCGACGGCGCACCCGCGCGGGTGTCGTGCCTCGCGTGCGGCTTCGTCGCCTACGCGAACCCGAAGCCGACGGCGTCGGCCTTCGTCGTCGACGACACGGGCCGCGTGCTGCTCGCGCGCCGCGCGATCGAGCCGTTCCTCGGCTGTTGGGACACGCCGGGCGGGTTCGTCGAGGAGGGTGAGCACCCGCTCGACGCACTCCGCCGGGAACTGCGGGAGGAGACGAGCCTCGAGATCGAGCCGGGACGCTTCGTCGGCGTCTGGATGGACCACTACGAGCGCGGCCCCGAATCGCAGTCGACGCTCAACCTCTACTGGGAGGCCACCGTCGTGTCGGGTGAGCCGCAGCCGGCGGACGACGTCGCCGAGCTGGAATGGTTCGACCCCGATCGGCTGCCCCCGCGGGAGGAGCTGGCCTTCGCGGCGCTCCCGGCCGCGCTCGAGGCGTGGCGCTCGACGCGCGCATCGAGCCCGTAGACGTCCGAAAGGTCCGGGACCCGGATTCGGAGCCCTGAAACAGGCCCTGAACGTCCGAAAGGCCGGTATTGCCGGCCTTTCAGACAGGGGGAGGGGTGGAGAAGCCTCAGCTGGCGAGGCCGAGAGAGCGTTCGATCGCGCCCTTCGGCTGAGCGCCGATGACGGCCGCAGCAGGCTCGCCGTCCTTGAACAAGATCATCGTCGGAATGGAGGCGATACCGTACCGCTCGGCCAGCTCGCGCTCTTCGTCGATGTTCACCTTGACGAGTTTCAGCTCGCCCGGGCGCTCGTCGACGATCCGGTCGAGTACGGGCGAGACGGCGTGGCAGGGGCCGCACCATTCCGCCCAGAAGTCCACGAGGACTGGGGTTTCGCTCTGGAGAACCTCGACGTCGAAGGTCTCCGTCTTCACTGCAGGAGCCATGCGTTCCTTTCGGTTACTCGGGTCACTCTGACACAAAGTTTCAACGACTGGGTGGACGGACGTGTTCCTTAGAATCGAATCCGTGTTCGCCCCTCTGCCGAAGGAGCCCGACTACGACGCGCACGAGCGGGCAATCCTCGACCTGTGGGAGCGCGAGAGCACCTTCGAGCATGTGCGGACGCGCAATTCGGGTGGGCCGACCTTCAGCTTCGTCGACGGCCCGGTCACGGCGAACAAGGCGCTCGCGGTCCACACCGCATGGGGCCGGACGCTGAAGGACGTCTTCCAGCGCTACAAGGCGCTTCGCGGCTACGACCAGCGCTACCAGAACGGGTTCGACTGCCAGGGTCTGTGGATCGAGGTCGGCGTCGAGCGCGAGCTCGGTCTGAACTCGAAGCGGGAGATCGAGGAGTACGGCCTCGAGGAGTTCGCGCGCAAGTGCCGCGACGTCGTCGTGTGGTCGTCGAGCGAGCTGACGAAAGGGTCGATCCGGCTCGGCCAGTGGATGGACTGGGGGAACGACTACTTCACCTTCTCGGACACGAACATCGAGTACGTCTGGCGGATGCTGAAGACGGTGCACGAGCGCGGCTGGCTCTACCTCGGTCACCGATCGACCGAGTGGTGCCCGCGTTGCGGCACGTCGATCTCCGCGCACGAGCTCGCGGGCAACTACGTCGACCGGGCCGATCCGTCGCTCTACGTGCGGCTGCCGCTGCCCGGCCGGCCGGGTGAGTCGCTCGTCGTCTGGACGACGACGCCGTGGACGCTGCCCGCGAACGTCGCGGCTGCGGTTGCGCCCGACGCCGAGTACGGGCGCCGGCGCAACGGCGAATGGGTGGCGGCGCCCCGCTATCCGGATGAGTCGTTCACCGAGATCGTCAAGGGCTCCGAACTCGTCGGCTGGAGGTACGAGGGCCCGTTCGACGACCTCGCGCCCGGGGCGGCCGTCGAGCACCGCATCATCCCGTGGGACGACGTCTCGATGGACGAGGGCACCGGCATCGTCCACATCGCGCCGGGGTGCGGCGGCGAGGACTTCGAGCTCGCACGGGTCCACGACCTGCCCGTACTGACGCCGGTCGACGAGTCCGGACGCTTCTACGACGACTACGGCTGGCTGCACGGGCTCTCGACCGTCGAGGCGGCCGAGCAGATCATCGGCAACCTGGAGGAGCGCGGCAGGCTCGTCGAGTCCGGGCTCTACGAGCACCGGTATCCCGAGTGCTGGCGCTGCCACACGCCGCTGATCTTCCGGATCGCGGACGACTGGTTCATCTCAGTGCGCGAGCTCCGGCGGCCGATGCGCGACGCGAACGCGACGGTCGAGTGGACGCCCGAGTACATGGGCAAGCGGATGGACGACTGGCTGCAGAACATGGGCGACTGGAACATCTCGCGCCGTCGCTACTACGGGCTGCCGCTCCCGTTCTACCCCTGCGCGTGCGGGCATCTGAACGTCGTGGGCTCGAAGGCGGAGCTCGAGGAGCGCGCCCTCGGCGGTCTCGACCAGCTCGAGGAGCTGCGGCGCCCGTGGATCGACCGGGTTCCGATCCGCTGTGAGCAATGCGGCGAGCGGGTCGAGCGGATCCCCGAGGTCGGCGATGTCTGGCTCGATGCCGGCATCGTCCCGTTCTCGACCCTCGGCTGGCAGAACGAGGCGTTCGTCGAGCAGGGCTACGCGACGGGCGCCGCAAAGGGCCTCACGACGGCCGACCTGCCCGACCACGCCTACTGGGAGCGCTGGTTCCCGGCAGACTGGGTGTCGGAGATGCGCGAGCAGATCCGGCTCTGGTTCTACTCGCAGCTCTTCATGTCGGTCGTGCTCGTCGGCCGGGCGCCGTTCCGGCGGGTCCTCGGCTACGAGAAGATGCTCGACGAGAACGGCCGGGAGATGCACGGCTCGTGGGGCAACATGATCGACGCCGAGGACGCGTTCGCGCGCATGGGCGCCGACGTGATGCGCTGGCAGTACTGCGCGCAGCCGCCGAACCAGAATCTGCTCTTCGGCTTCGGGCCGGCGCACGAGATCAAGCGGCGCCTGTTGACGCTGTGGCACTCGACGAAGTTCCTCGTCGACTACGCGATCATCGCGGACTTCGAGCCGCGCTACGCAGATCTCGCGGGACCTGACGGCGAGCTCGAGCCACTCGACCGCTGGCTCGTGGAGCGGACACGGCAGCTCGTCGCGGAGTCGACGGCCGCGTACGAGCGGTGGCTCACGGTCGACGTGATCCGGGCCTTCGACGCCTTCGTCGAGGACGTGTCGAACTGGTACATCCGCCGGTCGCGGCGCCGGTTCTGGGACGGCGACGAGACAGCGCTCCGCACCCTCTGGTACTCACTCGTGACGGCGCTGCGCGTCGTGTCACCGGTCCTGCCGTTTCTCGCCGAGCACCTCTGGCAGGAGCTCGTTCGTCCAGCCGAGGGGGCGCCCGCTTCGGTCTTCCTCGCCGGGTGGCCGGTAGAGGTCGCCGCGAACGAGGCGCTGCTCGCCGAGATCGCAGAGGTGCGCGCCGTCGTCGCACTCGGTCATCAGGCCCGGCAGAGCGTGAACCTGAAGGTCAGGCAGCCGCTCCGGCGGCTCGTCGTCGAAGGCGCTCCGCTCGCGAAGCTGCACGCGCGCGAGATCGGCGACGAGCTTCGCGTCAAGGAAGCCGTCTTCGGCAAGGTCGACGCGACGCGGCTCGTCGTCAAGCCGAACTTGCCGCTCCTCGGTCCGAAGCTGGGAGGGCAACTCGGGGCGATCCGGCAGGCGCTCGCCGCAGGCGCGTTCGAGGAGCTCGCCGAGGGAGGAGTCCGTGTGGACGGGCATGTGCTCAGCGCGGACGAGGTCCTCGTCGAGCGCACGGGGAAGGATGGTTGGGCGGTGGCGTCGGGAGACGGCATCACCGTCGCGCTCGACACGACGCTCGACGACGCGCTCGTGCTCGAGGGGCGCGTCAACGATCTCGTCCACCAGGTGAACACGATGCGGCGCGAGTCGGGGCTCGAGCTGACCCAGCGCATCGTCCTCACCGTTCCCGACGCGGATCGCGACCTCGCGGCGGCGCACGGCGACTGGATCAAGGCGGAGACGCTCGCCGTCGAGCTCCGCGTCGGCAGCGAGCTCGCGATTGCAAAGGCCTAGCCGAAGCCGACGGAATCCGCGTGCGTCGGGTGACGGTTCTGTGACGGTGACTGTCCCGGGACAGTCACCGTCGAAAGCGCTACCGTGTTCCCACAGGAATCGGCGTGCGCGCAGTGTCCGGTCGACTAGGCCTGCGACTCGGCGAGCGAGAGCTCGCGGCGCAGCTCGAGCGGCAGCCGGAACGTCACGTCCTCGTCGATCAGCCGGAAGCGGTCGAACCGCACGACGCCGCGCTCGCGGAACCAGTCGCAGACGCGGAGGACGAGCCGCTCGGGGGCCGAGGCGCCGGACGTGACCCCGACGGTCACTGCGTCCTCGAGCCAGGCGTCGTCGATCTCGGTCTCGTCGTCGACGAGGTGCGCGGCGACGCCGAACGAGTGTGCGACCTCCACGAGCCGGTTCGAGTTCGACGAGTTGGGCGACCCGATCACGAGCAGGACGTCGATCTCCGGCAGCATCTCCTTCACAGCCCACTGCCGGTTCGAGGTGGCGTAACAGATGTCCTCGCGTCGCGGCCCGTGGATCCCCGGGAAGCGGCGCCGGAGGGCGCCGATGATCTCGGCGGTCTCGTCCACCGACAGCGTCGTCTGCGTGATGTACGCGAGCGGCTCGTCGGGAGGAAGACCAAGGCGCTCCACGTCGTCGACTGACTGGACGACGATCGTGCTGTCGGGGGCCTCACCCATCGTGCCGACCACCTCCTCGTGGCCGGCGTGGCCGATCAGGATGATCCGGTAGCCCTCCCGCGCGTACCGTCGGGCCTGCGCGTGCACCTTCGTCACGAGCGGGCAGGTGGCGTCGATCACCGTGTGTCCGAGCCGGGCGGCGTCCTCGTGCACCGAGGGCGCGACGCCGTGCGCGGAGAAGACGACCGTCGATCCCTCGGGCACCTCGTCCACCTCGTCGACGAACACCGCGCCCTGCCGCTCGAGATCGGCGACGACATGGACGTTGTGGACGATCTGCTTGCGGACGTAGACCGGCGGGCCGTAGAGCGCGAGCGCCGCCTGCACCGTGTCGACCGCCCGCTCGACTCCGGCGCAGAAGCCCCGGGGCGAGGCGAGAAGAACACGCTGGACCATCTGCCCACAGGGTACCGATGGCCGCGCGCTGTCCCCGCGGGAACGATGCGCTGCCGCCGACCGACGCGGTGTCGGCCGACCGGCGTGCGTGTCTCGTTACGCGCCTGGCGCGCGGTAGCCCGGCGACTTCTTCGCGGCCTCGTCGACCTGAGCCGGCGTGAGCAGGCAGACCGTCTTCGTGCTCGCTCCTCCGGAGGCGCCGACGGTGAGCGCGAGCGCTGCCGCGTCCGTCGCGTCGGGCACGTCGGCGATCACGTAGGCGTCGGCGTCTCCGAACGCGAAGTAGAAGCTCTCGACGCGGCCGCCGAGGCCCTCGACCGCGGACGTCACAGCCGCGACGCGTCCGCTGCCGCCCTCCCGCAGGACTCCTGCGGCTCCCTCGGGCGTGTAGCTCGCGATGATCAGATACTTCGGCATCTCGACCTCCCGGTCGCTTCTCGACGGTCGTTTGCGGCGCTCCGTCCGGAGCCGGCTCAAGTATCCGCCGTCGCGGACCGTGCTTCAATCGTGTTCTGGCGGACCGCCTACACTGAACGCCACGGGGCGTAGCTCAGTCTGGTCAGAGTGCTTGCTTTGGGAGCAAGAAGCCGCCGGTTCGAATCCGGCCGCCCCGACTCGTCGTGAAGCTTCTCACCGTTCTCGTCTGTGCGTCGGCGTTGGTCCCGGCGGCGACGGCATCGACGGCTCCGCGGTTCCGCGCGTCGGTCGCGCCGATCTCGAAGGCGCTCGCCGCTCGCATGACCGACGTCTCGTGGCACCCCGGTTGTCCCGTTGCACTCCGTGATCTCCGGGTCGTCTCGGCGAGCTACCGCGGCTTCGACGGGCGGGCGCACACCGGCCGCCTGATCGTGAACCGGGCCGTCGTGGCGGACGTCGTCACGGTGCTCCACAAGCTGTTCGACGCCCGCTTCCCGATTCGCCGGATGGAGCCGGTCGACGCCTACGGCGGCAGCGACTACCGCTCGATCGAGGCGGACAACACGTCGGCGTTCAACTGTCGCCCGGTTGCCGGAACGGCGAGCTGGTCGGAGCATGCGTACGGCGAGGCGATCGACCTCGACCCGGTCGAGAATCCGTCGGTGAGCGGCGGCACGACGTCGCACGCGGCGAGCCGGCGATACCTCGACCGCTCGCTCCGCCTCCCGGGGATGATCCACGCCGGCGACGTCGTGGTGCGGGCGTTCGCGTCGGTCGGGTGGGGCTGGGGCGGCTCGTGGAGCGGCGACAAGGACTACCAGCACTTCTCTGTCAACGGCCGCTGACGGGTTGCAGCCCGCTGCCGCAGCGCCCAGGCCGGCTACCCTTGGTCCGACGCGGGTGTAGCTCAATGGCAGAGCCCTAGCCTTCCAAGCTAGTTATGCGGGTTCGATCCCCGCCACCCGCTTGCCGCGATCGGAGAGGATCTCTTCGGCGCGGCTCGCTGCGGCGGCGCCGCTGCGCAGGGCGCCTTCGAACCAACCGGCTTCCTGGGCAGCCACGTCGGAGCCCGCGAGGAGGATCCGGCCGGGCAGGTCGAAGCGCTCCGGCTCGAAGAGCTCGGGGGCGTCGGCGGGGACTGTGAGCCATGTCCCGTTCGACCACGGGTCGGCGTTCCAGTCGTGGTGTGCGTAGTCGACGAGCGTGGCCTCGGGGAAGTAGCCCGCGACGGCTCGATCGACCTGCTCGAGATCGTCGAGGTCGAAGGAGTCGTCCTGCCAGCCGAAGCCGGTCACGCGGGTTACGCCGTCGACGGCGTCGTCGACCCACCACCAGCGGAGTGGCAGCGTGGGATCGTGGCCGACCGCAAGACCGTGGGGCTCCACGTCTCGAAGCAGCAGGACGAGCTTGGTCGCACACCCGACGTTCCTGCCGGCCGCGGCGCGAGCGGCCGCTGGGAGCCCGGGGTCGAAGCCCAGCGCCGGCAGGCAGTTGGCCGGGACCGCGACGACGGCAGCGGAGCCCCGGACCATGCCACTCCCGGTCTCGACGTCGACCGTCCCGCCGTCGTCGTGGAGCGAGACCGCGGGCGTCGACGTCCGGAGCGAGACGCCACGGGTGTCCGCCATCGCGTCGGCGAGCGCCGACCACCCGTTCGCCGGGCTGTGGGCAAGGCACGTGACGAGGCCGGTGAGCCCTCCGTGAGCTGCGATCACCGCCAGCAGCTCGCTGCTCGCACCCGCCTCGGGCGGCGCGCCGGCCATCAACTGCCACCAGCCGATCAGGAAGTCACGGGTCGCAGGCGGCGGAGAGAGGGTGTCGAGGTAGTCGGCGCCCGAGCCGGCGGGCGAACCACCGCCGGCAGCCTGAGCCGCGGCGTCGCCCGCGATGCGTTGCAGGGCGCGCTCGAGCGCGCCGATCTCCTCCCACGGCACCGGCAGCCCGTGGCGCAGCTCGCCGGCCGTGCGCCACCGCGCGTGGACGGGCAGCACCGAGTCGCGGACCGCCTGGTCGTACCGGTCGAGCTCGGCCCTGACCTCCGAATGCTCCGGCGCGAACCAGGCGCCGCCGAGCTCCGCGACACGACCGCCGAGGTCGACTGAATAGCCGCGACCTCCGACGCGGTCGCGCGCCTCCAGCAGGATCACGGCTCGGCCGGATTCTGCGAGGTCGCGCGCCGCCCGCAGGCCGGCCAGCCCGGCTCCCACGACGACGACGTCCGCGTCCAGTGACCCAGCGATCGGTGGACGCTACTACGGAGGGCCGGATCGTCGATGCTTCAATCTCGCGGCCGGAGCGTGCGCTTCCGACCGACGCACCCCCGGACACCCAGCACGCGGCCCGAAGCGGACGATCTCGTGGCATCGACCATCTACCGTGCCCGCGTGGACCCGTACGCCTGGACGTGGAACGAGGAGACGCTCGTGCTCGTCCCGGCGCTCGCGATCGCGTACGGAATGGCGGTGCGACGCAGCGGGGCTCCTCGCTGGCGGATCGGCTGCTTCGTCGTCGCCGAGCTCCTGGTGCTCGCGTTCGGAGTCTCACCCTTGCACGAGCTCGCGCTTCGCTACCTGCTCGTGGTGCACCTGCTGCAGAACGTCGTGCTCGCAGAGTGGGCGCCGCTCCTGCTCGTCCTCTCGCTCCCGCCGGTGCTCGCCGGTGCGCTCTCGCGGCCGCCGGCCGTACGGGCTCTCACGAGTCCGCTCGTCGCGCTGCCTCTCTGGCTCGCCAACTACGCCCTCTGGCACGTCCCCGTCGCCTACGACGCGGCGCTGCGGCGGCCGCACACGCTCCTCCACCTCGAGCACCTGACCTACCTCGCCACGGGCGTGGGAATGTGGTGGCCGGTCGTCCACGACGTCCCGCGCAGGCTCCATGCCGGGGCGCGTGCCCTCTACCTCTTCGCCGGCTTCGTCCTCGCGGCGCCGATCGGGCTCGTGCTCGCGCTCGTTCCGCACGCCGCGTATGCGACATATCGCGACGCCCCCGAGCGGCTCTGGGGTCTCTCGGCGACCGCCGACCAGCAGCTCGGAGGGATCGCGATGGCGGGCGAGCAGGCGATCGTCTTCTTCGCCTGCTTCACGTTCTGGTTCTTCCGCTTCCTCGCCGAGCAGGAGCACGCACCCGACGACGATCCGCCCCACGACTGAGACTTCGTGGCTGAGCCACGAGGTCCGAGAGCCCGTCCCCTAGAGTCACGAGGTCCGAGAGCCCGTCCCCTAGAGTCACG
>Ga0187780_10000978_pt1 | contig 21364 bp, 28 predicted proteins | sample 1015_Q2_SP10_20__FD_132429 | JGI IMG/M metagenome (GOLD analysis project Ga0187780, IMG submission 132429) | Tropical peat soil microbial communities from peatlands in Department of Meta, Colombia - 1015_Q2_SP10_20_MG | ecosystem: Environmental > Terrestrial > Soil > Wetlands > Peat | place... | reverse complement strand
CGAGAGAGATATGCTGGCGAACCCCAACGCAGGTAAGGATTTACCTCGACGCTTGCTTTGCGAAGAGCGCTTCGACATGGCACAATTCTCCCACCTACTTACCGCATATTTAGTCCAATCGCTTATAAGGATACTCGTTCCACATAGACGCTGGAAGTGACAAAAGAGTTAGGAATGGCGCAATTGCGGCGTAGTCGGAATGAGATCAAGCGACGGGGCACAGTGTTTTTGTCATCGGTCTGGTGTTGCTGTGGGCCGGTGTGAGCGCGCGCCTAGAGCGCCGCGACCGTCGTGGCGTAGAGCTAGCAGCGTTGAATAACCCCATAAAGGCTGCAACCTTTTGGGGACACGATGCCAAAGCGGAACGCCAAGCCTACGTTGATAAGCTCGCAGAACATAACAACTGGCGCAACAACATCAGGTTTGAATTGATCAATTGGATTACCTTTGCGATTGGTGCAACGTTCTGCTTACTTGCCGCAGTACTCTGGTTAGGTGAAGACCGAACCCGGACCTGGGATCGCCTATGGGATCTTGTGGGTCCGTTCGTTATCGCTGTAGTAGGAATTTACTACGTCTACCAACTAATGAGACGGTTGGATAAAGCAGAGAGCGAGATCAAATGGCTCAATCTCATGCTGGCACAGGTAAAGGATGACGAAAAAGTCAACTACTCAGAATTGGAGGGTCGGCTCGCGAAGTTGGATGGAAAGCCAGACAAAGGCTGACCAGATAATCACGACGCCGCTAAGTAAGCCAAGTAAGGCGTGAGCGCACATAATCCTTAGCTATGCTCCAATCCTCATTTTGACGCTTCTCAGTTTCTTCGCGGTCGATAGCATCACGAAGGCGCTCAAGTGAGGCTCTCTCATTGCCAGGGTCTGTCCTAACATAATCCTCGATATTTCTTTCGATTAAATGCACGCGATTGGGTTGATTTGTTCGTGCCAATACGCCCAGTGCTTCAATATGCAATCGGAGAAGATCGTCGCGGTCCATTGGTGCCTTCCTGGCGCTCCCTCTAATTCATCATACACGTTCGCGGACCCTTCAACAAAACGCTTTAAAACTTGTGAAGGGACTTGAGGAATTTCCCACAAAATTTGCGAAGGCCCATTGCCCAATCGCCCAAATCGGTTCGAGGATGCCACGTTGACGCACATCCGATTTAAGGTCTTCGAACGCATGGCCTTCAATCATTGGGAAGGTCGCAGCGAACGGGTGCGCGGAGTAGTCAAGGAAGGTCGGGCCTTCAGCGACGGGGAGTTTAGCAACGTTAGTCATTTGCAGTTCCTTTCTGCCCATAGGCATGCTTCACTTTTCAAACAACACGACCTAAGCCTTGGCCGTTACTTCGCTCGTCGAGCTAACAACTTGCGAAGCGATCCACTCATCAAGATCAGATTGCTGATACAACACGCGACGTTTTAGCTTGACGAACCTAGGCCCAAGACCACTCACACGAAGCCGGTCCAGGCTGCGCTCGGAAAGCCTTAGCGTGCGTGCTGCCTCAGCCGCTGTTAACAGCGTCATGAGACACCTGTAGCGATGTTGGTGTTGGAGGGCGGGCCTTACCGGTCGCTTAGCGTGCCGAGCTATCCGCTTGCCTGGGGGCTCAGTGTCGCCTGAGCGACGGAGCGCATGTGGTTCCCAGGTCTTTGTATTCTGACAGTGGCGGACGATTACGGCTTAATGTCGGCAACCTAAACGACAGTTGCCGACATGAGCCGACAAAAATTTCACGAACGCGTTATTTGTTCGACGTGATCGGCCCAGCGCATCAGCGCATCGCGCATCGGTTCGATATATCGCGCGCGATTATACACGCCTGCGACAGATGCTTTGTGGCCCGATTGATGATTGAGGATTGCCTCGATGATGTGCGGGGCAATGCCCAGTTCTGCGCAACCAGTTGCCATCGTGCGTCGCAGATCGTGCAAACACCAAGGAGCAAATCCAAGCGCACGATCTAGCCTAGCCTTTGCTCGATCCCAATTCTTGAAATTAAACACGCTGCCTTCAGCTCGCTCGCCGAGGATCGCAAGAGCCTGCTTGGAAAGTAGAAGCGTGTGCTCGCGCTTGTTTTTCGTTCGCGCGGCGGGCAGGACAATCCGGTCGCCGTCGATTTCGTCCCAACGCAAGCGCGCAATTTCCTCCCGGCGTTGGCCGGTCAAAACCAAAAGCTTGACGATTCGCCCATAGTCGCCCGAAGGCAAGGCGTGCCAAAGCTGCCGAATTTCGGCTTCGCTTAGGACCCGCTCTCGCGCGCGCTCCTCGAGCTTGCCAGTACCAGCCACAGGATTACGTTCGATCAATCCCTCTCGGATCGCCCAATTGAACATTGCCAAGAGCGAACCTCGAATGCGATTGCGCACGATCCCCGGATGCTGGGCTAGCACGCCCGCAATGTCGCGGCGGGTGATGGCTTCGAGTTTTAGCCGCGCCAATGCCGCCGAATGCTTGCGCAGATGCCGCTCCATTTCGACGAGCGTGCTAATGCGAAGGCGTTGTCGGCGCTGGGCAAGGTAGCGCTCGACCATCACGCTAAAGCTATCGCCCTCCGGTGGCGCGGCCGGATTGAGCAAGATCGCCCGCGCGCGGAGGCGAGCTTGGTCTGGGGTCAGTGGGCCGAAGCGACCGATGCTCCGCACATGCTGCCGCCCGTCCACGCGATAGCGAACATAAAAGAAAGTTCCCTGCAGTTGCTTGCGTGCGCCAAACCCGACTAGCGCGGTATCCCAGAGCCAGCCCCGCAAACTGCGGATCGAAGTGAGGTTGATTTTGCCCTGCATCCTGCGGGAGGCTAGTCGTCAATTAGTCGTCACGCAAGCGCAAATTTCAGGCGGGGCCTGACGGCGGGCGTCGGTAGGAGACGGGAGCGAAGGCGTTGGAAGTAAAAACTAATTTCGACCTTCGCGCGCCAGCACAAACACTTGCGCCCCCTAACGGTTCTGATAATAAGACCGCCCGGCATGAGCGACGAAGAACCGCCGAAAAAGCGTTCCCAGTCCCGGGAGCGGTGTTCTGCCATAACCGGCGTGATGTTTCGCCTTCTTCTGGTTCGCCGACTCCTGAGCAGCCGTCCCGCCGTCCGGTGCATCCGCGGACGTCGCCGTTGCGGTTGCTGACGGCTCGGACAGTGCGGCGATACCTGTCGCGGGCGTCGATCCCGCATTCGGCTGTCCCGCGTTTTCCTGCGGCGCCGTCGGCGCGGACGCCTGTACGGGCTGCTGATGATCCGGGATCGAGGGGGCCGCGGCAGCCGCCTGACTTCCTTGCTGGCCTGACGCCGGCGGCGTCACCTGCGGGCGAGCGGGCGCTTGACCAGAGGTCTCGGTCGTCGCGATGGGCGGCACCGTGGGGCCGGAAACTGGGGCGGCGGCCGGCGTCACCGGTGCGGCGCCGATCTCGGGAGCGGCCGGTGCCGAAGCGGCGCGGACACTGGTCACGATAGCGTGGGCGGCAACTGGTGTCCGTTCGGGCTTGGCGGGACGATCGACCAGCGATAGGACGACGCCGGCTCCCGCCGTTGCACCGATTGCTGTTGCAACCAGAACAACGCGGGCCGTGCGCGCGAAGCTTGGCACGGGCGCAAGATAGCCCCATTCAGGACTGAAATTCCCGGCGGATCGCATTAACGAACTCCTAGAGCACGATCCGGAAAACTGGAAACCGGTCTTCCGAAAAGATCATGCCTTGTCAAATAACCAGAGCCGCAATCGACTCAATATGAAGCGGTTGTGCTCCAGTGCAACGGTACTGACGCCGCGCCACGCGTAAAACCCCTGGCGGGACGAGCGGTTCCAAGCCGCTTAAGTCCCTGTTGCGACATGGCTTACCTATGCCGGCCGTCCAGGGCAAGCGTGCCGAGCGTGAAAATTGGGAATTGTTGCCCAAAACCGCACGGCCGGAGCGGCCGGCGCCGTTCCCTGTGAACACAATTGTCGGTGCGATTGGCGCGCGGCGACCTGGATCGTCCGCCTCATCGCCTATCCGCCGTCAGGAGTCCGAGCTGAACTGGCGTCCGTTCGGGGCAGTTCCGCTGATGTGCTCGCCGACCGAGGTGAACACATCGCCGATCGCAGAAACCGCATGCCGCGTGGCGGCGACGACCTGATCTTTCAAGTCGAGCGTCTTGGCGAGCAGCGAATCGGGATCGCGCGCCAGGTGTCCAGCGGGCGCGCTGGCGTCGTCGACCTGCGGATTCTGCTCTGCTTGGGCGATGACCAGCGGCGCGCCGCCTGATGCGGCGACCGTGGCGGCTGCGGCCGCTAGCTTCGCGTGCGGAAGCGTAGGCCTCGGCGCCGCCAAAGCGGCGCTATGGCGGGCCGGCGTCTGCGCCGCAAGTCTCGTCTCCGCCGCATTGGAATCGACCTGCGCCGTTTTCTCCTGCGTCGCCTGAGCAGCCTGAGCAGCCTTCTCTTCGGCCGCCCTTAGCTCCGCAGCTTTCTCGACCTTGGCGTCCTCAACCGCGCGCGCGGATTCCGCGTCTTCCGCGGCAAGGCGACTTTTCTCGGCGGCCATCTGCGATTTCAGATAGCCGACAATCTGCGCATGCTCGTCGCGAACGAGCGCCAGGACTTCGGCCGATGCCGGGTTTGCCTGCTCGGCGAGCGGCGAAGATGGCGGGCTGTTGCCGATGTGAAGTTGGGTAAAAAGGATTCCGCCGATGACGCTTGCCAGCGCCGCCGGCAAGACATCGAGCACGAATTTGCCGACAAACCGCGCCAGCAACGGCGCTTGGGAGTGACCCGAGTGGCCGACAGATTGTCCATTCACCCACATCGCGCGAACCCTTTTTTCAAACGAGTGGTTGAATTTCAAACATTCGTTATAGGCGATCAAGGGCCTGGAAAAAGGAATTTTTGCGGCATTCCCGGGGCCTCGAGACGAATTAGTCTGCGGGTTGCAATCCTGCCACAACCCAGCGGCTGATCAGTCCCGACAGCCATTCGACCGCAGATTCGTCGAGAGTCAGCCCGACCGGCGGCTGCGCCAGCTGTTCGCGATTGCGCAGAAACACGCTGCATTGGCCGATCAGCCAGACCGTGGCGACCATGGTGGTGCGATGATCGGCATCCGGCAGGAACCGGCGCACGAGATCGCTGGCAAGGCCCATGAAGGGGGCGGCTTCCTCACTGACCAAGTGCCGGAAAACAGCCGTCGGTTGCACCGTCTCCCAGTTGAAGATCCGCATATGGCGGCTGTATTCGTCGCGGCCCGCCAGCGGACGGAGCTGCCGGCGGATGAACTGAGAAAGCGCCTCGTGCCGCGACATGGATTTGACCTCCTCGGCATGGGCCAATTGGTCCTCGGTCAAGGCCCGGAACGCCGTCCGCAGGACCTCGCGATAAAGCCCATCCTTGCCGTCGAAATGGTAGTTGATGGCGGCCTGATTCACTTTCGCCTTGGCCACGATGGCACGGATGCTCGTGCCGCCGTAGCCGTGTTCGGCGAAAAGCCGCTCAGCCGCTTTGAGTATCCGTTCGCGCGTGATTTCGGATGGCCGCGTCATGACCGCCCCACCATCGCCGTTTTCAAACCTGCGTTTGAATTCCAAATAGGCCTTTGTCGCGCGTAATGCAATTGCTTTCTTTGCCCTGGGCGCATGACTCGGCGGTGCGGAACTGGGGCATGATCTGAAAGAAGCCTGCGCCGGACTTGATCCGGGGTGGAAACCGGCCTTCCGAAAAGACGCGCCCCATCAAAAGCGCAGAGCCGCAATCGATTCTATTTGAAGCGATTGCCGCTCTAGGCGTCGTTGCGACGTCATACTAGTTTGCAAACCATCGAAAGCCGCACCTTTCAATGCGGCCGAATGCGAAGAAATCATCGATGAATCAGCACCGTCTGCCGTCCGACGTCGTCGGACTGACCAAAGTCATGCCGCCCCTCTCGCGGCGGGGATTTATGTCGAGTTCGGCCGCCGCCGCCGCGGGCTACACCCTTGCGACCGGACCGGTGCGCGCCGACGCGATCCAAACCGACGCCAAGGGACTCGACGCGGGCGACGTCAAGGTCAAGGTTTCCGGCGGCGACATGCCGGTTTATTACGCGCGGCCGGCGGGCGTGCAGCATCCGCCGATCATTCTCGTCTGCATGGAAATTTTTGGCCTGCACGAATTCATCAAGGACGTTACGCGCCGGCTCGGACATCTCGGCGCATTCGCGGTCGCGCCGGATTACTATTTCCGGATGGGAGATCTCGTCAAAATCAGCGACACGCAGGAACTTTATCCGAAGGTGAACAGCAAGACGGATACCGAGCTTTTCGCCGATCTTGACGCCACCGTCACCTGGGCCAAATCGCAGGGCGGCGACGGCAACCGGCTCGGCATTATGGGCTTCTGCCGCGGCGCCCGAAATGTGTGGCATTACTCGACGCACAATCCGGATCTGAAAGCAGGCGTTGCTTTCTATGGTCCTTTGGCCGACAAGAGCGACGCCGCGCCGAAGAGCTCGATCGAGCTCGCTCCCGAAGTGAAGGAGCCGATGCTCGGCCTCTACGGGGCGGAAGATACCGGCATTAAAGTCGAGCAAGTCAACCAGATGGAAGCCGCATTGAAAGCCGCCGACAAGACCGCCGAATTCCATATTTATCCGGGCGCGCCGCACGGCTTCGTCGCCGATTACCGATCGAGCTATCGCAAGGACGCGGCGGAAGATGCCTGGAACCGCATGGTCGGCTGGTTCAAGAAGTACAACGTCTTAAGTTAGCCTGATAAAGAAATCGGGCCAGCGCGGCGCCCATCGGCGTCGCGCTTTTCACATTTGACCGGCATGGCATGCACCTGCCGCAGGGGAGGAAACACAATGGCTCGCATCGAACAGGTACGCAGGGAAAATGTGGGAACGCGACAGCAACAGCTTTACGACGACATCATGCGCACGCGGCCGCGCGGTAACCTGAGTGGGCCGTTTTCGGTGTGGATCTACCGGCCGGACATCGCCGAACCGGCCAATCAACTCGCCAATTGTTTCCGCGTCAGTCCTACGCTCGATAAGCGCCTGATCGAGCTGATCGTGCTTTTGGTGTGCCGCGACGCGACCGCGAAATATGCATGGTCCGCCCATGTCAATCTCGCCCGCGAGGCAGGATTGAGCGCGAAGACAATCGAGGCCATCCGCGCGCGCAAGCGGCCCGAATTCGGCAGCGACGACGAAAGCGTGGTCTACGATTTGGTGAGTGAACTGCTTGCTTCGAAAAAGGTGAGCCCGGCGACCTTCCAGCGCGCCGAGGCCGCGCTTGGCCGCGACGGCATTATCGAGGCCGTCAGTTGCGCCGGCTTCTACGGCATGATCGGGTTCGTGCTCAACACGTTCGAGATTCCGCCGCAGCCGGGCGGCGACGTCCTGAGCTAAATCTGCTGACGCAACGAGGCAGCCGAGCGTCCGCTTTGGCCGACCGAGACCGCCGCAAAACCGCGCGCCCTTGCGGTGTCAAAATCACGAGCCGAAGCTTACCGTCGAGGCGCACGAGGCCCTCGATAACGGCATCTTCCCAAACCGACAGGCGCGGACAAGTCGTGCGCCAGGCCTCCATGGTCTGCGGGTAGCTTCGCGGCCGGTCTGCCACCCACGACAAGAATTGGATCATGATCAGGCTCGGAGCAACGGCCATCGCAGCCTCCCTGCCCGGCAAACTATAGACCAAATCGCGCTCGGATGCAGCTTTGGCTGCGCGTTCATGCTAGAATGGCATTGCGCCTTTGCGTGGGCGAGTGACCGCATTTGCTGCAGTGTAACGCGAGGATCTACATGGATATCCTCATCAGGGCGCTCGTTACATTCCTCGTCGTTCTGCTCATCCTTTATCTGGTCAATATGTTGCCGATTAAACGGCGTGCCAGGGAGATCGTGCGAGTGATCGTCATTATCATCGGCGTTTTGTCGCTGCTCGGTTATCTGGTGAACTTTTAAAACCGGCGTGCCCCCGTGCGACGCATCGAAGGCTATGTCATCGTGTCCGCCGACGGCATGCTCGCGGACGGCAAAGGCGAAATGCCGGCGTCGATCCGCAACGAGGCCGATCAGCGCTTTTTCCAGGACGCGCTCGATCATGCCGCGGTCGTCGTTCACGGCCGCCATTCTCACGAAGGCGGCCCGCACGCCGCACGACGCAAGCGTCTTGTCCTGACGCGTCAGATCGCCGCCACCGCACCCGACCCCTCGCATCCCAATGCGCTGTTGTGGAATCCGGTCGGCGCGACGCTCGACCAGGCGCTCGAACAACTGGGAGTCATCGAGGGTATTATTGCCGTCATCGGCGGCCCGGAAGTATTCAGCCTGTTTTTGCCGCTTTACGATGCGTTCCATCTTTCCCGCGTTGCGAATGTTACGATCCCCGGTGGCATTCCGCCATTCACCGAAGTCGGCCGCAATGCGACGCCGGAAGACGTGCTGGAGCGCCATGGTTTTAAGGCTGGGCCTCGGCGCGACCTCGATGCGGCAGCCGGCGTATCGGTGGTGACGTGGCAGCGCTGACGCTTCTCTATAGGGTCTTTCGATGACTTTTCCCCAGCTGCGATCCGGTCCGAGCCGCGTCGTCGCGCTCGATTACGAGATAGCGCAGGAGCGGGCCGCCGCGCTCGGACAAATGGGACGTGCGCTCGAAGCGGCGCTCGCCGCGCTCTGCGACTACGACCGGGGCGAGCAAAAGTCGGACGAACTCCGGGCCAAACTGGTGCAGGCTGCGGGCTATGCGCTGTGGCGCTTTGTGGTCCAGCGTGAGGCTTGCGGCCTGCGCGATCCGTGGCCGGTCATACGCGACTATCGCGTCCCGCAAGACGTGCAAAACCGGATGGGAGTTTTCGGCGGAACAAGCCGCTTGAGCGGCTGAGCTTACCGCGCTGGGGGCCTGCACAAGCGCCGGGCGCCGTATTAGCCGTTCGTTAACCTCATGATGCGCTGCCGGCAAGGTTTTATTCACCCTTCCCTATGCATTGTTTTCGATACTTCAAAGGCGTAGCCAGCGCTCCCAACTGTGATGCGAATCCGTCCGCTTGTCGAAGAATTCGAGGCCGTTCTCGCCTCCGGCAGCGTCGCGCGCCGTATCGACATCCTCGCCCGGATCGCCGATCTCTTCATCCATGGCGCCGAACGATATTCGAAGGATCAGATCGATCTGTTCGGCGATGTCATGATCCAGCTGGCCAGGACGGTTGTCGCCAAGGCTCGCGCCGAGCTGGCGGAGCGGCTCGCGCCGATCGCCCAGGCGCCGGCGCATCTCATCCGGATGCTTGCCTTCGATGACGACGGCACAGTTGCAAATCCCGTTCTATTACTATCCGTATGCCTTGCCGAGCGCGACCTTGTGCAGGTGGCCCGCACTAAGAGTCAGCGGCATCTTCTGGCCATCGCGCAGCGCCGATCATTAAGCGAGGCCGTAACGGATATATTGGTCGAACGCGGCGATGGTCATGTGGTGAGATCGCTTGCCGGTCATGGCGGCGCGCAATTTTCCAAAGCCGGCCTTCGCAGGCTGGCGGAGCGCCGCTCGCGCGACGGAGGTGCATCGGCGAACGAATTGGGATCACAGCTCGACATCGACCATTATGCCCGCGAAGGCAAGTTCGCGGAAACCGCGATTGCGTTATCGCGATTGTGCGAAATGCCAATGCCGGCGATCGAGCGCGCGCTTCTCGCACCGGACGCCGAGGCCGTCCTCGTTTTGGCCAAGGCCGTGGGATTATCGGCGACGACGACCAAAGCCGTCCTGCAGTTAGGCGCAGTCAACCGCGGCTCTTCGGCAACGAAGAGCAAGCCGGTCAGGAACCACGAGCAAGCGCTGCAGGGCTTCGATCGCTTGCGGCCCGAAAGCGCGCAACGTGTGCTCGGTTTCTTCCGCGCCTGCGTCAAAAAACCGGCCGAGCCCTCAGGGCGAGATCCGGAAAAAGCCCGCCCCGGACTTGATCCGGGCCGGAAACCGATTTTCAGAAAAGATCATGTCCCATCAAACATCTAGAGCCCAATCGATTCAGTCTGAAACGACTGCGCTCTAGTTCAGCCGGCGATCCCCGCTAACGGCCGGCGATAAGACCTGCGCTCCCCAGATCGACGTCACTAATACGAGCAATAGCCCGGCTGTACTTGTAGCCAGGAGCCGTTCGGATAGCGGTAGTAGCAGCCGCCGCGCCACCAATAATAACCGCCATTGCGGCGTTGCGCTTCCGCGGCAATGACCGCGCCCGTGGTCGCGCCGATCGCTGCGCCGGCGATGACGCCGCCCGCGCCGCGCCCAACCGCACCGCCGATAAGGCCGCCAAGCGCGCCGCCCACGATCGCGCCGCCGACCGGATCCTGCGCCGCCGCCTGTTGCGCCGGCATCAAGGCTGCGAGTGTCAAAATCACCGCCGCTCCGACTGTTCGCATATTTTCCCTCTCCTCTTGCCTTCGCTCCCCGATTTCAATCTTCGTTGGCCGAGCCATCGAGCTATCACAGAATATCCTCGGTCCCTGCTTCGGCCGGAATATTGGCGAAAAGGGGGAACGCGATCGTGACGAAGCGTTAAAGCTTTTACAGCAGAATCTACTTGACTCCATGCTGATTGCATTTATTTGGGAATTTAGCCGCTGTTGGTCGGTTCGCGTGGACTGATCGAGCGGCTTTCGCTTTCCGCGGCGCCGGCTCGCCGGCAACTCGGGTTCTTGTCCCTGGTTGGGGAGGACGGCATGAGCCAGAACGCCCTCTTGCGATCGGTGAAGGGCTTAGAAGTCCCAGGCACCGCCCGAAAAGAAGTTCGAAAGACCAAATTGAAAGTCGCGGCTTCGGCGCCGGTGGAAGTCCGCCAAGCCGCTCAACACCAAGCCACTCAACACCAAGGCTTCCAACCCAAGGATCATTTCGCCGTTCGCAAGGGCGTTCGCTGCGCCGGTGTGCATCTGATCGTCGATCTACACGGCGCCAAGCGCCTCGATGACATCGAACATATCGAGTCGACCTTGCGACGCTGCGTTGAGGCTGCCCGGGCGACCTTGCTCCATATCCACTTGCATCATTTTCAGCCGAGCGGAGTATCGGGCGTAGCTGTGCTGGCCGAGAGCCACATTTCCATCCATACTTGGCCGGAAGCAGGCTATGCGGCGCTCGACGTCTTCATGTGCGGATCGGCCCAGCCAGACAAATGCATTCCCGTTCTGCGCGAAGCTTTTGCGGCAAAACGCGTGGGCGTAAACGAGCTCTTGCGCGGGCACGACGGTTGAACCGCGCTTGAACTGCCAGTTCAGTTGCGGTTGAACCGATCGTGAAATCAATTCGGCCGGGCCCGCCCCGGCCTTTTTTTCTTTTGCCGCACGCCGCTGCGTATTGCGTCCCATTTGCCTCGAATGTCGAAGATAGGCCACCATCGATTGGGAATGCGCCTAGCAGCGTCTCGGGGAGCGTCGTTACGGGCGCGGTTGAGGATCACATGGTGGAAAAAAGTCCAGAGAAGCGCTGGATCGCCGAAACGCTGTTCGACGACCTTGGCTTTCGCATGACCTTCGAGGTCGATAAGGTTCTCTATGAATTGCAGACCGAGCATCAGCACCTCGTGCTGTTCGAGCAGCGGTTCTTCGGCAAGATGCTGATGCTCGACGGGGCGACGCAAATTTCCAAGAAGGACGAGTTCATTTACCAGGAGATGATGTCGCACGTGCCGCTGTTCGCGCACGGCAATGGCCAGGATGTGCTTATCGTCGGAGGCGGCGATTGCGGTATCGCCGAAGAGGTGCTCAAGCACCGCACCGTCAAGCACCTCACCCAGGTCGAGATCGACCCGAAGGTGATCGAATTCGCCAAGGAGCACTTTCCGGAATTCACCAAGCCCGTCTTTGCCGACAGCCGTTTCGAATCGGTGATCGACGACGGCGCAAAATTCGTCGCCAAAACCGACCGGCGCTTCGACGTCATTATTGTCGATTCTACCGATCCGCAGGGACCGGGCAAAATTTTGTTCGGGGCGAAGTTCTATGCCGGCTGCAAGCGCTGCATGAAGGATCGCGGCGTGCTGGTCACGCAGAATGGCGTCCCCTTCTTTCAGAACAACGAGCTCGCCGCGACCATGCTGAAATTCCGGCGGTTATTCGCCGATGCCAGCTGTTATATCGCGGCCATCCCGGTCTATGTCGGCGGCCACATGGCCATGGGCATAGCGACGGACGACAAGCGGCTGCGCCAACATCCGGTCAAAACCATCGCCGAGCGATACCGCAAGGCCGGGAGCTTCAAGACAATGTATTGGACCCCCGAGGTTCATGTCGCCGCTTTCGCCCAGCCGCGCTTTATCTCCGATCTTGTGGCAAAAGCCGATGCGAGACTGCGCAAGACGGAACGCAAGGCCGGGCGCAGGACGGGACGAAAGGACTTGCCGTAACACAAGACAGCAGGCGCACAACGGATGTAGACTACCAGCGCCATTCGCTCTTAGACCCAACTCTATCGTGTGACGGCATTGAGCTTCTTCCCTGCCAAAGATCCCGCACTCGGCGATGCGCGTTCGACCGAGGCCATCGAACAGATCATCGTGCCGCGTTCGGTCGATCTCGGCGGCTTGCAGGTTCACCGTGCGCTGCCGTCGGCACGCTCGCGCATGGTGGGGCCTTTCATTTTCTTCGATCATTTCGGGCCGGCGATATTCCGCGCCGGCAACGGCATCGACGTGCGGCCGCATCCGCATATCGGGCTGGCGACGGTTACTTACTTGTTCGACGGCGAAATCGTCCATCGCGACAGCCTCGGCAGCGCCATGCCGATCAGGCCGGGCGCGGTCAATTGGATGACGGCCGGGCGCGGCATCGTTCACTCCGAGCGCACCGCACCCGACCACCGCGACGGCGGCGAGCCGCTGCACGGGTTGCAATTGTGGGTCGCACTGCCGCTTGCGCAGGAGGAAACCCAACCGGGCTTCGCCCACACGCCGGCCGCCGACATTCCACAACTACGCGAGGACGGGATTACTTTGCGCGTCATCGCCGGAGCCATGCAGGGACTGCGCTCGCCGGTCGCGACATCGTGGGACACGATATTTGCAGAGACGCGGCTTGCGGCCGGGCGCACCTTGCCGCTTGGCGCCGACTATGAGGAGCGTGCGCTTTACGTCATCGCGGGTGAGATCGAGATCGGAGGCGAACGCCATCCACCGGAGCGGCTCTTGGTGCTCAAACCGGGCGACCGGGTCGCCGTGAAGGCGGCAACCGACGCCCATTTCATCTTGGTCGGCGGCGCCGCGATGGACGGTCCTCGCCACATCTGGTGGAATTTCGTTTCCTCGCGCAAGGATCGCATCGAGGCCGCCAAAGCCGATTGGAAAGCCGGCCGTTTCGCCATCGTCCCGGGCGACACTGAAGAGTTTATTCCGCTGCCCGACGGCGCTTAGTCACTCGCGGCATTTGATTGCCCTAGCGCCGACCGCTGCCGTGCGGCAATTTTCCTCCATCGTCGGCCGCTCCAATCTCATCGCGACCGGCGTTGCGAAAGGGAGAGTTCGATGGCATTCGTTCGTCCTCGCGTCGCATTTTTGCTACTTGCCGCGACCTGCGCGATCGCGGCGGCGCGTGAGCCAGCAACGGCTCGTTCGGGTTCGGATCTCGAGCGCGTCTACCGGATCATCGCGACCAAGAAGATGGTCGACCTGACCCACGCCTTCGGGCCCGAGACCCCGGTCTGGGCCGGCTTCGGCCAGGCCAAATTTTCCCCGGCCGCCGATCCTAAGACGCGCGAACCCTACACAATCGCCAAGGACGGCTTCAGGGCGACTTATTATGAAATGGTCGGGCAATACGGAACGCATGTCGATCCGCCGGCGCATTTCGCCGAAACCGGCATCACCATGGACCGCATTCCGCTCAAGCAGATGATTCTGCGCCTCGTCGTGCTCGATGACACACCCTACCTCGCCAAGGATCCGAACCACGCTTTTTCGATCGCCGATCTCAAAGCCTGGGAACGCCGGCACGGGCGCGTACCGCCTGGCGCTTTCGCCGCGTTGCGGACGGATATGTATAAGGACTGGGATTCGAATCCCGAGCGTTTCAAACGCCAGCCGTTTCCCGCATGGTCGCTCGACACGATCAAATATCTTTACGAAGAACGCGGCGTAACGGCCACCGGCCACGAATCGATGGATACCGATACCACCGACAAGATGGACTCCGAAACCTACATCCTCCAGCACGGGCATTTTCAAATCGAGGTCATGGCCAACCTCGACAAAGTGCCGCCGACCGGAGCGCTCATCGTGGTGACGTGGCCGAAGGTTGAAAACGGCCTCGGCTTCCCAGCCCGCGCCTTTGCGATTCTGCCCTGAGCTTTCGTCTCTGCACCTCGGAACAGAACCTGATGAAACCGGAACGGATAACAGGCGCCCAATGATCGATTTCAGCGTGAGCCGAAAGGTTCTTTTCTTCGCGGCTTTTATTTCCGCTTGGCCGTGCTCCTTGTCGCAGGCATTCGCGGCAAACGTCGAGGCGGATAAGCCGCAAATCGCGATCGAGAAAAAATACGTGGAGATTTCGCTAACCGTCGCCGCCGCGCTCGAACCGTTCCCCGGCCTGTTCGCCGACTGTCTCGCCGAGGGCAAGGCCTGGGCCGACAAAACCAACGGTGACGCGACGGCCGAATGGCGCGACAATCCCAAGGCATTCCGCCAAATGCAATGGTATTACACCCGCGACTACGCGCTCCGCTCGGTCGTCGGCCGCTACGTCAGCGTCGTACGCAGCGACGGCTGGTTCGATGGCGGCGCGCATCCGAACCAGCATATCGACACCATTTTATGGGACAGCACCGCGCGCAAACGCGTCAGTATACGACCGTTCTTTTCCGAAACAGCCGACAACGGCCCGACCATGGTAGCCTTGGCTCAGGCCGCCAAGCGCGCGATCACGACAATCAAGCTTGCAAACGGCATCAACGGTTACGGCGATGACGATAGGCCAGCCGCGGACATGATGCCGGACGATGAGCTGCGGCAAGATATGTTCATCAATAACGGCATCAAGCCGGCGCTTCTGGAAATCGGGCCTGTTACGCTCGCCCCCTCAACCGAAAGCGGCAAAAGCTCCGGTATGACGTTCCACTATTCGCCTTACGCTGTGGGTCCCTATGTGGAGGGAACCTATACGGCGTTTGTACCGTGGAGCGCGTTCCAAAAATTCTTATCGCCCGAGGGCGTCGCGATCTTCGGCGGCGAGCCGCCCAAAGGCGACGAGGACAAGTGGTGACGCCCGCCGACCGCACGGCCACGCCGCCGTCATCGCACGATGTCGAACGGCTCGCGCGCGGCGTACGCGCCGGCGAGCGCACCGTTCTGTCTCGCGCCATCACCCTGATCGAGAGCAAGCGCGCCGATCATCGCCGTGCCGCCGCGGCGCTGATGCAGGCTTTGCTGAAAGACACGGGCACCGCGGTGCGCGTCGGCATTACTGGGGCGCCCGGCGTCGGCAAATCGACGCTGATCGACGCGCTTGGCAGCATGCTGAGTGCGAAAACGCATAAGATCGCGGTGCTGGCGGTCGATCCGTCTTCGCGGCGCACCGGCGGCTCGATCCTTGCTGACAAAACCCGCATGGCGCGGCTGGGCAACGATCCAAATGCTTTCATTCGACCCTCGCCATCGTCCGGCACGCTGGGCGGAGTTGCGGCCAAGACGCGCGAGACCCTGCTGTTGTGCGAAGCCGCCGGCTACGATGTCGTATTGGTCGAAACGGTCGGCGTCGGCCAATCCGAAATCGCGGTGGCCGACATGACCGATTTCTTTCTGGTGCTTGCGCTACCGGGCGCGGGCGACGAGTTGCAGGCGCTCAAAAAGGGCGTCGTCGAACTCGCCGACATGATCGCCGTCAACAAAGCCGACGGCGACAACGTCGCGCGTGCCAAGCTTGCCGCGTCACAATTTGGCGCGGCGTTGCATATTCTCTCGCCACGTTCGCCGAACTGGTCGCCTCCCGTAATGACCTGTTCGGCGCTCACGGACGAAGGCATCGCAACGCTATGGTCGCACATTCTCGATCACCGCCGGCGGCTCGCGGCATCCGGCGAGCTTGCGGCGCGGCGCGGCGAACAGCAGGTGAAATGGATGTGGACCATGCTCGAAGAGCGGATGTTCGAGCCCTTGCGCTCCGATCGCGCATTGAAAGCCGCGTTGCCGCGCATCGAGGCCGATGTCGCCGCGGGCCGCCTGGCGCCGGCTTCGGCGGTGGAAAAGATTGCCGCAATGCTCGCGAGATGACCGCATGCGCATCTTGATCGCAGGCTTCGGGCCGTTTCCCGGCGCGCCGTTCAATCCAAGCGCCCTTTTGACGGCGGCGCTGGCGCGCCGAAGGCGCCCTGCTCTTTCGGGAATCGAAATCGACAGCCACGTCTTCGCGACCGTTTATGCCGCAGTCGATCGCGATTTGCCGAAGCTTCTCGCGCGCAAGCCGGACGCCGTTCTGATCTTCGGCCTGGCGGCGGGCAGGCCTCACATCAGTGTCGAGACGCGCGCGCGCAACTCGGTTGCGCCGTTATCGACCGATGCGAGCGGACGCCGCCCGCGACGCGCAACAATCGATTCCGGCGCGCCCCGATCGCGGAACGGCAATGCGCCGGCCGCGCTCTTGCTCAATGCGCTGCGGCGATCGGGAGTGCCCGCGCGCTTGTCGCGCGACGCTGGCCGCTACCTTTGCAATTACGCCTATTGGCGGGCCTTGCAGCACGTCGAGGACAACAGGCCGCTCGTGCAGTTCGTTCACATTCCGCGCCTGAGGATCGTGGCGCACCTAGGGACTCTCAAGCGGCGGCGGCCGTCGCTTGCGGAACTGACCGCCGCGGCCGAAAATCTCTTGATCGCGCTCGCCGCCGCAAGCCGGCGGTGAAATCAAGCACCAAAAGAGCGGCCGGCTCTTGCACCGGTGAGCCGGCTATCGCAGTGCGTCCGTTGCCCGGATTGCGCCAACCTCGAAGCCGTTCCAATTGCGCAAGGTCGGGTGCAGAAGCGGCGCCAGCGCCGCGCGCTCGGTCGCATCGAGCGGCAGAAAGCGCACGATGACGGCGGCCATGATCGCCTGCGCCGCCCGGCTCGCGCCGTCGTCGCATTTGATCGCGATGCCAAGACCCTGTTGCGGCAGCGCGCCGCAAAACACGCCTTCGGCGCCGGTCTTGACGAAAACGCGCTCGCCGAAGAGCTGCATGACTTTGGTGCAGAAGCGGCCGGTCCCGGCCATATGCCACGGCTTTCGCGCGCAGGCTTGGCGAAGCCGCGCCGCCGCACGCGCGCGCTGCGGCGAAACGCCCTGCCCGGCGCCGAATTTGGCGAATGCCTGCGCCAGATTGCGCAGCGGCACCGCCCAGGTCGGCACCGAGCAACCGTCGATGGCGCAGCGCTCCTCGGTCAAGGCCGCGCCAGTGAAGTCTTCGAGTACCGCGCGAACTTCCCGCTGCACCGGATGGTCCGGCTTGAAATACTCGGTGTGGTCGACGCCGATCGCGCAGGCGAGACACAAAAAGCCGGCGTGCTTGCCCGAACAATTGTTGTGGAGCGCCGACGGCGCGCCGATTCGCGCGAGCGCGGCGGCCGCGGCCTGCGCAATCGGCCAATGCGCGCCGCAACGGAGCGCCGACGAATCGAGACCGGCTTTTCCCAACATGCGCTCGACGCCGGCGACGTGCGCCGCTTCGCCGCTATGCGAGGCGCAAGCGAGGGCCAATTCCTCGTCGCCCAATCCGTAGCGATCGGCCGCGCCGCCTTCGACGAGCGGCAACGCCTGCAGCGCCTTGACCGCGGAACGCGGGAAGACCGGCGACGAAACATCGCCGATCTCAAGCACCGTCGTTCCCGCCGCGTCGACGACCGCGACGGCCCCCCGGTGCCGGCTCTCGACCAGCGTGCCGCGCATGACTTCGATCAAAACGGGATTGGCCATATTTGCCTGACGCGTTTCCCGCCATTTAGCACTTCGGGCAAGTCGGAGTAGACCTTAATGCAGCACGTTAAGTCGGTCCTGCGCCGCCAGCTTGACCGAGCGGCATCGCTCTTTGCAATCTTGGCGGCATGGCGCGGCTTATGATCGTTGTTCCCGTGCTGGACGAGGCGGCGATCATTGTCGGCGCCCTGCAAGCGCTCGCCCCGCTGCGCTCCCGTGGCGCCGAAGTCGTCGTCGCGGATGGCGGCAGCAGCGACGGCACGGCAAACCTCGCGCGACCCTTCGCCGATCGCGTCATCGCGGCGCCGCACGGGCGCGGCGCGGCGATGAACGCCGGTGTGGCGCTCGGCACCGGAGAAATGCTGCTCTTCCTGCATGCCGACACGACCTTGCCGGCCAATGCCGATCGCTTGATCGCGCCCGCCTTGATGCGGCGCGCCTGGGGCCGTTTCGATCTGCGCATCGCCGGACGGCATCCGCTCCTCGCGCTCGTCGCGCGCATGATCAATTGCCGCTCGCGGCTGACCGGCATCGCAACCGGCGATCAGGCGATCTTCGTGAGGCGCGAAGCGTTTGAGGCGGTCGGTGGCTTCCCCGATTTGCCGCTGATGGAGGACATCGCAATCTCGCGAAAGCTCAAGCGGCTGTGCCGCCCGGTCTGCATCGCCACGCCCGTCGTCACCTCGGGCCGGCGATGGGAATATCACGGCGTCGTGCGCACGATCGTTCTGATGTGGCGATTGCGGCTTGCTTATTATTTTGGCGCCGAGCCGGCGCGCCTTGCCATGCGCTACGGCCGCGTTCCGCCGTCAGCCGCGCAGGGCCGCGCCGGGCCATAAAGCGGGTCCGACGCGCGCATATTGCACCGGTCGCGCCACCTCGGCGCCCAGCGCTTGCGCGGCATGCCAGGCCCAATGCGGATCGTCGAGGAAGGCGCGCGCCATCGCGACCATGTCGGCTTTGCCCTCGGCGACGATCGCTTCGGCCTGTTTGGCATTGACGATCATGCCGACGGCGCGAACGGGAATATCGCATTCGCGGCGGACGCGCTCGGCGAAGGGAACGTTGAAGCCGGGATCGGTCGGCCAGCGGCTTTCCGGCGTGATATTGGCGGAAGAAACGTCGATGTAGTCGATCTCCGCCGCCTTGAGAGCCTTGCCCATCCTGACCGCGTCGTCCGCGGTCAGGCCGCCCTCGACCCAATCGGTGCCCGTGATGCGCGCGCCCAGCGGAATGCCGCGCGGCACCGCCGCGCGCGTGTCGCGAACAACCTCCAAGGGAAAGCGCATGCGGCCTTCGAACGAACCGCCGAATTGGTCGTTGCGCTTATTGGACAAGGGCGAGACGAAACTGTGCAGCAAATAACCGTGCGCGAAATGCAGCTCAATTGCGTCGAAGCCGAGCCGCACCGAACGTTTGGCGGCGTCGGCGAAGGCTGCTCGCACCCGCGCCATATCGTCCTCGGTCATGGCGCGCGGGGTGTGCCAGCCGGGGCCGAACGGCACCGCCGAGGGCGCGATCGTGTGCCAAGGATCCTCGTTCGGCGGCAGCGCCTTGGCGCCTTCCCACGGACGCTGCGCGGACGCTTTGCGCCCGGCATGAGCCAGTTGAATGGCGAGCTTGGCCGAACCGATGCGGCGGCAATGCGCCACGATGCGCGCAAGCGCATCCTCGCAGTCATCCGAATAAAGGCCGAGGCAGCCATGGGTGATGCGGCCGTGGCGCTCGACGTGGGTGGCTTCGACGACCAATAGGCCAGCGCCGGAATTCGCAAGCATGCCGAGATGCGTCATGTGCCAATTGTTGCCGACGCCGTCATTGGCGCTGTACTGGCACATCGGCGAGACGACGATCCGGTTCGCAAGACTCAAGTCGGCAAGTTTTATGGGCGAGAACAAAGCGCTCGGCATCGATCCTTCCATGGAGGTTTAGGTGGAATGCAATTTAAGCGCGTGCACCGCGCTCGGATGAATTTGCATCGTTTGGATATCGCGGCGGCGGCCCAAAAGTCCAGCGGGTCATATGTCCAGCGGACCGCTGTCGAGGCGATCATGCGGGAGCGGGCTTGGTCGATACAAGCACCAAGCTGGGCCCGCGGCGGCGCGTCTCGCGCGAAGATGCCGGCACCGGCGCAGCCTTCCGCCCGCTATCGTCATCGCCGGGAATTTTCTTCACCGGCAAGCCGGCGAGCACGGCCCACTGATTGCGCACCTGCAGCACCTTGCGCATCTCGGTCTGCGTGTAATAGTGCCGCCAGCGCCCGCTGCGAGAAAGATCGACGAAGTGCTGCTCCCGACGCTCGATGAGCGCGAGCCACCGGCGCGCGATACTGTCGTACGGACTTTTCTGCCGTTCCGACATTGAAGCAGCCAAAAGCGCCGTTGAGTCGGCGCTTTTGGATAATCGGAGCGCATTCCCGATTCGAGCAAACAAAAAACGTTTGCGTCGACAGGAATGTAACAGATGTAATTTGATTCATTAGGTGAGCAGCGCTCACCTAATTTTCACGTTTTAACAGCGACGACGCCCTCGATCTCTACCGAAATCTGATTGGGCAGCATCACATTGCCGACGGCCGAGCGGGCGTGACGCCCCGCCTCGCCGAAGACTTCGACAAAAAGATCGGAACAGCCGTTGATGACTTTCGGCGAGTCGTTGAAGTCCGGCACCGCATTGACCATGCCGAGAAGCTTGACGATGAAATCGACGCGGTCGAGCGAGCCAAGCGCATCGCGCATGGCGGCAAGAAGCCCGAGACCGACCAGCCGGGCGCGGCGGTAGCCCTCCTCGACGCCGATATCGGCGCCGAGCTTGCCGGTCAGATGCGCGCCATTGCCGTCCCGCGGCCCTTGACCGGCGAGATAGAGAATGTTGCCCGCGAGCCGGTACGGCAGGTAATTGGCGACCGGCTTGGCTAACGCCGGCAAGACGATGCCGAGCTCTTTCAAGCGCGCTTCCGCACCCATGATTTCCTCCTTACATTCATCTGCCAAAACGCGATCGGGACCTCAAAACCGCACGCGCAAGCGCGCGGCAAGTTCGCCGACAATGCCGCGCCGAAACGCTAGCACGCAAATGACGAAGACCGCCCCTTGAATGACCAGCACCCATTGTCCGAACGGCGCGAGATAATTTTCCATGGCCACGATCAAAAATGCGCCGACGACGGGACCGAACACTGTGCCGAGCCCGCCGACCAGCGTCATCAACACGACTTCGCCGGACATGGTCCAATGCACGTCGGTCAAGGACGCAAGCTGAAACACGAGCGCTTTAAGCGAACCCGCCAGTCCCGCCAACGCCGCCGAGAGCACAAACGCAACGAGTTTGTAATCGTCGGTCTTGTAGCCGAGCGAAATGGCGCGCTGTTCGTTTTCGCGGATCGCTTTGAGAACTTCGCCGAACGGCGAATTGATGATGCGATAGATCAGGAAAAACGCGGCGAGCGCGACGATGACGACAAATGCGTACATCGTCATTTCAT
>Ga0187780_10000977_pt1 | contig 21372 bp, 15 predicted proteins | sample 1015_Q2_SP10_20__FD_132429 | JGI IMG/M metagenome (GOLD analysis project Ga0187780, IMG submission 132429) | Tropical peat soil microbial communities from peatlands in Department of Meta, Colombia - 1015_Q2_SP10_20_MG | ecosystem: Environmental > Terrestrial > Soil > Wetlands > Peat | place... | reverse complement strand
AGTCCGGGGAGTTGCCGTACCATGTGGGCGTGCCGAACTACCGGGGGACGGGGCCGCTGGTGTACGACAGCGGCGACTACCCGGCCGTCCTGCGGCGGGCGCTGGGGGCCGCGGGATACGAGGACCTGATGGCGCTGCGGCACCGCGCCCGTGGCCAGGGGCGTCTCGTGGGGATCGGCCTCGCGTGTTACGTGGAACTGACGGGCGGCGGCCCCTACGAGGGGGCCTGCGTCCGGGTCGATCCGACGGGCGCGGTGACGGTCTTCACCGGTGGGACGACCCAGGGGCAGGGCGCCGAGACGACCTTGGCCCAGGTGTGCGCGGCCGAGCTGGGTGTCGCGCCTGAAACCGTGACGGTGATCGCCGGGGATACGGGGGGGATCAGCCAGGGCTGGGGCGCGTTCGCCAGCCGGGTGGCGGTGATGGCGGGGAGCGCCGTTGCCCTGGCGGCGCGGGAGGTGCGCCGGAAGGCGATGCGCTTGGCCTCGCAGGCGCTGGAGGTGGGGGAGGCGGACCTCGACGTGGCCGATGGCAACGTGACCGTGCGGGGCGTTCCGGGCCGGGCCATCAGCCTCGCCCGGCTGGCGGGCACGGCGATATCGGCCGGGGCGGCGCAGGGAGTGGAGCCTGGGCTCGAGGCGACCCGCTATTTCCAGCCCACGGACATGACCTTCGGGGCCGGGGCGCAGGTCCTGCTGGTCGAGGTGGACCGGGAGACGGGGGCGGTCCAGATCCTGCGGAACGTCTTCGTCCACGACAGCGGCCCCCCCATCAATCCCACCGTCGTTGAGGGGCAGGTGATGGGGGCGGTGGCCATCGGCCTGGGGAGCGCGCTCCTGGAACGGGTCGTTTACGACGCCGAGGGGCAACTGCTGACGTTGAGCTTCATGGACTATCTGCTGCCGGGCCCCTGCGAGGTGCCGGACCTCGTCCTGGACCACCTGGAGACGCCGTCGCCGCTGAACCCCCACGGGTTGAAAGGGGTGGCCGAATCCGGCACGCTGCCGGGACCGGCCGCCGTCGCCTCGGCCGTGGAGGACGCCTTGGCGCCCATGGGGATCGCCATCAGGGAGTCCCCTTTGCCCCCGGAGCGCCTCCGCGCCCTGATCGCCGCCGCCCACGGCCCCTAGCTTGGATGTTGCACGAAGCGGCATGGCGCCCGCCGCAGTACCGGCGGACAAGCCTCACCCCTAGCGCCAGCGAGGCAGCGGGACAGGGTGAGGGGGCGCTCAGGAGGCGGCCCGCGGCTTCGCGCATGCTCCGGGTTCCCTTGCGTCCCCCCTTTGAAAAAGGGGGGGAGGGGGGATTTGGGAGAGGCTATGGTAGAAGCTCTCTCTCGGACCGTTGCCGAACAGTGGAGGGGGGAAATCCCCCCTGGCCCCCCTTTGCGAAAGGGGGGGAAGCCGGGAAGGGGGAGCGGGACAGGGTGAGGGGGTGCCGAAGACGCAGCGCACGGCTTCGTGAAGAATCCGGGCTAGGGATCGCTCCACCGGTGCCCGGGCGTGCCGACCCCGCTCAGTCCACAGTAATGGGATTGGCGGGGTCCCGCTCCCATTCGTACCACGAGCCGGCGTAGATCGTGGGGTGGGGATGCCCGGCGAGATGGAGGGCGAACAGCCCCACCGAGGCCGACACGCCGGCGTTGCAGTAGGCGATGACCTGCTTGTCCCAGGCGGCGCCGGCGGCCTCGAAGACCCGGCGGAGATCGGCAGCGGAACGGAAGGTCTTGTGGGGTCCCTCCACGGTGCGGGCGATGGGCACGTTGACGGCCCCCGGGATGCGTCCTTTGCGTTCCCCCCGGGTCTGCTGCCCGGTGAACTGGACGGGGGGCCGGGTATCCACCAGGACGGCCCCCGGGTCCTGGGCGGCCCGCCGCACCTCGTCCATCATGGTGCGCCAGCGCGCTTGCGGCCGCGCGCTGAAGTTCGCGGGGGCATGCGCGGGAACCTGCGCCGGCAGCGGGCGGCCCTCGGCCGCCCACTTGGGATAGCCGCCGTTCAGGAGCGACACGGCGGAGTGCCCGTAGTAATTCAGGGCCCACCAGAGGCGGGCGGCCGGCTGCCCGCCGTCGCAATCGTAGACGACGACGTGATGGCCGTCGCCGATCCCCAGGCGGCCCATGAGGGCGGCGAAGCGCTGGGGGGACGCCACGGCCATGGGGTAGGGGGCGCCGGCCTCGACGATATCCTGGAGCCAGTCCACGAAGACGGCGCCCGGGATGTGATCTCGGGCGTACTCGCTGCGGCAGGCGATGTAGTGGGGTTTGGGCTGGTCCACCGGCTTCACCAGGCCCCGGATGTCCACGATGCGGATCCCCGGGTCGTCCAGGTGCGCCGCCAGCCAGTCCGTTTCCACCAGCAGGGGATGCGGGGTAGTCATGCGCCTCCTCCCGGTCTGATCCGCAGGGCCGCGGCATCATAATCGGGTGGCGTCGTTACGGTCAAGGCTCCTGGTGCCGCCTGACCCCCGAACCCGATGGAGTTCAGGGGCGCCATCCGGGTGCCGCTCAGTGTGTGTTCGGTTTCTGGCCGCAGGGCCGCGAGGCACCTGACAAGAGATCACCCCGGGAAACGCAGGGAGGGCGATGGAACGCAGGGACGCGATGGATGCCCGGGCGACCCTGATCATCTTGGGGTTGTGCGTTCTGTGGGGCGGAAACCAGGTGGCCATCCGGCTCAGCAACGCCGGCACGAGTCCCATGTTCGGGTCCGCCGTCCGGTCGCTGGTGGCGGGGATGCTGGTGGCCCTCTGGGCGCTCCTACGCCGCCGCCCCCTCTTGCCCCCCAGCGGGGCGTGGCTGGATGGGGTCGTGATCGGCGGGCTGTTCGGCGGGGAGTTCGGCCTCCTCTACCTCGGGCTCACCTTCACCACGGCCTCCCACGGCGTCCTATGCCTTTTCACTGCGCCCTTCTTCGTAGCCGCCGGCGCTCACTGGGTCCTGCCCGGGGAGCCCCTCACAGCCCGGAAGGTGGGCGGGCTCCTCCTGGCCTTCGCGGGCGCGATCACCACCCTGGCGGACAGCCTGGGGGCGCCGACGTCGGCCCAGGTCGTGGGCGACCTCCTGGTCCTGGGAGGCGGCGCCCTCTGGGGCGCCACCTCCCTCTACCTCAAGGCGGTGGTGCGGGACCGGATGACGTACACGCAGACCCTCTTCTGCCAGCTCGCCGTCTCGGCCGTCTTGCTGGGGACCCTTTCGCTCCTCCTGGAGCCGCGCTTCATCTGGCTGCGGACCCCCGGTGTCCTGCTGGGGCTGTTCTACCAGAGCGTCATCGTGGCCTTTGCCAGCTACCTGGTATGGTTCTGGCTCATCCAGGTGTACCCGGTGAGCCTGGTCTCCGCCTACACGTTCTTCACTCCCATCTGCGGCGTCCTGATGGGCGGCCTCCTGTTGGGAGAATCCCTCACGGGCAAGCTCCTGCTGGGCGCCGTCCTGGTGGCCGGAGGCATGGTCCTCCTGAACTGGCCGGCGAACGTCCCCCGGCCGGCGGCGCCTCTGCCATAGGCCGGGCCTCGCCGGCTGCACGGGGCCCCGTGGTTGACGGGCCCCAGGCGCGCGGCATAGAATCCCCTCCGCTCGTCGCCGCCCGCCATCCGGGGGATGTCGGCGGAGGCGGCATTCCCCGGAGGCCAGGCCGGCAGACCTGGGTTCACCCCGCGCTTCCGCTTCACCGGGACGGGGTGGAGTGCCGACTCTTCGATGGCTGGGCATGTGGGCCCGTGACAGGGCCGCAAAGCGGGGCGATCCCGCGGGAGGGAAGCATGGCAGCGCAGGGGGATCACCGGAAGCTGCGGCCCCGGCAGGTGGCCGTGGGGATGGCGTTGGTGGTGGCGCTGGGCCTGGCCTGGGGGGCGCCGGCGGCGGGGCAGGGGTTGCCCGTCCTGGACGTGGTCACCGGCAACAACTTCGGGCACCTGCCCATATTCGTGGGGGTGGACAAGGGGCTCTTCAGGCAGCACGGGGTGGACGTGCGGCTCAAGGTGGTGAACACCGGCACGGACATGGTCAACGCCATGCAGAAGCGCGAGGTCCAGATCGGCGATATGAGCGTGACCACGTTTCTGAAGGCCCGCCACCGCGGCGACGCGTTCACCGCCATCGCCCTCATCATGAACGATGCCACCACCGCCAACGCCGACGAGCCCCTGGCCATCGTGGCGCGGAAGGGTTCCGGCATCCGGCCCGGGGTGGTGGAGGATCTGAAGGGGAAGCGCATCGGTCTGGCCAAGGAGCAGACGTCCGACGAGTACCTCAAGATGGTCCTGAATCGCCGGGGGATGAAGTACGAGGACGTGACCATCGAGAACATCATGGCCCCGCCGGCCCTGGGCCCGGCCCTCGCCCAGGGCAAGGTGGACGCCGTGGTGTCCTGGGAACCCTACAACGTCATGGCCATGGAGAAGGCGTCGGAATCCTACGTGGTCCTGCGCGGCGGCGGGCACCTCTCCTACATCATGCTGGCCAGCGTGCACGATCCCATGCTGCGGCAGAGCCCGCAGGTGGTGCAGAATTTCGTCACCGGCCTGGTGGCCGCGTCCCAGGCCACCCGGAAGAACCGCGCCGAGGCGGTGGAGATCTTCGCCAAGTGGGTGCCCAACGTGGACCTCGGCGTGGCCAAGAAGGCCATCCAGCACATCCACTACGACCCGCGCATCTCGAAGGCCAGCCTTCGCGCCTTCGAGAACGCGCAGGACGACATCCTCAAGCTCACCATCAAGGATGCCCCGAAGCGCCTCGCCATCAACGAGGTGGTGCTCAGCCAATTCGTGGAGGCCGCCCAGAAGGCCCACCCCGAATACTTCAGCGACCTGCCGCCGCTGCCCCCCGACGCCCGCTGAACTGACGGTCCCGCAGAGACGATGCCTGGCGGCGCTGTCGCCAGGCATCGTCTTTCACGGGCCAGGGTGGCGGCTCGGATTTCGGAGGGACAGCCGCTCAGGCGGTGGAGGCGAGGTCGTAAACGCGGCGGACGGCCGGGGAGGTCTCCAGGGCCGACCGCAACCCGGGGTGCTTGAGGTGCGCCATGACCGCCTCGATGACCTCTCGCGCGGCCCGATAGGACCGGCGGGCCGCCTGGCGCTCCCCACGTTCCGCGCGGAGGTTTCCCAGGGCGAGGCGGGTCTTCCAGAGCTGGGTCGGGTTCGCGATGGCCTCGGCGATGGCGCTGGCCTCCCCAAGGGCAGCCTCCGCCTCGTCCCACTGGCGGCGGGCAATCGCCATCTCCCCTTTGAGCCGGTATCCCATCACCAGGTACTTTCGGGAGTTGGTACGCGTCGCGATCTCCAGGCATCGATCGGCGAACTCACGGGCCCTACCGGTCTCCCCGCGCAGGAGCCACAGCTCCCCCAGGCTCGCGAAGAGGTGGGTTGAGTACCGCCACTTCATCCATTCGCTGGTGCCCGGTTCCTTGACGAGACGGAGGACCCCGTCGAGGAGCTCCTGAGCCAGGGCCGGATCCCCCTTGGCCAGGAAGATATCCGCCAGGTTCAGCTCGGGGTTGGCGATGGTCTCGGGATCGCCCCGCTTCCGCGCCCCCTCCGCACCCCGACGGTTCAGCTCCAGCGCACGGTCCAGGTCGCCGCACTCCATGCAAAGCCACCCGAGGCTGTTGAGGATCCGGTGGCCCATGATCTCATCGCCGGCCTTCTCGCAGAGGGCCGCATCCTCTTCAAGGATTGCCAGGGCGTCGTCGTAGTCCCCCTTGCCGATGAGGGCGAGGCCGTATTGCCAGAGCCCCCAGATCAGGGGCACCAGGAGGTTGTGCTGGCGGGCGATCCGGAGCGCCTCCGCCTCGCGCCGGACCGCCGCCGCGAAGTCGCCCTCCCAGTTCTGCAGGTGCGCGGAAAAGAACAGCGCCATCGAATGATGGAACACATCCCCCGCCGACGCGCTAAAGGCGAGCGACCTGCCCAGTTCCCCCTTGGCCTCCTCGAGCCGGGCGGTGACCGCGTAGACGAAGCCGGTGGTCAGGTGGGCGCCGGCCAGGACCGGCCCGGCCCCTGCCTCGGTAGCGGCGGCGATCGCCTGGCGGCTATCGGAAAGGGCCTGATCGAAATCGTGGGCCCACGCGGCCGCCCATGCCATCCCCGCCAGGGCTTCGCCCTCGCTGTTCCGGTCGCCGAGGCGACGGGCCAGGGCCAACGCCTCCTCACCCTCGGCCCGCGAACGCCCGAAGTCGCTCAAGACAACGTAGAGGGTGGCCTTGGAGCGGTGGATGTCCATCCGCGTCTTGGCGTCCACCGCTTCGCCGAGATGGCTTGCAGCCTCGAGGGCCTGGTCGTACAGGGCCACCGCCTCCCGGTTGGCGAAGGCCTTGGCCGCCTTCTCCGCCGCCTTGCGGAGATATTCGAAGGCCTTGGTCCATTCTTCCGCCTTCGAGAAGTGGTAGGCAAGGACCTCGTAGTGTTCGGCCAGGCGGTCCGCGTAGAGTTCCTCGATGGCCAGGCCGATGAGCCGGTGGAGTTCCTTCCGCCGCTGCACGAGCAGCGAATTGTACGCGACCTCGTGGGTCAGCGCGTGCTTGAACATGTAGGCCAGCTCGGGGAAGAGGCTCTTCTCGTAGATCAGCTCGATGGCCTTCAGCTCCCGCAGCAGCTCCTCGGTACGGCCGCGGATGTCGCCGATCCGGTCCAGGAGCCGCCGGGTGAACTCGCGGCCGATGACCGAGGCGAGCTGGAGGGTCTTCTTGGGGGCCTCCTGCAAGCGGTCGATGCGGGCCATGATCACGTCCTGGATCGTGTCCGGGATGAAGATCTCCTCGAGCGCCTTGGCCGGGAGGTATCGGTCTCCGGCACGGCGGAGAGCCCCAATCTCCTGGAGGGACTTGACGACCTCCTCCACGAAGAAGGGGTTGCCCTCGGCCTTCCGCGCGATCAGGGCGCGCAGCTCTTCCGGCAGATGCTCGACGGCCAGCATGGCCTGGGCCATCTGCACGGTGTCCTCGCCCGACAGGGCGGTGAGCGCGATCCGGGTGTGGTACGTGCGCTCGCCGAACGGATGTCCATACCCGGGGCGGTAGGTGAGGACCTGGAGGATCCGGTGTGAGGGGACGCTGTCCGCCGTGAACTGCAGGGTCTCTTCGGTGGCCTTGTCCATCCAGTGGACGTCTTCGTGGACGTGGACCTGCGGGCGCACCTCCGAGGCGCGAACGAGCAGGCGGCGCAGGGCATCGAAGATCTCGCCCCGGCGCTGCTGCGGGTCCATGGTCAGGACCGCTGGGTCGCCCGGGTCCACGGAGAGCAGGTAGCGGAGGAAGGGGAGGATCGGTCGAAGATCCTCGCCCAGGAGGAGCACCGAGCGCTCGATCTTCTTGGCGACGGTCCCCTCGGCGTCGGCCTCCTCGATCCGGAAGTTCCGCTTCAGCATGTCGATCACGGGGTGAAACGCGATGGACTGCCCGAAGGACATGCAGCGCCCTTCGAGCCACGTGGCCTCGTCGCCAAGGCGCAGGCGGAACTCATGGAGGAGGCGGGACTTGCCGATCCCCGGCTCTCCCACGAGGAATACCACTTGCCCGTGGCCCGCCTTGGCCTTCTCGAAACACTCCAGGAGCAGCCGCAGTTCGCGCTCCCGCCCCACGAAGGGCGTGAGCCCTCTCTCGGCCTCGACCTCCAGACGGGACCGCGGTTCCCTCGCGGCGATCACCTCCCAGGCGGGGAGGGGCTCGGCCTTCCCCTTGAGGGAGAGCGGGCCGAGGGGCCGGGTGTAAAAATACCCCCCCACCAGCCGGTAGGTCGCCTCGGAGATCCAGATGTGGCCCGGGTCCGCCGCCTGCTGGAGGCGGGCCGCCACGTTGGTGGTGTCGCCGACGGCCGTATAGTCCATCCGGAGGTCCGCCCCGATGCTCCCCACCACCACCAGACCGGTATTGAGCCCTTGGCGTGCCTGGAAGGTGATCCTGCGTCGTCGCCGCAGTTCGTCCTGGTAGCGCTCCAAGGCCTTCCGAATGCCCAGGGCCGCATGCGCCGCGCGCTGGGCGTGGTCCTCGTGGGCGATGGGGGCGCCGAAGAGGGCCATGATCCCGTCGCCGAGGAACTGGTTCACCGTCCCCTCGTACCGGTGGACCTCGGCCAGCATCAGCTCGAAGGCCCGGGTCATCAAGGCATGCACGTCCTCCGGGTCCAGGCCCTCCGAGACGGCGGTGAATCCCGAGACGTCCACGAAGAGGACCGTGACCTGTTTGCGCTCGCCCTCCAGGGCGCTCCGGGAGGTGAGGATCTTCTCGGCCAGGTGCTTGGGGGTGTAGCTGAGCGGCGAGGTGGGGGGCGCGGGGGCTTCTGGGGGCGCGGTGGCGGCGGAAGGGGCGAGCCCGTGGCCGCAGCGCTTGCAGAAGCGGGCGTCGCCCGCGTTGGGCGTGTCGCAGGCGGGGCAGCGCCGCTCCAGGCGGGCGCCGCACTGGGTGCAGAAGCTGGCGTCGGGCTCGTTCTGGGACCGACACTGGGGGCAGGTCATGCTGCCCTCCCTGCCGCACCCTGCGAGGCGTGCGCAACAGACCTGATGGGCGGGGAGTCTACCCCGAGCCCTCCGGGAGTGTCAAGGCGGGCGGCAGCGGCTCTATCGACCGCGCAGGCGGGGGTCCAGGGTGTCGCGCAGGGCGTCGCCCAGCAGGTTGGCGCCGAACACGGCCAGGCTGATGGCCATACCGGGGAAGATCACCACCCAGGGGGCCTTCTGGGCGTATTCGGCGGCGGCCACGGCCAGCATGCGCCCCCACGAGGGGAAGGGCTCGGGCACCCCCAGGCCGAGGAAGCTCAGGGAGGCCTCCACGAGGATGGCGCTGCCGAGCTGGGCGGTGGAGAGGACGATGAGGGGCGCCAGGGTGTGGGGCATGATGTGGCGGAAGGCGATGCGCACGTGGCGGGCCCCCAGCGCCTGGGCCGCCTCCACGTAGCCCATCTCCCGGATGGCCAGCGTGCTGGCCCGGATCACCCGGGCCACGCGGGGGATGATGGGGACGCTGATGGCCACGATTACGTTGGGGATCGACGGGCCCAGGGACGCCGCCATCACCAGCGCCAGTACCAGCAGGGGGAGCCCCTGCAGGATGTCCATGAGGCGCTGGATCACCAGGTCCACCCGGCCCCCCACGTAGCCGCTCAGCAGCCCCACCAGCCCTCCCAAGGCCCCGCTCACCAGGGTCGAGGCGAGGCCCACCGCCAGGGACACCCGGGCCCCGTACACGATCCGGCTCCAGATGTCCCGCCCCAGATGGTCCGTTCCGAGCCAGAACTCGGGCCCGGGGCCGATGAGCGTCTGGGCCGCGTTCGTGCGCGTGGGGTCGTGGGTGGCGATGACGTCGGCGCCGAGGGCCGCCAGGACCATGAGGGCCATGAGCACGGCGCCCGCGGCCCCCAGGGGCTGCCGGCGGGCGAATTCCCAGATCCCGGCGGCCGACCGCCCCTCGCGGGCGGCCTCGCGGATGACCGCGGAGTACTCCTGGGCGGTCCCGTTCTCCACGTTCATGCGTAGCGCACCCTCGGGTCCAGCCAGGCGTAGAGCCCGTCCACGGCCAGGTTGGTGATGACCACCACGATGGCGATGAACATGGTGAGGTTCTGGACCACCGGATAGTCCCGGGAGGCGATGGCCTCCACCAGGTAGCGCGCGACGCCGGGAAGGTTGAACACCGTCTCGGTCACCACCAGGCCGCCGATGAGGAAGGCGAACTCGGTCCCGATGACGGTGATCACGGGCAGGATGGCGTTGCCGAAGGCGTGCCGATAGATCACCGCGGTGCGCCGCAGGCCCTTGGCCCAGGCCGTGCGCACGTAGTCCTCGCGCAAGACCTCCAGCATGGAGGACCGGGTGATCCGCATGATGAGGGCCGAGCTGCGGTACCCCACGGCCAGGGCCGGGAAGAGGAATTGGAGGAGGTGGGCCCTGAGGTCGGTGAAGGGGGAGACGTAGGTCATGGAGGGGATCCAGCTGAAGGAACGGACCAGGGCGAAGATGATGAGGATGCCCAGCCAGAAGGCCGGCATGGAGAGCCCGGCCAGGCTGAAGACGCGCAGGCCGTAGTCCAGCCAGCTGTCCTGCCGGGCGGCGCTGACCACCCCCATGGCCACGCCCAGGACGATGGAGACGACGATGGCGAGGGCCGCCAGCTCCACCGAGATGGGGATGCGGGGGCGGACGATCTCCCAGGCCGGGACGTCGTACCGATAGGACTTGCCCAGGTCCCCCCGCACGATGTCGCCCAGCCACGTCACGTACTGCACCAGCAGCGGCCGGTCCAGGCCCAGCTCATGGTTGAGCTGGGCCTTGGCTGCCGGGTCCACGTACCCCCCGGCGTCGAAGAGGATGTCCACGATGTTGCCGGGCGCCAGCCGCATCAGGACGAAAATGACGAGGGACATCCCCAGGAGCGTGATCGCCCCGATGGCGATGCGCGAGAGGAGGTAGGCGCGCATGGGGGCTCCCGCCGAAGGCGCTCGGCCCCGGCCCTACTTGTCCAGCCAGACCTCCTGCATGCGCCCCATGTTGTAGATGCTCTGGTGGGCCACCAGGTTCTTCACGGAGGGCCAGTGCAGGAGGTAGAAGGTGCTCCATCCCATGACGGGACGCGCGCCCTCGTGCTGGAGCCGCATGTCCAGCTCGTGGACGAGCTTGAGGCGCTTGGCATGGTCCAGGGTGGCCGACTGTTCGTCGATGAGGCGGTCCACCTCCGGGTTGCAGTAGTCCGAGTAGTTCCGGGGGGAGCCGCACTTGAAGTTCTCGTAGAAGTTGGCGTCCGGATCGTCGGGCCCGATCCCGGTCTGGTTGGCCCCCAGCTCGTAGTCGCGGCGCGTCACCTTGGGGTGCCACACCCCCATCTCCACCTGCTCGAGGGTCGCATCGATCCCGACCTGCTTGAGCTGATCCACCATGAAGCTGGCGAAGTCCACGTAGCTGGCGGAGGCGCGGGTGGACACGGTGACCTTCAGCGGCTTCCCCGGGCCGAATCCCGCCTCGGCCAGGAGCTTCTTGGCCTCCGCCTTCTCCTTGGCCGGGTCCCCGTAGCCGGGCAGCGAGGCCAGCTCTTTCTCCGGGAGCCCCCACACGCCGAAGGGCTTGGGCGCCATGGCGCCGCCCAGCAGGGCCCCGCCCTGGTGCACCGCCTTCACGTAGGCCTTCCGGTCCATGGCCAGGCTGATGGCCCGGCGCACGCGGGGATCGTTGAAGGGTGGCCGCTTGAAGTTGATCAGGACGTTGTTGTTCAAATTCTGGCTTCCCACCTGGAGGACCATTCGGGGCACGGCCTTGGTCACCTGTTCCGCGATGGTCTTGCTCCCGTCCAGCGGGTAGGAGACGTCCACCCGCCCCGCCTCCAGGGCGGCGAAGCGCGTCGCCCGGTCACGGATGATGATGTAGTGCAGCAGGTCCACGTACGGACGGCCCTTGATGAAGTAGTCCGTGTTGCGCTCCAGGTCCAGCGTCTCCCCCGGCTTGTGCTCCTTCCAGCGGAAGGGCCCCGTGCCCACGCACTTGGTGCGGAGCTGGGCCACCGGCACGTGGGCCGGGTACACCGGGGAGAACCCCGAGGCGAGCATCAGCAGCAGCGAAGGCTGGGGGCGTTTCAGGCGGAAGACCACGGTGTCGGGGGCCGGCGCCTCGATGGCGGCCACGTTGTCGTACCACAGTTTGCGGGGGTTCACCCGCAACCTGACGGTGGCCTCGGGGGCCTCCCGTACCGTGTCGAAGGTGTACTTCACGTCCTTGGACGAGAAGGCCTGCCCGTCGTGCCACTTGACGCCCGTGCGGAGGTGGAACACCAGGGCCTTGCCCCCCTCCTGCCATTCCCAGCGCTCGGCCAGCTCGCCGATGATGGTCTCCAGGGTCTCCTGGGGCTTCAGGGGGTCGAAGAGGACCAGGTTGTTGTAGCAGGGCATCATGCTCCACACGTTGGCGATGGTGGCTTCCTCGTGGATGCTCATGCTGGGGATGGCATCCCCCAGGACGAGGGTGAGGACGCCCCCCGCCTTCGGTGTCCCCCCGGTGATGTCGGCCAGACGGGCCGACGTCAGGGGACCGCCGGCCGGGGCCGCTCCCTTACTGGCAGCGGTGCCGGCCGTGGCGGGGACGGCGGCGGTCAGGCCGGTGAGGGCGACGAAGACGGCGATGGCGACAATGCGCCCACGCGCTGTACACATGCTGTTTCCCCCTCTGTGGAGACGGTCCGCGAGTCCGGGCGACTATAGCCTGTCCCGCGACATCCTTCAACCGGCCTGCGCCGCCCGGCCTACTTGTCGAGCCACACCTCCTGCATGCGGCCGAAGTTGTAGATGCTCTGGTGCGCCACCAGGTTCTTCACAGAGGGCCAGTGCTGGAAGTACAGGATGCGCCAGCCCATGATGGGCCGCGCCCCCTCGAGCTGGAGGCGCTTGTCGATCTCCTGCACCAGCGCCAGGCGCCTGGCGGCGTCCACCATTTGGGACTGCTCCTCGATCAGCCGGTCCACCTCGGGGTTGCAGTAGTCGGTGTAGTTGCGGGAGGACCCGCACTTGTAGTTTTCGAAGAAGTTGGCGTCCGGGTCGTCCGGGCCGATCCCGGTGACGTTCGCCCCCAGCTCGAATTCCCGTCGGGTCATCTTGGGGTGCCAGACCCCCGTTTCCACCTGTTCCAGGATGGCGTCGATCCCCACCCGCTTGAGCTGGTCCACCACGAAGCTGGCGAAGTCCACGTAGATGGGGATGGCCCGGGTGGACATGGTGACTTTCAGCGGTTTCCCCGGCCCGTAGCCGGCCTCGGCCAGGAGCTTGCGGGCCTCGGCCTTTTCCTTCGCGGAGTCACCGTACCCGGGGAGCGAGGCGAGGTCCTTCTCCGAAAGCCCCCAGACCCCGTAGGGCTTCGGCGCCATGGCCCCCCCGGGGAGGGCGCCCCCCTGGTGGACGGCCTTCACGTAGGCCCGGCGGTCGATGGCCAGGCTGATGGCGCGGCGCACGCGCGGGTCGTTGAAGGGGGGCTTCTTGTGGTTGATAAGGATATTATCGGTATTGTTCTCGATGCTCAGCTGGAGGACCATCTGCGGGACGGCGTGTTGGACCTGCTCGGCGACGGCCTTGTTGGCGTCCCCCGGGAAGGCCACGTCCAGCCGGCCCGCCTGGAGGGCGGCGAACTTCGTGGCCCGGTCCTTGATGACGATGTAGCGCAGGCCATCCAGGTAGGGCCGTCCCTTCACGAAGTAATCCGGGTTCCGCTCCAGTTCCAGCGACTCGCCCGCCCTGTACTCCTTGAGCCGGAAGGGGCCGGTGCCCACGCACCGGGTGCGGAGCTGCGCGAAGGGCACGTGGGCCGGATATACGGGGCCGTACCCCGAGGCCAGCATCGGCAGGAGGGACGGCTGGGGCCGCCGCAGGCGGAAGATCACCGTGGTCGGGTCGGGGGTTTCGATGGAGAGGACGTTCTCGTACCAGAGCTTGCGGGGGTTCACGCGCATCCGTGCGGTGATCCCGGGGGCCTCCCGGAGGGTATCGAAGGTATACTTCACGTCCGTGGAGGAGAAGGGCTGCCCGTCGTGCCACTTCACCCCGGCGTGGAGGTGGAAGACCAGGGCCTTCCCGCCCTCCTGCCACTCCCACCGCTCGGCCAGGTCGCCCACCACCGTCTCCATCCGCTCCTGGGCTTTCAGCGGGTCGAAGAGGACCAGATTGTTGTAACACGGGGACAGGGGCCAGACGGTGGAGATGGTCGCCTCCTCGTGGATGCTCATGCTGGGAATAGCCTCGCGCTGCATGACATTCAGGACACCGCCGTGCTTCGGCGCCGCGCTGGCGGCCGGGGCCGTGGCGGGCCCCAGCGACACCATCAGGGCGGTGAGGGCCATCACCGGGGCGAGGCGGGGACGGGGAGCACCCATGATCCATCCTCCTCCGCGAAGTGGGACACGGCGCGCCGCCGCGGCCGGGCCGGCGGGTAGGGCGACCTTATCCTGTCCTGTGCGTCCTGGCAACCTCGTCCCCCTTGGCACCACGCTGAGACACTCTCTCTTGGCCAGGCTGCTGAAAAAGGTCCGGATGCAAGGCGGCGCCCGGATTCCGCATTCCGCAATCGGGAGCGGCTGGCGGGTCAAGGGTCGGGCGGCCCCAGGCAGCGGCGGAGCTGCTCCATCGAGATATTGCCGCCGCTCACGATGAGGACCACGATGCGCCCGCGCAGCCCGTCGCGCAACTTGAGGGCGGCGGCCAGGGACGCGGCCCCGGCCGGCTCGGCCAGCACCCGCCCGTGCTCCAGCATGCCCGCCACGGCCTCCTGCAACTCCCGCTCGGATACCAGCACCATGTCGTCCAACCCCCGCCAGAGGATGCTGAGGGGGAACTGGAAGGCCACACGCGTGGCCAGGCCCTCGGCCAGCGTATCCGCGCTGGGCTCCTCGACCAGCCGCTTCTCCCGCCACGACCGGTAGACCGCCGGCGCCCGCGCGGCCTGCACGCCGATCACCCGGACCCGCGGGTTGATGGCCTTGGCCACGATGCAGTGGCCGCAGGCGCCGCTGCCGGCCCCCACGGGGACCAGGATCACCTCGGCTTCGGGCAGGGCCTCCATCACCTCCAGGCTCAGCGTACCCACCCCGGCGATCAAGAGCGGCTCATCGGCCGAGTGGACGTAGCGGAGCCCCTTGGCCCGGGCCTCCGCTTCCACCCAGAGGCGCGCTGCATCGAAGTCCTTGCCTGTGAGGACCACCTGCGCCCCCAGCTCCCGCATGGCGGCCACCTTCAGCGGGTTGGAGCCCTCGGGGGCGCCGATGGTGCAGGGGACGCCGAACGCGCGGGCGGCGTACGCGATGGACTGCCCGTGGTTGCCCGTGGAGGCCGTGATCACGCCGCGGGCCCGATCCTCGGGGCCCAGGGCCGCGAGCAGGTTGAGGCCGCCACGCACCTTGAAGGCCCCCACGGGCTGCACGGTCTCCAGCTTCAGGTGGGCCTCGCACTCCAGCAGCCGGGACACACCGCGCGAGCGGACCAGCGGCGTGGGCGCCAGGAAAGGTGCGATCACGCGGCGGGCGCGCAGCACGTCGTGCAGGGTCGGGATCTCGTGCATTCCGTGCTCTCCGGTCCCTGAGCGGATCATTGAATGGGGGGGCGTGCGCGCGATGATTCGTGTCTCACTATCGCATCCTCCGGTCCGGAGGGTGGATACGCCATGCCGGGGGTAAGGGCGTGACCGCCCCACCGGTCACCGAACGCACTGCAGCAACCTTCAGGGGGATCCGGGAGGCATCACAGATCGTGCAGCGAGGGCCCTCGGGGGAGCCTGGAGAACCACCGGGCCCCAGGCGCCTGCCTGCGGGCCCTCGTGTCTGCTGCCCGCCCCCAGGGGATTGGGGCCTGTTCTGGCATGCCACCTGCACTTGCCAGGGTTGGGTATCTCGGTCGGTTCGTTTCGCTGCGCCCGCGGACGTCCGTGGCCGGTCCCGGCGACCTGCCGGGAGGGCGGAAGGCGGGCTCCCTGCAGGGAGGAACCATGGGACCCCCTGAACACCCCGATGCCCCACGAAGTGGGCGTCCTCTCAAGCGTGTTCTCCTGGTGGACGACCAGCCCTACTTCCTGGCGATGGGGCGGCAGATGCTGCAGGGCGGTGGCTACGCGGTGCAGACGGCCGCCAGCGGTGCCGAGGCACTGGAACTGGCCCGAACCGCATCCCCCGATCTCATCCTGCTGGATGTTCAGATGCCCGAAATGGACGGCTTCACCACGTGCCAGCGCCTCAAGGCCAACCCGGCCACGGCGGCCATCCCCGTGGTGATGATCACCGCATCGCAGGATCCCACCCTGAACCGCAAGGCCTTTCAGGCGGGTGCCGAAGCCACCATCTCGAAGAGTGTGGGCGCGGAGCGGCTCCTGAACGTGCTCCAGGTCACCCTTGCAGCCACGCGGGCAGGTGCCCCACCGCCCGGCCCCCAGTAAGCGGTGATCACGGCGATGCCGGCGCAGCCGCCGCGCCGCACGCTCTTCCCCCCAAGCTTCCCGCGCCCCGCCTGTGACATGTGGCCGTCGCCCCCGTAGCGTCCCGGCCTTCCCCTCCGCGCCCTCCTACCAGGATGCTGAAACACTCTCTTTTCCGCAGGCTGCTCAAAAAGGTCCCGGGGCAACGCGGCGCCCACCGTTGCGGAATGCGGATTGCGGAGTGCGGAATGGGAGGGCCGGTACGCCGCAGGGAGCACGCGAGCGCGCCAACGCCCCGCCCGCTGCCGCCGAGGCAGCGGGGAGAGCTGCTGGGCCTTCTTCAGCAGCCTGCCGGGTCAGGGCCGACCTGACGACTGGCCGGGCCCCAACAACCGGATGCCTCCCTTCCCCATCCGCATGGTGGACTGGTATTCTTGGGCGCCGATATCCTCGTAGGAGAGGACCAGGTCGTACGTTTCCGTGGCGCGACTGGGTATGAGACCGGCGATGAAGTCGCCAAGCCTCGCGGCCTCCGCCCCCTCCTCCCGGTACATGGCGGCTTCCGTGACGGCATCTTTACCCGGCTCGAGAACATCCACGGGCGTGAATTTGACCACGCAGCGGATCCTCCGTTCATCGTGCGCCACGATATCGCTGGGTTGAATGGAGAGTGCCACGCCCCGCCCGACGTTCCGCAGGACCACCTGGTGCGCGTACTTCGACTCCCCGGAGATTTCGGGGCGTCGTTCAACGGTGGCGATGACCAGGGGCTGAACGGCGATCTCGTTCTGCCGCAGAAGTTCCCGCCGCACCCCGTGGGCCTCGATGGTGTAGAAGAGCACGATCACCCCCAGGGCAAACAGGCTCCCGGTGGCCGCGCCACCCCCCAGGCGGAGCGCGAGCAGGGGAGTAAGGAAGAGAAGGGCGACACCAGCCCCGAATGCCCGCCACGTCGCCCTGTCCCACCCGAGCCAGTCTGCCCATCTCATAACGCTATCCCTCCACCCACTTGCGATGCGTTCCGCGTCGGAGTCCGGGAGCCGCCTGACCTTGCAGTTCCTCGAAGCCGGGGCCCCCGTCCACCATCCCCCGGGCCAGTGAGGGTGTCACGAACCGGTCGAGGAACCCACTGGAGGGGCATCCCGGCTATCACGAGAGGCCGGACGGATCGGTGGTTGGGGGACTCTACGGCAGCGAGTGGCTCGCTGTCAACGGGCGGGAACCGCGACGGCATGCCCGGTGCGAGGGAGGCAGCGCCACCGCGCCGAGATCCGGCGCGCCTCGCCACCTCCCGCGCTCAATGCCGGGCAGTTTGCGCCGTTCTCGGCAGGCTGATCTTGACAGGGTCTCGGGCCCGGTGATAGGGGTTGCGCGCCCTCGGCCGGGGTGGAGATGCCCCGCGCGGGGGCGAGGAGGGGGACGGGGTGAAGAGTGTCCTGATGATGCGGGGGGTGCGGAAGATCCTGGAGGTGTGCTGCGGGCTCCGGGCGGGCGAGCGGGTGGTCGTCGTCACCGACTACGAGATGGATCGGAGCGTTGCGGAGCTGCTGGCCGCCGGGTGCGCGGAGGTGGGGGCGGACCCGGTGGTCGTCACCATGGCGCCCCGCGACGTGGACGGGGCGGAGCCGCCGGCCGCCGTGGCGGCCGCCATGGCGGAGGCCCACCTGGTGCTCACCCCGGTGAGGCGGTCCATCTCGCACGCGGCGGCCACCAAGGCGGCCCTGGGGCGCGGCGCGCGCGTGCTGGCCCTCTCGGACTTTCGCCCGGAGATGTTCTACGAGGGCGGCATCGGGGCCGACTTCGCCGCCATCCGGCCCACCTGCGACCGCGTGGCCCGCCTCCTCACCGAGGCGGCCCAGGCCCACCTGACCTCGGCGGCCGGCACCGACGTGCGCATGGACCTGCGGGGACGGAGCGGCAACTCGCACGGCTGCATCGTAGACCGGCCTGGGGTTTTTTCTGCGTTCCCGAACATCGAGGCCAACATCTCGCCGGTGGAGGGGAGCAGCGAAGGGGTCATCGTGTTCGACGGGAGCATCCCCAACTTCCGGCTGGGTGTGATGCGGGAGCCGGTGCGCCTCGAGGTGAAAGGCGGGATGATCGCCGGCATCACCGGCGGGGAGCAGGCCGGGCGTCTGGAGGGGCTCCTGCGCGAGCGCGGCAACCTGGAGGTGTACAACATCGCCCAGCTCGCCATCGGCCTGAACCCGGAGTGCCGCCAACTCACCGGCCAGATGACCAACGACCACGGCGCGCTGGGCACCGTGCACATCGGCATCGGCACCAGCGACAACCTGGGGGGCCACACCCGCGCCGGCCTACACTTCGACGGGATCATGCGCCACCCCACGCTGCGGCTGGACGGCCGGACCATCCTGGAGGACGGCGAGTTGGTGGGCTAGGCCGGGGGCGGAGACGCGGAGACACGGGGACGCGGGGACCGGGGACCGGGGACCGCGAACGGGGAACCGGGAACCCGCGCATGGGCGGGAGCGGGCAGGGACACGGGCACGGAAAAAGATGGAAGACATCGGCCTGTGCTACATGCCGGCGACGGCCCTGGCGGCCGCCATCCGGGCGAAGCGGCTGTCCCCGGTGGAGATGGTGGATGCCGTGCTGGCGCGCATCGAGCGGCTGAACCCCTCCCTGAACGCGTACTGCACGGTGAGCGCCGAGGCGGCGCGGGCCTCGGCCAGGGCCGCCGAGGCGGCCGTCATGGGCGGCGGGCCGCTGGGCCCCCTGCACGGCGTGCCCGTTTCCATCAAGGACCTGGTGATCACGAAGGGGATCCGGACCACGTGGGGATCGAAGATCCACGAACACGTGGTGCCCGAGGAGGACGCCCCGCTGGTGGAGCGGCTGAAGGCCGCCGGGGCCATCATCCTCGGCAAGACCAACACGCCCGAGTACGGCTGGACGGCCGAGACGGACAACCGGGTGTTCGGCCCCACGCGGAACCCGTGGGACGGGGCCCGGTCCGCGGGGGGTTCCAGCGGCGGGGCGGGGGCCGCGGTGGCCGCAGGCCTCGGGCCGCTGGCGGTGGGTACCGACGGGGGCGGCTCCATCCGGATCCCCGGCGCGTTCTGCGGGATCTTCGGCTTCAAGCCGTCTTTCGGGCGGGTCCCCGTCTATCCGGCCAGCGCGGCCGAGACCCTCACTCACGCCGGGCCCATGGCGCGCACCGTGCGGGATGCGGCCGTGATGCTGGCGGTCATGGCCGGGCCCGATGAGCGAGACCGGAACTCCCTGCCGGCGGACGGCGCGGACTACCCGGGCGCACTGGGCGATGGCATCCGCGGGCTGCACGTGGCCTGGAGTCCGGACCTGGGCTACGCGCTGGTGGACCCCGCGGTGCGCGGGTCGTGCGCGGCGGCGGCGCGGGCCTTCGAGGGGATCGGCTGCCGCGTGGAGGAAGCCTCGCCCGGCTTCGCCGATCCCTCGGAGGCCTGGAGCACGCTTTTCTACGGAGCCATAGCGGCCAGGCTGGGCCCTTACCTTCCCCAGTGGCGCGACCGGATGGATCCCGGCCTGGTCCCGTTGGTGGAGAAAGGGCAGGGCTTCACCGGCGTCCAGTTCGCCGAGGCCGGGTTCCGGCGGGCAGCCTTGTGGGACGGCGTGCAGCGGTTCTTCGGGATCTACGACCTGATGCTCACGCCGACCGTGGCCGTCCCGCCACTGCCCCTGGGCCAGACCGAGGACATCGAGATCGCGGGCCAGAGGGTTCCCCGCTGGCAGGCCTTTCCTTTCAACCTTCCCTTTAACCTGACAGGACAACCGGCTGCCACCGTGCCGTGCGGCTGGACCGAAACCGGACTCCCCATCGGTCTTCAAATCGTGGGCCGCCGCTTCGCGGACGCCACCGTGCTCAAGGCGGCCGCTGCCTTCGAGGCCGCCCGGCCATGGGAGGGCCGCCGCCCGCCGCTAGGGTGACCGGCCGCCGGGACCCTCGTCCTGCGCGGCGCAGGTCTTCTTCATCGCCCCCGCATCCATCGTCAATGTCCATTGCGCCCTTGGGTTCCGCTTCTCGCCGGCGCCTCCCATGTCTCGACCGCGCGCTCCTCCTGCGTCCGTCGCCATGGTCGCACCCGACGAACGCCCACAAAAAGGTTGACAGGATGCGGCGGGCTGGCGAAACTGCCGGGCGGGCGGACGGCCCGGCATGGGCGCCGCGGCGCCGCCTCCATGGGGGATGCCAGTGAATGCCATGACGTTGGTGTGGTGGTTGATCGAGGCCGTGGTCGGCTTCGCGGCCGGATGGGGCCTGGGCACCTGGCGGGGCACGTGCAAGGCCCACGCAGAATTCACCTTCGGCATGGTGGAGAACAAGGCCGCCCTGCGGAACTTCCTGAAGGGCGAGGTCGCCCGGAAGGGCGGTCTGGACGCGCTCGCCAAGGGGATCAAGAAAGACACGGCCTTCGGCACGGTGGTCGACGAGATGTTCAACCGCATGGAGATCCTGCGCGTGACCTCCATGGCGGCCGAGTACGTGTTCTACGCGTTCCTGGTGGGCTTCGCCATCGGGGGGGCCTACCCGATCATTTTGGGGATCCCGATCTGCCTGATGACGGTGAAGCAGGCGGCCAAGGAGCGGGGCGAGCCGCTGGGGGCCCAATCGATGTTCCAGCTCTTCGGGATGCTCCACCTGTGGCTGCACGACAACCCGGTGGACGCGCTGAACTACGTGAAGATCCAGAAGGTCCCCGTGCGCAACGTCATCGACGTCCTCCGCGAATCCGGCGGCTATGCCATCTGACCCCCCGGCCCCCCGCCAGCGGGCCATCCCCCTCCTCACCACCGGCTTCTACAGCGTGGCCGTCCCGCCAGGACCGCGGGGCCGCCGGCGCCCGGCCCTGATCGCGCTGCACGGGTATGGGGGCACCCGGGAGAGCCTTCAGGGATTCGCCGCGCGGCTGGCCCCGGCAGGCTTCGTGGTGGCCGCCCTCCAGGGAACCCATCAGCACGCCGTGCGGCGGGGCGGCCACCTGCGGCCCGCCTACGGCTGGGGGACGCAAGGAGACGGGCCGGCCAACCAGGCCCTGCACCATGGCTTCGTCCTGGGGGTGATCGAGGACCTGGTCCGGACCTGCCGGGTGGACCCGGGGAAGGTGTTCCTCTTCGGGTTCTCCCAGTCCGTCGGCCTGAACTACCGGTTCGCCTTCACCTATCCGGGGCGTGTGTGCGGGTTGGTGGCCGTGTGCGGGGGCATCCCGGGCGACTGGGAGACGAACCGCCGCTACCGCCCCAGCCCCACGGCCGTGCTGCTCATCTCCGGCACCAGGGACCCCCACTACCCCCCCGAGCGGGTGCGGACCTACAAGGCGGCCCTGGAGCGCCGCGCCCGCTCCGTGGAGCACCTGAGCTATCCCGTGGGCCACCGCTTCCCGCGGCGCGCCGCGCCGGCCGTGCGGCGCTGGCTCGTCGCGTGCTGCGGGGCGGCGTAGGCGCCGGGGCGGGAGCGCGGTGACGCGCTGAGGGCCACCCGGTTTGTGGCGTGTCACTGAGGAGGCGGCGGT
>Ga0187780_10000976_pt1 | contig 21375 bp, 19 predicted proteins | sample 1015_Q2_SP10_20__FD_132429 | JGI IMG/M metagenome (GOLD analysis project Ga0187780, IMG submission 132429) | Tropical peat soil microbial communities from peatlands in Department of Meta, Colombia - 1015_Q2_SP10_20_MG | ecosystem: Environmental > Terrestrial > Soil > Wetlands > Peat | place... | reverse complement strand
TCATGATGTCTTCAATTTGAAAACTTTGAGAAAGTTAGAAACTCCTGAACGCATCTCATTTAGACGATTGAAGTAGATAGAAACGAGCTTCCTCATAATCTCCATCCCCATCTTCGGATCCCTTTCCATTTCCGTCTTCAGGCGATCCGCATGGATGACTAATACTTTGGAGGGCTTCAAGCATGTGGCCGTCACATTATAACGGAAAGGCTCGATGAGAGAAGGAATTCCGAAGGCGGACCCTTCTTTTTCTATCTTGGAGGTCAAGAAGTCAACCTTTTCCCCGGTTTTGACCGAGAGATCGATCATGCCTTCGATCAGGATATAGAGGTGATTCGCCTCGTCTCCCTGGTGGAAAATGATTTTCCCCTCGGGCAAAGATTCAACAGAGGAATGGGAGCGCAAGATGCCCAACTGAGATTCGCTGAGGGTTCCGAATAATTCCGTCTTTTTCAACCAGTCCGTAGAGACCATTTTCAACTCCTTCGGAGTAAGCACCAAATCTCAAACACCAAAATCCACGTAAATTCCAATTGCCCAATTTTCCAATTTTCCAAAAGTTTGGGTCATTGGAATTTTGGTGATTATTTGGTGCTTGGAATTTGGGATTTGGTTATTGCCCACGGTTGAGATATTCCATCAGGTCGACCATTTCTTTCCCATCGATCTTTTGCCAGGGGACTTTGACTTCCCTTATTTTTTCTAACATCTTCGGCCCATGATTCCACATCGCCTGAGCCATGAAGATGGGTGAAATCTGGCCTTTAAGTTGAGACAGATCCCCTGCTATAGCTCCCTTTTTATGGCAGAGGGTACATTGCCTTTTGGTGAAGACGCTTTTACCGTTCTCCACATTGCCTGGCTCGTCGAAGTATCGAGTCGAGAAGAGATAGGCAACGAGATGAGCCATCTCCTGAGAAGAAAGATCTGGAAACGTAATTCCTTTTTTTTCCATCCCTTGCCTCATCTCCTCAGAATGGTTCCACATCACTCCTGCCAACTGAGCTAATGTTCGAGGAAATTCCTTCTTCCGCGACAGGTCGTATGCTCCTCCGAAGGCATGGCACTTGATGCATCCCTTCTCGGAAAAAAGCCTCTCACCTGATTTAGGATCTCCTGGGGAAAGGTAGACCTTGTCGGCGCCCGGGTTGAGGCTTCGAATGTAAGCAATCAGATCAACCATTTCTTTTCCCTTGAATTCAAAGCGAAGGGAACCTGTCCGCTTTATCTCTTTCTCCATCTGGGACGAATGATTCCACATCATCTGAGCCCAAAGAATCGGATTCGTGTACATTCCCCAGCGACGCAGGTCTGATTTCGCACCCTCTTTTGTGGCATGGCATTTAGCACAGGCGCTATCTACAATTGTTTTTCCCTTGTTGAGATCTCCCGGCTCATCCATGTAACGAATGAAATACAGAAAGGCAAAGAGGTCCGACATTTCTTTCTTTCCTATTTTCTCCAAAGGGATTTTTCTTGCAATCATTCTTCCCCACATGTCAGGACTGTGGTTCCACATCAAAGCCGCAAGCTGGGATTGGCTAACGTAAGCTTGAGAAAGGGTGCCCAGATCAGATCCTCCTTTACCCCCTTCTCCCCAAATGGAATGACACTGGATGCATCCTTTTTGATAAAACACCTTCCATCCTTCTTTGACGTCCCCCGGAAGGAGATATGCTTCTTTTTTCTCTGCACCTACGGCCTGATTCAATATAATCCAATTTCCACCCCAAAAGAGGAGACCGACAAAGAGCCAGACATCGATGCGTCTCATTTCGTTCCCTTTCTATTTCTTTCTGGGAGACCGGATATGTTCAAGAAGATCGGCCAACTCACCCTTCTTGAATCGGGGCCAAGGAATTCCCTTCTCCCTCAGCGCCTTCTCGATCTGCGTGCTATGATTCCAGATGCCTGCTACGATCTCCATAGGATTGGCAACCTTCCGATATTTCGAGAGGTCGACGTTCATTAATTCTCCGGGTTTCCCATCTGAACCATGACACTTGGAACATCCCAGGTCTGAAAAGACCTTCCGGCCATTTACTGAGTTTCCGGGTTCATCGATGAAATGGAGGAAATAGAGATAGGCCATGAGATCGGCCATCTCCTTCGGGGTGAATTTCGGAATCCCCGTTTCGGTTTGGGCCATTTTAGCAAAGACCGCAGGGCCCTTATTCCACATGATGGAAGCGATCTGAGTGAGGCTCTTGTAGAAAATCTTTGCCTTCCCCCCAAGATCGTCTGCCACCTTTCCCCCTTCACCTCGGACGGCATGACATTTGGTGCAGCCCTTTGAAACAAAAACCTGCTTACCTTCTCTAGGATTTCCCGGTGTGATAAAGGCTGTTTCCTTTGGCCCCTTCGCATTCGTCTTGATATATTCCAGAAGGTCCATCATCTCCGTTCCTTCAAAGACCGGCCATTTCATTCCAATCTTCACCATCTGGGCAATCATGACCGGACCATGGTTCCAGATAGACTGACTTAAGAAGACCGGGGAGAGGTTCTGCGGAAATTGATCCAGCCCTGGTTCTCCATCCTTCCCCTTGCCGGTGAGGAGATGACAGTTATTGCATCCTTTTTCGTTGAAGAGATACTTGCCCCGAACTGGATTTCCCGGTTCATCAAAAAATTTGAGGAAGTAAAGGTAAGCAGAGATTTCAGTAATCTCTTCGCCAGTTAAAGTCGGCTTTATGATTTTAGCCCGCTCCATCCCCTTGGTCATCGAAGGGATATGGTTCCAGAGCTTTCCAGCCAGATCCAGCTGGGTATCCCCTAAATCGATCTTTCCCAGATCCGGTCCCACCTTGCCCCCTTCTCCTCTTAGCGCGTGGCATTTCACGCAACCTTTACTGACAAAGAGACGGGCTCCTATCGTTGGATCCTGAGGAAGAGGAGGCTGTGCAAAAAGGGATGAGGCGATCAGGAGGATGACCATTCCAAAGGCGATATTCGCTTTCCTCATAAGGACTCCGTGTTGAAAGATGTCAGGATATCAGGTGACCAGATTCCATCTTTTGCATCGATGTTTATTCAACCCCGATTCCCGGCAGGTACGTCTTGATCCTTTCTTGAACCTCGGCCATCGATTTCTCCCTCCCCTCTCTGACCTCCCAAATAGAGACAATGGGAAAAACTTTAGTAAAGATCATATAGAGAACGACGAAAAAGGAAACACAGCCGGCCAAAATGGACCACTCCACCCAAGTGGGTGAATAGTTCACCGCTTCATTCGGAAGCCTCGGGTTGGTCAAAGTCGGTACGACGATCACAAATCGTTCCAGCCACATGCCGATAATAATGGATATGGACGCGATTAAGGTGCCCAAGGGTGTTCGCGTCTTTCGAAGGCTTAGAATGGGTAGTGGAATGACAAAACAGAATATGAACATCCCCCAAAAATAGGGTGCAAATCTTCCTGTAAATTTCGACCAGAAGATGGTCATGTGAATGGGCTCGCCCCCGTAGTAAACCGTAATATATTCTGTGAAGGTGAAATAGAACCACAGAAGGGTCATTACCAAAAGGAGAATTCCCAGATTATTGAAATGGACAGGTCTGAGATAATCCTCTAGGTGGTAAACTTTTCGGATTACATTCATGGCTACGATGAGACCGGCAATCCCCGAGAAGATGGCGCCAGCGACGAAGTAGGGGCCGAAGATGGCGCTGTGCCACATCGGTTGAATGGTCATGGCGAAGACAAAGGAGACGACCGTGTGAACAGAGACGGCGACCGGGATGACGAGAATGGCCATAAAGGCGATTCCTCTTTCTAATAAGTGATGCTGCCTTTGTGTTCCGCTCCAACCCAGAGCGAAGATCCGGTAAAACCATTTTCGTTTTCCACTATAATCTCTCATCAGGGCGATGTCGGGAATCAAGGGAAGATAGAGGTAGATGGAACTGGCAGTGAGATAGACGGTGATGCTCGAGACGTCCCAGAGCAGGGGAGACCGGAATTGGGCGAATTGGATGATATTCAACATCCGGTCGGGCCTTCCGAGATCCATCAGGATATTGCCCACACCGAAAAAGAGGACAAGAACCGTGATCACTTCTGCAGATCGGGTGATCGACCTTCTCCATTCCGCTTTGGCAAGACGAAGGATTGCGGAGATGAGTGTTCCCGCGTGGCTGATCCCGATGAAGAAGACGAAGTTGGTGATGTAGACTCCCCAAAAGATCGGCCTCGCCAGCCCGGTCACGCCCAACCCATGACCGTACTGATAAAGGTAAGCCCATATTGCCCAGAGAATGACAGCGATGAGGATGGAGAGGGTGAGGTAGAATGGCTTTCCTGTCCTTCTGATGGGCTCGAAAAGAGCGGCGTCTTCTTCTAATTTCAACGCTTTTTCTTCCATTACATTCCCTCTGACAGATAGATCACCTTAGGCTCCGTACCTAACTCTTCCATCAGTCTGAAGGCCCTCCTCTCACGTGAAAGGGTTGAGACGACGCTGTTGGGATCGTTCAGATCGCCAAAGTACATGGCGCCGCTCGGGCATGCCTGGACGCAGGCCGGGATATAATCTTCAGGCAGAAGGTCTCTTCCTTCAATCTTTGCCTTTTCTCTTGCTCGGAGAAGACGGTGGCTGCAGAAAGTGCATTTCTCCACCACCCCCTTCGTTCTGACGGAGACATCTCGATTGAGGGAGCCTTTCAGTTCCCTTGGCCACTCGGGTGGATACCAGTTAAAGTATTTGACGGTGTAGGGGCAGGCGGTGGTGCAGTAGCGACAGCCAATGCATCGGTGATTGATTTGGCCCACAAGTCCTTCTTCATTGATGTACGTAGCGTTGACCGGACAGACTTTTGTGCAGGGCGGATTGTCGCAATGCATGCAGGGGCGTGGAAGAAGCCTGGCTTTGATATGAGGGTACTCCCCTTCGATATAAGAGATCAATTCGATCCAGTGAATGGTACGACCCTTGGCGGACTCTTCTGGCCCAATAATCGCCACATTGTTTTCTGCCTGACAGGCGACCACGCAAGCCTGACAGGCGGTGCATTTATCTAAGTCAATGACCATTCCCCAGCGATGCATCTAAAACCCCTTAAACTCGAAACGCGACATCCGAAATTCGAAACAATTCTATCTATTCTATCTAAATGACCAAAATGAGACGTCCAACACATTGCTGTTTTGAAAATTCGCATTTGGAATTTGTTTGGGAATTCGATATTCGCATTTCGAATTTGATATTTTTACAGTTAGGCTTTATAAATTTTGACGCGCGTGGATTCATTGATCGGGTATCCGGTCAAAGGATCCAAATCTCCCCCGATGAGTCGATAAGGATTTTCCCCCAGGTTTTCGGACCAGCGACCTCCGGATTTGTGTCCCTCGCCAAAAGGAATACTTGCGACCTCCGGCATGGCTCCCTTATAAAGGATTGCCCTTGCTTTTATCTTCGCCTTCGGGGATTCCACCCATACCCAGTCTTTATCCTCGACCCCAAGCCGCTTCGCCGTCTCAGGATTGATCTCCACCCATGTTTCCCATCTCTCAAACACATAGGATCCGACGCTGGCTTGAAGCCAGGGCTGGTTGGCATTGCGGCTGCCTGTCAGCGTCATTGTTCTAAATATGTTGAGATGAAATGGATACTCTTTTTTATCAGTTCTCTTCTCCGATTCCTCCCAATGGGGGAAGAAAGAAACATCTTTAGGATCATAGGCCAAGGGTGGATGAGTTTGCTTCAATCCCTGCGCATAGAACTCGAATTTTTTTGTGGGGGTTCGAAAAACCCGATCCCATTCCTTAAAGTCATAGATGGGGTCCCACCATCCCCCTTTCTCTTGAAGCTGTTTCCAGAACTCATCAAAGGTTTTGTAGGAAGGGGCTGCCCAGCCCCCTCTCTCAAGTAGACGGGTCCAAGCTTGTTCAAACTGGAGGCCGAAGACGTCGCCCCGTTTTGCGTCGAAAACCCCTTTGATCCCGTAAAGCAAGACTTCCTTAAAATCACTCCAGGGAAAGGCCTTCTGGATCTCTCCCCCTAGGGATTTTGCGATTTGAAGGAGGATGTCACCCGTCGCTTTCGTTTGATAGAGCGGCTCAACGATGGGTTGCCGGATTCCGAGAACTGGAAACCCTTTGTTCAAAGAGACAGGATCATCCTGCCATCTTTCAAGGGGCGTATGGTCGGGTAGAATAAGGTCTGCGAATAGGGTCGTGTCGTCCATGTAGGGGGAAAAACTGACAATCAAAGGAATTTCCGCAAAGGCCTTTAAGAAGAGATCTGGATTCGGATTCGAAAAGAGAGGATTACTGTAGTAAATAAACAGGGCTTCCGGGCGATACGGTTTTCCAGAGGCCGCATTTCTGGCAAAGAAATAGGGTTGCTGGAGCATCACGGAAGATTTCTTCACGCCATCGATTCTTTCGACTCGCAGTCCCTTTTCAGCGACAGCATCTTTTCCAAACGGCGGAAGCGACTGAAGGGGAACCGTTCTCGGTACGAGGAGCCCTCCCGAGGCATCGATGTTACCCGCCAATCCGTTCAGGATTGAAACGGCCATCTGTTGGAAAGGACGATCCCGGAAGCCTATGGCGATAGAGGGCTGGTTTGATGCAAACTCCCGGGCCAGCCGGATGATCGAATCAACGGGCACGCCTGTCCGCCGAGACACGACATCAGAGTCGTATTCCGAAAGGACAAATTCCTTGAAGCCGAGATGTTCTTTTCCGCTTGGGTCCGTCCAATTTTCAAACCCGGAACTGAGACTGGCCACAAATTCTTTATGGTAAAGTCCCTCCTTAATCATCATATTTGCAATGCCGAGAGCCAACAACCCTTCGGTTCCGGGCTGGATTGGAAGCCACTCGTCCGCTTTGATGCCGGTGACGGAGAGGCGCGGTTCAATCTGGACCAATTTACCACGGCGTTCCGAGTTTCCCCTCCTGAATTGCCCATAAGCACTTAGGGCCTGCACGGGAGACCAGTACGATTCGAGGAGGTCCGAACCAAAAGAGAGTATGTATCGGACATTTTCGAAGTCATAAGCGGGCAGGGAATGGATTCCCTGAGTGAGATAGAGGCCCTCCATGGTTGGGCCTTCCCATTGAAACTGATTATCGATATAATTGGGCGATCCAAAGGTCTCGAGAAAACGTTCCCAAAGACCTCTCATCAACCCCCGGTATCTTCCTCCCAGAAGCACAAGGCGATGAGGCTCTCCATTTTTCCGGAGTTTTCTCAGTGATTCGGTAACAACGGAAAGCGCCTCATCCCATGAGACCGGTTGCCATCGACCTTCGCCTCTCCTGCCCGACCTCTTTAAGGGAGTGCGAATGCGGTCCGGATCGTAGAGACCTTGGAGGCCTGCAATCCCTTTGGGACAGAGAGTCCCACGGTTGACAGGATGGAGGGGGTTTCCAACGATGTTGACGGCCCATCCGTCAATAATTCTAGCCAGTATTCCGCAGCCGCCTGTGCATTGCCCGCAAACGGTAGGAATCCACCTTTCGACACCAGGAGGATTTAGATTCTTGGCGACTGGGAATTGGGACCATTTCCAGAAACCGCCCCCGAGGGCAATAGCGGTGCCGGCCCCTGCACCCATCTTCAAAAAATCCCTACGGCTGAGTTTCATCGTATACTCACCAAACTCCAAATTCCAAATCCCAAATCCCAAATCCCAAATCCCAAGTAAATCCCAAGCACCAATTTCAAAATTTCGGAACGATTTTATTTGAATTTTGAATTTTGCAGATTGGAGTTTATTTGGAATTTGGTGCTTGTCATTTGGTGCTTTCCTCATTAGACATGGCATTCCAAGCAATCATTCGTTACTTTGTTCTCGGAATGGCAGTTCATGCACCAATTCATCGTCATCTTCACCCATGGCCTGGAGGGTGGTCGCTCGCTTTCAGCAATATTTCCATGGCAGGTCTGACATGGCAGTTTCCCTAGAACCACATGCCGACGGTGGGAAAAGAAGACGTGATCGGGTTCTCCGTATATTCGTCTCCAGGAAATTTCTCGTCCCTTTTTTTGATATTGTCTGATCTTTTCTTCTTCTGAGGATTTGGTAACCGGTTCTTTATGGCATTCAAGGCAGGTGGTTAGGTCAGGCATTCCGGAAAAGTTTTGAGTTTTAAAATAACGGTGACAGGAGTCGCACTCTAACCCCTGTTCAATATGTTTCTTATGGTTGAAGGAGATCGGTTGGCCAGTCCTGGAGCCAATGCCCAAACGGATGAGGAGGAAGAGTATAAGGAACCCTGCCGCCAATCCAATAAGGAAAAATTTCATGCTGTGAGCCATTTGGTCACTGCCGAGCTATCCGGAGGATCACCCGACTCCAATAGATCGAATCATAAACAACGATCGTTATTGCAATGAATCTTAAGGGGAAGGGTCTTACAAATCAATACACTAAATTATGTATTTTTAAAGCAAAAAAACTGTATTTTGAAAAGGCGCCTAAATTTTTTTGAAAGTGCCTTTTCTCCAGCCTTGATCTTCTTCTTCGCGCCTGAAGCTGCGTTCAATATAGCTAACGTGGCTGAATTCCCCTGCCTCAATGGGGATGGCCACCTTCATCAACAGGGTGAAGATGAGGAGCCCTGTTGCCCAGATGCCGGAAGACACCATGAGCTCTAAGTGATTGGGAAAATATTCGAAGATTTCGCCGAGAGGATCCGGGACAAACCCGGGTATCACAAAACCGGGTCCCTTCTCGATCCATACCCCGATGATAATGAGTAAACAGCCCAAATTTAGGGTGGTTAATCGTTTCCGGGTTTGGGGAATCAGAAAGATGATGAATGCGATGACATTCATCGTCATCGCCGACCATATCCAAGGCACGAGCTCCTTGTGGCCGTGGAGGCCTTCGAACAGGTATTTAAAGGCTGCAATATGAACCGTTTGAGAATAATACTCCTTAAATATCTCGGCAGAGAGAAGAAACAGGTTGAGAAACATGGCGTAGGCGATTAGTTCTGATATCTTGAAGAGGGCATTATCCTCTATCTCTATATGGTGCACGGATACCTTCCGGATGATCTGAAAAATAATGATGATGATGGCAGGCCCTGAGCAGAAGGCACTGGCCAGAAACCTCGGGGCAAGGATCGATGCATTCCAGAAGGGACGGGCAGGAAGGCCATTATAAAGGAAGGCCGTGACAGTGTGGATGGCCACCGCCATGGGGATGGAGATTAAGATAAAAGGAAGAATAAACTTCCAGTTGGGCTCTTTCCGGTAGTAGAACTTGACTAAAAGGTAGATCGGGATAAGAAGGTTCAGGAATAGATAACCGTTGAGGGCAAGGACATCCCAGGCCAAAAGCGATTGGGGAAAGTTCATCAGTCCTATGAAAGGAAGCATGTGCCAGAATCGGTCGAGCCTCCCGAGGTCGACCATCACAAAGAGAATGGCCATGACGATGGAGGAGGCGGCGAAGAGCTCGCCGAGCACGACAATCTCTTTGATCGGCTTGAAATGGTAGACATAAGACGGAATGACCAGAAGAACCGCGGCTGCAGCCGCCCCGACCAGATACGTGAAATTGGCAATGTAGAGGCCCCAGGAAACCTGATCATTCATTTTTGTTGCGATCAGACCTAAATCGTGTTGCCTCATATAAAATAGAAAACCCATGCCGATGATCGCCATGAGGGAGAAACACCAGGCATAGTACAGGCTGCTCCCTGTTACCACAAGGGTCAAGGTCCTCTTGTAAAAATGCCATGTTTCATTCAATATTTCCCGCAACTTTTCCATATGCTTTTCTATGCTTCAAAGAAGTAGTAAAACTTCGGTTCTGTACCTAAATCTTCCTTGAGCCTGAAGACCCGCTTTCGATCGATGATATACCGCATTTCGCTATTCGGGTCGAGGAGGTTGCCAAATTTCCTCGTTCCCGTAGGGCAAGCTTCCACGCAGGCGGGATATCTTCCTTGCCTTACGCGCTGGATACAAAACGTGCATTTTTCCACAGCACACTTCATTCTGGGTCGGTTTCCCAGGTAATGGACGGAAGGGTTTATCTCCTCTCTCGGAATGTTTGGCTCCGCCCAGTTGAAAACCCTCCCTTTATAGGGACAGGCTGCGATGCAGTATCTGCAGCCGATGCACCAGTTGTAATCAACCACGACGATACCGTCCGGTTCTTGCCAAGTGGCGTGGACAGGGCACACCTTCACACAAGGAGGCTCCTGACATTGCTGACACTGAACGGGAAGATAGATAAATCCCTTTTCCGGAACGAGATCAGGATTGTAATAATGTTCTGAGTCTTCAAGATTGATCAGGTTTCCTCTTTTGAGCCTGAGAACCCTAATCCACTGAAGTTGAGGGTCATGTCGCGAATGGTTATTTTCTTTTACACAGGCGTAAACGCATCTTCGACAGCCAATACATCGGGAAAGCTCCAGGCCATATGCCCAAAGCGTGTCGGGAACTGCCTCCTGGGTGCTAATTTGAAATTTCCTTCCATACTTTTGCAAGTACCTCTCTTCCAGCTTGGCAATGACGCGCCTCTTCTCTTCCAGTGTCATTTCCCGAAAATGTTTCTGTAAAAAGTCCTCGGCCTCCTCCTTCGTGCAGGAGGAGAAGAGGGGGATAGCAAGACCTCCTAGGGCAGTCAGTGAAGCATTACGAAGAAACTCTCTTCGGGTGTAACGTCTATTTAGCATTACGAATCCTTTGGTTTTATTGGTGGAGGCTCGGGTTTTATCGGTTTGAATTTTGGCTGGTGAGGATCGTGGCAGTGAGCACAGAGATAGTAGGTTCTCTTGCCGGATCCCATAAAGTATCCAGTTCTTTTTCCATGAATGCCCGCCTTCCAGTCATTATACACAAAACCGTGGCATTCCCCACAGAGCCGATAGCTTTCAGTGAAGGGAATCAAATCCCCGTTATACAGCCGCAGTTTATCTCGATTCTTCGCATCATGGCAATCAAGACACCACCGCATCGACTCGGCGTGATGGAGCTTGATATCGGTGTGCTCTTCCTTCAAGACTCTCTTCTTCCGATTCACCTCCATCGAGGCATGACAGTTGCTGCAGGGAAACAATCCCTCTGTCATTGGAGGTGGAGCGACAGGGAACTCTTCGCCCGCCCCATTTGCAAAGGACGCAAAACAAAGCCCTAACGAAAGCATTCCCAATGCGATGGTCTTGACTGTTTTCTTCATTCGTGAACGGCAACTGGGCAGGAGAGAAGGAGTTTAGTCATTGATCCGAAAGACTGGTGCTACTAAAAACCTTCCCAATAAATCCAACAAAAAAACTTTATTATAATCTGTTAACATCTTCAACGACAAAAAGCAAATACTTTGGAATCCCGCTCCCTCTGCATCACAGCTTGCAAAGGGGCTGTCTATGTGATAATTTTTCTCCATGCAGGTCGATATTCAACTGGTTCCATCTCCACCGAATTCAGATGCCCTTTTAAATCGAACAGTCGTTGTCGTCGATGTTCTGAGAGCGACTTCTGTCATGGTCAATGCGATATCCCAGGGAGCCTTGGAGATTCTCCCTTTGGCCGGTGTGGAGGAGGCTCTTCAGATGGCTAAGGTTTTTCCGCGGGGTTCCGTGCTTTTAGGCGGGGAGAGGGAAAGTAAGAGTATACCGGGATTTGATTTAGGGAATTCTCCCAAAGAGTATGTCGCCGAAAGTGTGAAAGGGAAGAAACTGATCCTGACGACGACCAACGGAACAAAGGCGTTTCATTTGGTTTCTTCCGGGAAAGAAGTTTTAGTGGGAAGTTTTCTTAACATTGGAGCCGTGGCACGGAGATGTCTTGAGTCAGGGAGGAAGCTGCTCATTTTCCTCTCAGGGGATGAAGGAGGTTTTTCTCTGGAGGACACAGTCTGCGGAGGAATGTTGATCGATCTGATCACAAAGAAAAGGAAGAAATCTATTTCTCTGACGGATGCCTCCAGATGCGCCCAGATTCTTTATCAAAGATTCAAAAATAATTTATTAGAGGCTTTTCACCTCTCCTATCATGGAAAACAGTTGATTAACCGTGGTTTTGAGGATGACCTTGACTATTGCGCTCAAATCGATATTACCTCCCTTGTCCCCGTATTTAGAGAAGGGGTGATCAGGGCCCCCTCATCCCCACCCTCTCCCGCGCGGGGAGAGGGGAAGGGTGAGGGGCGTTATGCGATGCAAATTGAGGAGAACGAGTGATGCGACGCCGAGATCGGGAATTAAAGAATAAGGAAACCCTCTTAGCCATTTTAGAGCAGTCCCCTGTCGGAAGGATGGCCACCGTTAATCGAAAGGGCTATCCGGTGATCAAACCTGTTAACTTTATTCATTGGAACGGAAGGATCTATCTCCACTCTTCAACGAAAGGGGAGAAGATCAGCGACATCCGTCGGGGCAGTTCCGTCTGTTTTGAAGTGGACGAGCCCATTGCCTACGTGGCGGCAGTGGAACCCGCCTGCAAGAGCACATATTACTATCGAAGCGTTATCGTCAAGGGAAGTGCTATCATTGTGAGTCAGGTTGACAGAAAATTGGAAATTCTCGAAAGACTGATGGAAAAATACCAGCCGGAGGGGGGCTACCAAGGAGTGGCCCCGGAGATTCTGAAGAGAACAGCGGTGATCGAAATCTCTATTCGTGAAATGACCGGAAAGGAACATCTGGGTTAGATGAAATCTTCTGTCTCTATTGTCAAGTGCAAAGAATATGATGAAGAAAAGGTCTTGAGCGCGCTTCGCCAGGCCATCGACCTGATCGGAGGGATTCAAACTTTTGTAAACAAAGACAGTCGTGCTCGGCTCGGGGCGCTCGCCTCTCGGCGCTCGTCTCTCGGCAAAGCCGAGGGAAGCCGAGGGAAGCCACGGGTTCTCCTTAAACCTAATCTCCTTTACGGAAAACCTCCAGAAAAAGCTGTGACGACTCATCCCTCTGTCGTGAGGGGGATGATCCAGATCGTTCGAGAGGCGGGAGGAGTCCCTTTTATTGGAGATAGTCCTTCGGTCGGAAGTTTGACGAGGACGGCTGAGAAAGCTGGCATCAAGGCAGTGGCCGATAAGATGAAGTGCCCTCTTGTGGAATTCAACAGACCTGTTCTCCCTTTGAAAGGCGGAGGGAGAACATTTAGACAATTGGAAGTCGACCAGACTGTTTTGGAAGCGGATGTGATCATCAACCTTCCTAAATTCAAAACCCATAGCCTGACGCTTCTCACCCTGGGGGTAAAGAACCTCTTCGGGTGTATCCCCGGACCTAAGAAAGCCTTATGGCATCTCAAGGCAGGAGATGATCGAAAAATCTTTGCCCAAATACTTTTTGATATTTACCAGGTGATCCAGCCCTCCCTCTCCATTTTGGATGGGATTGTGGGGATGGAAGGGAATGGACCGAATAGCGGCCGCCCGATTCCAATAGGATTGGTTCTGGCAAGCGGGGACCCCTTGAGTTTGGATCAGATCGTATGTGACCTGTTAGGGATTTCAAGGGAATCTCTGTTAACGAATCGTGTGGCGCTTGAACAGGGGATGGGAAAAGATCCGATTGAGGTTCTGGGGGAAAGGGTACAAGATCTTAAGATTTCCAACTTCCAGTTTCCAGCCCTCTCTCAGCCGGATTGGCACTTACCGGCAATCTTGAGAAAGGCGTTGAAGAATGCTCTGACTTCCAAACCAGTGATCGATGACGAAGTATGCAAGGATTGTGATCAATGTGCAAAGATCTGCCCACCCCAAGCCCTAACGAGAAAGGGAACGGATTTGATCTTTGATTACGGAGAATGCATTCGTTGCTTCTGTTGTCTTGAGGTCTGCTCAGAAGGAGCCATCTCGATCAAACCAGGATGGGCCTTGAAGCTCGTCAGTGGAAGGTCGAAGGTGGAAAGTGGAAAGCAGTAGGCAGAAGGCGGTAAGCGGAAGGTAGCTGCAGCACCCTCATTTACTGTGGGCCAAGATTATGCGTAACATAAAACTCCTCATTGAATACGATGGAACGAATTATCAAGGATGGCAGGTCCAGCCAGGAGGGCCGACCATCCAGGGGACGCTTGAAGAGAAGCTGTCACGGCTTACAGGCGAGAGAATTCGTTTGACTGGTTCCGGGAGAACGGATTCAGGGGTTCATGCCTTAGGCCAGGTAGCTCACTTCAGGACACAGAGCCAGATGGATATCCGTACAATCCAGAGAGCACTCAACAGTCTTCTCCCTCCAAATATTGTTATTCAAAAGGTAGATGAGGTTGACGAAGGTTTTCATGCACGGAAGCATTCGAAAAGCAAGGTCTACGAGTACCGAATTCTCAATCGGAATCTTCGGTCAGTTTTTCACCACGGGTATGTATGGCATATTCCTCAGAAGCTGAATTTGACGGAGATGAAGAAGGCGGCTCAGAGTTTGATTGGAGAACATGACTTTTCTGCGTTCCGCACGGTGGGCTCTCCCACTCGTACAACCATTCGAAGAGTGATTAGGGCGGAATGGAAGAGGGGGCGAGACGGCCTCATACGGTTCGAGGTCGAAGCAAACGGCTTTTTGAAACAAATGATGAGGTCCATCGTCGGAACATTAGTCGAGATTGGAAGAGGAAAGATGAACGCTGCCGATTTTCGTAAGATCTTAAATTCCAAGGACAGGAAAGAAGCAGGCCCCACCGCCCCAGCCCAGGGATTATTCTTGAAAGAAGTGAAGTATTAATTGTGGCGCTTGGTTGACGGTAGATAGCCAATCAATCTGTAGGGCAAGGCTTTAGCCTTGCTCAAAAACTTTACCCGATAAACACGGAAATTATCCACAAAAAACGCGTTCGGTTGAAGGGTTTCGATTATACGGGCTTCTTTCACTACTTCGTCACAATTTGCACTTACAAAAAAGAGCGGGTTTTTAAGAATGATCTTCTTTTTGTTAGCTGGCTAACTGACACTTTGCGAGAAAAGTCAAGTTCTTTTGGGTTTAGAGTCTGGGCATACTGTTTTATGCCGGACCATCTTCACCTTTTGATAGAGGGCAAAGATAACAGTTCGGACAAGAGGGGATTCATCTCCTCACATAAGCAATCTACGAGCTTTTATTATAAAAAGAAAACGGGCCTGTCACTTTGCGCACGTGCTGAGAAGAGGAGAAGATACAACGAATGTTGCACGCTATATTTTCAATAATCCAGTTAGAAAGGGCCTAGTGGACAACTTCAAGAAATACAAATCTCTTGGCTTCTTTGGATTTGACTTACTCATGGTATAAATTTAGCATGTATTGTTTAAGAGCAACCCTAAAGGGTTGCCCTACAAACAGGGATATTGGACCTATATTCTAATCAATTCATATTCCCTTGTGCCCATCCCGATTTCTTCGGCATAGGCAAGCTGAATACTCCAGTCCACCAGCGGATAAATCGCTCTAAATTTGTCTTCTCCGGGTTTCCAGGCTCCTGTGAGTTTGGAAGTTCGGTTTCCTTCCTGCCCATTCACCAAATCAACCGACGCCTGATCGATGGCAACCGGGTCCTCGGAAGAAAGGATCCCGATATCGTTGACAATCGGTGTATCAGAATATCCGTAGCAGTCACAGGCGGGAGAGATTTGAGTGAGAAAGTTTAAGTGAAGCGTCTTTCCCTTTTTCTTCTGGATAACTCCATAGGCATACTCCACCATTTTCTTTTGAAAAATAGGGACGCTCTCGTTCCATTGGATTTCAATAGCCCCTGAAGAACAGGTGAGGATGCATTCTCCGCACCCGATGCATTTTTTGGGATCGATAAAGGCAATGCCCTGTTTGGTTTCGACCTCCGACTGCGGTGGCCGGATCGAGATGGCTTCCTGTGAACACCGGCTAAGACAGGCCTTACATCCCTTGCAGGCTTTGCCCTTGACTTGGGGTGAGATATTTGAATGCTGACTCAGCTTTCCTTCACGGCTGGCGCACCCCATTCCCAGATTCTTCAAGGCTCCTCCGAACCCGGACAATTCATGACCTTTGAAATGGGTGACCGCAATCAGTCCATCCGCCATATAGATCTCTCGGGCGATGGAGACTGTTTTGAAAATGGGTTTGTCAATCCGAACCTTGACGGCACTATTGCCTCTCAAACCATCGGCAATCAGGATAGGGGCATTCACGACAGACTCTGTGAACCCGTTTTCAAAAGCGGTGATTAGATGGGAGACCGCTTCACCCCGAGTTCCAACATAGAGGGTGTTGGCATCGGTTAAGAAAGGCTTCCCTTTATATTGTTTGACTCGATCCACCACCCTTCGTAAAAAGATGGGTCGAACAAAGGCCGTATTTCCTTTCTCCCCAAAATGGAGTTTAATCGCCACCAAATCCTTCTCCCGGATCTTTCCCTTCAGATCAGCCCGATCCAGAAGGATGTCCAATTTGTCCAGGAGGGTTTTCCCGGGTTCAACCCTGAGATCCGAAAAAAAGACAGAACTCTCCATATCAGAACCTCTTAAGAAAACATTCTAAGAAAATCGCACTTCTGTGTCAACGATGGCCTGAGGAGGGTTGACTTTTTATTGAGAAAAAAGGTAATTTAATGTATTGTTCTGACGGAAAGGAGAAGAGATGAAGCGAGGCGAACCAACCACCATTCGAAACATAGGAACCTTCGGCCACGGCGGTGAAGGGAAGACCTCCTTGGTTGAGGCCATTCTCCTTGACGCGGGCGAAAATACTCGTCTTGGCCGTGTGGATGATGGTTCCTCGTTGATGGATTTTGAACCGGAAGAAATCAATCGAAAGATTAGCATCAGTGCCTCTCTTTCTCATTTTGAGTGGAATAAACATTCGTTTCATATCATTGATACCCCGGGGTATGCCAATTTTATCGCTGAGGCGAAGGCCTCCATGAGGGTGGTAGATGGGGCCGTCATCGTCGTCAGCGGAAATTCGGGGGTCAAGGTGCAAACCGAGACCGTGTGGGGATACGCCAATGAGTTTCAAGTCCCACGAATTCTGTATGTCAGCAAAATGGATACGGAACGGGCCAATTTTCTCAAAGTGGTGGATGAGGTGAAAAAGATTTTTCCTTCTCAACCCCCCGTTCCTGTTCAACTTCCCATCGGAGGAGACGGAAGTTTTAAGGGCATGGTGGATTTGATTCAGAGGAAGGCTTATTTGTATCGTGAAGATGGGAGCGGTCAATTCGAACTCAAGGACGTCCCTCCGGACATGAAAGAAGGGGTGGAACGGCTTCGCGAGAAGCTGGTCGAGATCGTGGTGGAAATGGACGATCAATTAATGGAAAAATACTTGGAGTCGGGAGAGGTTTCCATAGAGGAGATTACCCGGTGTCTTCGAAAGGGAACGATGGAAAGAAAACTGGTTCCTGCCCTTTGCGGCTCCTCCACCCGAAACATAGGGATGCAACCTTTTCTTGATCTGGCGATCTCCTGCTTTCCTTCACCGTTGGAAAGGGGTCCGGTTCAGGGAAAGAATCCCAGGACGGGAGAACCTGAAACCCGTGAACCCAAAGAAGATGCACCTTTCTCCGCCTTTGTCTTTAAGACGATCGCCGATCCCTTTGCCGGAAAACTGAGTCTCTTCAGGGTTTATTCTGGAACGGCGAATGCAGATTCCACTCTCTATAATTCCAAAAAGGATGTGAAGGAGAGAATCGGCCAAATTTTCTTGTTGGAAGGGAAGAAGCAGAAGCCGGTTGGCTTCGCCGGCGTAGGCGATATTGTGGCGGTTGCCAAATTGAAAGAAACCACGACGGGTGACACCTTCTCCGATGAGAAAAAGCCCATTGTATTCGAAGAAACGAAACTCCCCCTTCCTGTGATCTCCTACGCGCTAACCCCAAAGAGCAAAGGGGATGAGGACAAGATCACCGCTTCCCTGGCGCGCATCCACGAAGAAGATCCGACGATGATGTTGGGCCGGGACGAACAGACCGGTGAGATCATTCTCTCCGGTGTGGGCCAGACCCACGTGGAAGTCATCGTTGAAAAATTAAAAAGGAAATTCGGGGTGGAGGTCAACCTCAGTGTCCCGAAAGTTCCGTATAAAGAGACGATCCGTGGATCGAAGACCGGAGTGATCTATCGGCATAAAAAACAGACGGGGGGCCGGGGGCAGTTTGCTGAAGTCCATTTCGATGTTTCTTCCCTTCCGCGGGGATCGGGGTTCGAATTCCAAAATGCCCTCACGGGAATGAACGTTCCAAGGAATTTTGTTCCGGCGGTTGAGAAGGGAATCGCTGAAGCGATGCAAAGCGGCGTCCTGGCTGGCTACCCGGTCGTGGACGTAAAAGTCCGATTCTATGACGGGAAATCTCATGAGGTCGACTCCTCGGAAATGGCATTCAAGATCGCCGCGATCATGGCTTTTAAGAAAGGGGTTCAGGACGCCAACCCAGTGCTTCTTGAGCCCATCATGAAGGTGGTGGTGACGGCGCCGGACGAGAACATCGGTGATGTGATCGGCGACCTCAACAGCCGCCGGGGAAGAGTTCTAAGAGTCGATTCCAAAGGGAATTATCAAATGATCGAAGCCAATGTCCCGATGTCGGAGATGTTGAAATATGCTCCGGACCTCAATTCCAAAACAGGGGGTCGCGGAACCTTCACCATGGAATTCTCCCACTATGAGGAAGTTCCTGCCCAACTGGCGGATAAGGTGATTGCTCAGGCCAAGAAGGAAAAGGAGAAAGAAGACTAATCTGCAAGAAGGTCAAATCTCAAATGTCAAAGCCCAAATACCAAAGGAATGCCCAAATATCTTAATGCGAAAATGTCCTTTCGACATTTAGATTTTGAGCTTTATTTGAACCTTGAACTTTGACATTTGGAATTTTCGGTTTAGCATGCGTGCTGTCATCCAAAGGGTAAAATCTGCCCAGGTTTGTGTGGATGGCCGAGTATCTGGAGAGATTGGAAGAGGCCTTCTGGTGCTCCTCGGTGTGGGAAAGGGGGACGGGGAGAGTGACCTCTCTTTTCTGACCTCCAAGATACCTGAACTCAGAATCTTCGAAGACAACTCCGGGAAGTTTAATCTTTCCTTAAAAGAGATAGGTGGAGAGATATTGGTCGTCTCACAGTTTACTCTTTTCGGCGATTGCCGGAAAGGAAGGAGACCCTCTTTCTCGGAGGCGGAAGAGCCTTCCGCTGCCAAGCATCTTTATGAACAATTTATTCTAAAATTGAAGGAAGAAAGCGTTCCGGTCCAGACAGGGAAATTTCAGGCAAAGATGGAGGTTCATCTTATCAACGATGGGCCGGTAACGCTTCTATTGGACAGCAGACAGAGACAGGGAGATGAATTATGAGAAGCTATATTTACCTCGCTTTCTTAATCTTTTTTTTCCTCCTCATGGGTTCAACAGCGATTGCCCAGACTCCTGGGAGGGGTAGGGAGACGGGTATGAAAGAGATCAGGGAGCCAGCTGTCGCAGGAGCATTTTATCCCGATAATCCGGAAGTCCTTTCACGGGACGTGAGGCGTTATCTTGAAAATGCAAAGGGGGAGAAGCTGGAAGGTGAAATTGTTGCTCTCATCTCACCCCACGCTGGATATATGTATTCCGGCCAGGTGGCAGCCTACGCCTATAAACTCATAGAGGGAAAAACGTTTGATTCTGTCGTCGTGGTCGCGCCAAGCCACCGGGCTCTTTTTAAAGGAGTATCCCTTTATGATCGGGGAGGCTTCCGAACGCCTCTCGGGATAGTCCCCGTGGATGTAGATCTCTCCAAAAAGATGATGGGGCAATGGAAAGAGATTCGATATCTTCCGGAGGCCCATTCCCAGGAGCATTCCTTGGAAGTTCAAATTCCTTTCTTACAAGTCGTTTTAAAATCATTTATACTGGTTCCCATTGTGATGGAGCCCTACTGGAGCTGGGATACCTGTCAATCTCTTGCATCCGCTATTGCCGAGGCGGTGAAAGGGAAGAAGGTACTAATGATTGCCAGCTCAGACCTCTCCCATTTTCATTCTTATGATGAGGCGGTTAATCTTGACAAGATCGTTCTCAGCTATATCGATCGATTCGATCCGGAAGGATTGAATCGAGACTTGAAGAGCGAGCGTTGCGAAGCCTGTGGCGGGGGGCCGGTGGTTGCAATCATGTTGGCAGCAAAAATGCTGGGCGCCAATCGTGGAAAAGTCTTAAAATATGCGAATTCCGGTGATGTGACCGGGGATCGTAGTCGCGTCGTAGGATATGGGGCTGGAGTTCTTTATAAGGCAGCTGGGGGAAAAGAGAAAATGAAAGATGAAAAGAAGGTCGGCGTCGATTTGGGGTTGAATCAAGAAGAGAAGAAAACCCTCCTTCATATTGCCAGAACGGTAGTCGAGAATAAGGCGAGAGGGAAGGCCGTCCCAGAATTCAAGATTGGATCGCCTATTCTAAAGGAAAACAGGGGGGCCTTCGTCACTATTCACAAAAGAGGACAACTGCGGGGTTGCATTGGATACATTGAGGGGCATGGGCCGCTTCACAAGACCATTGAAGAGATGGCCGAAGCTGCTGCATTTCGCGACCCTCGGTTCGGTCCCGTAAGAGAGAATGAACTTTCAGAGTTGGAGTTTGAGATATCTGTTCTGACCCCTCTCAAAAAAATTAAGGATGCGAATGAGATTCAGGTTGGGAAGCACGGTATCTATATTAAAAAGGGGTGGTTTTCGGGTCTGCTCCTGCCCCAGGTGGCGACGGAATACGCCTGGGACCGCCAGACATTTTTGGAGCACACCTGCCAGAAGGCAGGCCTTCCTTCCAATGCCTGGAAGGAAAATGATACTGAAATCTATATTTTTTCAGCGGATATCTTTTGATCCGTTTACCTTTCCCTCATCCGATCTTGTATATCTGCGCAATGCTGGTTAATCGCGCGGCCAGGTCATTAAGGTTCTGAGCTGCTTGATCCACCTGCTGCATGCCTTTCTGCGTTTGGGTCGCCCCTTGATTGATACTCTCCATCCAAAGCCTTTCGGCAGTGGAGCGCGCACTTCGGCGTGAAGCACGACCTTGGTCGACGACCGATAGGCAATGTCGCCTCTCAGGCAAGCCCTCCGGCAGATGTTGTGAAGAGAAAGTTGTAGAATCATTTAACGTTGGCTGTTTTTTATCAGACTGCTTAAAATCAAACAAAGCATTTTCTTAAAATGATCATTCAGCGAATATTCCTCCTAATAGAAATCTTCTCTAACCATTTAATTATCCTAAAGAAACGGAATAATTTCTATCGCCCTTTCAACTGGCATAAGGATTGCTCTATCAATAAATTAAAGACATGCGATTTTGTTGACAATAGGATAGAATTATCATTTAATAATAAATAAAAAGGCCGAATTGAAATAAGCGGGGGAACCAGTTTTTAGGGGTGAATTCTAGACATCTAGAGAGGATATCCCTTAATCCTAACCCGTCAGCTAACTCCGCAGGCGACTAAGGGAGAGAATCGAACGCAGGGGATCCTCCTCTGCTTTTTTTT
>Ga0187780_10000975_pt1 | contig 21376 bp, 15 predicted proteins | sample 1015_Q2_SP10_20__FD_132429 | JGI IMG/M metagenome (GOLD analysis project Ga0187780, IMG submission 132429) | Tropical peat soil microbial communities from peatlands in Department of Meta, Colombia - 1015_Q2_SP10_20_MG | ecosystem: Environmental > Terrestrial > Soil > Wetlands > Peat | place... | reverse complement strand
GAAGCCGGCGGCGCGAACGCGCGTTCTGCAAGCGCTGGGCCGGATCAAGCGCGCGGCTTGCTATCCACTGGCTGTGGCGGCGCTGCCGTATGTGCGCTGGCGCGGACTAAAAGGGACGTATTTGTATTGCCTGGCGCGATTGCGCGATTGAGGAATTTCGGGAGCGGGATTTGGCGAAGGCGTTTGCCAGCGTACTGATCGATACGTACAACCACGAGCGGTTCATCGCGCAGGCGATTGAGAGCGTGTTGGAGCAGGATTTTCCTGTGGCCGAGCGCGAAGTTATCGTGGTGGATGACGGCTCGACGGACCGCACGCCGGAAATCGTGAAACAGTTTGCGCCGCAGGTGGGGCTGCTGCGAAAAGAAAACGGCGGGCAGGCTTCGGCATTCAATGCCGGGATTCCGGAATGCAAGGGCGAAATCGTCGCGTTTCTGGATGGCGACGACTGGTGGGCGCCGGGAAAGCTGTCGCGAGTCATGGAAGTTTTTGCAAAAGAGGCTGCGGTGGGGCTGGTCGGCCACGGAATTATTGAGTCTTTTGCAGATCAGACGGAGCGGATCCATGCACCGGAAAAAAACGAGCGGCTGCGGCTGGAATCGCTTTCGGCCGCGCGCGTTTTTCGGCTGAGGAAGAGCTACCTGGGGACAAGCCGGATGGCGCTGCGCACGGAGCTTGCGCGGCGCATTTTGCCGGTTCCGGAATCACTGGTGATAGAGGCGGATGAATATATCTTCACGCTTGCCGCGTTCATGAGTGACATCGTTATTCTACAGAGCGCGTTAACACATTACCGCATCCACGGCGGGAACTTATACCTCGGCTCGGGAGACGGCGAAAAGGGCTTGCGCCGCAAGCAACAGGTCATGGCCAAGTTAGCCGAAGCGCTGCGGATAGTCTTTTCCGAGACCGGCGCCTCCCAGGAAGTCACAAACTGCGTCGTAGAGATCGTTCAAGCGGAGGCAGACCAACTGGAGTTGATGCTGGACGGCGGAACACCGTGGAAGACCTTTCAGACAGAAACAAAACTCTATGAAGTGCTGCACGGCGATGCCTCCGGGTGGCAACGTCTCTTTCGCTCTTTTACGATGGTTCCGGCGCTGCTGCTTCCGCCGCGGCGATTTTATGCGGCCAGGCGCTGGCTCAGTTCTCAGCGCTGGTACACGAGAAGTCGCGAGAAGGTTCTGCCTGTGCCAGAAATCGCCCGCGTGGCGGGCCCGGATGAGTTCAAAGCATGAGTCTTCGCACTGATTATGACGCCTGGCACAAGAGGATCTACGATTCGGACCCGGAACATGAGGATTCTTCGAGCCCGTGGTACCGGCTGGTGCGCGAGAACCTGGGAAACGTCGAAGGCCTGAGGGTGCTCGAGGTCGCGTGCGGGCGCGGCGGCTTTGCCAGGGAGTTGTCCTCCTGCGGCGCGTGCGTGACGGGGTGTGATTTCTCCCTGGAAGCGCTGCGAGTCGGCAAACAGAAACTGCAAACCTCGAGAAATGGAGGATTTTGCTGTTTTGTGCAAGGAGACGCCCAGGTTCTCCCATTTGCGGATGAGTCCTTCGACGTGCTGATTTCCTGCGAAACGATCGAGCATGTTCCCGACGTCAAAAGCGCGGTGCGTGAAATGTGGCGTGTCACCAGGCCCGGCGGCAAGCTCTTTCTAACAACTCCCAACTATGCAAACTTGATGGGACTCTACGACCTGTACGCGCGAGTTCGTCACCCGAAGCGCGAAGACGACCAGCCATTTGACCGGCGGCAATGGTTTTTGCAGGTTCGGAAATGGGTCAAGGATGCCGGCTGGTCGATCCTACGCAGCGATGGAACGGTACACCAATTTCCGATTATTCCTGGGCATAACCCCGTGAGGCTGCCATTCCTGGAGGCCAGCAAGGTAGTTCGGCGGATGCTGAGCCCGGTCGCGTTTACCTACTTCTTGCTATGTAAAAAACGAGGCACCACCTAGATGAGGATTCTGATGGTCTCGGGGGTTCCGGGGAAGGCGGAGGCGGGAGTCGCCGGCATCGTTTACAACTTAGCGAAAGAGTTGCGCGAACTGGGACACAGCGTCGAAGCAAAATTCTTCGAGGATCTGCTTCCCCAACAGAAATGGCCGAACCGATTTCGCACCATAGAGTTTGCAAGGGCGATTGCGAGGTACGTTCAGGAGAGGAAACGCGAGTTTGACATCGTGAACATCCATGCGCCGTTTGGTTTTTCGTACGGAGCGCGCAGACGGCGACTCGGGGCGGACGCGGGGCCGCCGTACGTCATGACCATGCACGGGCTCGAGGAGCGCCGGAATTATGCGATGGGGCGCGAAGCAAAGAGAGGGCGGGCAGATTATTTTCGGTGGAAGAACCGCGTTTGGCAGCGCGTTTATCACATGCCGACGTACCGCCGGTCGTTTATGACAGCGGACCAATGCATCGTCACGAATCGCGAGGCGCTGCTTTTTCTGCAACTCCACTACGGGCTCCCGCCGGACCGCGTGTGGTTGATTCCGAACGGCGTCGGTCCCGAGTTTTTTCACGTGCGGTCGTTTTCTGCCGGAATTGCGACGAAATTGCTGTTCGTGGGCACCTGGATCGACCACAAAGGAATCTATTATTTGGCCGAAGCGCTCGAAAGAGTCTTACGCGAAATTCCCGAGGTACGGCTGACGATTGCGGGGTGCACGGAGCCGGAAGAACGCGTAAGAAAGAATTTTTCTTCAGCGGCGCAGGCAGCGATTGAGGTGTGGCCTCTTGTGCCACGAGGGGAAATTCCGAGCATCTACGCCGAGCACGAAATCTTCCTATTGCCTTCGCTGATGGAGGGAATGCCGCTGGTTTTGTTAGAAGCGATGGCTTCGGGATTGCCAGTCGTAACAACAGAATCATGCGGGATGACGGACCTGGTTGAAGATGGGCACGACGGAATCTTCGTGATTCCGGGAGAAGCGAATTCGCTGGTATCAGCTATTCTCAAATTGTGCCGGGACGCAGAACTGCGGCAACGGCTGGGAGCCGCAGCCCAAGAAAAGATGCGAAGGTATACTTGGAAGCAGTCCGCACTGCGGCATGAGAGAGTGTTTAGCCGCGCGTTGGGAATCACAGGAGAACCGCACAACGAGGGAGACGGAGCGGCGGGCGGGGAAAAGCAGGTACTGACTCCAGCGAATTTGTGAGTTGAAGCGCACACAAAATGCGAACCGGCTGCAAGGCAACCTGAATCAACGTGACGAAGACAAAGATCCTCTTTACCCAAGTCCACGACGGGAAGCACGAAGACGGGATGTCCCGGATGATGAAGCATCCCTTCTTCGCCTGGGTGGGACTGCGACCGCCGATTGCCCAGCATAGCGAGGCCGAACACCACGCATTAGAGAAATACGCGCGGGGACGCCAGAGCGTCGTAGAGATCGGCGTTGCTGAGGGTGCTTCTGCGATCGCACTTCAGACTGCCATGCATCCGGACGGCACCCTTTATCTCGTGGATCCTTTTCATCTTTCAAGAATTCCCATGCTGAACTTTTTGCGTCGAGCGGCAAAAAGCGCGGTTGCGTCGGAAGGGAGGCCAAGGACCGCTTGGATCGAATCCTTCAGCCATGAGGCTGCACGGACGTGGAACAAACCAATTGATTTTTTGCTGATTGACGGAGATCACCGGGAGGAAGCGGTCGAACAAGATTGGCGGGACTGGGTCCCATTTGTTACGGAGAATGGAGTAGTGGCGTTCCATGACGCGAGGCTGTTTGCGGGGGGATGGACTTCCAAGGAGTATGGGCCAGTGCGCTTTGTGGACAGAATGTTTCGAAACAGTTCTTCCGATTGGGTGATTTTGGACGAAGTGGATTCTCTTGTGGTGGTGGGCAGAGAAAACCGGACGGGACATGCTGACACTGGGGATTAACTATTCGCAGATGCACGATTCGTCGGCGTGCATCGTGCGCGACGGGGAACTGCTGTTCGCGGTGGCGGAAGAGCGCATCAGCCGGGTGAAGCACGATGCGCGATTTCCGCGAAATGCGATTGCGGCGTGCCTGGAGTTTGCCAAGGTGCGCGCCGAGCAGTTGGACGAAGTGTGCTTCGGATGGCAGACGGCGGGGCCGGTGTTCCGGCACGACTTGAAATGTTTCGCGGCCGGGAAAATGCCGCTGACGTACCTGACGGGGCTGAACTCGACGCTGCACTTCCTGAGCATGTGGCACCAGCAGAGCGGGTCAAAGAAATTCGCGCAGCAATTTGGGCCGACGCGGGCGAAGATGCGGTTTGTAGACCATCACCTGGCGCACGCCATCAGCGCGTACGGCTATTCGGGCTTTGACGAAGCGGCGGCGGTGGTGATGGATGGGCGAGGCGCGTGGGAAGCGACTTCGATCTGGCATGGGCACGGAGGCAGGCTCGAGCACATTCTGACGATTCCATTTCCCGACTCGATCGGATTTTTCTACAGCGGCTTCACGGAGTTCCTGGGATTCCAGCCGAACAGCGACGAATGGAAAGTGATGGGGCTGGCGCCGTACGGGCAGCCGGGCGTGGATTTGTCGGCGTTTATCGACGTGAAGACGACGCCCTATAAGGTGGAAGCAAGGCAGATCGCCGGAAACGGAACGACTTTTCTTGCAAAGGCAAATGCGGGGCTGGGGGCGCCGCGCGCGCCGGAAAGCGAGATCGAGGAGCGGCACAAGAATATCGCGCACGCGGTACAGGACGCGTGCGAGACCGCGATGATGAACGTGGTGAAACTGGCCATCGAGAAGACGCGCTGCCGCAACGTGTGCCTTGCGGGAGGAGTGGCGCTCAATTCGAAAGCGAATGGAAAGATCCTTGCGTCGGGGATAGTGAAGAAATTTTTCGTGCAACCGGCAGCTTCCGATGACGGGGTGGCGCTAGGGGCGGCGCTGGCGCCGTATCTGGACGGCACCGGGAAATTGCCGAATAAGGCGATGCGGCACGGATATTGGGGGCCGTGCTTCAATGACGAGGCAATCGAGAGCGCGCTGCGGACGTACAAGTTACGCTACAAGCGGCTGGCAGATCCCGCGGCAGCGGCGGCGGAGCTTTTGTCGCAGGGAAAGATTCTCGGATGGTTCCAGGGGCGGATGGAGTTCGGGCCGCGCGCGCTGGGCAGCCGGTCGATTTTGGCGGACCCGCGGGATCCGGAAATGAATGCAAAGGTGAATAACGCAGTGAAATTCCGCGAGTGGTGGCGGCCGTTCGCGCCATCGCTCAAGAAGGAAACAGCCGGAGAATTTCTGGAGAGCGCCACGGATTCGCCGTTTATGATTTTGACCGCGCAAGTGCGGGCGGAGAAACGCAGCGTAATCCCGTCGGTGACGCACGTGGACGGGAGCGCTCGGCCACAGACCGTGGAGAAAGAGATTAATCCGCTGTACTGGCGGCTGATCGACGAGTTCGGAAAGCGCACGGGCGTGCCAGTCATTATGAATACTTCCTTCAATTTGCGCGGGGAGGCGATCGTGCACACGCCCACGGATGCGATCCGGACATTTTATAGCTCGGGGATGGACGGGCTAGTGATAGGGAGCTTCCAGGTCGAGAAATGAGCAAGGAGAAATGAGCGGACAGCGGATCGTCGCGCTCCTGGGAAGACCGGACAAACCCACGGATGCCGTAGAGGAGTATTGCCGTTATTTGGGCCAAGCGCTCGAGCGGCACGGGTGGAAGTTAAGCGTGGAGCGAGTACGGTGGGATGAAAATGGCTGGGGCTCCGCGCATCGTGCCCTGCGGCGTCACGCGAAGCGGTGGCGAGAGACGTGGGTGCTGGTGCAATACACGGCTTTGGCCTGGTCGAAGCGGGGATTGCCGCTGCGATTTCCGCAAATTGTGAAAATACTAAAAAGCGCCGGGGCGAGGGTGGGCGCCGTGTTTCACGACGTCGAGCCGTTTTATGGGAATCGAGTGATTGACCGGCTCCGGCGCCAAGCACAATTGCTCGTGATGCGCGAAGCGTTGCGAACGGCAGATGTGGGGATTTTCACGGTGCCCCTGGGAAAGTTGTCGTGGATCAAACCGCATTCCGGAAACGCCGTTTTTGTGCCGGTAGGTGCGAATTTTCCGACGGCCAGCGATGCGGTGTCGCGAAATGGGATTGTCAGGGACGGGAAACTGGGGGTCGCGGTTTTCGGAATCACCGGGGGTGAGCACCGCCGGAAGGAAGTGGATGAAATCGTCGAGGCAGTGCGTTTTGCGGCGGCGCGGGTGAAAGATTTGAGACTGATCGTGCTGGGGCGCAATTCGAAAGATTCTGAAGCGGAGTTGCGGAAGGGATTGGCCGATACTTCGGTGGAACTGCATGTCTTGGGAGTGGTCCCGAGCGAAGACGTGGTGAGGAGCCTGGCCAATTCCGACGTATTGCTGTTTGCGCGGGGACATATTTCCACGCGGCGGGGCAGCGCTATCGCGGGGATCGCTTGCGGCCTGCCGGTGATCGCGTTCGAGGGACCGGAAACGGCGCCGCCGATCACCGAAGCTGGCGTGGCGTTTTATTCACCACAAAGGAAGGGAAACTTGGGAGAAGTGCTGTTGCACGTATTGCAGGACGAGCACTACCGCGCTTCGCTGGCGCAAAAGAGCTGGGTGGCACAGCAACAGTATTTTTCGTGGACGGCGATTGCCAAAAAGTATGCGGAGTTTTTGAACAAAGAAGAGTAGCGCAAGATATTTTTCTGGAACCGGTTTCTTTTGCACCCCGTGTTGTTTTTTCTCTACCAACTCCTCGCAAGTACCGCGATAATTTTGGCGAGAGCGTCAAGGTCACGCGTATCAATCACTTCGCCTGGAGAATGGGAATAGCGAAGGGGCCAGCCGAGAGGAATGTTCACTGAGCCGTAGCGGGTAAACACGGCGCCGTCATTGCCGCCGCCGGTCACGCCGGACTGCACGGGGATGTTGTTTTCGCGGGCGAGCTTCACGACGCGATCGACATATTCGCGCGGAGTGATGTTGGAATTGTCGACAGCTCGAATGACAAAACCTTTTCCGATTTCGGCATTGGCAAAGCGCTTGGATTCGAGAGGCGAGTCCGAGCTGACGAAAGTATCGATGGCGAAAACGAAATCCGGCGTCTTGCCTTCTTTGGCCACGCGTTCCGCGTAAGCCGCGGCGCCCTTCAGGCCGACTTCTTCTTCGGTGGACCAAACGAAAGTGACGTCGCGGCCTGGTAGAGTCGGACCAAGCGCCTCGACTGCCTGGATTAGAGCGGCGCAGCCAACCCGATCGTCGAAGCTGCGGGCCGTGGCACGCGTGCCAAGCAGTGGACGATATTTCTTGGGGATGGTGACCCCGTCACCGACTTTGATTCCGAGTTTCGTGGTTTCCTCGGCGGAATGCGTTCCAACATAAACGTGAACGGGTTCCTCCAGCGAGCGAGGCCCGTGCGGCCATTCGAAGCCGGGTTTGTCCCAGCCGTCGGGCAACTCCAGGACACCCCCGATGGATTCGCCGTCGGACTTCTGGATCCGGACGACGTGGCCTTGGAAATATTCCGCGTAGCCGCCGCCCAGAACGCTTACCAGAAGTCGGCCATCGTCTTCCACTTTCTTGATCTCATAACCGATTTCATCCATGTGGGCGACAAAGGCGATTCTCAGCGATTTTGCTTCCCGCCTTTCACCTCCCAAATGCAAGATCAGATTCCCTGCGGCGTCCTGTTCGACGCGTTTCTGCAATGCCGGACCCAGCCGATTCAGAACTACTCTGCGGATGTTTTCCTCATGCCCGCTTGCCCCGTACGCTTCCACGAGCGCCTGAAAGGCAGAAATCTCGCTGCCGCCACCGGATCCGCCTGCCAGGTGGCCGGTCGTTGGCTTTGGAATCTGTAAATATGCTTCTAGGAGTTGCTCGAGGTGGCCCTCATCGTTCCAGGAGATGAATTCCCCAGGGGTTGCAGGCCACAGGGTAGGAATTCCGAGTTGGGCAAAGCGTTCTGGAAAGGCGTTGGGTTTTGCATAACCTGCCATCCGTGGAAAGGGCGCGGTTACTGGCGTTAGATGTTCGCCATCGGTTTCGGCAACGGCTTTGATTTCTGCGGAGAGTCCCTGCAATGGCGCTGATGCATCCGAAACGCCAAGGAGCAGGCCATCCCCCGGCATTGGGCTAGGACGGGTGGCGGCCTCCGCGCTTTTGCCGGCCCCAGAAATGCGGGTGGCGGCCTCCGCGCCTTTGCCGGCCCCAGAAATGCGGCCCAAGAAGATCATTTCGTCATGCTTTATCTCATCCAGCAAGCGATTGAGCCCGCGTCCGCCGGTCCATTGCTGTGCCACAAACGCGATGGTTGTCGTACCTTTCGCGCCGGTTGTCTTGATGCGTTCGAGCAAGTGCAACAGTGCAACGGAACCAAAGCGGTCGCCGGTGGCTGGCCCTGCCTCGCCGGTTCGACCCACAGGAAACCATTCCCTCTGGAGGGCAATGGGATCAAGCAAGTCGATGCCTGCGGCCTGAACCTCTGCGGTGCTTGTTGCCCCGATATCCACGTACATTTCGTCAGGATGATTCATCTTCGGAGCGTTCAGCCGAGCCGGTTGAAGATGGACGCTGAGCCCGGCGAAGACTCCTGGCACTTTCTTTCCGGAGCGGGTCATCACCCAAACCGGCTGGGCAAAATGCAGAGTGTCAAATACAGGATTGGGCGCTGCTTGCGGCAGGCGTTGGACACGCAGAAAGCCATCGGCAGTGATCTCGCTGACGACATAACCCGGCTCGTCGATGGCGGTAGCCAGCAGGCGATGAGGTGAGCCGCTGCCAAAATCGACCCAAAGATTGCCGAGATTGTCGGTCTTGGGAGAAAAGTCGCGAAGCTGGCTTCGGAGTTCCTCGATGAGAGGCTGCTCGTAACCGGATACAGCCGGAATTTCCGCGAGACGAGAGACATCAAAAAATGTTTGCGCTCTTGCGAGGCAATCGAGAGACAAAAGCAAGGCCACGAGACAGATTGTTCGGAGCGTCCACTTCATGAGCCTCCTTTAAGCAAAATGCTTCCTGACGTTCGCTAACGGCACATAGCTTCGATAAGTCTTTCTTTCTTCGCTTCAGCAAGCCGTGAGAAATGGTCGAGCGAAGCGAAGTAGCCGGCAACGGCGGCAGCGGCGAGCAAAACGAAAGCTTCCGTGGGCGCCCAGGGATTGCCCGTCCAGCGGCCGCTGAAAAGGATGACGCCCGAAATGCTCCCGAGCACGAGCTGCGTGGCAAAAGTTGTCAGCGCCGCCATGCCAGACTGCCGCTGGCCGCGCATCTGGCCAAATTCGAGCTTGCGGGGAAAGTTGAGCGAGGACCAATTGGCGATGGTGAGCTGGCCGGCGATGGCGAACACAATGGCGACAAGAGTGGCCACAAGCATCGGGGGCGACGGCAGTCCCACGCGCCAGGCAAGCATGACGAGGGAAAGCCCAATCTCGACTACCAATACAAAGACGAGCATCAGATTCTTGCCGAGGAAGACTTCGCGGAAACGGACCGGGGCCATGAAATACGTCTGAATGCCGCGGCCCTCGTAGGCGAAGCAGTTGTAGGCGGGAGCCATCAGAATGAGGATGAGATAAGCGGTCATTGCGGGAAAAAACATATCGGGAGGAAACGAAAACGAGCGTCCCGAAGAAGTCGTGTGTGTTCCAGCGAACTGAGCGCTGAAGAACAAAACGAGCAGCGGAGGCAATAACAGTGTAAGAAATGCGAAGCCGTTGCGCGTGAGATAGCGGAATTCCTTGCGGACGACGGCGGCGACTTGAGGCGAGAGTGCACTGAGATGATCGGAGTCATCGGCCGCAGCCAAGGCGGGACGGGCGGCAACACGAGCGGGCGCGGCGGTCTCGCTCAGCTCCTCGCCGCGAAATTGCGCAGCAAATCTGCGCCAGAGAAAAACACTGAGAAAAACCGCGTAGAGCAAAAGTCCCGCCGAGCCGAGCAGAAAGGCAGATGGCTGTGAATCCGCCGCTCCTGCGAGAGCGCGACCGGCGAGAGACGGCGGAAGCCAGGAAAAATAGGGCAGGAGCCGAAGCACGATGGGGCGAAGCGTCGCGCCGTAGCGCGCTACGATCGGATTGATCAAGTTGAGCGAAACCATGGAGAGAACAAAAAGGCCGAGAAAAATCTCGCGCGTCAAACGGCGCGACAACAGGCGCTCCAGCCAGGAACCGACGAGGCGCTCGAGCGTCATATTGAGAACGAGGAATAGCGCGACGATCACCAGCATTGCGGGAAAGACCTGCGGTTTTGCGGAGACGACGCCGGCAGCGAGAGAAAGGAGCCAGCACAGCGAAGCGATGGACGAAAAATCGGCGAGCCCGTAAGCGAGGCCAACGATATAAAATGCGGTCAGGCTTAGGGGAAAGCGCAGCAGTGCGCGGAACTCAAAACTAGCCCCAAAGCCCGCAACGAAGACCGGGAAAACCTGCCAGAAGACAAAAATGCCCCAAAACAAAAGGCTGAGCCAGGCAGGGCGGCCGGTGGAGAGAAAAGTGTACGCTCCAAAATAAAAGGCGAAAGAAACGCCAACGACGAGAATCCCGCCGAACAGCCCAGCAATTATCAAACCCAGCAAATCAAGGCGGGCATTTTTCTTGCGCATGCTGTTGCGAAGGAGACGCCAGCGGAGCCCCGCGACGAGGCGAATCTGTTCAAAAACGCCGGGGGGATGGATTACATCAGCCATGACAGTTCTTCGAGTTGGGGGCGAGCCGCGCCGTCCTGACCGACGATGGAGAGAAAAACCTGCTCGAGGGTGGTCTTGCTGCCGGCTTCACCAGAAATGCCGGCGCGCAATTCTTCCAAAGAGCCCTGGGCGACGAGGCGGCCTTTGTGAATGATGGCGACATGACTGCAAAGACGTTCGACGATCTCCAGAACGTGCGAGGTGAGAAATATCGTGGTACCGCGTTCGGTCATTCGTCCTAACAGAGCCTTGAGCGCGCCGGCAGCAAGGGCATCGACGCCTTCGAATGGCTCGTCCAGAAACAGGATGCGCGGGCCGTGAATGACGGCGGCAGCGAGTGCGAGTTTCTTCTGCATGCCATGGGAGTAATCCGCAATCATGGTTTTTGGGCGGTCTGCGAGTTGCATGAACTCCAGCAACTCGTTTGAGCGGTGCCGAGTGGTGGTGCGGTCCAGTCCATACATGCGGCCGACAAACTGCAAGTATTCCGCGCCGGTCAAGCGTTCGAGGAGACCCATGCCTTCCGGGACGACGCCGATCTGGCGTTTTACGTCAACGGGATGCGCGGCAAAATCGAGACCGAGAAGTTGCATGCCGCCCGAGGTGGGAGCGAGCAGGCCAGTGAGCATTTTGATCGTCGTGGACTTTCCGGCGCCGTTGGGTCCGAGAAAACCGAAAAACTGGCCAGCTTCCACCTGAAGATCAATGCCGTCCACCGCTGTGAGATTCCCGAATTTTCGAGTGAGCTTCTGCGTTTGAATGGCGATTTCCGGCATCGTGAGTTCCGCTAGACACGAAATTTGGAACCAAGACTGTACCACGAGTTTTATTCGGTTTTCGTAAGTTGAGATTCGGTTTGAGCGGAGGAAAGATTCAGGAAGCTTTCTGGGAGACCGGGCCTTTAGCGGTAAGCTGTTGGAGCTCCTTCGCTGGCAAAGCTGCCAGCACCGCGGGCAGTTCCACGCGGAAAACCGCTCCGCCTTCCTGGCGGTTGTAGCAGAGAATTTTTCCGTTGTGCTCCTGAACGATGCCGAAACAGATGCTGAGGCCGAGGCCGGTGCCTTTGCCAACAGGCTTGGTGGTGTAAAAGGGATCGAAGACGCGGTGCGGCTCCTTGATCCCCGGTCCCGTATCGGAGAACAAAATGACCACGTTGCCGCGGTCGCGAAGGGTTTTGATGGTCAGCACGCCGCCCTTATGTGCTTCCATGGCATCAATGGCGTTGCTGATGAGGTTGAAAAAAACCTGCATGAGCTGATTGCCGTCACCACGAACGCCCGGAAGAACGGATTCGAGCTGCAATTCGATACGCGTGGTGGAGGAGCGTAAATCCAGAGAGCGAAGCTGAACGGAGTTCGTCACGACCGTATTGATATCGAGCAGAGTGCGCTCCTGAGGGACCTGCCGAGCAAAGCTGAGCAAGTTCCCAACCAGGGTCTTGGTGCGCCGGGCTTGATCACGAATCTTGCCGGCGATGGAGCGCGCTTTTGGGGGAAGAGACTCGTCGTCGGCAAGCAGATCGGAGAAGCCGAGAATCGCGGCGAGCGGATTATTGATTTCATGCGCTGCGCCCGCAGCCAACTGGCCGAGCGAAACAAGCTTTTCGGTTTGCACGAGCTGGGCCTGAAGCCGTTTCAGATTTTCCAGAGCTTGCTCGGACTGCAGCAGCAAGCGGGCGCGGTCCGCTTCGGCGAAGTGGTTGCGCACAAAAATCAATACCGCAAGGGGCAAAGCGGCGGCAATCGTCGTCACGAGCCGGAAGTCGCGCACGTTTGATTCGCTATGGTTGATATAAAGGGAGTACAGGGCCAGAACCGGCAGAGAAATCACGGCCGCCATAGACAGCCTGCCGGGCCAGCGGTTTACGCTTTTAGCGGAATCGTCATTCGAATCGGAGAAATCTTCCGACGGAATGGCATCGAGTTTTTCACTGTTAAGATAGGCAACCCAGCCGGTCAGGGCAAACCAAAAGAAGGAGGAGATCAGCGGGATGTCGTACAAACTTCCCGTGAAATACTCTCCGGTATCAGTGCCCACGTCGATCAGCAGAGCGATTACCAGGTATAGTGTGGAAGCACCGAGCAGGTTTACGTACACAGTCTTCCAGGCACCCCGGCTTTGCAACCAGAACACGATGAGTCCGATCACGATGACCGTGTTTTGGATATTCGTGATGAGGTTGTAGTTGTGGTTGTATTGAGCAACGGAGGGACTGGCATAGACCCATGGCAGCACGAAGAAAACGTAAACGTACGTCCACCATGTGAGAAGCAGAGAAAAATCCAAGTAACCCAGTTTGGCGTGCAATTGGCCGCGCTTGCGGTGAGGTTGCATAGCCAGCGCGGCCATGATGGGAATGCCACGGAGGAAGAAAAGAATATCGCCCGGGAACAGGCTGGGAAGAGACCGGTGCTGGTAAACCTCGTAGTACGTCCACTGAAGTTGCCCGATCATCCAAAGCGTGCAGCCCAGGGCGAGCAACATCCAGAAGAGATTCCTTCGCCAATGCGGCGTTCCGGCGTTCATAAGCAGACCGGCGTTGGCGATCAGCGGAACGATGCATTGCACCACGTTGCCGAACGTGGTCAGCGAATGCGAGCCGCGCGGCAGCGAAAGGGAGGCTGTGGCATACGCAGCAAGAACAAACACCCAGATGCCAACCGCCCAGATGATCTTGCGGGATAGGGACATAACGTTCTTCAGCCTAGTGTAGACGCGCGGGGCAGAGATGCACTCACCGATACTCCCGGGATTGGCCTAAGGATTAACCAAATCGACGGCATGCCCGCGCTTCGCCGCCACTCGCAGCGGCAGTTTCTGGCGGAGGAGGAGGGATTCGAACCCCCGAGACCCTTTCGAGCCTAACGGTTTTCAAGACCGCCGGTTTCAACCGCTCACCCACTCCTCCGCCTTTGATTTTAGCGCACTCTGAGCGGCGGTTGGTCATTTCCGGGAATCGATTGCCATAGCGAGCGACTGGTGTTGGCAGAGCCAGCGTTGGCACCGCGACTCCGGCCAGACGCGGAGGAGTTCAGTCGGCTGCGCCGGGAATGGTGCAAAGCGCTGCGCCTCCGGCGATGCCGGATTCTGCCCCGTAGCGCGCCATAAGAATCGGAATCTCCAGGCACCGCGAATTGATGCACCAGGCGGGCAGCCGTTTGCGAATTTCTTCGACGAACGGGCGCAACATCGCGGCCACGCCCCCGCCGAGGATCATCACGTCGGGTTCCAAAAGATCGATCATGTTTCCCAGCCAGATGGTCAGCAACTCGACGGTTTCCAACAGCACTTCATTCGCCAAGAAATCCCCGGCGGCGTAGGCTTTGCCGACGGTTTCGCTGGTGACCGCGTTGATGTCTCCCCCGGCCAGTTGCAGCATCGCAGAAGTCCGCGCGGCTCCTTCGGCGAGTTTCGCTCGCGCTTTTTTGCCAATCGCCGTGCCGGACGCAAGGACCTCGATGCAGCCCCTTTTCCCGCAAGTGCAACGCGGCCCGCTGTAGTCGATGGTGACGTGCCCGCCTTCTGCGGCGGCGCCGGTGCGGCCGTGATAAATCCGTTTGTCAAAAAGAATGCCGGTTCCGATGCCCGTACCGAGCGTCGTATAGAAAACGTTTTTGTATCCCCGGCCCGCGCCCCAGAGCGCTTCCGCAAGTCCGGCTGCTTTGGCATCGTTCTCGACCTTGACGATGCCCGAGTAGCGTTTCGCGATCTCCTCACCCAATGGAAAATTCCGCCAGCACGGCACGTTCGGCGGGTTCAGAATCATCCCCGTATGCGGATCGAGAGGACCGGGAGCGCAAATCCCAATTCGTGCGGTTGCGCTGGCTGCATGCGGCGCCAGCTTCAACACTTCATCGATTGCGGCGGTGACGGAAGCGAGGCCTTCTTCCGCCGTGCCTCGGGAGTGCATCGGCACGCGGATGTGGTTTCGGATTTCCCCATTTGAATCGACGAAGCCCGCGGCCACTTTCGTGCCGCCTACATCCACGCCAATTGTCCAGGAGCTTGGGTCCGTCTGACTCATCGCCATCCGAGGGAGATCGATCCGCTAAGACTTGGCGTAGCGCTCGCTATTCGGGGCCGAGCCGCTCATCGCATAGAACAGAATATAGAGATAGCAGACTACCGGCAGAAAGAAAGCATGATGGATTCCGATTCGGTCTGCGATCCAGCCCTGTGTTACCGGAATGATCGCTCCGCCGACAATGGCCATGATCAAAATTCCCGAGCCGTCTCCGGTCAGCGGACCGAGTTCCGCCACGCCAAGTGTGAAAATGCTCGGGAACATGATGGAGTTGAAGAAGCCGACGAGGATGATGCTCCACATGGCGAAATGCCCGGCGGTCATCATGGAAGTTGCAACGAGCCCGGCGGCGCAGACTGCGCAAATCCCCAGCAAGCGCCGGGTGCTGACTTTTTGCAGTAAGCCAGAGCCGATAAAGCGACCCACCATGGCGCCACCCCAGTAGAAGGCGACAAAGCTTGCCGCTACTCGTTCCGTTAGGCCGCCAATCTCCGGTTGGCTAAAGTAGTTCACGAGAAAACTTCCGATGGAAACTTCCGCTCCCACATAAACAAAAATCCCGATGGCTCCAAAAACCAAATTCGCATGCTTCCAGATGGAATCGTTCACTTTTTCGCCCACTTTGTGCTGAGCATGTTCGATTTTGGGCAACTTGAAACTGCCGATTGCGATTGCCAGCAGTACCAACGTGATGGCGAGGCCCACGTAGGGAGTCTTGACCGTCGCCGCTTCGTGCAACCGATAAGCCTGCAAGGCGTCTGGCGCCAGCGCACGTATCTCATTCATAGCTTTAGGGGCTGCGCTGAGAATTAGCAGGCCGCCGAAGAAAGGCGCCAGGAAAGTGCCCAGCGAATTGAAAGCTTGCGTCAAATTCAGCCGGCTGGAAGCAGTTTCCGGCTTGCCGAGCACGGTCACATAAGGATTTGCGGCCACCTGCAAACACGTGATTCCGGCGGCCAGCACGATCAGCGCTCCCAGGAATAGCGGAAAGGACGGTACGCTAGCTGCCGGGACGAATAAGAATGCGCCCAGCCCCATCGTGAGCAAACCGGCCACCATCGAACGTTGGTAGCCTATCCAGTCGATAATCTTGGCCGAAGGTATTGAGAAAACGAAATAGGCCCCAAAAAACGCGAACTGAACCAGCATCACTTCGGCGTAGTTCAGATCGAAAATCGATTTCAGGTGGGGAACGAGAATATCGTTCAGACAGGTAAGAAAACCCCACATGAAAAACAATGTGGTTACCACGGCCAGCGGGCCCTTGTAACTGCCGGAAGTGCCACCGAAAGATTGGCTCGGACTGCTAACACTTACATTTGCCATGAGAGATTTACGTCCTTGCTTTCAATATGGTCTGAAGTCCACAGCATTTGCCTGGTCTTAATCTGAATCTCAGCGCGGATCATCGTGTTCGCTTATGCCGCGAAGGATGATGCCATACTCGGCCCGCTTATAAAACAAGTTGTGCATTCTTTCGGCGCCTGGTCTGGGAATGGTATAAGAGTCAGCAGAATCGTTATTCTAGAGATATCGAGCGCAACATGAAAACCGCAAAATTTCTCACATTCGCCTTAAGCTTCGCAGCGTTTTTCTTCAACCCGCCCCCCGCGCAGGGCCAGGAATTTTCTCCCATCGTAGTGTTCTGGGACGCCTCGTTTCCCACGGCCGATTCGCCCGCATTCTCGCAGCGGCAGTTGGAGCAAGCGCTCCCCGGCGCAAGCTTTGCTTCGGTGGACCAGCTTCCCTCACTGCTTGCCGATGCGAATCGCCACTTGCTGGTCTTGCCTTATGGCTCCGCGTTTCCGGAAGCGGCCTGGTCGGCTATTCGTGAATTTCTTGAGCGCGGAGGCAATTTATTGGTTCTCGGTGGCCGCCCTTTTACCCGCGCCGCCTATCACGACGATTCCGGCTGGCATCTTCGCGACTACAGCGTTCGCTTCATCCGGCAATTGTCCATCGATCAATTTCAAATCACTCCCGGCTCTGCTGGTATGGAGTTTCAGAACAATCCGGACATCACGCTCACCTTGCCGCGCTTTTCCTGGCAACGCGCTTTCAGCCCCATCATCCGTCTTAGCGCCGTCGACCTTTACAACCGCGGCGGCTCCGCCGGCTCGATTGATGCGCGCCTGGATCCCCTTGTTTGGGGCGTGAAAGACGGGCGAAGAATGTCCGCGCCCGCTATGGAGATTGACCATCTGCGAAATGCATTTGATGGCAGCCGCTGGATTTTTCTCTCCGCCGAACTCGATCCGCAACTCCTCGCAAGCAACGCTGCTGTTGGGCTGATTCACACTCTGGCTGAGCGGGCCGTTCACGGGTCAGAGGAGTTTACTGCCCGCCCGACGTTCCCGTTGTATCTTCCCGGCGAACCCGTGGAAGTGCAGGTCCTCTGGCACGCTGCCGAAAAATCATCCGCGCAGCTCACCGTCCGCATCAACGAATATCCGGAAGCCAATCCTTCCCAGCGCGCCGTCGTGACGCAGACTCTCCCAGCTTCGCAGTTCGCGCAGCTACCGCCGCCGAGAGAAAAAGGTTTTCACATCATCGAAGCCGAACTTCTCGACGGTGGCAAACTCCGCGCCGTCTATCACGCCGGTTTTTGGATTCGTGACGAAGAGTTTCTCCGTTCCGGCGCGCGCCTCTCCGTCAATCATGATTTCTTCGAGCTCGATGGTCATCCTCTTGCCGTTGTCGGCACCACTTACATGTCCAGCGAAGTGCAGCGCCTCTACTTCGATCATCCCAACGCCTACATCTGGGACCGCGACATGGCACAAATCCAAGCTGCTGGCCTCAACATGCTGCGTACCGGCTGGTGGACCGGCTGGGATAAGTTCTGCGACGAAAACGGCCAGCCCTATGAGCGAACCCTCCGCACGCTCGAAGCCTATCTGCTGACCGCGCGCAAACACGGCCTCCCCGTGCAATTTAATTTCTTCGCGTTTCTTCCCGAAGTGCTCGGCGGTGTGAATCCCTATCTCGATCCGCACGCCACTCGTAAGCAGCAGACGTTGGTTTCCACGGTCGTGGCGCGTTTCGATGACGTGCCATTTCTCGCCTGGGACCTCATCAACGAGCCCAGCATCTCGAAGTTCCTTTGGCGCACGCGCCCCAACGGCGATCCCATCGAGCTTGCCGCGTGGAACCAGTGGCTTTCCAAATGGTACCCCGACCGCGCCGCGCTCGCCGCCGCGTGGAATTTGCCGCCGGATTCCATCGCGGGAACCATTTCACTCCCCGAGGACATCGAATTCGACTCGCGTGGTATGTATATCGGCCACAACTCGCTTCGCGTCTACGATTATTATTCCTTCGCGCAGGACACGTTTCTCGAGTGGGTTCGCGTCATGCGCGAAAAAATCCGCGCCACCGGCTCGCAGCAACTTATCACCGTTGGACAGGACGAAGGCGGCGTAATGGATCGCCTCTCCCCGGCGTTCTATGCACCCGCCGTCGATTTCACCACCAACCATTCCTGGTGGCAGAACGATTCCTTGCTTTGGGATTCGCTCACTGCCAAACAGCCGGGCGTCACGATGCTCATTCAAGAGACGGGCTTGCAGCGCGAAATCAATCTCGATGAATCCGCCCGCTTCACGCCGGAGCAGGAGGGCTCGCTGTTCGAGCGCAAAGTTGCCCTTTCTTTCGCGCAAGGCTCCGGTGCTATCGAATGGCTCTGGAACACCAACTCCTACATGACCGAAGCCAACGAAGCTCCTATCGGCGCCTTACGCACCGACGCTACAGAGAAGCCCGAAGCCACGGTGATGCGCGAATTCGCGCTCCTTGCGAAGTCGCTCCGAACTCATTTGCAAAACCCCAAGCAGCCGTCCGTTGCTATTGTTACTTCGCAAGCGGCGCAATTCTCAATACTCGGCAATCTGCAAATTGACGCGCAGCACAAGGCTATTCGCGCGCTCGCCTACTGCCTGCATATCGCCCCGTACATCATCGCGGAAAACCAAATCGCAAAGCTTGGCACTCCGCAACTCGCGATTCTTCCTTCGCCGCAGTCTTTGCGCGAAAAGACCTGGCAGGCGTTGTTGGTATACGTGAAAGCTGGCGGCAACCTCCTCATCACCGGCCCGGTCTCGCGTGACGAGCACTGGCAACTCCGCTACCGCGCACAAGACCTTGGTCTAACCGCCCGCACTGAGCCGCAAAGTTATCGCGGCGCGGAAATCCGTCTCCCCGGCAAAACGGTTGCTCTGTCTTACGGCCAGCAGATGCAGTCGGCCCTCGAAGCGCTCCGCTTCTCGGATGGCTCCACTTGGAAAGAAGCCGCCGTCGGGAAAGGGAAGATTTTCTGGGCTTCGTATGCCGCGGAGTTGGCGGATGGACTTGATCCCGCCGCTGCGGTTTACGGCTATGTCTTATCTGGGCTGAAGATCAAGCCTGCGTTTGATCTCATTTCGCCGCTTCCGCCTAGCGTCTTGGTGTACGCGACTGAACTCCATGACTCCATCCTTTACATTCTGGAATCTGAAAATGCAGACGACGCTTCGATCGACTTCCGTGATTCTCTGACCGGCGCGCGCCTCACAGTCAAGTTGCCTGCTCAGCATGCTGCTTTGGCACTCATCGGCAAGCAGGAGAAAAGCGTCATCGCTCGCTACGGCTTTTAAATACGGATATGCTGCGGGCTCGACCCTCATGTCCTAAATATGCAAATCACGAACGCCAACGCTCTCTTTTCTTCTGTAACTTCTTCAGAGTCCGCGAATCTTATTAGCGTTGGGGAAAGCCTACGCAGCGATCATTCGATGTGGGGGACCTCCCGGACCGATTTCCGCATCCAATTTAATATGCGGCATGTAGAATCGATTTGTTGCTGCGCGGTTCGCAAGAGCAGGAAGGAACGAGATGTTTATTCGTAATAGCCCGGATCTGACGTACGCCGATGTGACACTAAAGTCCGTCTATTTGAACCGGCGCAAATTCCTCGGCACGATAGGCATCGCGGGCGCGGCAGCATTGGGGGGACACCGCCTTTACGAATGGCTCGCTTCCCCGCAAACTGTGTATGCAGCGGCAAAGTTCGACAACCTCATCAAGAGCCCGTTCAGCACCACCGAAAAGGAGAATTCCTTCGAAGACGTCACGCACTACAACAATTTTTACGAGTTCGGCACCGATAAGGGTGACCCCGCGAAGAACGCGCAGAAATTCAATACCTCGAACTGGGTGGTCTCCGTTGAGGGCGAAGTTGCCAAGCCCCGCAAATTCACGATGGACGAGATCCTGAAACTTGCTTCGCTCGAGGAGCGCATCTATCGCCATCGCTGCGTGGAAGCCTGGTCCATCGTCGTTCCCTGGATTGGCTATTCGTTCAGCAATCTCGTGAAGCTTGTCGAGCCCAAGCCCAAGGCCGACTTCGTTGCGTTCCAGAGCTATTACGACCCTGGCCAGATGCCGCAGGCGCGCTGGGCCGGCATCCAATTCCCTTATGTCGAAGGTCTGCGCCTCGACGAAGCCATGAACCCGCTCACGCTTCTTTGTGTCGGCATGTACGGGGAATCGCTGCCGAACCAGGACGGCGCTCCTGTGCGCATGGTCATTCCCTGGAAGTACGGTTTCAAGAGCATCAAGTCGCTGGTCAAAATCAAATTCCAGTCGAAGATGCCGCCAACGACTTGGAATCTCGCCGCCTACAACGAATACGGTTTTTATTCGAACGTGAATCCCAACGTCGATCACCCGCGCTGGAGCCAGGCCAAGGAGCGCCGCCTCGGCGAGATCTTCAAGCGCCCCACGCTCATGTTCAACGGCTATGGCGATCAAGTCGCCAGCATGTATAACGGCATGGACCTGAAGAAATACTATTGACGAAGCCCTGGCAACCCCCAAATGCATGCTTTTCTCACCAGTAAATGGACCAAGGTTGCGCTCTTTCTTCTTTGCCTCGTTCCCCTTGGTGCGCTGGTCTGGCGCGGATTTCACAATGGCCTCGGCGCCAATCCGGTCGAATTCATTCAGCTCACGACCGGCGATTGGACCCTGCGCTTTCTCATTTTCACTCTCTGCATCACGCCCTTTCGCAAGCTCTTCCATCTTCCGGACCTGATTCGCTTCCGTCGCATGCTCGGCCTTTTTGCATTTTTCTACGTCTGCCTCCACTTCCTCACCTATCTCGGCCCGGACCAGTCTTTCGATCTCGGCGCCATGTGGAAAGACGTTTACAAGCGTCCTTTCATCACTGTCGGCTTCCTGGGTTTTGTGCTTTTGCTTCCGCTGGCGCTTACGTCCACGGCGGGCTGGATTCGTCGCCTCGGCGGGAAGCGCTGGCAAATCCTTCATCGCGCCGTCTACTTTGCTGCTGTCGCCGGAGTGATTCACTACTACTGGAAGGTAAAATCCGACGTGCGCATGCCGGTTTTTTACGGCGTGCTCGTGGCCATTTTGCTTTTGTGGAGACTGTTCGATTGGTATTTCAAGCGCCGCGGATCCGCTGGGGTCAAACTTTCGGCGCAGCGACTCCCTGCCGATCCGGCCTCCTAAGCCACACTCGCGCACCAATTTTCAAGCTAACGCTCCCAGTGGTTTTGCCGCTGTATTCTTTCTTTGCCGGTGGCTATCCAAGCCATACAAGAGAAGGCTGGAAGGACAGGTGGATTTTAGGTTCGCAGGTTAGTTGACGTTGCGGGAAGAAGGTTCGCTGCTGAATTCCACTCCCCAGAAGCGCGGCGCCGGGGTCAG
>Ga0187780_10000974_pt1 | contig 21404 bp, 21 predicted proteins | sample 1015_Q2_SP10_20__FD_132429 | JGI IMG/M metagenome (GOLD analysis project Ga0187780, IMG submission 132429) | Tropical peat soil microbial communities from peatlands in Department of Meta, Colombia - 1015_Q2_SP10_20_MG | ecosystem: Environmental > Terrestrial > Soil > Wetlands > Peat | place... | reverse complement strand
GCTCAGCGCGGGCGAGCTCGCCCGCGCCGGTGAGCTCTACGGGCGGGCGCTGCTCGGCGAGATCGAAGAGGTGGGCCTCGGGCGACGGATGGTGGCGGCCGGTGAGCTGCGTGAGTGGCTGCTGCGCGCGCACGAGGAGTGCCGCGAGGGTTTCGCGGTCGTCAGGGCTGCGATTGACTGGCGTCGGGCGGGAGCGCAGCGGCCGCTTGACACCGGGCAGTTGCTGGCGCTCCACGCCCTCTACCTGCCGGACGACCTCGACCCGAGCGAGGAGCTGCTCGAGTCTGGTCTGCGCTGGGCGCGGGCGCCGCTGCCGGGCACGCGCATCTCCCTGGTACGGCGGTCCGCGGATGGGGGCTATGAGCCATACGACCTTGCGGTTGACATGGCCGTGCGGGAGTGGCCGCCCGTGGGGTCGGCTGCGCTCGCACGGATCGTCGCGCTGGCCGACCCCCGGGACTGCTTCGAGATGGCACACGCGGCGATCGACGCCGACGAGCCCATACGGGCGCTGGAGCTATTGGCGAGGGCTGAGCGAGCCGAAGATCGGCGGCTGGCCGCTACCGCGGCGTTCAACACGGGTGTGCTGCTCACGGCCGCGGGCGACGACGACGCGGCGGAGATCGCCTACCGTCGGGCGGATGAGCGCGGCAGTCAGCGGGCCGCTTTCAACCTCGGACAGCTGCTGCGCCACCGCGAGGACCTGCAAGGTGCTGAGGCGGCTTACCGCCGTGCGGACGAACGCGGCAGCGCCGAAGGAGCGGTCAACCTCGGCGTGCTGCTCGAGCGGCGCGGCGAGCTCGCCGCCGCCGAGGCCGCGTACCGTCGCGCCGAGGGACGGGGAAACCGCAAAGGAGCGGGAAATCTCGAGCGCCTTGGGGTGCAGTGAGCGCGCATCCGGGAGAGCTCGGCAGACAGCAAGCACGCGGACGGCGGACCGCGGCCTCTTTGCGGTCGTTGGCGTTGTTCGCGGTGATCGTCATGGCGGGCTTCGGCGCGGGCATGGCAATCGGATCGACGGTCAAGAGCGGCGCACGCGCTCACCGCTCAGCATCGGCCGTCGGCCGGAGTGCGTCCACCGCGAAGCAGACGATTCCAACGGTTCCCGCGCTGCACGCGCTGGCCGTCCCACCGTCGCTGCGCGTCAGGCCGACGACACACCCGACTGTCACGCGTGCTGGGACCGGAGGCGCAGCCGTGACCACGCCGTCGAGCGCCGGCACTACGCCACCTGCGAGGTCTTCGTCGCCCTCCACGGAAGCCTCAACGCCCAATCCAGGTGGCTCTTCGGCCTCAGGGCACTCGACGCAACCGCACGGCGAAGGCGGCGGCGTCGTGCACCACGAAAGCGGGAGCGGGGCGTAGAACCCGAGGATCGACGCCCGCTCGCGGTCCGCTCAGCCGCCGAGTTGATAGCCGAGCCGACTCAGCTGCGCAAGCGCGACAGCCAGCGAGGTCGTGGCCGCTGCGACCGTGCCGCGTGCGCGGTCGTAGCCGCCGCGGTCTTCGCTGCGTGCGGCGCGGGCCATCGCGGCGTAACCGCGCCCGATGTCGCCGAGCGCGGACGCGATCGCGGCGTTGGCCGCGTGCGCGCCCGGTGCGGGGGCAATGCCCCTCACTGCCGCGGCAGCCTGTTGTTGCGCGTGCGCAAGCTGCTGAGCGGCATCGGCCTGCGCGTGGGCGGTATGCGCATGCGCAAGCGTCGGTCCCGCTGTGGCGCGCGCAGCATTAAGGGTGAGCATCGTCGCACTCAACGCCGCCGCGTATGCACGGCCGGCTCCGGTCTCGCTGGCGCCCGCGCCGCCGCCGTTGTGAAGTGGCGCACCGGCGGTTTCACCTTCAGGGGCGAGCGCGAAACCCGCGGCGCCGGTAATGGCTGCGAGCAGCGCCACCACGACCACGCGGCGTGCGCGCCGAGGCGAGACGCCGGCGCCCACGCGCTCCCGAGGGATTGCCGCCGACCCGTCGTTGTGGGTCGGGATGTGAGCGGAGGCTGGCTGGTCCTCGCTCGTCGGTGGCGCCGCCGGTTCGCCATGCGCTGTGGACGCACGCGGCGGCCGTTCGACGCCGGTCGGCGCGCGCCCATAGGAGAGGAACCCAGACTCGATCTCAGGGCCGACCGACACCTGTGGGTGTGCGGCCGGCGCCGGGGTGGGCGTGGGCGACTGTCGCCCTGCCTGGAGGTCTCGCTCGCGCAGGCGTGCATCGCGTCGCCAGCGAGGACCGAGCAGCTCGAGGACGATCTCCTCGAGCTCCTCCCACGCCTGCGCCGCGCTCTGCGTGCGCGCGGCCGGCTCCTTGACCAACAGCCGGGCCACCCAGTCGGAGAGCGCGGGGTGTAGTTCGGGTCTGCTGTCGAGTACCGGCGGGATCGGCTCGTTCACATGACGCAGTAGGACCGCTACCGGCGTGTCGCTGTCGTGGAAGGGCACGCGGCCGACGAGTTGCTCGTAGGCCATGATCCCCACCGAGTACAGGTCGGTCCAGGGGCCCACCGGCTGGGCGAGCGCCTGCTCGGGCGCCATGTAGGCGGGCGTACCCATCGGGACGCCGGTGGCCGTGCGGTAGCCCACGAGGCTGGCGCTCTGGGTCGTTGCCTTGGCGATCCCGAAGTCCGCGATCTTCACGCGGCCGTCGGCGGCCACCATGACGTTCTCGGGCTTGAGGTCGCGGTGCACGATGCCCGAGGGTTCGACGGCGGCTAGGCCGGCGAGCAGGTCCTCCAGCACGCCCGCGAGCTGTGTCAACGAGAGCCTGCCTATCCAAGGCCGCAGCGAACCGCGCGGCATGTACTCCATGGCGATGAACGATGTTCCGTGCGCGTCGACGTGCTGATACACGGTGACGATGTTCGGGTGGTTCAGCGACCCCGCAAGACGTGACTCGCGAGCAAAGCGCTGCACGGCCTCCGGGGAGCTCGCGTGCACGTCCTGCAATTCCTTGAGCGCCACGAGGCGGTCGAGGCCGGGCTGGCGAGCCTTGTAGACGACGCCCATTCCGCCGCGGCCGATCTCCTCGATGATCTCGTAGCCGCCCACGGTGCGCGGAGGGATGTAGTCGGCGGTCACGGCGGTGCGCTTCGCCGGCAGCGGTGGCGTCCCGGTGCCAGGCGGTGCGGTGGATGGTGGTGAATCGCGTTCGGCCATGTCGTGATAGGTGCAGCGGCAGCTCGTCGGCGTGAAGACCGACGCGAGCGCGTCGACCATCATGTCACCAACTGGTTTTGATCAGTTGGAGAGTTCGCTCATCCATGACTCCGCGCGCGAACGCGGGCGTGTAAAGTGCCGGGCCAAATCAAGTCACTGGAATCTAGACTCGACCCGGTTCACGCCGCGGCTCGAGCATCGCCGATTGGGGAAATAGGAATGCAGCTTCCGGAGATCGCGACTGCGCCAACGCTCGGCCAGTGGGCGTTGCCAAGGAGGGGAGCCCTCGCTTGGCGGCAGCTCCTGGTGTGCGGCGTCATTTCGATCGTGCTGGTCGCGGCCGTCGCGATCGCGGAGCGCTTGATGGCACAGTCTGCGTCGCCGCCGATCGTGCGTCTGCGGTCCGGGCCCCGAGTCGGCCTGTCAAAGCTCCCGCCAGCGGCTTGGGGTGTGGTCTCGGCCACGCTCGGCGCCCACGACCCCGCGTATCACGTGAGCGTGGCAGGCGCCGACGCGGGTGTCACCGCTACCGGCTGGCAGGCATGGAACCTAGCCCAAGGGCTGCGGATGCGCTTCGACGGGCGAGGAGTCGGGATCGATGCTGGAAAGCTGCACGTGCACATGCGTCTGCGCGCGTTCGGCTACGGGGGCTCGCTGCGGCCGGTCGGCAGCGCGCGGTCGAGTGTCCGTGCGAATGGCGTGACATATGCGCGCAATGGGATAAGCGAGTGGTACCGGAACGGCCCGCTCGGCCTAGAGCAGGGCTTCACGATTCTGCGCGCGCCACGCTTGCGTGGGCAGGCGACATTGACGCTCTCGCTGGCGCTGACCGACAACGCTGGCACGATTCCCGCCGCTGCGGACGGCGGTTTCACGCTCGGCCGCCCGGGCGGCCCTTGGCTTCACTACCGCGACCTGCAAGCGACCGACGCTCGGGGACGCGCGCTGCCGTGCTGGCTCGAGTTGCAGGGCGACACTGTGGGTGTGCGCGTCGACGCGCGCGGTGCACGCTACCCGCTGAGGATCGACCCGCTGATCCAGTTGGGCAGGAAGCTCGGGCAGAGCGAAGAATGGTTCCAAGGGCCTTTCTTCGGTGACGCCGTGGCACTGTCGGCTGATGGCACCACGGCGCTGATCGGAGGCGACGCCAGCGTAAACGGCGGTGCGGTGTGGGTATTCACACGCTCAGCAGCCGGCTGGACTCAGCAGGGCCTAGAGCTCACAGCGTACAGCGCCCAAGCTCTGATCGACCGCTTCGGGGCAAGCCTCGCCCTCTCGGCCGACGGCAACATTGCGCTGATCGGCGATCCGCAGGCGCAGGGGGCGCACGAAGGCGACGGGTCTGCGTGGATATTCACCCGCGTGGACGACGCTTGGACCAGAGGACCGCAGCTCGTCGATGAGGAAGAAGTCGAAAAGGCTCACTTTGGCGTGAGCGTCGCGCTATCGGCCGACGGCAACACTGCCCTGATCGGCGGCTTCCCCGCGACGTGGGTGTTCACGCGCGCGGGCGCGAGCTGGGTGCAGCAGGCCAAGCTCTTGCCGGAAGGATCTCTCGCGGCTGGCTCCAGCGTGGCCCTTTCGACCGACGGGAACATGGCGCTGATCGGCAGCCCGGAACTCTTAACCGCATGGGTGTTCACACGCTCGGGCTCAGCTTGGACCCAGAGCGAGATACTCTCGGGCGGGCAGTTCCACGAAGGATTCTTCGGTTCGAGCGTGGCGTTGTCATCTGACGGCAACACCGCGCTCGTCGGCGAACCCCCCCTCCCTGAGACCGAAGGCCTGGTCGGGTGCGCGTGGGTGTTCACGCGTACAGGCTCGACCTGGACGCCTGGTACGAAGCTCTCCAGTGCCGCGCTCGGCACGACGGAATTTGGATCGAGCGTGGTGCTGTCGGGCGACGGGAATATGGCTCTGATTGGCAGCGGAGGTGACGACAACGGTCGTGGCGCAGCATGGGCGTTCAGGCGAGTCGGCTCGAGTTGGATCGAGCAAACGCCGCAGTTGACAGGCGGCGAAGAAGAGAACGGCGACGCCGAGTTCGGGACTAGTGTGGCGCTGTCGGGCGATGGCAACTTTGCGCTGGTCGGCGCTCCCAACGACACGCCGCTGATTGATGGCCCCGGATCGGAGGGGGGGGCATGGGCGTTCGCAAGCGCGCCGCCGAGTGCGACCACGAGTGGAGCCTCAAACGTTGGCAACGGCACAGCCACGCTCAACGCGGAAGTGGACCCCCGCGGGTTGACGACCACGACCTATTTTCAGTACGGCACGACAACGACCTACGGTTACTCCACGACCGTTCTGGCCGTGGGCTCTGCCGAAACCGCAAGTCCTCTCACGAGCGATGTCACCGGGCTTACCCCGGCGACCACGTACCACTTCCGGGTCGTCGCGGAAAGCTCCGCCGGCACTAGCTATGGAGCGGATCAGGCGTTCACCACTGCGCCCGTGGTACCGGTGGCGCCCGCACCGGTCGCTCCTGTGAACCGTGTGACGCCGACGATCTCCGGCACCCCGATCCGCGGACAGGCCCTATCGGTGTCGCAGGGGACGTGGGCGAACACTCCCACGTCGTTCTCGTATGAGTGGCAGAGTTGCGACACCGCCGGGCACGGCTGTACGGCTTTGCCCGGCGCGACCGGACCGACGCACATCCTTGGGCAGGGCGAGGTGGGCCGCCGCCTGCTGGCGATTGTCACCGCCGCCAACGCCGGTGGGTCCAATGCGGCCACCGCGGCCGCGTCACCGATCATCGGATCGCTGGTGGAATCGACACTGACGTGGACGTTCGGGCGATCATCGCACTACACGATCGTCGAATCGATGATCGTCAAAGGGATACCATACGAAGGCACGGTCGAAGTCACCTGTCATGGCCAGGGCTGCCCATTTGCCCGCAGTCATGCAGCGCGCGCCAAGAGCCACCCGCGCTGCCGCGGACGCCGCTGCAAAACGACGCAGCCTCAAGCCTCACAGGCCGAAGTCGACCTGACGCGACTGTTCAAAGGCCGCCACCTGCACGCTGGGACACGTATCGCTGTCGACATAGAAAAAACGGGGTGGATCGGCAAGTCATTCGACTTCACGATCCGCGCAAATCGCCGGCCAGCCCTACGTATCGAGTGCCTAGCCCCCGGCTCCACTCAACCCGGCCAAGGCTGCTGAGACGAGGTCACGGGAGGGGGCGCGGTCACGCAGCTTCGAGCCACGGTTGGGCGCGGGGGCATGTAGGTCGCCCGGCTGCAGCCTGGCGTTGCCAGTGGTGGCGCCGCTCCTACGAGCGACGCCACCGTGGCGATACGGCTTGGTCTACAGGTTGAACGCGTCGATCATCGAGTGAACTCTGCGTTCGCGGGCGTGGCCGAGAGGCTCGAGGCCCAGCAGTTCCTCGCTCGTCTTGAGCAGTGAGTAGTGGTTGAACAGTTCTTCTGAGACGGTGCCCGGGTGGGTGTGGGGGCTGACCGGCACCATCATCACGTGACAGCCGATGTCAGTGGTGTTGAAGGCGCATTTGTCGGTTTCGCCGCCCTCGCCCTCGTCCCAGGTGATGAACAGCACCGTCGAGCCGTCCTCGTAGTCGGGGCTGTTGAGGATCGTCGGGATCAGTTTCGAGAGGTATTCATCACCGATCTTGATCGTCGAGTCGTGCGTGTCGTTGATCAGGTTCGGGGCGATGAATGAGTAGTTGGCAAGTTTGCCGGTGGCGAGGTCGGTCTCGAGGTTGCCTTCTTCGAAGCTGCCGAGTGGCACGTCGAAGTGGTCGCAGAGCGAGTTCTTGGTTTCGCTCGGGCCGCCGAGGTCCGTGTAGTAGGCGGCGGGGTTGTGATTGATGTCGTAGTCGGTTTCGTCCTCGCCCTCGAAGCAATTCTGTTTCATCGATTCCTCGTAGTCTTTCCAGGTGCCCCCAGATTGACTGAGTTGGAAGAAGATGTTGTTGTTGGGGTCGGGGCAGATGCGGGGGAACGACGGGTCGAGGAAGACAGGCGCGCAGTCGCCTTTGCCGCCCGGCAGGCCGGAGGTCGCGGCGACGTACTCGGGCGCCGACGGGTGCGTGATGTTGTGGTAGTTGGCAGCCAGCCCGCAGCGTTCGGCCAGGCCGTTGATGTACGGCGCTTCTGGCGAGTGGAAGACTTCGACGAACGGCTGGTTCTCCATGAACAGCACGATCACGTGCTTGACGCGTTCGGGTGTGCCCTGCGCGCTGACGCAGGGGGTTTCCGCGTTGACGCCCGGGAGCGGCTTGGCGGCGCTTGCGGCCGCCGGGGCGATCGCGAGCGTCAGTGCCGCGATCACGCCCAGGAACAACGAAGTGCGAGGCAGATGCATGCTTGCTCTCCTGTTGGTTGGGGAACAGATCTGCGCCAGGCTGGCGGTGACGCGTGGCCTACGCTGACACTCGCGCCCGCGCGTGCCCGTTACCGAAATGAGAACAGGTCGTGAACGACTCGTTACCCGAGTCGACCCGCCGGAGCCGGCCCCGGCGGCAGATAGCGGCGTGCGGTGACGTACTCATCCGCGCGTGCGACGAGGGGAATGGTGCGCACGGCCCCGGCCGAGTTCGGCGACTCGATGATGGATCCATTGCCTGCGTACATCGCGACGTGCGTGACCGCGCGCGACGGTGGGTTGGTGGCGAAGAACACCAGGTCGCCGGGCTGGAGCGCCTGCCGGGCCACAGGCCGGCCGGCCCGGGCTTGCAGCGCGGCGGTGCGGGGCAGCAGGATGCCGAAGGAGTCGTAGACGGTGTAGGTCAGCCCCGAGCAGTCGAAGCCGAACGCCGATGTGCCGGCCCACAGGTAGCGCACGCCGAGGAACTGCTGCGCGGCGGCCACGAGCTGCTGACCGGTGGGGGACGGCGCTAGAGAGCTTGGCGTCTGGACGGCTGTGGCCGAGCTGGCGATCAAGGCGGGCATGCCGGTGGGGGTCTGCACGATCGTCCAGGCTCCTGTCTGGCCCAGCTCCGGCAGCCGCGTGTTGAAGCTCAGACGCAGCAGGCGAGGGCCGATGGCGCCGGTCGCGGTGAGCTGATGCAGCCAGGTGGTGCGTTGGGTGACGAGCGCGACCGAGGTTGGCGGCGACGGTGATGTCGGGGTCGATGTGGAAGCCGCCGGAGGTATTGGGGCCAGGCCCGGGGTCGGGGTGGAAGCGGCTGGAGTCGACGGCGGCGGGCCGGAGCCAGGGGTGGGGGCGGTCAGGGCCTGGGCGGTTGGCGTGGCGAGGAGTTGACGCGCGGGCAGCCAGCCGGGGTAGCTCAAGTGGTTCGGGGTCGGTTGGCCGGTGAGGGAGACCTCTACCCACGCGCCTCGCCGAGCCCGTACAACTACCTGCTGCCCGTAGAGGGCCTGCGTGACCAGCCGGCCCACCAGCCAGCGCCGCTGAGCGGTGTCCATTGAGTCCAGCCAGACGCTCAACCGGACGGGGTTGGTGAGCGAGGGCTCATCGAGCGGTCGGGTTTGGGTGGGCGCCATCCATAGCGTGGCCACGGCGACGTCGACCAGCGCCAACGAGTGGTCTGCGGATGGGGCGGCGGTCGCGGCGCTCGACGCGGATGGGGCGAGGGGGCGAGCGGCGGCTGGTGGAGACCCGGCGCCTGCGAGTAGGGCGAGGACGAGCGCGAAGCTCGTCGTTGCCCGGTTGAGCCGCAGGTGAGTGACGCGAGGCCAGGCGGGCATGGGCGCAAATTCAGTCGATCATCTTCGTGGCGAGGGCTTGCGGGCCGAGATGAACTGTGCGAGGCCGGCGACACGCTGCTCGATGTCGTTCAGGCCGCGATCGCGCAGCGCTTGTGTGAGTTCGTCGCGGGCGAAGATCCGCACGCCGGTCAGGCTGCGCACGACCGCGTTGGTCGCGCTTGCGGGAAATGGCCCGCGGTTGCAGCTCGACAGCAGCGCAACGCGACCGCCCGGGGCGAGTACGCGGGCGATCTCATCGAGCGCCTGCATTGGCTCCTGGATCAGGTACAGGGCGGCGAAACAGCAGATCGCGTCGAAACTGCGGTCTCGAAAGGGCAGCGCGCAGGCGTCGCCGCGCACGTACGCGACGTTGGCGCGCTCGGTTTCGCGCACGGCGACAGCGAGCATCGTCGGCGAGGCATCGATTCCCACGACGAGGCCCTCGCCGGTGACGCGGGCGAAGTCGCGTGTGAAGTTGCCCGGCCCGCATGCGACGTCAAGCACACGGTCGTCGTGCGACAGGTCCAGCATGCTCACGGCCATGCGGCGCTCCTCGCGCATGCCTGGGCCGGTCGCGCCCATCAACAGGCGTCCGCCGAGCGGGCGCCACAGGCGCTCATAGACCAGCGCGAGCGTGCTGCTGAGCATCAGCCGTTGCCCGGGATGCGCTCCAGTGGGATCCTCCGCGCCGAGCAGATCCAGGTAGCCGTGCTCGATCTGCGGCGCCGCTGGCCTGTTGGCCGGCGCTAGCAGCGCGAGCGCGTGCTCGATCGCGGGCGCGGGCGTGGCGGTCGTCGATCTCATCGGCTGGGGTGGGTGGGTGCGAGCGACCGATCGTCGCATATCCCGCCTGCCCCCGTAAGCCCCGCCTGCTATAGCTGTCAATACTTTTGTAGTGACGCTTGAGGATGCTCGCTGTCGTCGCCGTGGGGCGAAATCGTCATTGGGATCGAGTCGTGCGCACCAAGGCGGGTAATGAATCCCGCCCTTGTGAATATCTTGGTGATTCGCGCCATTCGAGCATGCGGTCCGATACTCTCCTTCGCTGATGGGGAGGACGCAGGAGCACTAACCCCACATGCAACCAAAGACCAGCTGACATCAAATCTAGGAAGGGGGCGTCATGGCGCTATTTCACAGGCAGTACGTGCTCGCGTCGACACCGATGTTCCATCCGCTGGGCCACCCCAACGTGGTCCCGCCAACGCCCATCGGTATTCACGTGAGCTACATCGAGTATTACCGCAAAGCCGTGAAACCAGGCGAAATTGAACCGCGGTTCCTTGTCGCGCCCAGCCTGAGCTACCAGGATGGTAGCCTCAACGTGGTCGCGGTGCCCAACGTTGAGGATCTACCAGACGGTCTCGGACGGATTGCGACTATCGAGATTCAGAAAACGATCGATACGGGAGCGGCCTTCTTCAGCTTGCTGCTCCCCGGTGTCTTCCCTCGCGCCGGCGCGGTCGAGGCGATAACGACGGTCGGCCTCACCAGCCGGGTAGCCGGTCCGGACAGTCTGCCCCGGCCGATCCAGAGCCCGGTATATAGCGCGGTCGAGTTGCATGGCACCTACTCAGAAGCCGAGGGTGTCGAGCCCCCGGCAGCGGCGACGCCACGGGCAGCGACCAAGCGAAAAGGAAAATAAGTTCACGCGATCGAGGGAGCCTCACAACGCGAGGCTCCCTCGATCGGATCAATTCCGGCGCCATTTTCCCGGGCGGAACGACTCGGCGAGGCCGGGAAACTTTCAGTCGCTTTGGCGACTATCCCGGCATCAGCGACAAAGGCACAAGGAGCTCGTCATTGAGCTAGCGGTCGATCGGTCTGTCCCGGATCTGAGCGGACTCTTGATCGACGCTAAAGAGCGTCAAGCGCCGACCAAGTAAGCGAGAGGAGCGGTCATTTCCTGTCGACGCGGACGCGCTGTCCGTCTGGGCGAATGAACGAAATGTCGATCCCGAGCCGCATGGCATTGGCAATGTTCGCCAACTGGCCGAGCGTGAGATTGCGACGGCCGGCTTCGACGGCGGAGAGGTAGGAAGGGGAGACGCCGAGACGCTCGGCGATCTCGACTTGGGTGAGGCCAAGCGCTCGGCGGGTGGCTTTGATCTCGCGACCGACGACCTTCGCGTGGATCTCGGATACCGCGGTCCGCGGCACGAGCTCAGGAAGCGGTGGAGTAGTGGAAGCTGGCGGCGACCGGCTCGGCCGCGGCGACCTCGATGACCTTGACGTGGAGTTCTCCGCTGCGGTAGCCGAAGGGCTGCAATCGTGCCCAGCGCTCGGCGCCGTCAGCTCGCGTGATGCGCTCGGTGGTCTCGGGGTCGATGATCGCGAGGTCGGGGTTGATCCAGTCGGCGTGCGGCCCGCTGATGCTCACGTCGTCGCCATCGGCGAGCAGCTGCGCGACAGGCAACTCGACCCACTCTTTCGTGTTGGGGTCGCGCTCGAAGGTCGTGAAGTTGACTTGGATCATCAGGAGACTCTTCTTCGATATCGGGCGTGCTGGTTGACCTCTTGAGTCAAGATGCTACCACGTCGCACGGAACGCATGACGGGCATTTCAGAACTCGCCCGGGCGCAATACCTCGCCTCGTCGAAGCATGAGCCGTGCTCGGTCTGCCAGCGCCTGCACGCGGTCGGGCAGAAGGAACCTCGCCATTCCGAGCAGGTCAGGGTCGCCGAGCAGGCGAGTGAGCGCGTCGCGCTCCTCCGTAAGCAGACTCGCGGCACCGTGCCTGTGGCGAGCAGCCACGAAGTCGGAGAAGTTAAGGATGGCTCGCGGCAGTGCAAACGTGTAGCCATGATCGATCAGCGTCAGCCGCTCGCCGTCCCGGCGCCAATTCCCGTCGTGACGGTCCTGCTGAGCGATCAGGGAGTCGAAGAACGCCGCAGGCAGGCACCAGGTCGGATTCAAGGTCGGCGCTATGTCGCGTGGCCATCCAATTGCCCGTAGCGAGAGCGAGCCATCCTCACCGGCGTACCCGCGCAGCACGCACGGCGCGACGATCTCATTTCACGGCGGCCCGAGGGCGACGGCGAGCCGCCAGCTGACCGCCTCGTGCAGCGGCGGCGTCTCGTCCGTCTGCCCGAAGGTGATCGCGTTGGCGACATGCACGCCGGAGAAGGGCTTGTGGAACACGATCGCTCCGCCGGCGAGTTCCAACTGCTTCGTCCCATTGATGCCCGGAGAGGTCGTGGGTGCCGGAGGGCCGACGAACGCCTCGTCGAGCATCTGCTGCTCGATCGGATGGGCACCCTGACTCGCCCGGACGGCCGTTATCTGCGCGTCGCTCTTCACGAGACCAAGTGTGCCCGCGCGACAGGACGCCCCGCTGGTGGCCCCACAGGGAAATCCCTAGGGAAATCCACCGCCGCCGGGATAGTCTAGAAACCACCGTATTTGCAGGGCTTCTGCGGATGCCGGAGGAGGGACTCGAACCACCGACACGCGGATTATGATTCGCTCCCTCGGTCATTAGCGGCCACACAAGCATGAGGTAGCGGCCACACGGGATTGAATTATCGGCCACACGGCGGTATGGTGATGGCATGGACTCTCTAGGGCGGGCCGCATCGGAATTGGGGATCCCCGAGCGCACGCTGCGCCGCGCCGCATCTGAGGGGCTCGTGCAAGGGGAGCGCCTGAGCCCGCGCCGGTTTCGGATCACGTTCCGCGAGGAGGCCTACCTGCGCAGCCATTGGCAGCTGTTGCGGGCGCTTCGCGCGGCGCTTCGCACCGAGCCCAACGTCAGGCTTGCTGTGCTGTTCGGCTCGACGGCGATCGGGAACGACGACGAGCGCTCGGACGTCGATGTGCTGGTTGCGCTGCACGATCCGAACGTGAGCCGCCTGGCCGAGCTCACGGATCGACTCTCGCGCAGTGTCGGTCGCGACATGCAGCTCGTGCGGCTCTCGGATGCACACACCTCGCCGGTGCTCATGTCCGACGTCATCGAGCATGGGCGCGTGCTCGTCGACCGCGACGATCTCTGGTCGGCCGTGACGGGCTGTGCTTCGAGATGGCGGCGTCTGGCGCGTGGCGCCGAACGGTCCTCTGCTGCCGCTGCGATCGACGAACCCGGCCTCAACGACGCTGCATGACGTCCGCCGCGCCCGGCCCGGCTCCACTGGAGGCGCGTGATCCCCAGCGCGCGAGAGCGCTCAAGGCGAAGATCGGCGACCGGGTCAGTGACGTGCGGCGTCATCTGCTCGCGCTGCGCACGGCGATGGCCGAGTTCGGCGAGGACTTCGAGCTGGACGCCTTCCGTGTGGCCTACTCGTCGGAGGATCCTGTCGAGCTCAATCGTGTCAAGGCGGTCGAGCGGGGCGTCGATCAGCTCTACAACTACATCGCCGAGCTCACGGCCTTCGGGCTGGAGCTGGCCGAGCTGCGCGGGCGCCGCGACGAGACCAACGCGCGACGCGATCTCGACGCGCTGAAGGCTGCCGGTGTGATCTCAGCCGAGCTGACTCGCCGTCTGCAACGACTCCGTGAGCTGCGGCGAATGCTCGTCCACGAATACGCGACCGCCACCGCTGAGCAGGTGCACGAGTCTGCGCTGCTCGTGTCCAACAACTTCGCCGCCTTCTACGACGCATACAGGAAGTGGATCAAGCGGGGCTTCGTGGCACAGCCATAGTCCTGTTCGAGGGCTCGCCGGGCCTCACATCATTTTATGCTACTTCCACTATAATCTTGCTATGCGTAGTTCTGATCTAATTGTGACCGGGCGCAGGCGTGCAGGGCTCTCTCAGGACGAGCTCGCCGGGCGCATGGGACGCCCACAGTCAACGATCGCCCGCTGGGAGACCGGCCAGCAGCACCCGCCGCTTGAGAGCGTCATCGAAGCGCTGCGGGCCTGCGGCCTTGAGCTCACCGTCGGCATCGCGCGCTACGACGACTCCTACGACGCGCAGATCGCGCGGCAGCTGCGGCTCGACCCGGCGGAGCGCGTAAAGCGCTTGACGCCAGCATGGGCCACCGAGGGCTTTGACCCTCTCGGCGCCCTCGCCGGGCTGGCCGGACAGGCGCGTTTCGTCGTGATCGGCGATGTCGCCGGCGCCCTGCACGGCTCGCCGGTCATGCTCGGCGCTCGAACGCTGCACGTAGTACCAGCAGAGACCGCGCTGGGCCGCGTCGAGCAGAGCGCCCGGCGACTCGATGCCAAGCCGATCGCCGAAGGGACAGCGCAGACACAGCGCTGGACACTGCCCACCGGCGGGCAGCTGCACGCCACACTGCTGCCGCCCGGCACGCGCGGCTACCGCGACCTCGCGCGCGACGCGGAGACCATGCAGATCGCCCCGAGCGCGTCTGTCAGAGTCGCGTCGCTGCTCGACCTCATCCGCATCGCTGAGGCATCCCCCGATGCCGGCGCCCGCGCTTCGGTTCCGGCTCTATGGGCCACCCTTGAGATGCGCCAACGCCAGGCGGAAACCACACCGGCAAAGACATGGCAGACGGCGACTCGATAGACGACGGCCGCCAGGCCATCCTTGCCGCGCTTGAGCACCATCAGGTGCGCTACGTCGTGATCTTATGACGGGTGTGCTCATGTAGAGAGATTTATCGTCTAGGGCAGCGAGTTCGTCTATATTTGAGCACATGCGCGAATCGCCTTACCCGTCCCGGACGCTCGGTGAGTTGGAGGGCGCGGTGATCGCGTGGCTGGAGGCTGAGCGGCGCCCGGTCGTCTCGGTGAGAGATGTATCGGAGGTCTTTGCGCTGACCCCGTCGTCCATCCGCGACGTGCTCAGTCGCCTCGAGCGCAAGGGCTGGTTGCGTAGGACGGCGAACGGACGCTACGAGACTGTCCTGGCCGCGACCGGCGGCTTTGCGCCTCCGAACCCGTGGGCGGCGCTGAGCACCTGGCGACAGCCCTACTACGTCGCGTTTCAGTCGGCCGCCTACGAGCACAATCTCACCCCGGACCGTCCCGCGGCAGTCCAGGTTGCCGTCCCGGTTGGTGCCAGGGCGCCCAAAGCATGGGAGCTGGTGCCCGTTGTGTTGGTCGTACTGCGGGAGTTCTCGGCCGAGGGCGTCAACGACGAGGAGCGCCACGGCGTGACGGTCAGGCTAGCTAGTCCAGAGCGCGTTCTCGTAGACGGCGCCGCGCTCCCGCGCCGGATTGGCGGTGCACTCGGGCTTGCACGTATCGCCAGCCGCACGGTCGACACCGTCGATTGGGATCGGGTCGTCGAACTGGCTCGCAAACGTCCCGCGGGAGCGGCCGCGCTTCGCCGCCTAGCAGCGACACTCGACTTGCTCGACATCGACGTCCCCGCGCCGTTGGCAAACGCGGCGGCCACCAACGGCTCCTACCTGTATCTCGGCGAGCGACGACTGTACGGTGCCCGCGGTCCGCGCCTGACGCGGTGGGCAGTGGTCGACAACGTCGGTGTCGAGACGCTGCTCGAGGAGATCGGCCGCTGATGCTAGCTCCGGCACTCGTGCGCCAATACGCCGTAGGCCAGCACATCGACGTTGCGGTCGCCGACCAGGAGATCGTCCTGCATTACGTTCTGGCGCTCCTCAACACCGAGGGTCTCATCGGATCGCCACCTGGCGGCGAAATACCAGGTGCTTTGCTGTTCAAGGGCGGCACGGCGTTGCGAAAGTGCGTGTTCGGATCGACCGGCCGCTTCTCGCAAGACATAGACCTAGACGCCACCCACCGCAACGGCTTCGAGGCCGAGATCGAGGCTGCCTTCGCGGCGCACAACCCGTACTACGGCATTCGCTTCTCTGTACCGAACTTTCGCTACTCACAGGACGGGAACTTCTCAGGCACCGTCACCTATGAGCACCAGGATGCGAACGGGGCCTTCGAGTTGCAGATCTCCTACCGGCTCGAGCCGGTGCTCGCGCCCCGTGTTCTCACGCTCCTCCCACAGGGCTACTTCACCCGCGTCGAGTGCGGCGTGCCGGAGCTATTCGGCATCGACCCATACGAGATGATAGGCGAGAAGCTGATGGCCTGCAGCCGGCGGCTCGGTGGCTCGGCCAAGGACATCTATGACCTCTACCTATGGACCCAGCGGCCGTTTGACGCCGAGCTAGTGCGACGCCTCGCTGTCCTCAAGGCGTGGACCGATCGCCGCCAGCAGGCCCGCTTCGATCCCCAGGTGTTCCTCGCACGCATACAACCCGCGAGCTTCCGCTGGGAGGACATCCAGCAGCTCGTCCCGCGCGGGCTCACGACCGACCGACAGGCGATCTGCGCTGCCGTCCGCGAGCGCTTTGCCTTCCTCGCTGAGCTCCAACCTGACGAGCGACTACTACTCGACGACCAGACCGCCCACCGTGAGGTCGGCCTCTTCAGCCGACTGAAGGTGGATGCCCAAGCACGCGCGGCGAACGTACCGCGATAGCACCCGATGGGGCTTCGATCGCTCGATCGTCTCCATGCAAGACGCTCTTCGGACGTCCCGACGCCCTCCCGGCGCCCCACAGGGAAATCCCTAGGGAAATCCTCCACTACCCTGATACGCTCCGAAGACTCACATTTGCAGACCTTTTCCAATGCCGGAGGAGGGACTCGAACCCCCGACACGCGGATTATGATTCCGCTGCTCTAACCAGCTGAGCTACTCCGGCCCGGATGTGCGGCAGTCTAGCCGCAGGACCCGCGCCAACCCGCGCCGCTAGCCTGCTCGCGCGATGAAGTCGCCCGTTCTGCTTGCGGTGCCCAACGTCTCGGAGGGACGCGACGAGGATGTGATCGCCGCAGTCGGCGCTGCGTTCGCTGGCGAATCGCAAGGCCGCTCAGTCGACACGCACGGCCAGACGTGTGGTGCCCGCCTGCTCGACGTGCACTCCGACCCCGACCACCACCGCTCGGTCTACACGATCGCCGCGCCCGCGAGCGGGGCAGCCGAGACGGTGCTGCGCGGCGCGCGCGTGGCCGTGCAGCGCATCGACGTGATGGCACGTCAGGCCGGCGGCGAGGAGCAAACGGGACAGCATCCGCACGTGGGCGCGCTCGACGTCGCGCCGATCGTCTATCTCGCGCCCGAGACGCACGGCGCCGCCTGCGCGCAAGCGCTCGTCCTCGGCGACCGCATCGGTGAGGAGCTCGGCGTGCCGGTGTTCCTCTACGGCGAGCTGACCGGCACAGACCACGGCTCCGCACGCACGCGCGCACAGCTGCGGCGCGGCGGCGTGGCGGGACTCGCGGCGCGCATGAGCGGCGAGCGTCCACTGCGGCCCGACTTCGGCCCGCCGCGGCTGCATCCGAGCGCCGGCGCCACGCTCGTCGCCGCGAGGCCGCCGCTGGTGGCGTTCAACCTGCAGCTCGCTCCACCGGCGAGCGTCGCTGACGCACGCGCGATTGCCGCCCAGATCCGTGAAGACGGCACCCACGGCCTGCCGGGGCTGCGCACGATCGGCGTCGAGCTCCGCGACGGCGTCGCGCAGGTCTCGATGAATGTCGAGCGCCCGTTCGAGCTGCCGCTAGCGACGGTCGTCGAGGCCGTCCGCGTCCACGCACCCGTCGCGAGCGCAGAGCTCGTCGGCCTCGCGCCCGCCGCCGCGTTCGAGGGCTTCCCGCAGGATCTGCCGATCCCAGGTTTCGATCCCGCTCGCCACCTGATCGAGAACGCACTACGCTGCTAGACCCATGGCACAGACCAGACGCAAGCGCCAGACCAAGCACCGCGGCAACGCGGCTGGGATCGTCGAGTCGCGCGGGCGCACCGGACGCAAGCCGACGGCCGCGGAGAAGAGCGGCGATCCGCGTGAGCGTGAGCGCGAGCGGGAGCGCAAGCTCGACCGGCGCGACAGGCCGCCGACGTGGGGCAGCGCGTTCATCAAGGCGATGATCGCCTCGCTCGCGTTGGTGTTCATCGTGATCGTGCTGCTGCACAAGTCCGCGTCGTCGACCCCGCTCCTGTTCCCGGTCGTGCTCGGCCTGTACACGGTCGTCAGCTACTACAGCGACAAGTTCGTCTACACACGCCGCCAGCGCAAGAAAGCGATGGAACGCGGCGGGCGGGGGGCGCCGTCGCGATGAGCGGCCTCGACGTGCGCGCCTTCACGGTCGGTCCCGTGCAGGAGAACTCCTACATCGTGCGTGTCGCCAGCGACACGACGCGCGCGCTGATCGTCGATCCCGGCGACGAGCCCGAGCGGCTGCTCGGCGCGGTCGACGCGCTCGGCGTGCAAATCGACGCGATCCTGATCACGCACTGCCACTTCGATCACATCGGCGCGGTCGCGCCGCTCGCGCGCGCCACCGGCGCACCGGTGTACTGCCCGGAGATCGAGCGCCCCGTGTTGGCCGACGTGATGCGCTGGGTACCACCCGGCTTCGGGCCGTTCGAGAGCTACGAGGCCGAGCACACGCTCGCCGGCGGCGAGCACCTGAGCCTCGCCGGCCTCGAGCTCGACGTGATTTTCACCCCCGGGCACAGCCCCGGCCATCTCACCTACGCGGTCCGATCGCCAACCCACCCTGCGCTGCTGTCCGGAGACGTGCTCTTCCAGGGCTCCGTCGGGCGAGTTGACCTGCCTGGCGGCGACTGGGCGACGCTCGAGCGCTCGATCGGCGGCCTGCTCAGCTCCTACCCGCCGGAGACGGTCGTCTATCCCGGGCACATGGGCGTCACCACGCTGGGGCGTGAGCGCGACACCAACCCGTTCCTCAGCGAGCTGCGGGAGCAGTCGCCGCGCGCCGCGACCGCTGACTTGCCCGCGTCCTGACGTCCGAGTTGAGCCAGACCAAGGTCAAAGCGCCCCGCGGCACCTTCGATGTGCTCGGCGAGGACGCCGCGCGGCGCACAGCGCTCGAGGCCCGGGCGCGCGCGATCCTGCAGGCGGCCGGCTACGAGCGCATCGAGACGCCCACGTTCGAGGCGACCGAACTGTTTGCCCGCGGTGTCGGCGAGTCGACTGACATCGTGCGCAAGGAGATGTTCACGTTCGAGGACCAGGGCGGGCGCTCGCTGACGCTGCGCCCCGAGGGCACCGCGCCCGTGTGCCGCGCGTATGTCGAGCACGGCATGCACAAGCGCCGCCAGCCCGTCAAGCTCTGGTACCTGTCGAGCTTCTTCCGCCACGAGCGCGCACAGGCGGGGCGCTACCGGCAGTTCTGGCAGGTCGGCGCCGAGGCGATCGGCTCCGATGACCCGGCCGTCGACGCCGAGTCGATCTCGCTGCTGGCCGCGCTGCTCGCTGATCTGGGTGTGCGTGGGCTGCGGCTGCGCCTGTCGAGTCTCGGCAGCCCGCACAGCCGCAACGAGTACCGCGAACGGCTGCAGGCGCACCTGCGCGCCAACGAAGCGAGCCTCTCCGAGGAGGTCAGAACCCGGATCGAGCTCAATCCGCTGCGGGCGTTCGACTCCGAACACCCGGGCACCAGGCAGGTGATGGAGAGCGCGCCCCGGCTGCTCGAACAGCTGAGCTCAGAGGACGCCGAGCACTTTGCGCAGGTGCGCGAGCTGCTTGATGTGGCGGGGGTCGCGTATGAGATCGACACCACGCTCGTGCGCGGCCTCGACTACTACACGCGCACGGTGTTCGAGTTCACCTCCGACGCGCTCGGCGCGCAGAGCGGCGTGGGGGGAGGGGGGCGCTACGACGGCCTCGTCGAGCAGCTCGGCGGGCCGCCGACGCCCGGCATGGGCTGGGCCGCGGGGATCGAGCGGATCATGCTCGCCGGTGAGCAGGGCGGCCCAGGCAGTAGCGACGGCGCCCACGCCACGGCGCCCGTGGAGCTGTTCGTCGCGCTCGACGGATCGCGTGCCCAGCTCGGCAAGGCGGCGTTCGCGCTGCTGGCAGAGGCACGATCGGCTGGGCTCGCCGCGCAGATGGATCTGGCCGGGCGTTCGCTCAAAGGCCAGCTCGGGCACGCGAACGCGCTCGGCGCGCGCTACGTGGCGATCCTTGCCGACGGGCAGACGTTGCTGAAGGACATGCAGGCGGGCCGGCAGGAACCGGTCGCGACCAACGCGGTCGTGCACGCGGTCTTGCGCGGTCAGCACGCGCTGTAGCGAGGCCCCCATCTGGCGAGAGCACGCCGGGAGCCAGCTCCGAGGCCCGTTTCCGGTTGCCTCGAAGCGTCCACGCCGCATTTGGCTGTTCAACTTCTGTCGCAGAGTTGCCGAAACATGTGTCGATGGCGCAGCTCTCACGTCCATTTCAGGTCGCCCTCGTCGCGGTCGTGCTGCTCGCGGGCGTATGGCTATTCGCCCTGCAGGGCCACTCGACCACCACCAGCGGCTCGGGTGCGAGCGCGCCGGTGACACCCAGCGCACCCAGCTCGACGCCTGCCGCGTCCGGCAGCTCGGCGAGCACCGCGGAAGCGCAGGCCAAAGCCGCGGCGCCGAGCCACGTCTACACCGGGCCCGTGCCGGGGCTGCAAGGTCTCACGCGCGACATCAACAAGGCCCACGGGGCTGTAGCCGCATCACAGCACCAGGCACAAGAACTCGACAACAAGTCCCAGCAGGCCTCAAATGAAGCTTCCTCTTCGCCCGCCGCGGCCGCCCCGACCGCCGCGCCCAGCACGTCCCGCGCTGGCAGCTCTGCGGCAGCCGTTGCGGCTGGCAAGGCCACTACGCATGTCACAACTCGCGCGGCGCCAACATCTACAGGCACGCTGCACAAGAGCCCGAGTGCATCGCGGTCGCCTGCCCCAGCACGCGGGAGCTCCAGCGTGACCGCGCCCAGCGGCCAGCGTGCGGTCGAAGCGGACCTCGCCAAGGGAGACGTGGTGCTGCTGCTGTTCTGGGACCCCAAGGGCGCAGACGACGTCGCCGTGCACCGCGCCGTGCAAGCCGTGCGAAGCAGCGGTCATCACAAGGTCGCCGTGCAAGAAGCCGCGGCCAACAAGGTCGCCCAGTTCGGCTCGGTCACCCGCGGCGTTCAGGTCTACGCGACCCCCACGCTGTTCGTGATCAACGCGCACGGACACGCGATCGTGCTGACGGGCCTGCAGGACTCGTTCACGATCGGCCAGGCAGTCGAAGAAGCGCGCCAGACCTGACGTACACTCGCTCGCATGAGCGCAACGGCTGCATCCATCTGCGATGACGATGCGTCCCCGCAGGGGGAGTTGCTCGCAAGCCATCTGGAACACCCCCTCGGGCGTGGACGTCGTCCACACGAAGCGTTCACCGGCGCCGCCGGCGGCGCAGCATGCGGTGACCTGATCCGCATTTCGCTCACCGTCGATGCGGCAAGCCCCGAGGGACGCATCGATGACGCCGGATTTGACGCGAGCGGCTGCGGGGCGATCGTCGCGGCGGGCAGCGCCGTCGTGGGCCTCATAAGCGGAGCACCGCTGCTGGACGCGGCGCGCATCGGTGCCGCGGCGATCGCCGACGAGCTGGGCGGTCTCAGCGCGGCCAAGCTGCACGCAGCCGAGCTCGCCGCCGACGCGCTGCACCGCGCGCTCGGCGGCGCTGCGCGCGAGACCGTGACACTCGCAAACTGTGCGCAGCGCACGCTCGTGGCGATGAGCGGCGGCGTCGACAGCGCGGTCGCGGCGCTGCTCACACAGCGCAGCGGCGCGAGCGCGGTCGGCGTGACGCTCGAGTTGTGGGCGGACCCGGAGAACGACGGCGATCTCAGCTGCTG